>ENA-OSEO01001397-OSEO01001397.1-sediment-metagenome-genome-assembly--contig:-NODE-1397-length-44013-cov-6.810019_pt1 | contig 44013 bp, 45 predicted proteins | sample MGYA00237883_ERZ534232 | MGnify/ENA metagenome assembly ERZ534232 | reverse complement strand
TATACTGCGCGCGGTCACAAATTGCGATTTCCTACATCCCCCTCGCCCTCTGGGAGAGGGTTGGGGTGAGGGTATAAACACCGCAGTTTGTGGCCGCGCAAGGTATATAAAGGGCGGGACCGGTTTGTCAATACTTCCCCTGCCCGAGCAAGCGCCACCCCATGAGCTTCACCCAACTGCGTCAATGGCTTTTTTCTTGCCAGGTTCCGAAAGACTCTGCTAACAGGGGCCCTTGGGTCCGGCAGGGTTTCCAGGAAACCCGATCGCACGCTCCATTGACCCCACCCCCCAAGGCAAGGGGTGTGTCCCATCCCTTGATCGCGCAATCCCCTCATTGCGTGGCGGTGGGTCTTCCCCAGGGCAATGACCGTCGCGCTCGGGGGGGGCGCTTCCGCGAGGTTGTGAAGACTCCTTTGGGGCGGCAGGCTGTGAACACTTGCGGTTCTGTGAAGGATCCACCGTTTCCACCGCAATAACCGGGAGGCGATTCATGCAATGGTACTACAAGGAAGGGGATCAGGTATTCGGTCCCCTGGCCAAGGAGGGCCTGGAGCATCTGATGCGTGTCAAGAAGGTGACCGCCCGTACCCTGGTGCGTGCCGGTCAGACCGGCCAGTGGCGTCCACTGGCGGAATACGCGAGCAAAAAGCCGACAGCACCACCGCCCCAGGAGGCACCTCCCTCTGCCAGCCAACCCCCGGCCCATCCTGCCGACAGTCCCCCTGCCGCGCCGAGGACCGAACCCCCATCCTCAACGGTGTGCTCCCAGTGCGGGGGATCCTTTCCCGAGGACCGCATCATCCGCTTTGGAGACAAGGCCATCTGTGCGGCCTGCAAACCCGTTTTTGTACAGAGACTCAGAGAAGGGGCGACCGGGTCATCGGCCATGCGGTATGGGGGGTTCTGGATCCGGTTCGGGGCCAAGATCATCGATGCAATCGCCCTTGCCATCGTGACATGGGCGCTCACCTTGCCTCTGTCCGTTGCGATGGTCTCCGAGGAAGGAGCCGGCTCCCTCGCTTTCGTGATCGTTCAGCAGCTCATCGGGGTTGCGGTCCCGGTCGCGTACACCACCTTCTTTCTGGGCCGTTTTGCGGCCACTCCGGGAAAGATGGTTTGCGGATTGCGCGTGGTGACCGCGGATGGCGGCCGGGTGAGCTACGGGCGGGCCCTGGGGAGGAGTTTCGCAGAATGGCTCAGCACGATGATCCTTCTCATCGGGTACATCATGGCTGCCTTTGATGACGAGAAGCGCACCCTGCATGACCGGATTTGCAGCACCCGAGTGGTCCGCAAGTAGGCATCCGCGAGGCCTTTTGTGATCGCCTGCCCCCAATGCCGCAACGTGCTGCCCGCCTCCTTGGTGAACACAGGGCAGACGAACCCATGCCCCCATTGCAGCACCCGGCTGCGCGTGGATCTGTTCAATGCGTGTTTTCAAGTCCCGACGGGCCTTGCCGGCGCTGCCGTAACGGCCCACGGTCAGGCAGAATGCTTCTATCACCCCGGCAAACAGGCGGTGGCCCCTTGCGCCGGCTGTGGGCGTTTGCTGTGCGCCCTGTGCGATGTGGAATTCGAAGGCCGCCACTTGTGCCTGGCCTGCCTCCAGGCCGGAAGGGACAAGAAGAAGATCACCGCCCTGGAAAACCGTCGGTTCCTTTACGACAGCCTGGCCCTTGCCCTGGCGCTCTATCCCATGTTCTTCGTTTTTCCGACCCTTGTGACAGCGCCGGCCGCGGCCTATGTCTCCTTGCGGTACTGGAGGCATCCCCGCAGCCTGGTTCCCCGAACACGGGTACGTTTCTACGCGGCTCTTTTTCTGGCGGGCCTCCAGATAACCGGATGGTCCCTCTTTTTCGTTCGCCTGATCGGATAAGCACCCATGCCACGTACGCACAGTCCGTACAGGAAACTGCCCGGCAAATACAGCCTGCTTTACACAACCAGGACCCTCTGGCTGGCGTCCGACCACTTGTTGTCGGTGGAAGCGAGCTTGGCCACCGAGTGGTACAAGCGCTTTTACTTCAAGGACATCCAGGCACTCGTCGTGCGTCGAACGCATACGGGAAAAATAGGGAACATCCTGCTCGGGTTGGCCGCTCTGGTGCCGGGGGCATGGGCCGGCTTTGCCGCCGCTGACGATTTGCTCCCAGGAACCTTGGCCGGCGGGGCATTTGCCGCCTTCTTCCTGCTGATCCTTTTTGTCAATGTCGCATGGGGGCCCACGTGCGCAACCTATGTGCAGACGGCCGTGCAAGTTGAAAGGCTCCACTCCCTGGGCCGGGTGAGACGGGCGTGCCGTGTGCTGGACCGCCTCCGCCCCCTGATCGAGGAGGTCCAGGGACCTTTGTCACCGCCGTCCCAATTCGTGATGGGGCCAGGGGCTTCCGGCGCGCCCCACGCGGGAGCCACGGCCGGACAACCCCTTGCGCAGGCCTTCTCGGCGCCGGTTTCCGTGTCCTGGCATCGGGCCCTTTTCACTTTGCTCTCGCTGGCCGGCGCCTCCTTTTCCCTGCTGGCCATCCTCGATATGCACGCGGCGGCACCGTTTGGGGTCCTCTGCATTCTCGGGGCCATCGTGGCGGTTATCGGGGCCATTGCGCGCCAGGTGGGAGCACCTCTATCGTCCACGTTGAAGACGGTGACATGGATTTGCCTGTGCCTGCTCCTGGCAGAAGCTTTCAGGGGATACGCTTTCTACATCGCTGCCGCCGTGTGGAATCATCAACACGCCTTCAACCTGTGGGAGCTGCTCCAGGCAATGATCCGCATGTACACAGCGGATCATCCGGCGGTGGCCGCGCTCAATCTCACAATGGCCCTGGGAGGGCTCTGCCTTGGAGCCGTGGGTCTTCTCTTTTCCCGCAACCCGCGATAGACTGGTGATGCTCCTTGCCACCGCGGCGGGTGGCCGGGAACTTGGCGGAAGTCTGTTGCGATGCGCGTTCGGACAACCTGACAAGATGACGTGAAGGAAGCCTCTGCCTCATGGACCCTGCGATCGAGCAGCGCTGTTACAACCATGGGGACCGGGAAGCGGTGGTCCGGTGTCCCGAGTGCCGACGTTTCTTCTGCCGGGAATGCGTGACCGAGCACGACGATCGCATGTTGTGCAGCGCCTGCTTGAACCGACTGAGCGGCACCGCGCAGACCCCCCGGCGACAATGGCTGCGCTTCGGAGGTGGCTTGGCCCAAGGGATCTTCGGTTTTGTTGTGCTCTGGGCGATGTTTTACCTGGCCGGACGCATTCTGCTCGCCATTCCCCATTCCTTTCACGAGGGGACCATCTGGCAAAACGAGTGGTGGAGGATGCCGTGAGATCTGCGCCGAAGGTCTTCGCACCCGGCGGGTTGACCGTTGCGGAAGAAGCCGTGCAGATGCTCAGGACCCAAGGTGCTGTGGCCCTGGCCGAGTACTATCTCGGTTCTCTGCCCTTTCTGCTCGCCCTGCTCTACTTTTGGGGGGAGATGAGCCGCAGCCCCTTTGCCCGATGGTATTGCGCACCGGCAGCGGCGGGACTCGCCCTGCTTTATGTATGGATGAAGCTGTGGCAGGTGCGGTTCTGCAGGCGGCTCTGGGCCGGTGTGAAGGGAGTGCCGGCCGAACCGTGGCCCCTGCGGCGGACGTTGGGGACGGCGGCCCGGCAGGCGGCCGTTCATGCCACGGGCTTTCTGATCCTGCCCCTAACCGCCCTGGTTGCACTGCCCCTGGGATGGGCTTATGCCTTCTATCAGAACACCTGCGTACTCGAGGAACCGGAGGGGCCCAATCTGCGGGGGCTGTGCAAGGCCGCCATGAAGCAGGCCGCCCTGTGGCCCGGTCAAAACCACGTGCTCCTTGCCATCTTCACGGCGCTGGCTCTGGTGGTGTTCGCCAATCTGGGGATCGTCCTTTTTGGTCTTCCCTACCTCATCAAGGGGGTGCTGGGCGTCGAGACGGTTTTTACCATCGGCGTGGAGCACGTGCTGAACACCACTTTCCTGGCCGCAGTGTGCGCCCTGACTTACCTCTGTGTGGACCCCATCATCAAGGCCGCCTATGTTCTGCGGTGTTATTACGGGCTGTCGCGCCATACGGGCGATGACCTGGCTGCGGCACTCAAGCCGTATCTCGGGCTCGCGGCCATGGGGTTCCTTCTTTGCATGGGGTCCGGCATGGGGGCCCTGGCCCAGGAAAGTCTCGACCCGCAGCCCCCTGCCGGGCCCCACGAGGTTGTTCGGCAACTGGATGTCGCCATCGACCGGGTCCTCCAGAAAAGGGCGTTCACGTGGCGCCTTCCCAGGGCCCACGAGGAGGAACCGTCCAAGGAGCAGACGTGGTGGTCCCCATTTTTCAGGTGGATAGGAGACGGTGTGGCGCGGGTGGGCCGCGCGCTGGCCCGGTGGGTGGGGGCACTGATTGACTGGCTGGCGGAACAGTTGGCCGGACCGGCTCCCGAAAGAACGGTCGAACATCGGGACTGGGCAGGGACCGTCCGTTTCAGCCTGTATGTTTTGGGGGGGGCGCTTCTGATCGTTCTGCTGATCGTGCTCCGGCGCTGGTGGAAGCGCAAGGGCGGGCGCGAAGTCCCTGCACACGCCCCGGTTGCGCGGCCTGAGATCGATGTGACCGATGAGAGCGTAATGGCCGCGGACCTTCCCCGGGACCGCTGGCTCACCTTGGCCGGCGACCTGATGGGGAGGCAGGATTTCCGAGGGGCCCTGCGGGCACTCTACCTCGCAGCGCTCGCTTTGTTGGCCGACCACGGACGTCTCGATATCGCCCGCCACAAGTCGAACAGGGACTATTTCCGGGAATTGGCTCGACGGGGCCACTGCGAGCCGGAACTGATGGATCTCTTCGACCGGTGTATCGACGCTTTTGAGCGGGCGTGGTACGGCATGCATGGGGTCGAGCGGCCCCAGGTGGAGCAATTCGCAGCCTACCACCAAAGGATGATCGACCTTGTCCGGCCGTGACCGCCTGCTGATCTGGCTGATGGCCGCCTGTGCCCTCCTGTTCGCGGCAGGGGTGTGGCACCTTTTCTTGGTGCGATTCGAAACCGGGGATGTCTTTCCTCCTTACTCTTCGCTGAGCGCAGACCCCGTTGGGACAAGGGGCCTGTTCGAAAGCATCGGGATGCTTTCCCATGTATCCGTGCAGCGTAATTTTCGGGGGGTGGACAAGGTGGTCCTGGGCCCCGAGGTGACCGTACTGTTTTGCGGGCAAGAGCCAGGCAGCGTGTTTTTGGGAGGTCCGTGGAAACGGCTCATGGAAAACCTGCGGACCCATGGGGGTCGCCTGGTCGTCGCCATGGTCGGCACTCTTTCCGGTATCCCCCACGGGCAGGGGCAGGAAGGCGAAAGCACCGCTCCCTCCCACAAGTGCGCCCCTTCACCCTGCGAGGACGAGCCGGCCTCCCCGCCGTCCCAAGAGGGGGAGGACCGTGAAAAACCCTGGAACGCACAGGAGGCCCTCGGGATTCGGTGGGTGGGTGCGCCCATGCAGGCTCCCCTTCCCAGGGCCCTCAGGACCGCCCCGGCGGATCCCCGGCTGCCGCCCACCCTCCCGTGGCATTCGCCGGTCCGTTTCCGTCTCGATGCGCCGTCGTGGCAAGCCCTCTACACATGGGCCGGCCTTCCGGTGCTCGTCACCCGGTCCTGGGGAAAGGGGACCCTCATAATGGCCGGCGACAGTTATCTCTTGAGCAACGAAGCCCTGAGGAAGGATCGGCACACGGCTCTTCTTGCCTGGCTCGCCTCGGGCCGCACGGTGGTATTCGACGAGTCCCATCTGGGGTTGCGGGAACAGCCCGGTATGGCCTCCTTGGTCCGCAAGTACCGGTTGCAGGGCGCCGGCGCGCTCCTGGTTCTGGTTGCCGTGCTCTTCATCTGGCGGCAGGCGGTCGGCACGGTTTCAAGGAGTTCTTCCCCACAGGAAGGTCCCGCACCCTCTCAGGCCGCAACGCGCAATACCCATGAGGGGCTGGTCAACCTGATGCACCGACACATTCCGGTCGACAAGCTGCTGACCGTTTGCACGGCCGCCTGGCAATCCGGCGCCGCCACCAACGGCCTTCCCCCTGCCACGGTGGCCAAGGTGAAAACCATGGTGGAAGAGGCTGCGGGGGGACACGCAGACCCGGTACCCATCTATCGACAGATCTGTGACACGCTTCACCGAACGGAGCGCTCATGAACACGGACACGCTCAAAACGGTCCTTGCCCAGGCCAAACAGGAAATCGGCAAGGTGATCATCGGCCAGGATGAGGTGATCGACAGTGCCCTGATCGTCATCTTCACCGGGCACCACGCACTGATCGAAGGGGTGCCCGGGGTGGCCAAGACACTGCTGGTGCGCACCCTGGCTCATGTGCTGGGATGCGAGTTTGCACGGATACAGTTTACGCCGGACCTCATGCCGGCCGACATCACGGGCACCCATGTCTTCAATCTGCAGAAGAACACCTTTTCCCTCGTCAAGGGACCCATATTCACAGCCTTCCTTCTGGCGGACGAGATCAACCGTGCGCCGGCAAAAACCCAGTCCGCCCTGCTTCAGGCCATGCAGGAGCGCACGGTCACCATCGATCGGCGCACCCACGAGCTTCCGGAGAATTTCACCGTCTTCGCCACGCAGAACCCCATCGAGTATCAGGGCACCTACCCCCTTCCGGAAGCACAGATGGACCGCTTCATGCTCAAGATCGCCATGACCTACCCGGACCGGGAGCAAGAGCAGATGCTTGCCAAGCGCATGCTCGGGTCCGACTCCCCCGAAGACGTCCTCAAGAGCGGATCCGTGCGGCCGGTGATTCCCACCGAGGCTCTCCACAGCCTCCGGAGGCAGTTGGAGCAGATCACGGTCAAGGACGAACTGATGACGTACCTGGTGGACATCGTACGTCTTACGCGCCGGCACCAGGGCGTGCTGGTGGGGGCGGGCCCCAGGGCCACCCAGGCTCTGCTCCTGGGAAGCCGGGCCCGGGCCGCGTTGACCGGCCGCGATTTCGTCACCCCGGACGACATCAAGACCATGGCCGTCCCGGTGCTGGGGCATCGCATCCTCCTGCGACCGGAATACGAGCTCGAGGGTCTGGCCATCGAGGAAGTCATCACCCAGATCATGCAAGAGGTGACCGTTCCGCGATGATTGCCCCCGCCACCCGCCTCATTCTCATCCTAAGTGCAGGATTGCTGCCCCTCACCCTTGTGGCTGCCTGGGTGCCCGCACTGGCTCCAGCGGCCTATTCGGCCTTTTTCCTGACCGCCGTGGCGGCGATTCTCGATGGGGCCGCAGCCGGACACCGCCTGGAGGGGGTGACGGTGACATCGGAGAAGGTGGCCCGCATGACGGTGGATCGGCCGGCCGGCCTGCGCCTGGTCATCGGGAAGAAGAAGCGGTCGGTACTGGGGCTGCGCGCTGCGCTTGTTCTTCCTCGAAACGTGTTGGTGGCCGACGAAGCCATGGACATCACGCTCAATGCCGATGAGGATGCGGTCTCGGTCTCGTGGCCCTGCCGTGCCCTGCGGCGGGGAGAGTATGTCCTGACGCACTGCTGCGTGGAGACCAGCTCATGGGCCGGGTTATGGAACGTGCGACAGTGCATGGAGCTCCATACCGTCATCCGGGCCTATCCCAATCTGGTTGGGGGCAAGGAAGACCTCAAGGGGCTGTTCAGGCGCCGGGAGTGGGGCCAGCACCCGCAGCGACGGGTCGGTAAAGGCCGTGAATTCGAGCAGCTCCGGGACTATCTTCCCGGGGACAGCTTTGAAGATATCGACTGGAAGGCAACGGCCCGCTGGCTGCGCCCGGTGACGCGGACCTACCAGGTGGAGCAGGCCCAGGAGATATATCTCGTGCTGGACGGCTCCCGATTGAGCACCCGCAGTGCTGCCTACGTCATCGATCGACGGCGCCGGACCCGGGATGATGCCCACCGCTTCGAGGTCACCGTCTTCGATCGCTACGTTACCGCCGCGCTGGTGATGGCTGTGGTGGCCGATCGATTGACCGATCGGTTCGGTCTTCTGGTGTTCAGCGACAAGCTGGACGCATTCCTCAAGGCCGGCCGGGGCAAGGCACACCACAATGCCTGTCGGGACGCCCTGTTCAAACGCATGCCCCGGCCCGTGGCCCCTGACTTTGACGAGGTGTTCACCTTCGTGGGCACCCGTTTGCGCAAGCGGGCCCTGCTGGTCTTTCTGACCAGCCTCGACGACCCGGTGGCAGCCGAAGGGTTCGTACGGGCCACGACGACCGTTGCCCGGCAACACGTGGTGCTGGCGAACATGCTCCGACCACCCGGGGCCCATCCCCTTTTCTCCTCCGGGGACATACACGACGTTTACGGGATCTATCAACACCTCCTGGGCCATATGCTGTGGGAGTCGCTCAGTGAAACCCGCAGGCGGCTCAGGCAACGGGGGGTCGGATTCGGGTTGCTCGACCAGGAGCAGTTGTGCTCCCAGCTCGTTTCGCAATATCTTGATATCAAGCAGCGGCAAGTCCTGTGATCATCCATCTACGCAAATTCATCGAAACCGAACGGCCCTACTGGCATGCCCTGACGGAAATGGTGGATGCCTTCGAGGCGGATCCGTACCGCCAACTCGCCTTTTCCGATATCAAGCGCCTGCACTATCTGTACCAACGGGCGTCGGCGGATCTGGTGAAGATCAGTACCTTTTCGGCCGAAAAGCAAATCCGCGATTTCCTGGAAACACTGGTGGGGCGCAGCTACGCCATGATACACAGCTCGGGTCGCAAGGCCAACCGGTTCAGACCGCTGCTGTGGCTTGGCGCGGTCTTTCCCCGGACCGTCCGGCGTCACCGCCGCGCCCTGGCCCTTTCCGCGGCTGCCATGCTTGTGGGAGGGTTCTTGGGAGCCGCGGCCCTGGTGGCGGATCAGGACGCCAAGGATGTCCTCATGCCTTTCGAGCACCTTCAAATGGACCCTGCAACAAGGGTGGCCGAGGAAGAAACGACCGACGGGCCACACCGGCTGGCGGGGTCCAAGGGAAGGTTTTCCGCGTTTCTCGTGACGCACAACACTCGTGTCTCCATTCTGGTCCTGGCATTGGGAATGACCTGGGGCGTGGGGACCCTGCTGGTGCTTTTTTCCAACGGTGTGCTTTTGGGGGCCGTTGTGGCGGACTACGTGGTAAGCGGGCAGACACCGTTTCTGCTCGGATGGCTGCTCCCCCACGGGGCCGTGGAGATACCCGCGGTACTCGTGGCCGGGCAGGCGGGCTTTGTTCTGGCGGGCGCCCTCATGGGCAGAGGCAAGGCATATGGGCTCCGTGATCGCCTGGCCGAGGTAAGAGGCGATGTGGTGACCTTGATCGCCGGTGTTGCGGTGATGCTCGTCTGGGCCGGTATAGTGGAGGCATTCTTTTCCCAGTACCACGAACCGGTCCTTCCCTATGCCGCCAAGATCGCCTTCGGCGTGACGGAGTGCGTCCTCCTCATGCTTCTTTTCGCCACTGGGGGCCGCCGATCCATGGACCGGGCAGACCCTTTGCCGACGGCGTGTCCCTTGTCCGATGGGAGATGACCTTCATGGCCATTTCTCCACACCGGGCGCTCACCATTCGCACACCCGAAGGCGTGCTCTTCTCGTTGCCCCTGGCCACCCCCATCAGCCGTTTTCTCGCCTGGCTGCTGGACGCCGGGTGCATCGCCGTGCTGACCAACATCGCCTCCCTGGTGCTGCGCAGCCTCGGGATCTTGTCTGCGGACGCAGCCGGTGCCGTGACGACCGCCGCGTTTTTCATCATCCAGATCGGTTACGGCATGGCACTCGAATGGTTCTGGCAGGGACAGACCATCGGCAAGAGGGTGTTCGGTCTGCGTGTGATGGACGTGCGGGGCCTTCGCCTTCATTACAGCCAGGTAGTGATCCGCAATCTTCTCCGGTCGGTGGACGGTCTGCCGGCCTTCTACTTCCTCGGCGGGATCGTCTGTCTTGTGAGCCGCCACGCCCAGCGTCTCGGGGACATTGCGGCCGATTGCGTTGTGGTCAGGCGTGTCCGCCTGGCCGAGCCCCATCTGGACAGCCTCTTGAAGGACAACCGCTACAATTCTCTGAAGGCCTACCCTCACCTGGCTGCCCGGCTTCGCCAACGGGTTTCTCCCGCGGAGGCGGCCATCGCGCTGCAGGGCCTCATGCGCAGAGACGAGCTCGACCCTGAGGCCCGGGTGGCGCTGTTCGCCCAGATGGCCGACCACTTCAGGCGCAAAGTGGTCTTTCCCGATGAAGCGGTGACCGGTATTTCCGACGAACAGTACATCCGCAACGCGGTGGAGGTGCTGTTCCATGAGCCCGGAGCGTTCGCCCAGTCCCCTTCGTGATGCGGGCTTGGCCCTTCGGCATGCACGCTCCCCGAGTGAAAAAACCTCAACTCCTTCTTTGCCGAGTCCTGAAAACCCGGTCAATAGCCGATGTTCCTCAGCACATACACCGCCTCTTCCAGCCCTATCTTCCCATCGCCGTTCACATCCCGCTCCGGGGTCACATCCGCACCGTCCACCGGCGGTGACAGGGGGGGGCCGCCGTGTCGATCAAAAAAGAACCCAGGTGCACGGTCGCCCCGGCATTTTGGGCCTGGTCCACCGTCAAAGATCGCTGGCCGGAGAGGGTTGGTGTGTCCAAATCTAGGCGAAAGACCGCTGGATTTGGAGAAGTAGTCTGCCAAGCCGACCACCGACTCACCGCCGTCCCGACGACGAGGCGCCTGCCCGGGGCCACCCACCACACTCAGTACAATATCTGGGGCCATTTTTCTTCTTGACACACAACGCCGATTCGGCCATGAGTCGCACTTACGGAAAGCAACTTCCTATCCTTTCCCTCCTTCATGAGACGCACTTACGGAAAGCAGCTTCCTATCCCTTATCCCTTATCCCTTATCCCTTCCTGCACGGGATAATCCGTGATGCGGGTCACGGGGATTACCTGTTCGGTCCGACGATCCACGGCGTCGGCGTCGAGTTCGAGGAGGCGCCACTGCCGCCCGGCCACCCCTTCTTCCACGGCGAGAAGGCCCCGCCACCGCCGGCGACCAATGTGGTCATCGCCGTCGGGAACTGCGACCTCTACACCGGACCTTGGGGGGTGCGCGTGGAGGACACCGTGGTGGCGAAACCCGAAGGTCCGGATGTCCTGACGGATTTCGTCCGGCAACTGGAAGCCTGAAGTCGGTTTGCTGCCGGGACTATGAAGGAAGACCGAAGATGGAGGGGATGAATCCGAAGGAGAGAGAGGATTTCAAAAAGGTGGGTCGGGGTATCTGTTGCGCGTTCTCTTGGATTCTCCCATGAGTATCCGGAACGAGTCTTCGGAGCGGTCGGCGTTTCTGGTCATCAAGACTCCTCTGCCGCGCACCGAACGGCGAAATCCGAGCACACGGTTCTGGGGTCGTTGATTTCATCAATTTGACTTACGTCAAGGATGTTTCGTTCTGTTGATGGGATATAGAGATTCGAGACACGCATTGTGACGCAGTCATAACAAATCCGAAACTGATTTCTGCTTTGGGGAGGCCAAGGAGCCAATGAAATTTTTATCCATTAATCGCCGGATGTTGGCGTTACTGGCGGTAGTCCTCCCGCTTCTGGCCCTGTTGATCTATGTGGCGTTGCGCTCCGGGCCATTTGCGTCCATCCCCGTGACCGTGACCACCGCGGAGAGCCGTTCCATCGCACCGTCTCTGTTCGGCATCGGCACGGTCGAGGCGCGCTACACCTACCGGATCGGACCAACAGTTGCCGGTCGGATCAAGCGGGTAGAGGTGCAGGTGGGGGACAGGGTCGAGGCGGGGCAATTGCTTGGTGAAATGGACCCTGTGGACCTTGACGACCGGATCGCCTCGCAGGATGCCGCGGTCAAGCGTGCCGAGTCCGTTGTGCTGGCCGCCGGAGCCCAGGTCCGGGAAGCGTCGGCGCGCAAGAGCTATGCCGAAAATCAGGCAAGCCGGTATGAACAGTTGCTGCACGCGCGATCCGTGAGCGAAGAGGCGGTTGAGGGCAAGCGTCAGGAGCGGCAGGTGACCGAGGCGGGGTTCGCCGCCGCGCGCGCCAATCTTGATGCCGCCCGGCAAGAATTGGCGCGCGTCCGCTCCGACCGCGAGGGTCTGATCCAGCAGCGCGCCAATCTGCGCTTGATCGCGCCGGTCCGCGGCCTGGTGGCTGCGCGCAACGCCGATCCCGGCACCACCGTGGTCGCCGGGCAGTCAGTGGTGGAAGTGATCGATCCCGCGAGTCTGTGGATCAATGTGCGTTTTGATCAGCTGCGCGTATCGGGTCTGCGCGCCGGACTGCCGGTTCAGATCGTGCTGCGCTCGCAAGAGGGGATTCGATTTGCAGGGCGTGTGCTGCGCCTGGAGCCGATCGCCGATGCGGTGACCGAGGAAACCATGGCCAAGGTGACGTTCGATGCATTGCCGGAAAGACTGCCGCCCGTCGGTGAACTGGCCGAGGTCACGGTAGCGATGTCCGCGTTGCCGGCCACGCCGGTGGTGCCCAATGCCAGCGTGCAGCGGGTCGATGGCCGTCTTGGCGTCTGGCTGATCGTAGAGGACAAGCTGCGCTTCGCGCCGATCAATCTGGGCGCGACGGACCTCGACGGGCGGGTGCAGATCCTCGACGGGCTCAAGGCGGACGAGCGCGTGGTCGTCTACAGCCAGCGTGCGCTGGGTCCCCGCAGCCGCGTCAAGGTCGTTGAACGCCTGGAAGGGGTGTCGCCATGATCAGTCTCGCAGGCCGCGACATCCTGCACTCCTGGGGCAAGTTTGTCTTTACCGGCGTGGGACTGGGGCTGTTGATCGGCGTGACGCTGACGATGGCCGGCGTATACCGCGGCATGGTGGATGACGCCAAAGTCCTGCTCGATAACAGCGGGGCCGACCTCTGGGTGGTGCAACAGGACACACTCGGCCCCTATGCGGAGCCGTCCAGCCTGTACGATGACGTCTATCGCACCATTCTCGGAATGCCCGGCGTGGATCGGGCGGCCAACGTCACCTATCTGACCATGCAGGTGCGACAGGGCGAACGCGACGTGCGCGCCATGGTGGTCGGCGTCGTGCCCGGCGGCCCCGGTGAACCCGGGCAACCCGGCTATCTCATCGCCGGTCGGCAAATCACGCGCGGCCACTATGAGGCCGTGGCCGATATCGCCACGGGGTTCAAACTCGGCGAGCGCATTCAGATCCGCCGTAACCATTACGCAGTAGTGGGGTTGACCCGGCGCATGGTCTCCTCCGGCGGCGACCCGATGGTATTCATCCCTCTCAAGGACGCGCAGGAGGCACAGTTTCTCAAAGACAACGACGCCATTGCCCAGCAGCGCCGCCGGACCGCCTCGAACCCGGCTTTCAATCGTCCGGGGACGCCCGGCCTGCTCGATGCGGTGCTTGCCTCACAAAGCGTCAACCCTTACATCAATGCGGTGCTGGTGCAGGTCAAGCCCGGCTTCATCCCGGAGGAGGTGGCCGAACCGATTCGGCGCTGGAAGCGCCTGCAGGTTTATACCCGCGCGCAGATGGAAGAGATCCTGATCGGCAAGCTGATCTCCACCGCTGCTAAACAGATCGGCATGTTCCTGGTGATTCTCGCCATCGTCAGCGCCGCCATCGTCGCCTTCATCATCTATACCCTGACCCTCGGCAAGATCCGCGAGATCGCGGTGCTCAAACTGATCGGCACCAGGAACCGCACTATCGCCTGGATGATCATGCAGCAGGCGCTGGGCTTGGGTTTGATCGGCTTCGTGGTGGGCAAGATCTCTGCCACCTTCTGGGCGCCGATTTTTCCCAAGTATGTCTTGCTCGAACCGGGCGATGCGCTGCTCGGCTTCGCCGGAGTCCAGGTGATCTGCGCTCTGGCAAGCGTCCTTGCCATCCGCGCCGCGCTCAAGGTCGATCCGGCGGAGGCGATCGGTGGCTGACATGGCTGGAAAAGGGATCCGAATTGAGGGATTGCGCAAACGCTACGGAAAGGGCGATACAGCCCTTGATGCGCTCAAGGGAGTGGATATGCAGGTCGCCCCCGGCGAGGTTGTCGGGTTGATCGGTCCTTCGGGCTCCGGCAAGAGCACCCTGCTCAAATGCCTGGGCGCCGTGATCGAACCCACCGCCGGCCGCATGACGCTGGGGGAAGAGGTGATCTACGACAACGGCTGGAAGATGCCCGATCTGCGCGCCCTGCGACGCGACAGGATCGGTTTCGTGTTCCAGGCGCCCTACCTGATCCCGTTCCTTGATGTCACCGACAACGTGGCGTTACTGCCGATGCTGGCCGGCCGCGCGAACGCGGAATCCCGGAAGCGCGCGCTTTCGCTGCTTGAAGCGCTGGACGTTGCGCACCGCGCCAAAGCCATGCCGTCGCAACTCTCCGGCGGCGAACAACAGCGCGTCTCTATCGCCCGGGCGCTGGTCAACCGACCGCCCGTTATCCTTGCCGATGAGCCCACCGCGCCGCTGGACAGCGAGCGGGCGTTGGCCGTGATTCGCATTCTCAACCAAATGGCCCTGCAATACGAGACCGCCATCATCGTCGTTACTCACGACGAAAAGATCATCCCGACCTTCAAGCGCATCTATCATATCCGCGACGGCAAGACCCAGGAGGAAGCTGGAGAGGGGCGGGCGTTCGAATGAGAAACGGACCTTCCTACATGAAACCGATCAAGGTCAATGGAGCGAATCTTATGCAGACCCATCGAATTGTGAACGGGTTGGCCGCACCCGTAATCCTCTTCGGCGTCGTTACGGTCTTGTCTGGTGGTCGTGCATTGTTTGGCAGTTTGGAAGCGCGCGCCGCGCTTGGTAACGTGGTCCCCTTTGTGCTCTGGTTCAATTTTCTCGTTGGCTTTGTTTATATTCTCGCCGGGGCGGGTCTGTGGAGGCGCAGGCGTTGGTCTGTCTATGTGTCCACCTTCATTGCGATTTCTACGATCATCGTCTTTGCGGCATTTGGCCTTTACGTGATGGACGGCGGCGTATTCGAGACACGGACCATCGGCGCGCTGACCCTCAGATCGTTATTCTGGGCCTTGATCATCGTTCCGGCCAGCCGACTCCATTCTCGCGTCCTAAGAGCGAGGGCGTCTCGCCCGCATCGCGGATTGAGTCCGGGCAAGATGCCCGCGCTCCCGGGAGAGCGGACACAGCCGTGTATGCCTTTTGGCTTTCGCTCCAAAGCAGCGGCGGTCTTTGCCGGCCGCACCGATGATCAAGGCCCGGATTGGGGCCGCGCAAGGCATGGTATGGGTGAACACAAAGGCGGATGGAGGGACGCAAAGCTAGTGTCTGAAAGGGCAGGACGACGCTACCACCTCCTCAGTCTCTTGGGGCGCCTTCTGGCAGGGGGCAGTGGGACGCCCAGAAACAGGCAACTGTAAACGGCGTGGAGCATGTCTTCGGCCCCCTTCACCGCACCGGCCACGACCCTCTCCCCCACCTGGGCCACGAATTCGGGGATGGTTCGGTATACTTCTTGGTAGTGCTCGTAGGCGTTGGCGTAAGCGGGGTCCACCGCGTATTCCTCCACCACGGCCTGTACGATGGCTTCCTTGAGGGCGTCGTCGAAGCACTCGGGCAGCAGAAGGTGCGCATAGACGCGCTTGAGGGGCAGCGGCACTTCGGCGATGTAGGCGGCGTGCAGCTCCTCGAACATATCGTCGGTGCCGTTTTCCGAGCCTATGGCCACCATCTCGGCTATGCGCTCGGTGAACTTCTCGTATTCGGAAAACCGGTTCCCGTAATGTTCCATGTAAATTTGCTCAAAGGCCCTGTCCGCCTCCAACAGTTGTTTCACTCTTGCCGGCAGATCTTGTCGGATCACCAGTTTGTAACCGTCGGGCCAGTACCGCTCGCTTTCCGCATCCCAGTCTTCGGTGTCGAGGAGGTCGTGCATGGCGTCTGTTCAGGGCCCTCCCTTCACGTGGATCACCTGGCCCGTTATGAAAGCCGATTCGTCGCTTGCCAGGAAAAGCGCCAGGTTGGCCACCTCTTCGGGACGCCCCATCCGACGCAGGGGAACCTGGGCCTGGACGAGTTTCTTGAAATCATCCAGGTACAGGCCGGCCCTTCTGGCGGACTCCCGGGTCATGTCCGTGTCGATGTAATCGGGGCAGATGCAGTTCACACGGATGTTGTAACCGCCAAGCTCCACCGCCAGGGCCTGGGTAAGGCCCATCACTCCCGCGTTGGCCGCGCAGTAGTGGGCCTGTCCTTTGCCCGTCACCCCGAACGGTACCGGAGAGGCGAAAAGCACCACACTGCCCTGCCTCCTCTCCACCATGTGACGTTCCGCCGCATGGGCGCAGTGGTAGCCTCCTTTCAGGTTCACGGACAGCGCAGCGTCCCACTCCTTTTCAGTCAAAAGGTGAAAGGGAGAGTCTTTGCGAACGCCGGCGCAGTTGACCACCGTGTCGATCTTTCCGAACCTTTCCAGGGCCTCCTGAAACAGGGCCTCCACCTCCTGCTCCACGGTCACATCCACCTTGACAGGCACTGCCTTCTTCTTTTTAGGGTCGATCCTCTCGGCCACGTTGTCGGCGAAGGACCACTCCAGGTCCCCCACCACCACAAGTGCCCCTTCCTGGGCAAACCTCACGGCGATGGCCCTGCCGATTCCTTTTCCCGCCCCCACCACGAGGGCCGCCTTGTCATCGAGTCTCATCTTTTCAGCAGGCGTGCATCCCACCCGGACGCCCTGCATCTCCCTTCTCTGATTTCTTCCACGAGCTGCCGCTCACAGGTTATCTCCCTGTCGAAGATGGTGAAACACCTTCCAAGCCCCAAGATGGCATGGGCATCGCTCCCTCCGGTCGGGGAGAGGTGAAGGTGGGAGGCCACCTGGGAGGCGAAGGACTTCTCCTGTGGTCCTGACTGGCCGTTGCACACTTCCAGGCCGTCCAGATACTGGAACACGGGCCGAGCCGCCGCGTCTTCCAGGGTCGGGGGATCGGTCAGCATACCGAATTCCCCCCGAAAGGGGTGCGCCCCGATCATCACGCCACCCGCCGCCTTCACCAGGCCCCTGAGGGCCTCCAACTCGGACACTTCCCTGACCGGCTCGTGGAGGCCGAACACGAGGATGTCGCCCCAGTCGGTGGAGATCTCCACCCCTCCGATGACCAGGAAATCGTTGTTTCGGGAAAGCCTCTCTATGGCTCCTTCGTCCCATAGCTGGTTGTGCTCGGTGATGCAGATTCCGTCCAGGCCCATCTGTTTCGCCCTGCGCACACTCTGACTCGGGGTCATGTATGCGCAGGACGACCCATAGCTGGTGTGGGTATGCAGGTCTACGAGAAACACGGGTGGCGACATCACGCCCGTTTGGCGTAGAACTGGCAGTACCCGTCCTTGTTCATGTCCGCATCCATGCCGGTGACTGCGTCTATGTCCAGATCCTTGTGGACCACCTCCAGCGCGGTGAGACATGCGTTCTTGCACGGAAGCATCTGCACCACCGCATCTGCGCACTGCTGCTTCATGCTCTTGTACAGCTTGCAGTCCGGCAGCCGGTACATCAGACGATAAGCGTTGTTTTCCAGCACGGGAAGGGTTGCGAAATCCTGGGTGCTCAGATAGGCGATCTCGAGGAAGCGCTGGGGCACCAATGCGAACTTGTAATAGCCACCGGCCTTGTCGATGGCCTGCTTCATCACTTCGTAGGTCCTATCGGTGTATTCCTCCCCGAGCTGCAACGTCCTGCGCATCCATTCCCTTCCGTATTCCGTGAACATCTGCTTGCCGATTTTCTCTGTCTCTTCCGGGCTCTTTCCCTTGACGGCCTCGGCGAAGCGCGCGACCTGCTTCTCCACATCGAACTCCTTGCCGATGATGTCCATCAATTCGGTGCTGAGCTCAAAAGAGTAGGCGGTTCCCTCTGCCATTTCCTACCTCCAGATAGCTGCAAAAAAGTTCTGTGCCTGGGAGCGCCGGCCCCTGTCTCACACCGTTATGGTGATGGCGTTCACGGGGCACACGTTCACACAGTCGTTGCAGACGGTGCACTTGTCTAGGTAGAAGGCCTCAATCCTGTATGCGCCCGGCTCCTTCTTGTCCGTTTCCTTGAATTTTTCCACCTTGACGGGGTGCACCTCGAAGCACGCCTGGGGACAGGCCCGGAGACACTTCTTGCAGTCGAACGGCGTTGTGCACTTGGAGTGATCGATCTCTATCTTCGGATACCGACGCATCACCACACCTCCCTTAGCCCGGGTATGCTCTGCCTTTCCACCAGGCTTATGGCCTGTCTCGGACAGGCGGTTTCACACAGACCGCAGCCAAAACAACGCATGGCGTCGATATTGGTCTTCTCGAGGGTCACCTCGAATTTGATCGCTCCAAACTGACAACGCTGCACGCAGATGCCGCATCCGTTGCACAAGTCGTAATCCACCTTGGCGATATGGTGCCCCTTGATCAGCCCGCTGTCCAGCCCGTAGTCCAGGCGGTGACGGATCGGCTGGCAGTCCGGATAGTCGCAGTTGCAGATGCCGCCCACGTAGGAGCCTCCGAAAGTCATTATCATGTGGACAAAGCCCAACTTGTCCATCTTCCGGAGCCACTCCTTCGCCTCCTCGATGCTCATGAAATTCACCCCACCCCTGTACCGCTCGGGCCAGCGCTCCCACTTGAACATGCCCACTCCCAGCCCGGTGCAGGTGTATTCGTGCTCGTTGGTCTCTTCGTCGGCGCGCAGTGTCTTGCGGCAGATACACATCATGGAGGTTATGGGATATGCGAGCTCCGCCACCCTCTCCGCCTCTTTCAAAGGCAGCACCTGACAGCCCCCCTCTTTGGGAAGCTCCTCGAATTCTTTCAGCTTGGCAGGGAAGTTTTCGGGATCTTCCCATTTCATCGCCACGAGTTGCCTCATGATGAGGCCCGCCTGCGTCTCCGGGTCCGTCCCGTATCCGCTGGCCTTCTGTCCCGGTCTTTTCACCTTATAAAGCTGCCGGGCGAAATTTTTGGGGTTGTGATACCATCGCCCCCCCTCTTCGCCGTAGGCTTCACACATCCAGCACATGTCTCGATGTCTCCTTTCTCTCTTACAGCAGCCTCTGGGCTGTTTCCATACACAACTGGCCCCGTTCGAAGACGCAGTTGACGCAGCTCCTGCAGTTCAGGCAGCGCTTGGCCTCCTCCACCCCCTCCCAGGTCGGGTACCCGAGATGCACTTCCTTGAAAGTGCGGACCGCGTCTTCCACGCAAATGTCCGGCATGTGCCAGCGTTCCTTCTTGATGAAGAACCTCGGCACCGTCTCCGGGTTGAGCTGGAGGACTTCCTTTTCCGGCGCATCGGCGGGCAGTTCTTCTCCCCGCAAGTAGTGTTCGATGGCTCTGGCAGCGCGATGGCCGGCCGCTATGGCTTCCGTCACCGTTCCTCCCACGCTCACCGCATCGCCCGCCGCAAAAACGCCCTGCACGTTGGTTGCCAGGTTGTGGGTATTGACTGCCACCGCTTGCCGCGCCGTCTGCGTGATCTGCCCCTGGAGCGGAACATCCGGAAGCTGCCCGATGGCCACGATCACGGTGTCCGCATCCATGGAAAAATCGGAGCCCGGCCCCTCCATCAGGGTCCAGCTCATCCTTCCCTCCGCGTCCATCCGGGTGGAAACGACCCTCTTGAAATCCAGGCCGGAGACCCGTTTTCCGTCCTTGGAACGGAAGGCCTGGGGTGCCAGGGAGGGGTGAAGCTTCACCTTTTCACGTTCGGTGGCCTCCATTTCCCAACTGAAGGCCGGCATGTCCTTTCTGGCCTCCAGGCAGGCCACGTGCACTTCGGCCGCCCCGAGACGAAGGGCCGACCGGGCAACATCCATGGCCACGTTGCCGCCTCCGATGATCACCACCTTGCCCTTGAGCTTCACCCTTTCCCCCAGGCGCACTTTCTTGAGAAGGGGAAGGGCGGTCATCACGCCTTCCAGGTCCGACCCCGGGATCTTGAGCACAGCGGCTTTCTGGTTGCCGATCGCCAGAAGCACCGCCTTGAAGCCCTTGGCCCACAAGTCGTCCATGGTGAAATCCACCCCCAGGGCCGTGTCGGTTCGGATATCCACGCCCATCCCCCTGATGTAGTCGATTTCAGCCATGGCCACATCCCTGGGCAGGATGAACTCCGGTATTCCCGCTGTCAGCATGCCCCCTGCAACGGGCAAGGCCTCGTAGACCACTACCCCATAGCCTTTTCGCACCAGGTCGTAGGCCGCAGTGAGCCCCGCGGGTCCCGACCCGATGATGGCCACCCGCTCCTCGTGGGTGCGCGGTACGCGGGTGGGCTTTTGCTGCAAACCCATGTCGGCCACCATCCGTTTGAGCCACTGGATGGCGATGGGTCTGTCCACAAGACCCCTGTTGCAGACCTCCTCGCAGGGGTGATGGCAAACACGGCCGCACACCGAGGGGAAGGGATTGGTATCCCTTATGACGGCCAGGGCTTCGTCGAATTTGCCCTGAGCGATGGCCATGACGTAGCTCGGCACATCGGTTCGAAGAGGGCAAACGGCCTCGCACGGCGACGACTTCTCGATAACAGGCCAGCACTTTTCGCCGTGAAGCTGAGAAAGTACTTGTGCTTGTTCCACCTCTCTCCCTCCTTTCCTGAAGGAACTGCCGGAAATGAACCGCGGGCGTCGACCATCTTCCCGGCCCCTTTGTTTCCCCCTCACCCCGACCCTCTCACGAGGCGGGAGATGGGAGAAAAAGAAGCCGACCACGGCGATTCATCGCCAGTTCCCAGAAGAGCTTGTTGTTAATGGGTTATCCCGTCTGTTCTTATAGAACAAATGCTCATTACCTTTCAAGTGTAAACTGCCGCCACCTCCAGCCGCCTGCGCCCTCGCGGTACTCGATGTGCCCCGCACCGTAAACGGCGGCCAAGGTCCGAGAGGTGAACTGCCTGTCCACCCCCGCGGTGTCGGCAATGTGGCGCGACAGACGATCCAGTGCCTCCGGGACGCTGGAAGCCCCGTCCCGTGCGCCGCACCCCTCGATCAAATCCTCGGAAAGGATGCGATAAAGAAGGGCCGTTCTTCGGGTCCCTTCCACCACCAGGTTCTCCTGGGGTGTGTTGGTCCCCTGCACATAGCCCGCCTCGAGCCTTTTCATCTCTTCGTGGTGCCCTTTTTCGAAATCGGCCACGAACCGCGCCATCTGCTCGGGCGAGAGCCGGGAGGTGCGCACCACGGGTCGGTTGGCGTCGTACAGGGACCAGTCGCTTGTCAGTATCTGCAAATCAAAATCTTCGATTTCTTCCCGGACCGTCGTTCCCGGAAAGGGCGCGAGGAAGTGGTACCCGTAAAGGATCCCGAGACTCTTGGCGAACCTGTCCGTTTGTTCCAGGGTCTCGGGGGTTTCCCCCGGCAACCCCACCATGAAAGAAGCATGGGCGAGTATCCCCGCCTCCTTGCACAGGGCCACGGCCCTCCTGGCCTGTTCCAGGGTGATCCCCTTTCGGATCCTTTGGAGCATCTCGGCATTGCCCGATTCGATGCCGAAGCTGATGCAGTCACAGCCCGCGGCCCTCATGGCGCGAAGCATCTCCCCGTCGACGGTGTTGACCCGTGAAAAAGCCGTCCATGCCAGGGAAAGCCCACGCCTTCTCATCAGGTCGCAAACCTCCAGCACCCTTTGCTTCCTGGATGTGAAAAGGTCGTCGGCGATGTTTATCCGGGTAAACCCCATGCCCACGAGGGACTCCATCTCATCCACCACGCTTCGGCAACTGCGCAGGCGCACCCGGGACCCCACCATCCGCCTTCCCTGACAGAATATGCACCGATTGGGGCACCCCCTGCTGGTGATGATGCTCACCGGGTATCCCAAAGCCTGGTAGCGCGACAGGCAAAGCAGGTGACGGGCAGGCATGGGCAGGCTGTCCAGGTCTTCTATGGGCGCCCTGGCCTGGGTGGTGGTGATCCGCCCGGCCGCGCGAAACGTGATCCCCGGCACTTCGTCCCAGGAGTCGGGGTCGTGGATCCGGGGGTAAAGATCCGCAATCGTTGCCTCTCCCTCACCCATGACGATGCAGTCGATACCCGGATACTGTTCCAGGGTCTGCCTGGCGGCAAAGGAGACATGGGGGCCGCCCATGAGGGTGACCACGTAAGGGGCGTATGCTTTGACCTGGCTCACCAGGTCCGCTGCTGCGGAAAAATTCATGGTGACCGACGTGGCCCCCACCACGTGGGGCCGAAACGCGTCAAGCTGATCGCGCAGCTTCTCCGGCCCGGAACGTGAGACCACGTAATCGAATATTCTTACCTCGGCACCCGCGGCTTCAAAAGCCGCGGCCACATAACAGACCCCCAGAGGGGGGGCCGGTCCCTCCTCGAGGGGGTAAGGGGGAGCTATGACGGCTACACGCATCCGTATCCTTTCTTCCGGCGATTCTTCGTCTCCGCCGCCTTCGCCGCGACCGTGGGCGTTTCAGAAGGAAATCCGCAAGGAGAGCATGACCTCGGGAGCGTGCCTGTTGCACACCGCGGAAAGCTCGATCCGATAGGCCTCCTGGAGCCGGCGTCTGAAAACGTCCTGCTGATTCCTGTTGTGTTTGTGGGCGCTGCTCACCGCGCTGTAGATGTTGCCCACGTAGAAGCCGAACCCGAAAAGGGTGATGACTCCGCCCAGTGCCTCCTGGTCGTTGTCGAAAGACTCGTAAGCGGCCCACATCAGGCCCCCGTTGAGGATGAAAGCTATCAGCGCGTCACGATAGCGGCCGGTATAAAGGTGCCCGGCTCCGGGTAAAACGGCAAGGATTCCCGCCACCGTCGGATCCTTCACGCCGAGCCGGGACGCCTGATGCAGCTCTTCCAGGAGGGGCTCGATGCGGTAGACACTGCGGGCGTGGCTTCCCATCCGTTCGAAGGCCTCCCGCGCCTTCTCCCACCGGCCTGTTTCCATGTGCAGCCATCCCGTTTGGTACCAGGCGGTGTCCCCCACCTTGGGATCGGGACTCGAGCCTGCGAGCTGCCGCAGTCGTCTCTCGGCTTCCTGGAGCTCCCCCATCCGCACCAGGGCTTCGCACGCCATGAAAAAGGCCCGGGTGGCCAGGACGTTACCGGAAAAATTTTTGGCAACGTGTTCGAAGGCCCCTATGGCTTCGGGGTACTTTCGGCCTCGGAAATAGGACATGGCGATCTGGTACACGGCCAGGGGAATTCGGGGATCCTCCGGAAAAAAATGCACGAACCGTTCGTATTCCCCGATGGCCCTGAAGTACTCCCCCCGATCGAAGTACCTCTGGGCAAAATCGAACTGGCCGTCCGCATCGAGAAGAACCACCGACTCGGAAAAAGCAGGCGGCGCTGCCCACAACACCCAAAAAGACAGAACAAGGGGCCAGATCGAGTTCCTTATCGTGGTGCGGAGGCGGGGGGAAAATCGCCAAACAGGCCTGGCGGCAGGCGCCACCCACACAAGGCCCGTGTGGCAGTGTTCTCCTACCGTGTGGTCATCTTTCGTGGAACCACCAGAAATCGTTGTTCTCCACAGGGTCATAGTATCTTTTCCGGCCTGCGGCCCACACAGCCGGAACGCGGGAGATCTCGCTGCGGCCGCAGCGCATGAGCCGGTCGCAGGTGAGAACCCATCCCTTGAAAAGGCCGTGTTTCCCGAAGCTATCCAGCGCGTACTGGGAGCAGCCGGGGTGCATGGGACAGCGGGACCCATCCACGGGGGAAAGGTATCGGCGGTAAAGCTCCACGAAGGTCCCCACGGCGCCATCGTATTGCCGGCCGCCCACCGGACCGTTTCCAGTCGCCAATCCGTGGTTCCATGGCCCCCTGAAGGCATCGTCCTCACACAGGGCGGTCCCCTGGACGGACCAGAGCGCCAGACCGAACAAAAGCCCCCAAAGCCTGGAGAGGTTTGCTTCCGTGAAGCGCATCCTGTGCCGTCCTCCAAAAAGAGCCTTGCCCCTATTCGCGGGGCGGTCCCGCCGGAACACGACGGTCACTGTTGCGTTACCCTGAAGACCTCCTCGATGGAGGTGATCCCGTCCAGCACCTTTTGCACCCCGTCCTGGCGCAGGGTGACCATGCCGTTTTTAACCGCCGCCTCCTTGATGCCGTGGGCGTCCGAGGTGGTGAGGATCAGACTCTTGATGGGACTTTCCATGAGAAGGATTTCAAAGATTCCGACCCGCCCCTTGTATCCCGTGTGCAGACACGCGGGGCATCCCCTGGCCCGACAAAGGGTGTTTCCGGAAAACGCCCCGAGGGTGAGCCCGATTCCGGCCAGGGAGACTTCGTCCGGAAGGAATGGCTCCTTGCAGGCAGGGCACAGCACCCGCACCAGCCTTTGGGCCACCACCGCCAGCACGGAAGAGGAGATGAGAAACGGCTCCACACCGATGTCTATGAGGCGGGTGATGGCGCTGGCCGAATCGTTCGTGTGCAGGGTGGAGAAAACCAGATGCCCGGTAAGAGACGACTGCACGGCGATTTCCGCGGTCTCGTGGTCCCGTATCTCCCCCACCAATATGACGTCGGGGTCCTGGCGAACGATGGAACGCAGGCCCCTGGCGAAGGTGAGATCGATCTTGGGGTTCACCTGGATTTGTCCTATCCCCTGGATCTGGTACTCCACCGGGTCCTCGATGGTGATGATATTGACATCGGGCGTGTTGATAGTGGAGAGCACCGCGTAAAGAGTGGTGGTCTTGCCGCTGCCGGTGGGGCCGGTAACCAGGATGATCCCGTAGGGTGACCGGATCAGCCTGTCTATGATCGTGCGCTGGTCCGGCGACAATCCCAGGTCCGAGAGGCGGAAGAGGGAACTGGTCTTGTCGAGCAGGCGAAGGACCACCCTTTCGCCGAAGGTGGTAGGAATGGTGGACACCCGGATATCCACGTTCTTGTCCCCCAAGCGTATCTCTATCCGGCCGTCCTGGGGCAGACGCTTCTCCGCGATGTTCATGTTGGCCATGACCTTCACCCTGGAAACCAGCGCCGACTGGATACGCTTGGGAGGGGCTATGAGATCGTACAATATCCCGTCCACCCGATAGCGGACCTTGAGCCGTGTTTGGTAGGGCTCGATGTGGATGTCGCTGGCCCGGGCCTTCACGGCCTGGGAAAGGATGTGATTGACCAGCTTGATGATGGGTGCGTCGCTGGTGTCGTCCAGCAGGTCGGCCGTTCCCTCGATTTCCGAGATGATGCTGTCGGTGCTCTCTTCCATGTCCTGTACGAGCTGCTCGGCCGAACCCCGGGACAGATCGTACGCCATGTTTATTGCGGAAAGAATGACACCGTGGGGCGCAAGCACCACCTCCGGGTCCCGATCGCCCAGAATGCGGCACAGATCGTCAATGTGCTGAAAATACGCAGGATCGCTCACCGCCACCACCGGACGCGGTCCGTTGGACTCCTCGGGGCCCCGGTGCGCGTCCCCATGGTCCCCCTGCCTTTCAATCGCCGTGCCGCCACCGGGAGCATAAATCGGGACCATCTGGTATTTCTTGAGAAACTGAATGGAGACCTTGTCCGTATAATCGGTGCGCACCGTTTCGCCGGGCAGTTCGGCCCACACGGGAAGCTCGTAGTAGCGGCCCAGGGCCTTGAGATACTCCCATTCCGTGAGGGCTTTTTTCTGGACGAGCAGCTCGCCCAGCCGCCCCCCTTTTTCCTGCTGGATGCGGCGCACCTCCTCCAGGATGTCCTGGGAGACACCGCTGTGCTCTTTCAATATCTCATCCAGCGCGTGCATCATGGGCACTGCCCTTGCCCTCACTCTGACGGAGTGGGAGGCGGTGGGGGGATGGCCTCCGGAACACCCTGGGCCGCCTTTTTTTCGTACATCCTTATGGCCCCTTCCTCGACCCGGCGCATCTGCTTTTCCTTGTCCTCGTAAAGGATCTGAGCCTCGGCGGGGTTTTCCACTATGTGCGGTGTGAGGAAGACAAGAAGATTGGTCTTGCCGCTTCTTTTCTCCATGGACTTGAAGAGCCAGCCCAGACCCGGGATGTCGCCCAGGCAGGGGACTCTGTACGTGCCTGACTCGATGCTCTCGTCTATGAGCCCTCCGATCACGATGGTGTTGCCGTCCTTGACGATCACCGTGGTCTGTGCCGTCCGTTTGAAAGTGGTGGGCCGATCCACGGTGGTCGTCTCGATGAGGCGGGTCACCTCCTGGAAAACCTTCAGACGCACGAGGCGTTCCTGGCTGATCTGGGGGGTTATTTTGAGCGTCACCCCCACGTCCTTGTACTCGTAGGTGGAGTAGTCCACATTGGCCGTGGACGTCTCCTGCCGCGTGATATACGGCACGTTTTTTCCCACCGTGATCTCGGCTTCCTCGTTGTTGGTGGTCATGATTTGCGGAGTGGAAAGGATGTGGACGTCCGAATCGCTCTTGAACGCCCGGAGAACGGCCCCTATGTTGGGAAACGTGACACCTCCTATTTGGATGGCTTCCCCGACCACCCCCACGGAGAAACCCGTGGGAAAACCGACCGTCCCCGCGGCGGTGGGAGAGGGGAATATGCGGTAAGCCCCGTCTCCCCCTTTTCCCCCGGATCCGCCGAACCAGGCGCCCTGCCCGCCTTTCAAGGTGAAGTCGTCTCCCACCCGCCATTCCACCCCCAGCTCGAAGGCCTTGTCCGCGTTGATTTCCATGATCAGGGCCTCGATGTAGACCATGGCCCTCGGGATATCCAGTTTGCGTATGACCTCTTCCAGAACCAGGTAGTCGTCCTTGTCGGCCGTTATGATCAGGCTGTTGGTGGCCTTGTCCGCGGATATCTGCACATCCTTGGAAACCACTGGCGCCTCTCCCTTCTTGGCCCCTTCCGGTTGCTTTCCCGGAAGATTCTGCAGCACCTTGGCCACCTCTTCGGCCGTGGCGTTCTGCAGGTAATAGACGTGTATCCTCCCCTTTCCCCTGGGCACCTCCTTGTCGAGGAGATGAATCAATTCCTTGATCTTGGCGGTGTCGTCTTCGCTGGCCATGGCGACCACCGAATTGGTCCTCTCGTCGGCCACGAGCCGCACCTGGGCGCCGGCCCCCTTGGCCTGGGCCTGGGTCTTGGTCTGGAAGACCGAATTGATCAGCTTGACCATCTCGGTTGCAGAGGCAAATTCCATGGGAAGCACGGAAATCTGCTCTCCGACCCCCTCCACGTCGATCACCCGCAGAATGTCCATGAGACGCCGGATGTTCGACAAAACATCGGTGAGAATGAGCGTATTGGTGGGATCGTACGACAGGATGACGCTGCTCTTGCTGATGAGCGGTGCAAAGAGCTTCTTGATCTCACCCGGGTCCGCGTAGGTAAGAGGTATGATCTGGGTGACCACCCTGTCCTCGGGAGAGCGTGACTCCTTGAGCAGGGTCTCAATGCTCTTTCCCCTGGCATCGGGTGAGGGAATGATCTTGGTCACCTCCCCCGCCTCCACGGCGGTGAAGCCGTGGACCTCCAGAACCGACTCGAAGACCCTGTAAGCCTCCTTGACCGATATCTTGGTGGGTGAGATGATGGTCACGCTTCCCTTCACCCTCTTGTCGACCACGAAGTTTTTTCCGGTCAGCTCGCTTATGAACTTGATGAGCAGGTTGATGTCCACGTCGTCGAAATCGATGGTGACATAGCGCTCGGAACCCGCCTCCTTATCGGAGGCCTTTGGGCTGTTTTTTTCCCCTGCCTGTTGCTGGGATGTCCCTTGCCCCGCGGACGCAGCGGCGGGATCGGCGCCGGCAACCCGCGCAGCCCATGGGCCGGAAGCACCCACTCCGAGAACCAGAAAGAAGAGCGTCGCAAACAGAACCGTTCTTACCGCAAGCACCGATGTGTCCATCCTCTCAAGCCGTTTGAGACCGTCAGGGCACCACCTTCCGTGCACACTAGTTGCCTTCCGGGAGGGAAACGATCCGTTGAAACTCCAAGAGATTTGCCAGGGCGCGCAGGTCCTCATCCTCCAGGGCCCACCTGCGGGCCCTGGCATCCAGGGCGACGGCCTTCTTCAGATAAAAAAGGGCCTTTCCCTGATCGTTGCGCCGGCAATGGAGACAGGCCATGTTGTAATAGGGATCCACATAGTCCCGCCGGGCCCCTGCCGCCTTCTCAAGAGCGCCCAGCGCGGCCTCGTAGCGGCCTTCTTCAAGATGTATCACCCCGATGTTGTTCAGGCTTTCCGCATGAGCCGGGTCGAGGGCCAGGCACTTGTCGTAGCTCCCGATCGCTTCCTGCAAGAACCCTGCCTTTTGCAGCTCCAACCCCCGTGCGAAATACCGCGCCGCTTCCTCACGCCCTGCGCCCCGCACGGCCGGCGGTCCCTCGTGTGTGCCCCCTAAGAGGTCGACCTCCGGGGGCCCATCTTCCCCTTTTGTCTCGACACGGGGGGTTGCCGCTGCGCGGAGGGGAGCCACGGGGCTTTGCAGCCGTGTCGGCGCCTTGACAGGGGGTGCCGTCTCTTTGGGCTGCCCCACCCGCCCCGGGTGGGACGCCGGTTTGTCTGCCGGCGTCTGCCGCGTCGCGGGCACACCAAGCTGCCACTTAAACCACGAACCTGTTGCCATGGCAAGGAAAATCCCCAGGACCAGCAGGGGAGCGTAACGCCCTCTGCGGACTGCGGGCCGTACGGGGAAAGGAAGCGGAAGAACGGCCCCTTCCCCTCCCCTCCGGGCATCCTTTTCGCCCTGTGCCCGCAGCAAGGCATCGTGGATGGTGCTCACTTCAAAGAGGCCCCCCCTGCCGGGAAAACTGAAACAGCAGGCTCAGGGTCGGAAATCCCACTGACCCGTCGACCGGAATGTTGCAGCGCTCCTGAAAGCCCTTCACCGCCTCGTAGGTCTTGGGGCCGTAAATGCCGTCGGGCTCCACGGCAAATCCGACTTCCCTCAGGGCCTGCTGCACCCTTCGCACCACGTCGCCCCGTGTTCCGGGATGCACCTTCAGCAAACCCCACTCACGGGGAACCGCCCACAAGACAGACCCCTGCCAGACCACCGCCATTTCTTCATCGGATAGAAAAACCGGTGAACCGGCGCGGTCCACCAGAAGGAAACCCGACTGCCATCTCCGAGCCACCACCGCGTACGCCTCGCTTCCATCCGGCCCACGGACCGTTACCCGGAAAGGACGGGTGAAAAGGCGGGCCGTCTCCATTCCGGCGTTGAAAGAGAACAGCTCCGGTTTGCCGGCGCCCCGGCTCGCGTACGCTTCGCCGTGGGCCCGGAGCAACAGCGCCAGGCTTTGCTCTTCGCCCAGCAACCACAGGGGCGCCATGGACTCCGGGTCCTCACGGGAGGGCGTTTCCGTGTGGGCCTGGGCGGAGGGAACCGACGCGGGCTCCGGCCCCTGCTTCGGCAGCGATGGCGACGACGCCGAAGGGCCCGAGGACGCCGGGGGGGAGATCCGTCGTGACACTACCCTTTCCGGGTGACTCCGGGCAGACCCATCGGTGCTTTCGGGCGCTTCCCGACCTGGACCCATCAGGTAACCGATCGCCCGGGGCAACTCGGGTTGCAGCCGCCATCCCAGGTACCATCCGAGACACAGGCAAAGGACCAGGACCGCCGCTGCAAGGCCTTTGCGCTGCGATGCCCCGCCCGTTGACGGCCGCGCATCTCCTGCCCGCACCTCCCTCGCCGCCTTGCGCAAGACAGCCGCCGTGACCCTTCGCGTCTCCGCGCTGTAGGCGGCAAGAAGAGCACGATCGCACACGGCATTGATCCTTCGAGGATTGCCTCGGGTGACGCCGTGCAAGGCCCGGAGGGCCCCCCAGGTGAAGGGTACTTTCCCCCTGCAGCCGGCCACCACCATGCGGTGGTGTACGTAGGCCCTCACGTCCTTGGATCCCAGGGGTCCCAGGTGGTGGCGTACCGTGATGCGATCGTTGAGCTGCCTCATGTCCCCACGGGTGAGCAGGTCCACCAACTCGGTCTGTCCCACGAAGACGATCTGGAGCAGTTTTTCCTTTTCCGTTTCCAGATTGGAGAGCATCCGGATCTGTTCCAGCACCTCCCTTCCCAGGTTCTGCGCTTCGTCGAGCAGCAGAACCACGTTGCCTCCCCCGCGAAAGACATCTATGCAAAACGCGTTGAACGCATCCATGCAATCCTTGTTGGTCGCATGTTCTCCAACCGTTATGCCGAACTCGTCGCACACGGTGTGGAGCAGATCCTCTCCCGAGACAAAGGGGTTGAAAATCAAGGCACTCCTCACCAAAGGGTCCAGGTCCCCGAGAAGTGCCCGCAACAGGGTCGTTTTTCCTGTTCCCACGCCTCCCGTGATCATGACAAACCCCTTGCGCTCGGAGATCCCGTAATGGAGGTGCTCCAATGCCTCCCGGTGGCTGGGACTGACAAAGAGATACCGTGGATCCGGCGTCATGCGGAAAGGGTTGTCTTTCAGTCCGAAGTAGGCGGCGTACATGGGGACCTTTCCACGGGCTTCAGGAATCGGGCAAGACGTTCACTTGAAGTGATAGCTGATGGTCTCGGAGCGCCCCTCCCGCTTGACGCGCAGAGACACCCGTTCTGCGGACTTGAGGGCCTTGTACAGGGACAGGATCTGGTCCACGCTCCTGATGCTTTGGTCGTCGATCCCTTCGAGCACATCCCCGTCGAGAAGCCCCATTTGAGCGAATATGGAGTCGGGCAGGATGCGGCTCAGGCTGAGACCGCTCGGCCGGCCCTCTTCAAAATGGGGCCTCACCCGCACCTGCGTCATGAGCTGGTTGATGTTCTGGATCGACTTCTGGATTTCCGCCCTGCTGATCTCGACGCGCTGCCCCTCCGGCTCCGGCTCCGCAGCAGGCGATGCCTCCTCTGCCCCTCCTCCCGGGGAAGGGACCTTTTCCATGGACAGGACCTCGTCCTGCTCTCCCACCCGAAGCACCACCTTTCCCCTCAGGATCTGCCTGAGCTGAGCCGTTTGCACCGCATCGCCCTCGCGGAAAAGGTCCTGCTTTTTCTTCACGTCATCGAGGATCACGGCATAGGACCCTTCTCCGGTGACCGTGCCAAGGAGGCGCAGCTTGAGCTTGGTCTCCTTGAGCTCCTTGATCTGGACCACCGGCTCCGGTTTTTTTGCCAGGATGGGCTGCTTGGTCTGAAAGAGGTCCCTCTCCACGACCACGGCGTAGTCTGAAAAAGCAGGGGGCGGCAGCTCCCGCTGGGACTGTGCCGTCCTTTCGACGCTTCCATGACTCGGAACGTATTGGAGGTGGGAGCCCATGACCCTGTAAAAGATGTCCACCCCGGCGAAGATCACCACGGTTATCACCAGCAGGTTGGACAGGGTGTACAAGTGCCTTGTCGTCATGACAACAGATGCCCCCTCTACTTGAATGAAATCTGGGGCTGTTCGAGGGGCCCCGAGATCCGGAAAGAAAAACCTTCCTTGCCCACGTTCTTTCTGAGAAGGTCGGTCATCTTGCCGCCGCCGCCCATCTGCTGGATGAAAGCCGCCGACGGCATGACGCTTCCCTTCAGACGGACGGCGCTGGTCTTCAGGGGGGGCGCGAGGGTTATGGTTCCCGTGGCATTGCCGTTGAGGTCCCTGCCGGTAAGCACCCAACGCTTGAAGGTGACCGTGCGGTCCGCCAGTTCCATTTCGAGTTCCAGTTTCTTGAAAGCAATGGAGCGTATGGCGAAGAGCTCTCCCAACACTTCCACGTGCCCCTCCGTCACCACGATGCGTCCGGAGCCGGTTGCATCCGTCCAGTCCGGGCCCTTGGCGGACCAGGTGACCGATCCGTTCATTTTTCCCGAGAGGGTGCGCCCGGCCAGGCGGCGCAAGCCTTCAACAGAAGCGACATCCAGGCCGCTGACAGTCGCGTCGACCGCCACCGGCCCCGACAGCTTCCTCTTTTCCAGGTCCACCGTCGCTTCAATGCGCCCCCCGTACGCTCTTGCCTCGATCCTCAGGACCACCCTGCCCTTGAACAGCGGGAGAAACTCCGGGGCCACGACAATGTCCTGGGCCTCGAGCCAGCTTGTGTCCTCCAGTACGAGCTGAGGCCGTGCCAGCCGCAAGCCCAGGGGTAGGGCCGGCTCCACACCGGCTATGTGCAGCTTTACCCCCTGACCGCTTCGGAGGATCTTGTCTTCGAGGTAACGCGTCACCGCCGTGGCAGGAAAGAGGTGAACGAGGAAGAACACCGTTGTGACCACACAGTAGAACGCGTATCCTATGACCTTTTTCATCCGCTTTCCCGGCCCCGGCTCCAAGTGGCCCCGTCATCCGTATAAGGAATTTTCAGATACTTTAAGGGCTCGTGCAAGAATAACTTCCCATTTTGATGCGCCGATCCATCACGCCTGGCGGCGTTGCTCGTCGGTTAAATGGCCAGCCATTCGCCCTCCTCGCGCCTTGCCATGCGCGCGCCTCGACACCTGAAAAGGGGAACTTATTTTTGCACAAGCCCTAAGTGGCGAACGTCACCACCTGGAGCACCGCATCCACGAATCCCTTCTCTTTTCCGGTTTCGGTGATGGATATGCGTTTGATGGTGATTTCGTTCGCCGATGTCTCCACCTTGTAAAGGTAGGCCATGAGCTTTTCCATGGTGATGTTCTCGAGCTTCATTTCCACCTGAGACAGCTTGTACGTACTGTCTTTGAGAGGGGCCGTGGAGGGCTTCATGTACTTGATGCGGTCCTTGATGGCCGCATCTCCCGCCAGCCTGTCAAGAAAAGAAAAGAGCGTGAATCCCTTCTCCCTACTCTCGAAACGATCCAGGGCGTTGCGCTCACTGCTCCTCAGGGCCTCGTATTCGGCCTTGAGAAGCTCCATCTTCTGCAAAGTGACCTTTCTCGCCGTGACGCTTGCGTGCACGCTTTCCACATATTCGAAGGCGGGAACCACAACGTAAAGGCACAGAAGGCACACGCCCAATATGCCCACGCCCCCGAAAAGAACGTATTTCTCACGACGTCCCAACCTACCCATCGCCCCTGCCTCCTTAAGACTTGATCATCGCGCCGGCCATGTTCAAGAAGTGGCCTTGATCACCGTTCCGTCCCCTTTCGACCACTGTTGGAATGCCTGTTTCACCACGTCCCTCTCTCCCGCAAGCCGAGGCCGGCAAGGCTGGGAGAGCCCCGGTCATTTGCCCGCACCTCCGTCCGGGGAGGCCTGGGCCCTGATCTTGAAACGAACCCGGTTGCCCCCCCGGTCGATATCCGCAGACACTATGGTGACTTTCTCCAAGATAGGGGCCCCCTCCAACCCCCCTTTGATGGTGTCCACCGAATTGAAAGTGTCGGTCTCTCCCGCAATCTGTATCCCGTCTGCGCTGGCGATGAAGGTTTGAAGCTTCACGTCCAGCTCCTTGGGAATCCTCTCACTGATGCTCCTGAGAAGGTCGACCACCCGAACCTGTCTTTCCGTCTCCCCGGGCATGGAGGCCGCACGCTTCAGTTCGTCGATGCGCACCTTCATCTGCTTCAGGGGATCCACAATCCGGGTCGCCTCGGGGATCGTTTCCTTGAACAGGGCCTCGATTTGCCCGTCGAGACGGGCCGTTTCAGCCCGCATGGTCCAGGCATCTGCGTAAAATCTCGCGAACAGGGAAAGGAAAACGGCCGCTGCCAGAACTCCCGCCCTTGTCATGTGCTTGCGCAGTTCCTGCCATTTCTTCCTCAGCGCGAAGGGGCCCTGGCGCAGGTTGAAGCCCGCGGCTTTTCCCGGTTCGTTGAGAGCAAGGGCCAGCGCACCGTCCATAAGGAGCGGGTTCCATGGGGCGCCGGAAGAAGGAGCGATCGACGTTTGGGTGGCGCGTGCCACGTCCACGGGTGTGACCGGAAGCCCCAATCCTTCAGACAGGCCCTTTCGCATGCCCTCTGAGGCGAGTCCACCTCCCGTGACGAAGAGCCCCGACGGTTCAAAGGGTTCCCCGGAGCTTTCCCGGTAGCCGCGCATCGTGCGCGCCACTTCCCCGCACAGTTTCCGTGGGGCCCGTTCCTGGTCCGGGGAGATCGGAACACTGCGGATCAGCAGTATCTTTCCCGATCCGAAGAGAATGAGCACTGCCCTGTCCGTGTCAACGGATGCAAATACACCCTCGTCGCGCAACACTCCGTTCCTGATAAGGAGAAGGACCGTCGGGACTGCCTCGATATCGAGTACCTCCGGGGACAACTTGTGGGGGGCAAGGAGCTGGAAGTAATTGTGCAATGCCTCCCTTTCCACCGACGCCGCGATGAGGGTCGTGCGGTCGGAACGTCGCACCACATGGAAGTCCGCCACGGTCTGCTCCACTGGCAGGGGAAGAGTGGGCTCCAGCTCAAAAGGCAGAGTTTGACGGATCCTCTTGGAGTCGCCGAAGGGCAGCTCCAAGTTCCGAAAGGAAACCAGATGGGCCGGAAACGAGGCCGTGCACACCGCGCCACCGATCTGCGTCTTCCCGGAGAGGGTGGACAGGGCCTGGTCCACCGTCTGCTGCAACCCGTTTGCCGAGCCGTTGGCCCGTGCGTGGGCCAGGACCTGGTTGCTCTTGAGCCCCCTTCTTACCACCACCGCGCTCACCGCGTCGGCCTGTACCTCGATTGCCAGTCTCAATTCAGGCATACACCCTCATAGCCTTCCATCTGGACCCTGCGCCTTGACAGTCGCTTTTTGCACCCCATAGCCTACCAAAACGGGGACCACCGCGCAATCCGTCAGGCCCTCCTTCCCCGGCCAGTCCTTGCACCATTCGTTTCAATCCGAGCCCCCATGGGCATCGGCAGGCGCCGGAGGAGCTCCGGGGGACCCCATGCCCGCCTCCCAGCTCACAATCCGGCATTTCCACTTGTTCGTCTTCTTGTCCATCTCCCTGCGCACGACGACGGTCACCGTCCTTCTCTGGGAGTCGTGCATCGCCGAGCACTCGATGCGGAAAAAGTCGCTCGAAGTGGTTATCAATTCAGGACCTATTTTTATGTCGGCACATCCCGGTGCATTGGTGTACCAGTTGGGGGCCGAAAGGTCGTTCACGAACACGGTTCCGTCCCGCTCCTCCCTGTAGGCGGCTATGGACTGGGCCAGGTCTTCGTAATCGGGCGGCAGCAGGGCCGCGAGAACGGGTAGCGGGGCCGTGTTGATATTGATCTTGCCCGTGTAGGAGAAGGTCTTGCCTGCGGGATCGGGATATCCCCCGTAAACGGTCAGGTAAGGGGCTATTCCCGGCACGGTTTCCATTCCGTAAAGAAGCTGCCTGGAAAAGCCCTTGACCATGGCCAGTTCTCCGATGTGCTCGAAGGGTCCGTTGCGGCACGTGTAGGGAGGATCCAGGCTTTGATAGTAGTCGGATTCCGCCCCGTTGAGCCCGGTGATGGCATCGTCGTCCTCGGAGTCGAGCCAGTCTTTCGCGGAATGGATCATGTCGGTGGTGGCGTTGATGTCCGCAGTTTCGTCCTGGGAAACGATGGGGCGCAGCAGTCTGTCCCACAGCTCTCTCTGGGCGGGATTGAATTCCTGACCATGGGGAGGGCGCACCAGGGCATTGATCTGTATTTTACCGAGCTCGTCGGTTATGGTCAGCGTCAGTTTCACACCCTCGAAAGGCAGCTCTTCAACCAGCAGTGCGAGTTTTTCCGGATCGGCCCAGTCTTCCTGGAGTGAATCGACCTGGGAGGTGTTCCTGTCGGCGACAAGAACGGCCATGGCGGCTTCCACCCCCGAAGCTGCGGCCCATCCCAGTTGATATCTGTCCCGTACTGCGGCGGTGGCCACCACCGCGGAACGGATCTTGCGGTTGGCTTCGATGACGACGGTCACCAGCAGAGAGACAACGAGCAAGGTGACGAAAAGGGCCACCCCTTTTGGGCGCCCATGCTCACCGGTGTTTTCCCCTCTCTCTGTGTGGGGGGGAGAGATTTTCGGCATCAGGACGCGTCCCTATATATCGGCAATTGGATTCTGGTTACAAAACGAAGGGGTGCCGTTTCGGTTTCCTGGGCGTTGCCCATTTCGAGGGACACCTCCACCATCCTGGGAGTGGCGTACCCCTGGTTGTCGTCGTCTGAATCCCAGCTTTCATGGAGCTGCCCTTCCTGGTCGTAGTAGCGGCACACGAAAGCCACGACCCTTTCGCACAGGATGGGATCGTTCCGACTCTCCTGCTCCTCTGCCTCGGAAAGGGCCATGTGGAGCGTGTCGTAGCGCCTCAGAACGTAGCTTTCCGGCTGTTCGGGGTCTTGAGTGACGTAGTATCGGATGCGGGCGACCCCCTGCCGGTCCTCACCGCCCAGGTCCACGTGGGCCCTGGAGGAAAAAGACAGCCGGGAAAACTGTCCGTTGCCCGTCTCGGACATATCTCCCACCACCCTGTGGAGGTCCTTTGGTGAATCCGTATCGGGGGGCCTGTAACCGGGCTCCATGGTGACCTGCACGGATTCCAGGTCCAGAATGATCCGCTCCAGACACATGCGGGCGGTTTCATAGATCGACACGGTTTCCCGGGTGGCCTCCACGCTGTGGAGCACACCGGTGTAAGACCCGAAAAGCACCGAGATGATCAGGCCGAAAAGGAAGAAGGCGACCAGGATTTCCATGAGGGTGAAGCCGTGCCCGGCGCCACGCACGGGAAAATACCGCGGTTTCATCGCTTGCCTGACCATGGTCTGCCCATCTTTTCGAATCCCCGGGCACCGCACGGGGTCTCACTCCACCACGAGGCGGTAGGATCTGATGGCATGGTGATACACATCGTTTCCCCATGTGACCACAAGGTCGATACGGTACAGCGTGCCGTACTGGCTTTCCAGGGACTCGATCTCCGTGGGCTCCACGGTGACTTTCCATGCATATCCCTGGAAATGCTCTCCGAAATCGCCCGCATCGTCCGTCAACCCATCGGTGGCCCCCCCCATGTATTGGGCCATCTTTCCATGGGCGAGCAAGGGGGCCGTGATTTCGAACTTGGCCCTGTTGGCCATGGACACCGATTGCGACTGGAGCCTGAAAACGGCCCCCAGAGCGATGGCAATGATGGAAAAAGAGACCATCACCTCCAGAAGGGTGAATCCCTGGGGAAGCCGGATGGAAGAAAGGGCCTGTCTGTCACTCGGTCTCAAGGCGCACGTACCTGTTCTGCATTCGCACCCGGGCAAGGAACGGCTCGATGATCAGGGTCACTTCGTCGTTTTCTTCGTTGCGCAGGTGGATGGCCGCCCGCTGAACGTACCCGCTGGGGAAAAAGAGAACCTCCACGACCCCGCTTGACAGGACTGCCTTCCCCGCTAACTCCACGTCGAGGACCGTCAGGTTTCCTGGCAGGTCCAACCAGCGCGATCGGTCTTCGTCCTCACCGTTATCCGACGACTCGTGCCTGCCTGCGGCCCCGATCCTCCCGTTTTCGAAGTCGAAGGTCAAAGAGCGGACTTGCTGCAAGGCCACGGCCTTTTCCCTCTGGATCCTCACCTGAGCCATTATCCACCGCGAGGTGCGGCCCATGTCGTCGACGAGAAAGGCGTCACGGAACCTGGGGATGGCGGCGAAAAAGGCTATTCCGAAGATGGCGATGACCACGATCAGCTCGATGAGGGTGAAGCCCCGGGGCGACGGTTTCCTCCTCACTCTCACGGGCAGGTCGGACATGGGGTGGTGCAAGATGGGCCTTTCCTTTTCATGAAATGGGGTCGGGTTCCGTCACGGTGCACCGATCGGCCTGAAACGCCTGTTTCAGGTTGCTGCCCCTTACCCCTGCGCAGGGCATCAATCGACCTCCCAGCTATTGATGTCGGCGTTCTTCCCTTCTCCTCCGGGTTCCCCCTCAGCCCCGTAGCTGCTCAGGTCGAAATCATCATGGATGCCCGGGCTCAGATAGATGAAGTCGTTTCCCCACGGGTCCTTGGGGACCCGCCCTTTTTCCAGGTAACCGCCGCTGCGCCACCGTGCCGGCGCAGGACCCGTCGCGGGGGCCTCCACCAGGGCCTGGAGACCCTGCTCCGTCGTGGGGTACTGCCCGTTGTCCAGCTTGTAGAGTTTCAAGGCTGTCTCCAGACTTTCGATCTGAATCTTCGCCTTCATCTGTTTGGCCTCGTCAGGACGCCCCATGATTCTCGGAACGATCAATCCTGCCAAAATACCCAGGATGACGATGACCACCATGAGCTCGATGAGGGTGAAACCGCGAACGGCCCAAACTCGACATCTCTCTTGTTCAAAAGCCATAATCGCTCCTCCCCGATGGGCACGCTCGGCATTGGCATCCACGCGCCCTGAACCCTCCAGGCTTTGCGGCAAGGCTCGCTTCGTGTTCATCGGATCAGTTGACTCATCTCGAATATGGGCAAGAGGATCGATATGACGATGATTCCCACCCCTGCCCCCATGATCACCAGCATCAACGGTTCCAACATTGAGGTCATGGACATGATGCTCGCCTCGGCCTCCTGCTCGTAGATGTCCGCCATCTTGTGCAACATCGCCTCCAGCTCGCCGCTCTGCTCCCCCACCTGTATCATCTGTACGCAGATGGGGGGAAACAGCTCGCTTTTCGAAACAGCCTCCCACAAGGCCCGCCCCTCTCCGATTTCTTCGGATGCCTGTTCCACGACCTTAGCGACCACCGTGTTGCCCACCACGTTTTTCACGATGTCGAGGGAAACGATGAGCGAAACACCGTTTTGCAGCAGCGATCCCAGGGTCCTGGCGAACCTGGCCACGGAAATCTTCAGGACAAGAGGTCCCGCGACCGGCAGGCCCAGGACCAATCTGTCCGTCGTGGAGCGGCCCCCGGGTGTCCCGCGCAGCCGGACCAGCAAGACAAAAAAGGCCGCGAAAGCCAGCAAAAAGGCCCACCAATAGGATCGTGCCACCTCGCTGGAGCGTATGAGCATTCGCGTGATGGCGGGCAGGGCCTGGTTCATTTCCTCGAACACCGAGGTTATGCTGGGGATGATGTAGGTGATCAGGACGAAGAGCACCACGGTCCCCAACACCCCCATCATCACGGGGTAGGCCATCGCCGAACGTATCCGCCTTTTCAGGGTCTCCTGTCTTTCGCTCAGATCGGCCAACCGCTCCAGCACCACCTCCATGGCACCCGATGCCTCTCCCGCGCGCACCATGTTCACATAGAGGGGGGGGAAAACCCCCGGGTGCATGGCCAGCGCGTTTCCGAAGCTGTTGCCCTCCACGATGGCGTCCTTGATCTGGGCCAGTACCCTCTTGAGGGCCGGATCGGGGGTTTGGGGGATGAGGGCCCCGAGGGCGTTGACCAGAGCGAGGCCGGCTCCTACCAGTATGGAGAGCTGGCGCGTCATGATGGACACGTGTTTGGCGCGCACCCGCCCGAAGAGCCTTGCAAACGAAAAATGCCCAGGCTCTTTGGCTTTGCTGCGCTGGGGGGCATCCCGGATGTCCACGGGGTACATCCCGGTGTCCCGCAGCTTCTGCCGGGCCGCGAAAGAGCTTTCCGCGTCTATGATCCCCGAGCGGCTCTTGCCTTTGGCGTCAAGAGCCGCGTATTCGTAAACAGGCATGATGGCACGGGTGTCCGCGAGTCCTAAGTGTTCCGGTATCCCGCATGGTAGATGCGCACGAAGCGCCGGTGGCTTCCGAAAGCGATCTCAGGCATCGATGCGAAAGGGAAAAAGCGCAAATCCTCCGCGTCCCCTCCGGGGCGCAGGGAGCCCATTGTCTGCCTGACAAGGTATCCGATCATCAGAACGGTATCGTAGCGCATGCTGTGGTTGGCAGTGAGCCCGAGCAGCTCCTCGATCCTGCCGGACAGGCCTGTCTCTTCCTTCAATTCCCGAAGGGCCCCTTCTTCCGGACCCTCCCCCAATTCCAGAAACCCGCCGGGAAGGCACCACCAGCCCTTCTTGGGCTCTTCGTTTCGCAGTACCAGCAGAATGCGCTCCTCGGGATCGACCACCACCAGGGCCGTGGCGGGAACCGGATTCTCGTAAATGGGGACCTGGCATCGGAGGCAGAACAGGCGAAGGCGATCGTCCACCCGCCTCGTGCTCAAGGGGCCGCCACAATAATGACAGAAGGCTTTTTGTCGCATGCTCAATCGTCGAAGTCACCTTCAGGCCCCTGCCCTTTGACCAGGAGGGCGGCGCGCTTGGCGATCTCGGCACCTGTCCAGTTGGAGGGATCTTCCACACGCCCGGCCTTGGGACCCGGATCGTACGAGCCGGCAGCGAGGATGGCGTCGAGCGCCAGGGGAGCCGTGTCCTTTGCGTTGAAAACATCGACGAGCATCCCATAGACGAATTCCTCGACCCTGCGGGCCATCCTCTCCCGCACTTCCCTGGGCTGGCCCATGATCTTGTTCTCGAAGGGAAGGTTGCACTTCTTGTAATCGCCCGCCTTCCATTTCTTGTCGCGTGCGTAAGCCACCATTTGTGCCCACAGCTCTTCGGTGAGCCCTTGGCCGGGCACCTTTATGAAATTCCCCTGGTCGTCGAGCCGGGCGTTGCCGTAATCGTTCACTTCCAGGCCCCAGGAGATCATCTGCAGGGCAGTGGCCACATTGGCCTTGGTGGTGCGGGTCTTGGCTGCGATCTGCCGCAGCCGCTGCGAGCTGTTTCCGGAAGTGCCGTGCTGGGCTCCGGAGACCTTGTAGGGAGCCAGGGCCTCGTGGATCCGGGCGGTCAGCTCCACCTGTATTCCCGCGTCGCTCTCCTCGATGCCGTGGGTGGTCCCGTTGTTCAGGGCGATCCAATCCGGAAAGATGTCGTTAGCGTTGAGACCCTGGATCAAAAAAAGCGCTTCCTCCCTGGTGGACAGCCCCTCCTTGCCCTTGATCTCGCCGACCTCGGTCTCGAGGCCCGCCCATTTGGGGACATAAGGGTTCAGCTCGATGCTGGCGAGCAGATTCCTGTCATCCGGCAGATGGGAGGCGTCGATGGCTATGGATGTCATTCCCGCCTCGAACATGGTGGGGATTTCCACCTTGGCCGCGGCGATGTCCTTTTCGTTCTTGATGCCGTAGTGGTCGGCGTGGATGGCCACGGGGACGGTGATCCCGAGCTCGTTGCACACCGCATCCACCTGCCGGGCCATGTTCCAGTAATTGACCGCACAGTAGGCGTCGGCCCCTCCCTCGGACTTGGCGATCTCGATGATGAGAACGGCGTTGGCCCGCTGCGCCGCGGCGAGGGCCCCGCGGATCACGATGTGGTTTCTCCCGTTGGCGGCCATGGCGATGGCATTTCCCTTGCCCAGCATGGCCCTGTCCACCACCTTGCCGCTGACGATAAGTGCCTTGGAATGGGGAAAGAGGCGGGCGATGTTGGGTGGACGACCCACCTTGAGGGCCTTTTCGAAGTTTTCCGCATAGCGAACCTTTTCATCGCTCATGGCGTTCTCCTTACCTTTACAGATTCAGGGTCTTTCCCATCACGGGAGACCCTCGTGCAATAACGCGTCCGTCCTCGTTTGTGAGTGTGCCGGCGCCTCCCTCGACGCGCATGGGCCGGCAAAAGAATTTCCTTAATTTATAACAGGGTTCCCCAAACCGCAACATCGTTGCCGCACTCCCGCACAGTGAATCAATTCTCACGCCAATTACACGAGAAAGCAGACTGTTAGAGGTGTTATTGGCTACCCCCATTCGTGATCGTTGTCGTTGTCGCAATCAGTCCCGCAGGGACGGTGGTCGTTCTCGAACCCGAAGGGAGCGCTCAGGGTGACGGGCATCATTGTTCCCTCGGGTTCGTTGGCTCTCGGTTAGGGGCAAGCAACAACCCAGGTATGGGGACCGCGAAGGCGATTACGACAACGACAACGATTCTTCGGGTCGCTTGCTGCCAAAATCGACAGGATTCACAGTCGGTCGGCGCATAGAACAAATTTACCCTGCACACCCACGGCGCTGACGCAACGTGCAGGAGAGACATGTCTCGTTTCCTCCTTGACACGGAATCGAACTTGGACAGAGAATCGCCTGCAAGAGCCTGCCGGGGGCTTCACCACCGCAGACCGAGTGCGCTGGCCTGCCGCATGGGGCCTTGGGCAGCAACGTCCACGAGAAACCACGATCGAGGGCCCTATGGAAAACGATCACTATGGGGACATCCGGTTGCTCGGCTCCCGCTGGGACTGGTTGTGGTGCCTGACGCTGCTTCTCGGACTGCTGGTGCTTCCTTGGCTTGCCCCCAACTACCACCTGTACGTGGCAAACTGCATGGCCATCAACGTCATCGTGGCCGTCGGTTTGAATGTTCTCGTGGGGTACACGGGGCAGATATCGCTCGGGCACGCGGGATTTTTCGCCATCGGGTCTTACGGCACCGTTGTGCTGATGGTCCAATGGGGGACTCCTTTTTTCGTGGCCTTGCCGTGCGCCGCGGCGGCCGCTGCTGCTGCCGGTTGCTTACTGGCCATTCCCGCGCTGCGCCTGGAGGGTCCCTATCTGGCCATAGCCACCCTGGCCTTCGGCTTGACCGTTACCCAACTGATCGGCCGGTGGGGCTTCTTGGGCGGACACATGGGGCTGAAAGCGCCGGTCCTGACCCTTTTCGGATGGCAGTTCTCGGGAGACCGGCCCCTCTACTACGTCGTCGTGCTGATCGCCGTGGCCCTTACCGTTGCGGCTCGTAACCTGATGAAAACCAGAGTGGGCCGTGCCCTTACGGCCATACGGGAAAGCCACGTGGCCGCCGGTGCCATGGGCGTGGACCTTGCGCGCTACAAGACACTGGCCTTTGCGGTGAGCGCGTTTTATGCCGGCGTCGGGGGCGGTCTGATGGCCTTCGTTCTCGGGTATATTAACCCGAGCGCGTTCTCGCTGATCCTGTCCATACAATTCCTGGCCATGGTCGTGATCGGTGGCCTGGGCTGTGTTTGGGGCTCCGTGATGGGTGCGGTTCTGTTCACCTTTCTCAACTTGAAGCTGGAGGCCGTCGGGCAACTGCCCTTTGCGGGCCCCCTGCTCGAGTCCTTCAGCCGGCGATGGATGACGGTGGGCGGGCTGTCCAACGTGACGAGTATCGTGTTCGGCTTGATCCTTATCGGCATCATGGTGTTCGAGCCCCAAGGTCTGCACGGTCTGTGGCTCCGCGTCAAATCCCGTCTGCACCTTGGCGCGCCTTGGAGATCCTCTCCGGGTGGTGCATGATGTTGGCACAATTGCTTGTGAGCGGCGTTTCAACCGGGAGTCTCTACGCGCTTCTGGCACTGGCCATGGTGATTGTGTACAAGACCTCGGGGGTTCTCAATTTCGGGCAGGGCGAAATGGCCATGCTCTCCACCTTTGTGGCGTATGCGCTCCTGCAGTCAGCCGGGTGGCCCTTCCTCTATGCGTTCATCGGTGCCCTGGTGTTTGCCGCCCTGTTGGGGGCCTTTCTCGATTTCGTCTTCCTGAGGCGTGCCAGGAACCCCAGCGTGCTTGGTCTGATCGTGATCACCCTCGGGATCGAAATGGTCCTTTACGGCGTCGTCGGGTGGAAATGGGGCGCAGAGCAAAAGGAATTCCCGTTTCCCGTTTCCGACACCGAGCTGATCCGGCTGGGATCGGTCGTGGTCAGCCACCTGAACCTCGTGACCGTTGGAACGGCCACCGTGGTCATGCTGGGGCTGTATCTGTTTTTTCGGCACACCAGGTTGGGAATCGCCATGAAAGCCACGCAGCAGAACCCTTTGGGAGCGCGGATCAATGGGATTCCTACCCGCAACGTCCTTTCTTTCGCCTGGGCGCTGAGCTCGGTGGTCGGCGCGACGGCCGGGATGCTGTTGGCCCCCAGCGCCACGCTGGACCCGAATCTGATGCTCGATCCGCTTCTCAAGGCCTTCGCGTCGGCCGTTCTGGGAGGAATGACGAGCCTGGTGGGGGCCGTAGTCGGAGGATATGCGCTGGGGGTGGTGGAGAATCTGGTGGGCGGGTACGTGTCGTTGGACCTTCGCTCCGTGGTGGCCTTCGTGGTGATTGTGGTGGCACTGTGCCTGCGCCCAAGCGGGCTGCTTGCCAGGCACTACGTGCGAAAGGTATAGCCTGGGCCATGGGGGACTTAGGGTTCGCGTGAGAATAAACTTCCGTTTTCAGGCGTCGAGGCGCGCGCATGGCAAGGCGCGAGGAGGGCGAATGGCGGGCCATTTAACCGACGAGCCACGCTGCCATGCGTGATGGATC
>ENA-OSEO01001396-OSEO01001396.1-sediment-metagenome-genome-assembly--contig:-NODE-1396-length-44067-cov-6.152262_pt1 | contig 44067 bp, 45 predicted proteins | sample MGYA00237883_ERZ534232 | MGnify/ENA metagenome assembly ERZ534232 | reverse complement strand
TTTCGGATTCCGGAAATCTTTTTTTTTGATCGGATCCCCTTTGGCAATGGATCCTTGCCTTCGGATAATGGCTTTTCGCTTTAAATCCCCGTATTTTCCGAATCGACCGCCCATGATGCCTGCATGGAAGCTCCCCTGCTGTCCCGCAAGGCGGGATTTCCGCTTCGCTCCAACCCGCGAAGCACTGCCGCCGGACAGAACCTGCGGGGAATGTGCCCGCTTTCGCGGTTTGTTTTTTTATTTTAAGTGTTGATGAACTCGTAAAAAGTCGACATTGGGATGGCAACGTAAAAAGCTCCAGATGCAAGGCGCGCAAGGATACAGGAACGAGGCGTACGGGAAGTACGCCGCAGTGACTGGATCCGAAGCGCAACGCCGCAGATGGACTTTTTACGAAGCCATCAGGGTTCGCCGGTCTTTGTTTCCGACGAGCCTTTTGCTTCAAGCCCCCGGCGTTTTTCCTCGGTCAAAGCGGAATCCGGGGCATAAGGGATCATGGCATCCGCGTCCTTTTTCTTGATCAAAAGCCAGTTCTGTCGACCTTTCCCCTTCATCTGCACCAGGGAGAATCCGCCCTTGAGCCGGGTGCCGTTCAGGTTCAAGACGAGTTTTCCTTTTTTTAACGCCTCCGTGGGATCCCGGTCCTCCAGGAGCGTGAACGTGCCGGCATCCCAGACCACGACGATCCCGGCCCCGTATTCCCCTTCGGGGATGACGCCTTCGAAGTCGATATATTCCAGGTCATGGTCGTCCACCCGGACGGCCAGCCGCCTGTCGGCAGGGTTCAGGGAAGGGCCCTTGGGAATCGCCCAGGACTTAAGCACCCCGTCGATCTCCAGGCGGAAATCCCAGTGAAGCTGCCGGGCATGGTGTTCGTGGACCACAAAACGGTTGTTGTTTTGCAAAGGCACTCTTTTCCTTTGAACCGGCCTTTTGGGGTTTTAGGGGTTTTATTTCCATATCGGTTATGGAATAATTATATCATGAAAAAACGGATTTGACCACTGGATATCGGAGGGCTTTGACATGCATGTGTGTTTTAAAACCCCCATGGGCCGCAGGTGGCAAGACGCCCTGGCACCGCTTAAAAAAACATTCCCGGAAGTCCGTTTCTCCGAATGCCTCCCCGGTGATGCCCGGGGACTTGAAAATGCCGACGCCCTGGTGGCAGGAGAGCTTTCCCGGGAGGAAATTCAGGCGGCACCTCGTATAAAGATGGTGTTCGTGCCCTATGCCGGCGTGGACGCGCTTCCCCATTCGGAGATCCAACGCCGCGGTATCCGGGTGTGCAACGTGCACGTGAACGCGCCCTTCGTGGCCGAACGGGCCATCGCCCTGGCGCTGGCCTTTTACGGAAAGATCATCCCCTACCACCAGGACCTGAAACGGTGTCAATGGCACGGGTACTGGGCGGGCCTGGGAGCAAAGGATACCTGGTCCTCCATCCGCGGCAGATCCTGCGCCGTGATCGGCGCCGGGGGAATCGGAAAATGCATCGCCCGGCACCTGAAAGTCTTTGAATGCCCGGTGATCGGGTTCAAGAAACACCCCGTAAAAGATCCCTTGAAAAATTTCGACGCCGTCACGTTCGATCTTTGGGAGGCGGTCAAAGAAAGCGAACTCATCTTCGTCAGTCTTCCCCTGACCCCTGAAACCCGAGGAATTTTCAACGAATCGATCCTGAAACAAATGACGGGTAAATTCATCGTCAATGTGGGCCGGGGGGAACTGTTGGAGGAAAAGGCCTTTTTCGAATCATTGAAAGACGGCATCCTGAAAGGCGCCGCCATCGACGCGTGGTACGCGTATCCCGGGCCCGAAAAAAAGCGCGTCCCTCCCTCGAGATATCCCTTTCATGAACTGGAAAACGTCCTCCTCTCTCCCCATGTGGCCGGTTTCACGCCGGAAGCGGCGGCCCGAAACATCGAGGCCACCGTCGAAAACATCCGCGCTTTTTTGGAAACCGGGCGCCCCAAGTGGGAGGTGGACCTTCGGGCCATGTATTGAGGCGCCGTCTCCGGTCTTGGCCCCGGGATTCGAGGAGTATGTATGCCGGAAAAAGAAATCCTTTCACGACTGTATCAGGAAATGGCGACCCCTGGCTTTTACCCCCACCCGGTCCTGAAAGTGAAACGCATCGAGACGCACATCTCCGTGGTCTTTCTCACGGGGCATTTTGTATACAAACTCAAAAAACCCCTGGACTTGGGCTTTCTGGACTTTCGGAGCCTTTCCGACCGCCGGTGGTTTTGTGAACGGGAAGTCTCCCTCAACCGACGCCTGAGTGCCGGCGTCTATCTCGACGTCATTCCCGTTTATCGGAAATCCGATGATACCTTTTCCCTCCAGGGGCCCGGAGACGTGGTGGAATACGCCGTTAAAATGCGGCAGCTTCCCGATGCCGCGGCCTTCCGCAACCGTCTTGCAGCGAAAAAAATGCGCCGTCACCTGATTCACGCACTGGGACGGAAACTGGCCGCATTCTATGAATCAAGCCCCACCGGACCCGAGATCGACCGGTTCGGTCGCCGGGCCGCCGTCTCCGCCAACATGGAGGAAAACTTCACTCAGTTGGCCCCCTACGTGGGGAAAGCCATCCCTTCTGAGAAATGGGAGTTCATCCGCCAGGTCAGCCGGACATTCCTGAAGGACCATGACGCCCTCTTCGAGAGCCGCATCGCCTCGGGCCGGATCCGGGACGGCCACGGAGATTTGCGGACGGACCATGTGTATTTTTACCACGGCATCCAGATCATCGACTGCATCGAATTCAATGACCGGTTTCGGTACGGAGACGTGGTTTCGGACCTCGCGTTCCTGCACATGGACCTGGATCATTACGGCATGCCTTTCTGGAGTCTTGAATTCTTGTCGGCGTACGTGGAAACCTCCAAGGACCGCCAGATTTATGCCCTATTGGATTTCTACGCCGTCTACCGGGCTTTGGTCCGATTGAAGGTGACCTGTTTCCAGCTGTCCTCGGTCAAAGGGGAAGAACTTGAAACGCTGATGGCAGACGCCCGCCTCTATCTGGACCAGGCGTACCGGTATGCCGTGCAGTTCGGCCGTCCCACCCTCTGGATCACCTGCGGACTCCCGGCTTCCGGAAAATCCGCTTTGGCCCGTGGCATTTCCGAGGCCCTGAATCTAAAAGTGATCTCCTCGGATGCCGTACGCAAGCACTTTTTGGACAAAGCCGAGGAACACGTTGTCTCTTTTGACGAAGGCATTTACCGGTCCGGAATGCGGGACCGGGTGTACGCCCAAATGCTGGCCATGGCCCAGGACAGGCTCCGGGGCGGGGCATCGGTCCTTTTGGACGCCACCTTTTCCAGGAAAAAATGGCGGGACGCCGCTTTCCTCTTGGCACGCGATCTGGACACCAACCTGATCTGCGCGGAATGTACCTGCAGGGAAGAAACGCTTCGCAGGCGGCTCGCCGCCCGGGAGGATCGCGCCAGCGTCTCCGACGCCCGCCTTGCCCATCTCCCCGACATGATCCACGCATTCGAAAAAGTGACGGATTTTCCGGGAAATATGCATATGAAGGTCGACACGGACCGGGGTTTCGATGAAAGTCTCAATTTCCTTCTTTCCCGGGGCTACGCCTTGAAATGCCGCCAGATCAAGGAACGGATTTAAGATTTCCGGGGGTCAACCCCACCGTAACAATCCCAAAAGGATTTTTCAGAGGCTGTTTAAGTCTTTTCGGGAAAAGAAGCCCAACGGGTTGCAGCGCCTCAGATCGCCTTTTTCCGGAACTGAACCCCGAGCACCGAGAGCAGGTCCCCCACGGATTTATCCCGATGGGTTTTGCGCCGCAGGGGCAGATTCTTTCTTATGCTGTATCGAAGCGTCCGCCCCTCTTTTTCTTTCCGCAGGTATCCCCCGGTTTCCAGATCCTTGATGATCCTTCTGACCGTCCGTTCCGTGATGCCGATGTGCATCGAAAGTTCCCGCGCCGTGATGCAGGGATGATGCGCAATAATGCTCAGTACAACGGCGTGATGGGTTAAAAAGGACCATTTTGCCATGCTCACCGCCTCCTCTCAAGATTTCCTCCACCGAACCAATCTTTTCTAAGGGTATTGCTGTTTGGAGTCAATACGCCCGATGAGAAAAGGAGAATTTCGGATTTTTACGGGTATTTTCGGGGTGTATGCACTCCGGTTCCAGTCCAAAAAAATCTCTTGATCTTTAAAAAAAAGGCAATTAATTTCATGAAAAAAATGTCACTAGTTTTTCCGGGAACAAACGGCACTAACGTGAAGGCGCTCACTTTTAAGGAGAATGAAACATGTTTAATTTCTTCAAGAAAAAACAGGGCAACGACGGCGGGCAGGGTAAACTCCCGGGGCCCAAAGATCTCCCGGACGACGTGGGAAGCTATCTTGTCACCAAAGAAGGGCGGAATCCGGACTGGGTCTGGAGTCTCAAAGCCGTATTGAAACCGGACAAAGAAAAGGGTTGTTTCTTTTTCAAGATCTTCGATGCCAACAAGGCCTACGCAAAAGGGATTAAGATCCGGGATTTCAACTCATTCGAGACCCATCCCGAACTGGTGCTTTACGCCGGGTGGTTCAATAAAAACACCCACGTGGTAAAGATCGAAGCCGGAAAACAGGCTGCCTGAAAAGGGTCTCCCGTCCAAAAAAAAGTTCTCCGAGAAACGGATGCCCTCCCTGCGGGGTGCAGGCTTTCCGTCAAAGAAAAGCGCTTCCATCCGGGGAAAAGGGGCGCTTTTTTCCTTTCCTGATGCCTCGATTTTTAAAAAGACTTGACCTTTGACACCATGTGCTTACCCTTGGTGCAAAGGAGCCGTGTAATGGAGAGTTCCCTGTTTCAAATTGAATCGCTGCTTTGGCTTCTCGGCACCGTTGCCTATATCGAAGCATTTCGGCGTCTGGACCGTTTCGTGTCCCGAAGAAAAAGACCGGCCACCGATGAAGAACACCTGGCACGGATGGCGCTTCACTATCGTGTCAGCGAACACGATCTGTTCTTCTATGCCGCACCATCGTGGAACCATTCGGAAAGCCGGGTCGAGGCGGATTTCAAGGATTACTTGGTGAACGGCCGGTTGCCCCATTACGTGAGGGACTTCATCCGAAAAGAAAAGAAGCTGTTGATCCCCCCGCCCTGACGGCGGTAAAGAAACCGGCGGTTTTATTGTTCCGGAATCCGATACATACGGTTTCCCATCCGGATGGAGTAGCCGTTCTCGTCGGAGTGGAGCCGCTTGGAGATGCGGAAAAGGGCGGATTCGGTGAATTTGATGCGGTCATCTCCGTGCATTACATAAAGAGAATCGTTTTCGATGAAAAGCGCTTCGGGCTTCAGGCGGATTTTCTTTTGGGTGTTGAGCACCAGTAAAATTCCCTCCGGCGATTCAATGACGTCAAAGACGAAAAGCGCCGTATCCTCGTATGGGAAATAGACCTTTTCCTTTTTTCCTTCCAGTTCCTGGCTTAAGAAAAATCCGCCGGCGTCTTTTTGGATGCACGCGTGAAAGTAATCGATGATCTTCTTGTGTTCGAAAGGGCCGTGCCGGTTATGCCAGCGGCCGTTTTTATCGAGCCGGAAAACGGCTTCTTCCTTTGGAATCACCACTTCTTCCATGGGTCCGATCCGTTGACTGAAAAGATGCAACTTCGGTTTAAGGCACTTCTGAATCGGTCAACACCGCTTTTCAGGAGCGTTTGAAACGTTCCAGCTGGATCGTCACCTGGTTATGGGGATCGGGGCATACGGCTTCGATGACATCCCCGTTCCACCAGGGCATGGCGCCGCCGAACTGGAAGGTACAAAGACTCGGGAACATGTCGTGATAGAAAAAACCGCACAATCCTGCGGAATCGTGACAGCTGATTTCGAAACGTTCCCCGACCCGGTGTCCTGCACTGCATTCCCCTTTTACGGATTTCACAGTTGCCACCACACGATATCCGATTCCCGGATCTGTTGCCATAGGAGTACCTCCTTCTTGGAGTTCATCAAAATTATAATTTTACCGGCCGCCATACCTTTTTGTCATACCAGAGTTTCGAAAAGGGCGCCCCGGCCGGAAGCAGTGCTTTTTCAAGATCCCTGACGCGAAAAACCGGGACGGCCCGACCGTGGTCCCTGTCCCAGGGCTCCAGGATCACACCGCCTATTTCCGCATCGACCAGCCGCGGTAAGAGGGGGGGCCCCCAGCCGCGTCCATCACAAGCGGCTTTCAACGCCCCGGCATCTCGATATCGGAGGAGTTCCTGGAGCGTCACCAGCGTCGGCGGGCTCAACGGGATTTCACCGCTCATATTCTTTTTCAACGCCTCTTCCACGTCAACCCAAAGGCCGTCGGCGATTTCGCGGTTATCGGGCCGGCATTGCTGCCCTTCCGGCATGAAGGCCAGGAAAAACCGGGTGTCGAAACGGGGTTTCATCCGCTCGGGGGTGATCCAGTGGGTCCACCGGTGGAGCCGTGAAAGGGCCAGAGTCCAGTTCCCGGAGGCGACCACGTCTTTGAACCATCCTTTGGGGAGATTTTCGGAAAGGCGCAGAGCGCAGATCCGGTCCGTTTCTCTTTTCCGGAATCCGGCGTCTGTGGCCAGAAACACGCCGGCTTCTTCAAGGGTTTCCCGGATGGCGGCCACCGCAAAAGAAAGGACCGGTGTTTGAAAAAAATCCCCCCCCAGCAGGCGTTCGATGGCGTCCGAATCCAGATCCACAACCCTTTCCCAGAAAGCCGGATCCTCATCGAAGGGATCGACTCTTCCGCCCGGAAAGACGTATTTCCCCGCCATGAAGGCCGCACCGCGGCCCCTCAAGAGGAGATGGGTTTGGATGGTGCCGGCGCATTCCCGCACCAGGATGAGGGTGGCGGCAGGGACCGGTGCCATGGGCGCGGTCACGGGGTGCGCCCTTTTCGGATTGCTGTTGCAGGGTTCCAGTGATGCATTCGTTTTCTTTACGTGACCGCAACGACAAAATCAAGACACAGGCCCTTTCCCGACAAATTCGAAAGGATCAAAGGGGGCCATGGAAACAGCGGACAAATCACCCCGCGGATCGAGTAAAACGCTTTTGAAGCCGCGCCGTACGGGATGGGGAATGCATCGGTAGGACGCGTCAGGCGGGGCTTAAGAGGTTTTTGCTCGACGGCACCCGGATTCCCGTCACCTCCCCCCGGGCGGTTTCCTTTTCACGGGCATACAGGCGGCAAACGACGATGATCTTGCGGCCGTATTGCTCCTTCACCGTTGTTCGAAAAGTCAGTTCGGCGTCGATGGGGGTGGGGGCCAAGTAGGTGACTTTGAGAAAAAGACGCGTTTTCCCTTTAACGTAAAACAGGGAAGGGGATCAAGGCCGAAACCCCTAAAAAATACCGGAGAAAAAATAAATGATATGCTTTCATTTGCAAAACACCGGGTGCCGTATTATTTTATAAGATAATGATATCCATGCGAAGCCAGGTAAAAGAAAGGCATCCCATGAAAACCCTTCGCAAGACCCTGTCCGTTCTGATCCTTTTCATCCTTTTTATCCTGGCGGCGTCCTGTTCGGTGATCTCAAAGGATCTGCGGCGGAGCGTACGGGAAGATCTCGGATTCAGGACCCTCCTGGAACATCCGGAGCGCTATAAAGGAAGCACCGTATTGCTGGGCGGGTACATCCTTGAAACGCGGAATCTGCCCGAAATCACCGAGCTTGTGGTATTACAGACCCCCCTTTCTTTCCGGGACGAACCCGGTCCCAAGGACGCCTCCGAGGGGCGGTTCATTGCCCTGCACAACGGATTCCTGGATCCGGAGATTTTTTCCAAGAATCGAAAAGTCACCGTGGCGGGGATCCTGACAGGGATCCAGACAGAAACCGTGAACAATCATCCGCATCCCCACCTGGTGATCAAAAGCAAGGAGACGTATCTGTGGCCCGAGTTTGAAGGATACCGTTACTATCCTCACCCGTATCCAGACCCCTTTTATCCGTGTCCGTTTTACGATGATCCGTTTTACCGATCGCCTTACTGCTGGTAACAGCAGACAATGTCCGCCCGGATAAAACACGCTGGAAAACGCTGACAGAAGGGTTGATAGAATCATGATCCCGAACACATCCGGCCTTTGGAAAAAGACGGTGATTTTCGTGATGCTCCTGGCGGGATGCGCCGCTCCGTTATCCCAACAGGCCCGCTCACGGGTGACCTACACCGGGGGATTTTCGGCCATTGCCGCGGAACCCGAAAAATTTATCGGAGAAACCCTCCTTTTGGGAGGAAAGATTATTGATTCCACGGCTTCAAACACCCGGTCTGAATTGATCGTTTTGCAGTTGCCCATCGATCAAAGCGGTCGCCCTTTGGATGAAGACCGGTCCGAGGGACGCTTCATTATCCGTTCCGAACGATTCCTGGATCCGGAAATCTTTAAAAAAGGGGCGCTTCTCACCATGGTGGGAACACTTACGGGGGTTGACACGCGGGCCGTCGGGGAGTTCGATTATACTTACCCGGTGTTCCAGGAAGTGGAAATCAAAGTCCAGCCCAAATCCCGTCAACCCCGCCCCATTTTCCATTTCGGCATCGGCGTGGGGACCACCTTTTGAACCCGAGATGCCGCGAACGCGACAGGTGAACGTTTCACACAGCCATCAATCCTGTTTCATATAAATGACCCGTTTGGGATACGGGATCTCGATGCCCGCCCGGTCGAACTCCGCCTTCACCCCATCGGTGATGCTGGAAATTGTATCGATCCGTTTCCGGGGATCCTCGATCCACACCCGGGCTTCCAAGTCCACGGCGGATTCCCCGAAGTTTTTCACCACCACTTTCGGACCCGGGTCCTTTCTGACCCATGGAAGCGTTAGGGCGACGTTTTCGATGATCTCCTTGGCTTTTTGCATGTCGGCGTCATAGGCGATGCCGATGGGGATCCGTACCCGGATGTCCGCGGTGATGGCGGTGTAATTGATGATATCCCGTTTCATGATCTCGTTGTTGGGAATGACGATCACGATGTTGTCCGTGGTGCGGATCTTGGTGGCCCGGATCCCGATTTCCACCACGTCCCCCCAGGTGGCGGAATTTTTCGGAGCGGCCCAGATCTCGATCCGGTCCCCCAATTCAAAGGGCCGATCGATGATCAAGAGGATCCCGGCGATAAGATTGGACAGTGTATCTCTGGCGGCGAACCCGATCGCGATTCCTGCCACGCCGGCCCCGGCGAGAAACGGCGCGATGTTCAGTCCGAGGACATCCATGGCCAGGACGGCGCCCACGCCATAAATGATGACGCTGGAAAAATTCATGGCCAGGTCGATCAGGATATCGTCGACGCCGCTTTTGGTCTTGGCCGCCACGTTGCTTTTTATGATGGGGAGGAATGTTTTCAGCGCGCTGTGGGCTATGGAAGAAATCAAGAGAATCATGAGCGCGAAAAAGATCTTTTCCGCGACGGGCGCATGGAAAAGATGGAGCAGCCATGCCCCCGCAATGAGGATCACGGTGTAATGTCCCGTCTTTTTGACCAGGCCGAACAGGGCGGGATTTTTCACAAAAAGTGTCCGGTCCTTGAATCTTTTTTCGATCCGGTCCATCACCCGGTTGAAAATCCACCATCCAAGAGCGGCGAATACAAAGACGAGAATCGTATAAAGAATCGGCTTCATCCAGACTTCAGGATGCGTACGGATATTTTCATAAACGGTTTTCCAATAGGATACCATGATCCAGGACACCTCCGGGTGGATCCTTATCACAGAGAAAAGCGCTTTCAAAGGCTTTCCCTCCCGTTCAAGATCCTTCGACCTCTTTTTTGACGATTTTTATCGAGTATGGTATGGAAGGTCCGCTTTCGGAATCGTATTCTGCACGCTCAACGCGCGGACGCCTGAAGCCTTAACGCGTTCGTCATTGTGAAATTCTAAACAGGATCGATTTTGCATACGCCAACCACCCGTTTTGATGAGGTCGTCATCCTTTTCGACTGAAAGGAACCGCACGTGAAAGACTTTCGCACCGTCGTTTTCACACTCTGTTTGCTTCTCCCGTTCTTCCCGGGACTCATGAGTTGTTCCACGTCCACACCGCAGACGAAAACCGCGGATCAGGCCGTCAACGAGGCCATACAAGGACTGGCGTCCCACCAACCCCGGGTGGTGTGGGATGCGCTTCCGGCAAGCTACCAAAAAGACATGGAAGACATCGTCCATGAACTGGCCCGGAAAATGGACAAAGACCTCTGGAACAAGGGATTTGCCCTGGCCGACAAGGCGGTTTTGGTTCTAAAAAGGAAAAAAGCGCTTTTACTGACATCAAACATGCTCAGCAATTCACCGGTGACCACCGGACAGCTCTCCGACAACTGGGATGCCGTTGTCGGCATCACCGAAGTCATCGTCAAAAGTGAGTTGGCGGATCTTGAAAAACTGAATCAGCTGGATATACGGGCCTTTTTGTCCGGAACCGGTGCGGAATTCATGAAAAGGCTCGATGCCCTTTCCAGTCTGGAAAAAAAGGAAAAGGCCGCCCTTGTGTCCCGGCGGTTGAAATCGGTGAAGACCACGGTCCTTCAGACAGATAAGGATACGGCACGGCTGAAAATCGAGATCCCAGATGAAGGGTCGTGGGAGATGGCATTTGTCCGGGTGGAGGGGAAATGGATCCCCAAACCTGTGGCGGACCAATGGAAGACCGGGGTGGACCAGGTTAAAAAATCGATTGCTCAATGGTCCACGAATTTTACGGCCGAGGAAAAACGACGCGTCCTCGGGATCATGACCTCCTTCGACGGCATCCTGGAACAGATGCTCGCCGCGAACAGCCCCCAGGAGTTGGAGTCCGCCCTCGCCCAGGGATTCGGGTTGGTCCTGGCAATGGCGTTGGGAAAAGGGTAAAAAAGATTGTTTGCCGTACCAAAGACGGGCGGATTGCATGGAAGAACACATCCGGTTTAAAAATGACCATAATGAAACCTTAGCCGGCACCCTTCATTTTCCGGAAGGCCCCTTTGCGCGCGGAATCGTTTTGGCCCACTGTTTTACATGCTCCCGCCACACCACGATCCTGCGGGAACTGGGAAACGCCCTGGCACGTGCCGGCTACCTGGCCCTGCGGTTCGACTTTTCCGGAAACGGCCAGAGCGAAGGACGGTTCGAGGAAACCACCTTTACCAAACAGATCGGGGAAATGAAGCGCGCCATAGAAGTTGTCACGCATGAAGGTGTTTCCTGGATCGGGATTGCAGGGCACAGCATGGGTGCGGAGGTGGCCGTCCTCACCGCCTCAAATACCCCGGAGGTCCGCGGCGTTGCCGCCGTGGCCGGCCGGTTGTCGGGGTTGAGGCCCACCCACTTTTTGGATGTAAAACAAATCGAGCAGCTCCGGCAAACGGGGTATGTGGCGTTTACGAGCCGGGGACGCAACCTGCGTTTGAATCGGGCGTTTTTCTCCGATGCTGAAAGACAGGATCTTCCCGCCGTGCTCCGGACTCTGGAGCGGCCGCTGATGATCCTCCATGGAGAAAAGGATGACATCGTGCCGGCGGCGGAAGCGCGCCGGGCCGCATCCATGAATCCTGAAAGAATCGAATTGGCGGTGCTTCCCCGGGCGGATCACATGTTCCTTGGACCCGAAGACCGCCGTCAAGCGGTGGACGCCATTGTCGACTGGTTCAACCGGCTGGATTAGGACTCGATTAGAAAGGGACACCGACATGGAGATTCCGGAAACCCTCAACGTCGAATACATCGATTCCCAGTACCGGTTGTGGCGGGAAAACCCGGAACACGTCAGCCCGGATTGGCGGTTTTTCTTTCAAGGGTTCCAGGTGGGCATGACGCGAAAAGACGGAAAAGGGGAACACTTCGACGAAAACCTGCCCTTGAAACAGGCAAAGGTGGAAGCCCTCAAATACCGCTACCGCGACATGGGGCACCTGTTGGCCTGCATGGATCCGCTGGAGGCGTGTCCGACGGAACACCCGCTTTTGGATATCGCGGCATTCGGCCTGACGGAAAAGGATCTGGATGAGCCCTTTTTCACCCGGAGATTTTCAAAAGACCAAAAAGCGCCCCTGCGAAAGATTCTGGATCACCTGAAAGCCACCTACTGCCGCTCGGTGGGCGTGGAATACATGCACCTGCAGGACCCCGGGGAACGGCGGTGGCTCCAGGATCGGATGGAGCCGGTCTTGAATCGACCCGAATTTCCCCCGGCAGCGCAAAAACGGATCCTGCAAACGCTTTTTCAGGCCGCGCTTTTCGAACAATTTTTAAATAAAAAATACCTCGCCGTCACCCGGTTTTCCCTGGAAGGGGGGGATGCGCTTATCCCCATGCTGGATACCCTGGCCGAGTTTACGGCCGAACAGGGATGCCGTGAAATCATCCTGGGCATGGCCCATCGGGGACGCTTGAACGTCCAGGCCCATGTGCTCCAGAAGCCCTACGAAGAGATCTTCGCCGAGTTTGAAAACTGCTACGATCCGGAAAGCCTTTTCGGAAGCGGGGACGTGAAGTATCACAACGGATACCTGTCGGACATCCGAACCGCCGGCGGGCGGGACCTGAGAATTTACATGGTCCACAATCCCAGCCACCTGGAAGCCGTCGACAGCGTGGCCGAAGGCATCGCCCGGGCCCGGCAGGACGTATCCGGTGCCGATCCTTTCATCAACGTCCTGCCCGTCCTCATCCACGGAGACGCCGCCTTTGCCGGGGAGGGAGCGGTCTACGAAACCCTGAACATGTCCCGGCTCCCCGGATATCTCACGGGCGGAACCATCCACGTGGTCCTCAACAACCAGATCGGGTATACGACACTCCCGGAAGACGCCCGCTCCACCCGTTATGCCACGGATATCGCCAAGATGCTGATGGTCCCTATTTTCCATGTGCACGGCGAAGACCCGGAGGCCGCCGTCCACGTCATGCGCCTGGCGGCGGCCTATCGCCTGGAATTCGAAAAAGACGTGGTCGTGGACCTGGTGTGTTACCGCCGTTGGGGGCACAATGAAGGGGATGAGCCGTATTATACCCAGCCGCAAATGGTGGAGCGGATCCGAAAACGCCCTTCCCTGCACCGGCTTTACGCCGATTTGCTCCTGGAATCGGCCAGGATCGAAAAAACCGATATCGATGCCCATGAAACCGCCGTGAAACAAACCCTCGAAGAAGCCTACGAATCGGTTCACGGGAGCGCGTGCCGCTACCCGGAACTCCGATACTTCGAAAACTGGGCAGGTTATCACGGGAAATATGATGCTCCGCCCGTGGAGACCGGCGTGAAAAAAGAAACGCTGAAGTCCCTTGCCCGCCGGTTGACGCAGTCTCCCGATGGATTTTCCCTCTATCCCAAGCTCGAGGCGCTCCTCGAAAAGCGCCGGGAAGCCGTTGAAACAGAATCGGGCATCGATTGGGCATGCGCCGAATCCCTGGCGTTTGCCTCCCTGCTGGCCGAGGGGTTCCCGATCCGCCTCAGCGGCCAGGACGTGGCCAGGGGGACCTTTTCCCAGCGCCACAGCGTGTGGGTCGACACCCGAACGGGCGAATCCCATGTCCCTTTCAATCACCTGGAAAAAACGCAGGCGTCTTTTCAGGTCTTCAACAGCCATCTTTCTGAATACGGTGTTTTGGGCTTCGAGTACGGCTATTCCGCCACCCGGCCCGATGTCCTGACCCTGTGGGAAGCCCAGTTCGGGGACTTCGCCAACAACGCCCAGGCCGTCATCGATCTTTTCATCGCCGCCGGGGAATCCAAGTGGGGAAGGCTCACCGGCCTGGTCCTGCTTCTTCCACACGGTTACGAAGGATTGGGGCCCGAACACTCCAGTGCCCGGATCGAGCGCTTTTTGCAGCTTTGCGCCGAAGACAACTGGCAGGTGTGCAACGCCACGACACCGGCCCAATACTTCCACCTGCTCCGGCGCCAGATGAAACGCGACGTGCGAAAACCTCTGGTTCTTTTCACCCCCAAGAGCCTCCTGCGGCATCCTATGGCCGTCTCCGGGCTTTCGGAGATGGCGTCGGGTCGTTTCCGGGAGATCCTCGACGACACATTGACCCCCAACGCCGTGAAGCGCGTCCTTTTTTGCAGCGGAAAGATTTACTATGAATTGCTGCAACGGCGGAATGTGTTGAAGAAAAAAGACACGGCCCTTGTCCGCATGGAACAGTTTTATCCGTTTCCGGAAGATGCGTTAAAGGACATCGCTTCCAAATACCGGCACGTGAAACAGTGGATCTGGGTACAGGAAGAACCCCGGAACATGGGAGGATGGACTTTTGTGCGGGACCGCATGGAACCGATCCTGGGTCACCGGATGGAATACATCGGAAGGGCTCCGGCGGCCAGTCCGGCGCCCGGATTCCCCAAAATATACCGCCGGCAGCAGGCGGCCGTCATCGATGAAGCCATCGCCCCGCTTCCGGGGGAGGAAAGGAGCTTCCATGGTCGTTGAAATCAAGGTTCCCAGCGTGGGAGAATCGGTCCAGGAAGCGGTCCTGGCCGAATGGTTCAAAGAAGACGGGACGTTTGTGGAAAAAGAGGACCCCCTGTTCGTCATCGAAACCGACAAGGTGACCCTGGAAGTCACGGCCGAGGTTTCAGGGGTCTTGAAGATCAAGGTTCCCGCCGGTGAAACGGTGGCCATCGGAACGGTTGTGGGGGTCATCGACACCGAAGCGGCCCCGGATCAAAGAGCGACGCCGGCCGAAACACCTCCGGAAAAGGAAAGGGCTTCGGAACTCCCCGAAAAAACAACTGAAAAAGCAGCCCCGGAAGCCCGCGTTCCCGCTTCGAAACCGGCGCCTCCGGAACACACACCCCGGGGAACCGCCGCAACCCCGTCCGGAATCATCCTGCCCCCTTCGGTGCGGCGCCTGGCGGCGGAAAAAGAGATCGATATCACCAAAATCACGGGCACCGGACCCGGCGGGCGCATCACCAAGCTGGATGTACTGCTGCACCTGGAAAAGGCCCCCGCCGGGTTGCCGGAAAAGCCGCCATCCAAAACCGGGCCGGATTCGCCGGCAAATGAAGGGGTTTCCCGGAAACCCATGAGTCCCATCCGCCGCCGCATCGCCGAACGCCTGCTTCAAGCCAAGCAGTCCACGGCCATGCTCACCACCTTCAACGAAATCGATATGGATCGGGTCATGAAGATGCGGGAGGCGTACAAGCCCGCCTTTGAAAAGAAGTACCACATTTCCCTGGGATTGATGAGTTTTTTCATCAAGGCCTGCGTTCACGCCTTGAAGGCGGTCCCGGAAATCAACGCGTTCATCGACGGCGACGACATCGTGTATCACGAGTACCAGCACATCGGCGTGGCCGTGGGCTCCGAGCGGGGGCTGGTGGTGCCGGTCATCCGCCATGCCGAACGGCTTTCTTTCGCCGGCATCGAGCAGGCCATCGCGGACTACGTGAAAAAGATCCAGGAGAACAAACTGGAACTGGCCGATCTGGAAGGGGGGACGTTTACCATCAGCAACGGCGGGGTCTTCGGCTCCCTTTTGAGCACACCGATCCTGAACACCCCCCAAAGCGGGATTCTCGGGATGCACAAGATCGAAAAACGACCGGTGGTCATCGACGATGCCATCGTGATCCGGCCCATGATGTACGTGGCATTGAGTTACGATCACCGGGTTGTGGACGGCCGGGGAGCGGTGACCTGCCTGAAACGGATCAAGGAATATATCGAAAACCCGGAACGCATGATGCTGGAGATATAATCATGGCAAAACGAGAACGGTTCGACCTGTTGATCGTGGGCAGCGGCCCCGGCGGATACGTGGCGGCGGTCCGGGCGGCCCAGTTAGGGCTCAAAACCGCCTGTGTGGAAAAGGCCCCCCGGCTGGGCGGCGTATGCCTGAACGAAGGATGCATCCCCAGCAAGGCGCTGCTGGACTCCAGCGAATACTTCCACCTGGCAAAAGATCATTTCACCGCCCACGGCATCCAAACCGGGAAAATCCGCCTGGATCTCTCCGCCATGATGGCCCGGAAAGACCAGGTCGTCCTGGAGCTGACGGAAAACGTCAAAAAACTGTTGGAAAGGAACCGGGTTCAAATCGTGCACGGCGCCGCCGCCCTGGCCGGTCCTGACCGGGTGGCGGTGACGCCGATGGAGAAAAAGGGCAAACCCGAAGAACTGGAGGCCGACGCGATTTTGCTTGCCACCGGAAGCGAACCGGTTTTTCTTCCGGGCCTGGAATTCGACGGGGAAAAAATCGTCAGCTCAACCGAAGCCCTGGCCTTCGATGCCGTGCCCGGGCACCTGGGAATCGTGGGCGGCGGGTACATCGGCCTCGAACTGGGATCCGTATGGCTGCGCCTGGGATCAAAGGTGACCGTTCTCGAAGCGCTTCCCCGGATCGCCCCCACCCTGGACGGACAGGTGGGCAGAACCCTGGACCGCCTCCTGAAACGACAGGGGATGGAAATCCGGGTGAAGACCACCGTGAAAGAGGCCGCCGTTTCGAAAAAATCCGTTAACGTGACCTTTGAAACCGGCGGAAAAACGGATACCCTCCGCGTGGACCGCCTCCTGGTGGCCGTGGGCCGCCGGCCCCTGACCCGGGGGCTGAATCTGGACGAAATCGGCATCGAAACGGATCCCAAGACCGGTTTTATCCGCGTCGACCACCGGTACCGCACCCGTGTGCCTTCCGTCTACGCCATCGGAGACCTGGTACCGGGACCCATGCTGGCTCACAAGGCCTCGGCGGAAGGAATCGCCGCCGTGGAATGCATCGCCGGAAAAGCCGGGGAAGTCAATTACGACACCCTTCCGGCCGTCATCTACACCTGGCCCGAGGTGGCCTCCGTGGGGCTTACCGAGGAAGACGCCAAGAGCCGGGAGATTCCCTATTGCGTCGGGCGCTACCCGTTTACCGGGACCGGACGCGCCCGGTGCATGGGAGAAACGGACGGCTTTGTCAAGCTCATCGTCCACTCCGGCACCGACCGCCTCCTTGGCGCCCATATCATCGGCCCCCGGGCCGCGGACATGATCGCCGAGTGCGTCATCGCCATGGAATTCGGAGCCTCCTCCGAAGACATCGCCCGCACCGTGCACGGACACCCCACCTTCGCCGAAGCCCTCCAGGAAGCGGCCCTGGCGGCCCGGGAATGCTCCATTTACGCCTCGTGAACCAGTGGTCTGAACAAATTGACTCCACGAATCAGAGATTCATGACATTCTTTTTTTGAAATGACTATTCGCTTTCCAATTCCTCCTCGAGTCTTCGATAAAGTGTCCTTCGACCGATGCCTAAGATCGCTGCCGCCCGTCGCTTGTTCCCTCCTACTTCCTCAAGTACGCGGCGGATATAGCGCCGCTCCATTTCTGCAAGCGATAAAAGCGTACCGTTGTCCGGCGTAAAATTTCTTTGATGGGATTCGGATTCCCCTCCTTCCGGATGATAGTTCCGCATCCTTGCCGGAAGGTGTTCCGCCTGAATCCGGCCTCCCGAAGCAAACGTCACGCCCCGTTCCACGGCATTACGGAGCTCTCGGACATTGCCGGGAAAAGGATAATTCACAATGATCTCCAGCGCCCGATCGGAGAACCCGTTCACCCGCTTTTCCAGCCCCAGCGCAAAATGCCGCAGAAACCTTGCGGCGAGGAGTTCGATATCATCCCCCCGCTCCCGCAGCGGCGGGACTCGGAGGATGAATGTCTCCAGTCGAAAAAAAAGATCTTCCCTAAAGTGCCCCAGCCGTACTTCTTCATCGATGTCCCGATGGGTGGCGGCGAGAACCCGCACGTCCACCTTATGTTCCCGGTTTTCCCCCACCCGCCGGATGCTTCCGTCCTGAAGGATCCGCAAGAGCTTTGCCTGAAGAAAAAGCGGCATCTCCGATATTTCGTCCAAGAGCACAGACCCTCTCTCCGCCTCGGCGAACAGTCCTTGACGGCTTTTTCGAGCACCCGTGAACGATCCTTCCGTATGGCCGAAAAACTCGCTTTCCAGCAGATGCTCCGGGATCCCCGCACAATTGACAGGGAGAAACGGGCCGTCGGCCCGAGCGCTTTCCTTGTGGATCGCCCGGGCTACCAATTCCTTTCCCGTTCCGCTTTCTCCGAGAATCAACACCGGTCCCTGTGCTTTGGCCACCTGACGGATCTGTTCGAAGAGAAGACGCATACATTGGCTTTCCCCGTACATGCCGTGGAAGTTTTCGGAAGAAACAAGGCATCGCATCTGGTTAACCATTTCCTTGAGGCGTCTTTTTTCCAGGATGCGTTTCATGCACAGCATAAAGTGCTCCAGGTCGAGGGGCTTGGTCAGAAAGTCGTCTGCACCCGCCTTCAACGCTTCCACGGCCTTTGGAATGGTCCCGAAAGCGGTAATGACGAGAAATCCGGGCGGGGAATCCGGTGCCTTGTCGAGGACCGTTTTAATGAAGGCCAGGCCGTCCATGCCCGGAAGCCTCAAATCACACACGATCAGATCGGGCCACGGGGTATCCAGGGTATGAAGCGCTTCCTCGGCGGAGGCTTTCCAGGCCCCCTCCATGCCGGCATCCCGCACTTCTTCGAGCAGCAACGTCCCCAGCGCTTTGTCATCTTCTATGATCCATATGCGTCCGTTTGGCGTATCGTTCTCCATCATCGCCCCTCCTCCCGCGGTTCGTCCTGCGTCGGTCGCACCAGGAGTCGAAAAGAAGCGCCGCCCATCCCGCTTTCGCTCACCTCTACACTCCCGCCATGTTCTTCTGCAACGGCATGAACCACCGACAAACCAAGTCCGGTCCCTTTTCCAACGTCCTTGGTGGTATAAAACGGTTCGAAGATCTTCGAGCGATTTTCCGGTGGAACGCCGGGGCCGTTGTCCTCAATACAAAAGAACACGCCGCGGCGGTCTTTCCCCCACGTCAGACGGACCTCCCCGTCCGGTGCGGACTGGATAGCGTTGCGCAACAGATTGATCAGCGCCTGTTGCATCCTAGTGGAATCCAGTGGGATCGGTCCTGTATCGTCAGGCCCTTTAAGGGTGATGCGGGTTCTGTTCATCTTTGCCTCTTCATTGAGGGACGACACCGCCGTTGCCGCCAGACGCGCCGGATCGGAAGGGGAACAGCGAAGCGGATTGCGGCGGCTGAAATCGAGCAGCTGCTTTATAATATATTCCATTCGGCACACTTCCTCCCGGATGGCCGATAATACTTTTTTCTGCTTTTCTGAAAGGTTTTTTTCGCGAAGCCCGCGCTGGGCCCTACCGCTGATAACACTCAGTGGCGTCCCCAGTTCGTGTGCCGTGCCGGCGGCCAGCCTTCCCAAGGCAGCGAGCTTTTCGGCCTGGCGAAGCCTCTTTTCCAGTGCATCCTGCTTTCTTCGCTGCTCGGTAATGGTCTTCTCGGCTTCATCAATACTGTCGAGCATTCGATTGAACGTTTCCCCGATCCTGACGATCTCCTTGGGGCCATGGTAATTGAACCGATGATTGCGTTCTCCCTGTGCAACGCGGGACATACTGGAGGTCAACCTGCCAAGATGTATGCCAAGGGCACGGTGATGGCCGTACAAGACCAAAGCGGAAAGCAATACCAGGAGGATTCCGAGGGTTGCGGCACCTCTGACCCGAATGGATCGCAGGTTGTCTTTGAACTCGCTTTTTTTCCGGGTGAGCTGCAACAGCCCGTTGATTTGGCCTCCCATATCGGTGAGGGGAACAAAATACGAAAAGACCTGTCGATCCGCGATGCTGTCGTATTCCCCCCTCCTTTGACCATGCGCGGCCAGTTCCGCAAGCCGCTCGCGCCGGGGTTCAGGCAACGCGTGACCGAGCCTGAGGATTCCCTTCCCTGTCCTATCGTAGACATAAGCCCCGTATACCCTGCCGATGGCGAAAACGGATTCCAACGACTGCCGAATGCTTCCCATCCGCCCTTTTTCCAAGGCATAGCTCAAAGGAAGTTGCACCGCCCGGGCTACCAGCTCCAGGTCTTTTTGCATCTGTTTTTCCACCTGTTTTTCGATGGAACTCAGCGACAGGTAACCGAAAAGCCCCAGGGCGCCTACCAGCGGTACCACCACATAAATGAGCAGGGCCGCTTGAAAACTCATGGACTTTGGAAATGGATTGAAACGATGCATGTCTCCTCCCGGTGGCATACTAAGATAGCACATGTGTCATTTATATACAATACGGGTTTTCCGCCGCGGCGGGGACAAAAACCCTATTGTGCGGAATCTTGTTCAATTTCAAATGGATACCAATACAGCAACCCTCCATTCTTCTTGGCATGAAACCTGCTAACTTTTTTGTGAGATTGCTTTCGCGGACCGGGTGCAAAAGGCCCCGGCGGGCTGGGGCGCGAAAAGCGTTCCCGACACCACCAAAAGAAAGGAGAATTAAAAATGTTAAAACAGTGCGTGCTTTTGTCCACAGCGGTGGCGGTGTGTCTTGTATTTTTCATGGCACTGCCTTCCAAGGCCCAAGAAACGCAGCAGCAGAAGCAACCGGGCGACGCCGGTCTGCCACCGGGAATCAGCGAGGCCAAGCTGGAAAAAGCTGCTGAAGCCTATTCGGAAGTTCGAGTAATCCATGACCGATTCCAACAATCGGTGCAGCAGACAGAGGACCAGGATGAAAGGAAGAATCTTCAAATAGAAGCAAACAAGAAGATGGTCCAGGCGGTGGAAAACACGGGATTAGACTTGGACACCTATAACAACATCATGGTCCAGGTCCGCACGAACGAAGAACTCAACGAAAAATTTACAGAAAAAATGCGAAAACTTCAATGACAGATGATCCGTGCTTCGCTCGCCGAAGCACGGATTTTTTATTGGGGACGTAGTCAACTTTCAAATTCATTTTCAATCAGCGAATAATGATTTTCCTTTGCGATCTTTTCGCCCCGTATTACCGCTTTGCCGATAGCGGTTACTGATAGATCCAGCCGGCGAGAAAGCGATGTCATTGTGACACCGAGTTCTCTGACAGCCCAATAACACAAAAGGCTGCGAGCCTGAACAATTTCCCGGCGTCTGCCGGCAGCCCAGACTTTCTCTTCTTCAATGCCTAAAACTTTTGCCACCCTAGATGCCGCTTCGGTTACATCAAAACCACGGGCTTGAAGATGGTATTTCCTTTCCATCTGCTCGTTGGCCGCTTTAAGCACGCTTCCAACAAAATCACCATTTCCCAGAATCCGCTCGTCGCCTTTCACACAAACCTTTGCCGCGCGCAGCGCCTTTAAGGTCTTCCACCCCCCAACGCTGCGAATAAGACCCCCTCCTGTAAGATCGGTTCGTTTTCCCTGGTCAACTCCCTTGTTGACAAATTGCCGATAATTCCGTTTTGCGGTTCCGGGCTTTTCACCGAAAAGCCTTAAAACCTTTTCCGTATTCTGCCAGTCGCAGTTTGTCTTTCCGATTAATACGCTGTGACCGCTGTATGGATAGCTGTCCAGTGCTTTTAAATCCGGAACAATTCCGGCTCTGAGTGGATTGAGATGGATGTAACGCACCAGTTCCAAAAAATAGATGTCCTCTTGGCACAATATGGACTTGTAGCGGTTCTGAAAAAGGTGCCCGGATCTGCCGTGCCGTCGGTTAAACCAGTTCGCATATCCGGTCAAAATCCTCCGCATTGTCGTCGAGATGGAAACATTGCCCGTTCTCAGCAGTAAATGGAAATGGTTGGGAATCAGTGTCCATGCATAGCAGTCTGTTTTTGTTTCCGCCAGGATATTGCCGAGTCTCATTAAAAAATGATTCCGGTCCGCGTCATTTTTAAATAGAAGCCCCCTGTCAATTCCCCTGGCGATGACATGATGCAGGGCACCCGGAGCATCGATTCGAGATTTTCTAGGCATGAAAACTCAATAACGCATCCCTAGGGGTGAATCAAGTTTAATAGTTTAATACGTCCCTTATACAGGCAGGAGAGAGGAGTGGTGCTCGAGGATCCGCCAGCCCGAGGCGTCTTTGCGATAGACAAAGGTGAACCGGGCCGGAATCGTTTTCCGGATACCAGCTTCCTCAACGGAAAAATCGTAGAGCCCCGAATGGATGACCAGATCCTCAAAAATACGGACGTTTTCCTCTATGATCTTCCCGACGGGTTTTTTTTCCAAAAAATGGACGAAGTAATCCCGGATTTCGGCAGGATTGTATCGGATCTTGGGGGAAACAGTGGGAATCAACACGGCGTCCGGGGCATAACAGGCCGTCACCTGATCCGCATCCCCTGTCTGCAGCGCCTGATTCCATTTGTCAAAAAGATCCGCAATGTCTTTTCGTTCCATTTTTCCTTCCGCCTTTCGGGTAAAATGCGTTTTTACCTTAACGCCGCCTCGAACTGTTCTGCAACATGACGCAGATTGGTCGGCCAATCCTCGGCCAGGGGGTCGGCTATGACCACCCGGCCTTGAATGGCCTCGGCCAAAAGGGAGGCGCTTTTCGTTGAAAATTGGGGCTGGGTAAAAATCACTTTGATGTTTTTTCTTTTTGCATGCTCGATGAGTGCTTTCAACCGGGCCGGCTTCGGTTCTTTGCCTTCGATCTCGACGGACACCTGTTGGAGCCCATAGGCCTCGGCGAAATATCCCCAGGACGGATGAAATACGAGGAAGTGAAGTTCTTGTTTTCCGGCGAACATTTTCTGTAAATCGGCATCCAAGACATCGATTTCCGAAGCAAATTTCCGGAAGTTGGCCTCATAAACACTCCGGTGGACAGGGTCGATTTCCTGTAATGCGTTGAGAATCGTACGGGCCTGGATTTTCACGAGGGGCGGCGACAACCAGAGGTGCGGATCGAGTCCGTCATGGCCGTGGAGATCTTTCCCCTTCTCCCCCTCCGCGTGGTGATCCTCTTTACTGTGGGAGTCATCCGCTTCGTGGACATGTGCACTCGTAACGGTCATTGGTTTTTTTGCAATCCCATGATCGGTATGAATCACATTCAGGTTCGGATGGGCGGAAAGAATCCTTTCCAGTTTTGCCTTTTCAAATTCGATACCGATGGCAAAGTAAAGCTTCGCCCTGGACAGGGCCATCATCTGTCGGGGCTTTGGCTCATAGGTATGGGGATCCGCACCCGGCGGCACCATCACATGAACCTCCACCCGGTTTTTACCGATTTGTTCCACGAAATATTTTTGGGGGGCAATGGTGACGAACACGGTGAATTTATCGGCGGCGGTACCCGGTCCCGGACAAAGGAGGATCCCGCATACGGCCCAGCTGATCCCTATTAGGAAATGATTCATTTACTTATCCTTTTTCAGGTTGTTTTGATCCGGGATCCTTCGGATCGGATTATCGGGAAAACAGCCGGGGATCTTCAATAAATTCTATTTTATGAGATCGGAAAAAGCAACCTCGTTCGCCGGGATCGGACTTCGTCCTAGGATGACCGGCAAAGACCGTATTTTTTGGCGTACCCTCTCGGTGTCGCCATTATCCCATCCACGGCAACGGTGTTGGAATTTCCCACGAATACGATGGTCTGCATATTCACGGACTCTGCAGTAAGCCCTTGGAGCGTGGTAATCCGAACCGATTGATCTTTTCGCATGGCCCGGGTGACGATCCCCACGGGCGTTTCCGGGTGCCGGTGACGCAATATTATTTCCCGGGCCTTTTCCATCTGCCAGGTCCTTTTTTTGCTTTTGGGATTGTAGAGAACCAGGACGAAGTCGGCGGCGGCAGCAGCTTCCAGACGTCGTTCAATGACCTCCCACGGGGTGAGCAAATCGCTGAGGCTGACGACCGCGAAATCATGGGTCAAGGGTGCCCCCAAAAGGGCGGCCCCCGCGCAAAGGGCGGGAATGCCGGGAATCACTTCGATATGAATACCCCCCGGAGTCTTTTCCCCCTCACGGGAAAGCACTGGAAAGACGCCTTTATCCCGACACCTTTCAAAGACCAGCCCGGCCATGGCGTAAATACCGGGATCCCCGCTGGAAACAAGGGCCACCGACATGTTATCCAAGGCCAGGTCGATGGCGGTTTCCACGCGCCGGATCTCCTGCATCATGGGGGCGGCAAAAATTTTTTTCCCTTCCACCAACGGCCGGATCAAGTCGATGTAGAGCGTATATCCCACCACCGCATCCACTTGTCCCAGCACCTTTTTGGCGCGAAGACTTAAATGGTTGACGGCCCCTGGACCGATCCCGACGATAAAAAGGGTACCCGGGCCACTGCCACCGTGACGTTCTGTGTCTTTTGTTTCGGTACGATCAGGTTCCCCTGATTCGACCCGAGAATCGCTGCAGCTTCGCATACGCTTTTTGCTCCAATGTATTTTTTCACCCGGTTTGATGGGTTTTTTATATTTTCAACCGCGTTTAGCTCAGACGGAGAAAAAAAGGAAAGTGGCAACGCCAGCTTCCGGGCGAGTACCGCCAATCCCGGTTCATCGGCCTTCACATCCACCGTGGCGATTCCCTTGAGGCTTCTTTCCGCAAGCCCGAATCGCTTCAAGACCCCAGACAACATCTTTTGAATTTCAACCGCGGGTGTATTCCGATTGCAGCCGATACCGGCCACCAGGGTCGGAGGGCGCAATACCAGGACATTTTTCGGCAACGCCACGCGGACATCGTCGATAAAAATCCCCGCGGCCGCCTTCACCGGCATTTCGACCCGGGAGAAGTCGAACACCGTCACCGCCTCCTTTTTCAGATCCTTTCGAAAAACACCCCATGGATCGTGAAGCGCAATGGGCTCTTTTGCCAAAAGCGCCCCATGAACGACTTTGACCGCTTCAATGTTTTCGATGACGAGGCCTTTCTCTCTGGACCACATGTCGATGGCGGGGAGGCCGTGAATATCCGTGGCAGTAGTAATGACCGGCTCCGCCCCGATCATGCCCGCCACCCTTTCGGTCAGGGCGTTGGCGCCTCCCAAATGGCCTGACAGAAGACTGATCACGTGGATTCCCTTTTCATCCGCGACGATAACGGCGGGGTCACGGGTCTTGTCTCGGATCAAAGGCGCGACGGTACGCACCGCGATCCCTGCAGCCATGATGAAAATGTGTGCGGCATGGGCGTGAAAATGCGCATTCACGGCCTCCTGGAGCCTGGAAAAAGAGCGGCCGGGAAGACCTTTGGCCGACAAGCGCGAGGAAAAGAAAATGCGGCATTCCGGCATATCTCGGGTGATCCGCCGGGCCAGTGCCAAACCGGAGGGCGTAAGGGCCCAGATCGCCACCGTTCTTTTTTCCATCCGTTTCGGCGAAAAGGTCATTTCCGGAATCCGTGGGAAAACCCCTCATCATACAATCGGGAACGGAACGGGAAGGTTTCCGGGGAAAAACGAAGGACTTCCCCCGCAAGGATGACGGTTTGCCGGTCGATGTTCTCTTTTTTCACCGTCTCGGCAAGTTTTTCCACGGTGGTCCGGATGAGTCTTTCCCCTTCCTGGCCCACGCGGTAAGCCACGACACAGGGGGCCTTCCTTCCATAGCCTTTTTCCAGGGCTTCTGCCACCCGGTCCGCCATCGCCACGCTCAGGTAGATGGCCATGGAGGCCCGGTGCCGGGCCAGGGATTCCAGGTCCTCTGCATTCGGCACAGGCGTGCGCCCGGCTATCCGGGTAATGATCAATGTCTGGGAGATTTCGGGGAGCGTATACTCGATACCCAGGACCGCCGCTGCTGCAAACGCCGCCGTCACTCCCGGAACGACTCGGTAGGGAATTTTTTCCCGTTGCAGGGCGGCCATCTGTTCGAAAATTGCACCGTAAAGACTCGGATCCCCCGTGTGCAGTCGCACGATCCGCTTTCCCGCCCGCCAGCCTTTGACCATCGTTTCAACGACGGCCTCCAGTGTCATGGAGGCGCTGTTGATTGTTTCCGCCTGCGGCGTCGCCCATTTTAAAAGCGTTTCCGGCACCAAGGATCCCGTGTAAATGATAAGATCCGCTTCTGCAAGGGCCCGCTGGCCCTTTACTGTGATCAGTTCCGGATCCCCTGGGCCGGCCCCCACGAAGACCACGGGAAAATGCGCGGTCATGATGCCCCCTCCCCTTTCAGTCCGGACGTGATCCAGACCGGGTTCCCGCCTTCGAAACGCACGCTCCAGGGCATAGCACGGGTCTTGTTGATCTGGACCTGAACCGTCTCCGTGGAAAACCCCAGCCTCATTAGGATGTCATGCGCTTGGTTCACATTATGGATCAAAACGGTATTGACAACGATAATCCCGCCCGGGCCCAGCCGTTTCCCGACGGCTTCTATAATTCGCCCCAGTTCTTTGCCGCCGCCCCCGATGAACACCCGGTCCGGCGCCGGCAGACCGTCCATCCCCTTCGGGAGGGTTGTTTTGACCACCTGGACTTGGAACACGCCGAAACGTTTGAGGTTTTTTCGAATACGGGCGACGCGGCCGCCGTGCTGTTCCACGGCGATGATCTTTCCTTCGGGAATCAAATGGGCCGCTTCCACCGCCACGGCGCCCGAACCCGAACCCAGGTCCCAAAGAATATGGTGGGGAAGAAGCTTCAACTTGGACAGGACCACGGCACGAACTTCGGACTTGGTGATCAGTTCTTTTTCACGATAAAAGGCTGTATCTTCAAGTCCCAAGTGAAGCGGCCGGAAACGCGCTTTTTTCCCGGCGGTACGCTTCAAGATCACCAGGTTGGGATCGGCAAACGCACCACCGGCGGCTCTTTTGAGGCTGTACCATCCACACCGTTCCGCCGGTGTCCCCATTCTCTCGAAAACCCCCATTGTTATGGGCGCAACACCCTTTGACAAAAGAAACGCCGCCAGCCATGCGGGGTTTTTTTTCGGATCGGTGAACACGACCACCTCCCCATGACGAAAAAGCGTGTTCAGCACGTCGGATTCTCGGTCCCTACCGTGGAGGCTGATGACCGGGACATGGCTCCACGGGTTTTTGATTTTGGAATAGGCCGCCGCCACCGAGGTGATGTTGGGGAAGACTGTCACGTTCGTTTTTCCGATGGCCTCCAGCACCTTAGGGGCGATGCCGAAAAAGAGCGGATCCCCCGAGGCCAGGATCACGATGGGCCCGCGTACCCTTTCCTTTTGGATAAACCGCACCGTTTCCATGATATCGGCGCCGATCACCTGTTTCCGGGCGGGCAGATCCTTGAAGTGCGCCAGGTGGCGCCGGCCGCCCACAAGGATCCTTGCCTTTCGAATCAGAGTCATGTGTTTTTCCGTCAAATCTTCCAGAGACATCCCCATTCCGATGATAAACACATGCTTTCGGGATACGGGAGTATTTCGATTTTTTGTTTTCTTTTTGGGCGTTTGGTCCATTTCCGTTTTCCTTAATCTTCATGAAAGGCTTCTTCCAGATCCCGGCTTTCAAGGCACAGACACGGGCTGGTTTTCCTTGCTTTGAAAAAGGACGGTGCCGTCAAAATCAAAAATGATGCCTTGCACCGAAAGCCGGTTTTCGGAAAAGTTTCGGGCGGCCCTTACCATGTTTTCCCCCACCCGGGCCACCACCTCGGGATACCCGGGAAGAATTCTTCCAAGAGCATGCCGCGCCGTGTTGGCGGAGCCCACCGCGTCGGCCAGCGCCGCATCCCGGGTGATCTCGAACGTCCACCCCGCCAGGCGTCGAAGCGACATGGCGACTTCGCCGGCGTGGGTCCGGCCGATCCCCTGGGCCATCTTCACCGCCTTTCCGAAAAACGCGGCGACGACGATGCCTGGAATCTTCAGGCCGGCGGCGTTTTGCATGGCGCTCTGAAAAAAATCCCCCATTTGAACGAAAGCTTCCTCCGGCAGATCGGGGCGGAGAGATTGTGAAAACCGTTCGCTGCGGCGGCCGGTGGTCAACACCACCGTCGGCACACGGACGGCCGACGCCACGGAAAGCGCCGCCTTGATGGCGGCGGCATAGGCTTCGTGGGAAAGGGGACGGACGATTCCCGTCGTTCCCAGGATGGAAATGCCGCCGACAATTCCTAACCGTGCGTTCAACGTCTTTTTGGCCAAAACCTCCCCTGAAGGCACCGACACCTCCACCGTCACCGCTCCCGAGGCGTGGTGCAAAGACAGGACCTCTTCCGACGCCCGGGCGATCATCCATCGGGGACCCGGGGTGATGGCCGGTTCCCCCACGGGTATTTCGAGTCCGGGTTTGGTGACTTTTCCGACGCCTTTCCCCCCGATGATCCGGACTAGGCGCTCCGGATGTCGTTCATCGTAACGGACCGTTGCGTTGATTCGGGCCCCGTGGTTGGCATCCGGATCGTCCCCGGCATCTTTGATCAGGACACATTGGGCGATCCTTGAATCGATCCGGGTGCATCCGCATATCGGAATTTGTAAAACACCGCCGCCGGGTAACGTAACAGGGACGTTTTCTGGGACCCGGTCTTCCAGCAAGACGATAAGGGCCCCTTTGGCGGCCGCTGCGGCAGCGGTGCCTGTGGTGAAACCGGTGCGGAGCTTCTTTTTCAGCCTTCGGATGGTCACCCGATGCTCCAGTATGCGAGTCCCACCAGGATGAGACTGAGAATTCTGAACCCTTGCCCCGTAAGGAGCAGCTGCAACCCCATCTTGGGCGAAAAGATGCCCATGTACCGGGGGAGCTGGTGCCGCAACGCCCGGACGGGAAACGCCAGGATGTTTCCGGCCAAAAGCGCCAAGACCGTCTCCTTTATCGTCAATGCCCCGGCATCCATGAGGGCGCCGGCGGCCGCAAACCCGGAGGTGAATTCCGCGACGAACCCCACGATCACCAGGGAAACGGATTCCATCGGAACCGCCCGGTGGGTGACGGTTTCGGAAAGAAAAGCCCTGGCCGCCTCGAAGAACCCCAAGTCGTTCAATACGTACACTCCGGTATAAATGGGCAGAACATAGACGGCAATCCTGACAAAACGCCCCGGCAGCTTTTTTTTGACCGCCGTCCACGCCTTCCCCGCCGCACGCTCTCCCCGGGTTCCGGGCTCCGAACCCACACCGGAAGGATCCGTCAGGCTCCATCCGGTTTGCAGGTGACCGTAAATCAAAAACAGGGCGGTTCTTAGCATCAAGGCGATGAACGTCAGGAGGAAATACAGCCCTCCTGCCCATCGGGTCAGGGGGATGACGATGAAAAAAGTGGTGGGCAAATGAAGAAAATACGCGGGCACCTGATTGATCCAGTTGGATAAAAACAGCTGTTTTTTCGAAATCTTGTCTTCTTTGTAAAAATCAACGAGCATGGCATTGGCGGCTTCCCCCGAAAAAAAGGCCATGGTAAAGGCCGCGCTGCAGCGGGGACCCAAACGACTGAAGCGAAACAAGGGCCTTGCCAAAACCGCCAGGTTTTTGGTCCAGCCGACGGCTTCAACGATTTGACCCACCGTCAATCCCATTCCAATCAATAACAACAGGCGTCCGATCGGCCATAAAAGACCCTTCGTCGTGTGCTGGAACGCCAAACCCTCGCTGAAGCGGATTCCGATGGCCAAGATCGCCACGGAAAGGGCCAAGGAAACGGCCAGCCGGCGGGCCTTTAAACTTTTCAAGGTCGAATTCATTTTTTCTTTGCCAGGATCAACGTCCAGTAATCGGGCCCGCGATCACACAGTTCATTGATATCCCGATAAATCTTTTCATCCGCCTGACCGCAGTTGGAAATTCCCACGGCGAAACGATAGACGCCGGCTTCATTCACGGCCGCGGCGATATCGTGGATATTTCTATAGGCCTTCAAGAAGACGACAGATTCGGGCTTTTCTCCGACGTTTCTCAACCGGTCCCCGCCTTTGGCACCGGAAGTTAAAAGCAAAGAATCTTCTCCTTCCACCAGGGGGGCGTTCAGGCAGGCGGCGGCGGCCTGATAGGAAGTGATCCCTGGAACGCTGACGACGGGGAACCGGGGCGCCAATTCCCGGACGTATTTCAGGACGTACCCGTAAGTAGAATACGTCATGGCATCCCCGAGGGTGATGAAAGCGATTTTTTTTCCCGTTTCAAGTTCCCGGATAATCGTTTTTGCATGGGCGGCCCAGGCCTTTTCCTTCTCGCTTTGATTCCGCGTCATGGGAAAGTACAGCATTTTTACCGGAGTCAAATCCGGAATGTGCGACTTGGCGATGCTCAGCGCGAGGCTGTAGCTGTTTTTCGTGGAGGCCGCGGCGTAGACCAATTCCACCCGGTTCAACACCCTGGCCGCTTTAAGGGTGATCAGTTCCGGATCCCCGGGCCCCACACCAACGCCATATAAGATTCCGATTTTTTTATCCATGATTTCCTCTCACGCTCATGCCATGGTCAACAACGCGTTGATGACCGCGGCCGCCACATTCGATCCGCCCTTTCTCCCCGTATTGGTGATGTATGGAATGTCCGTTTCCAACAGGGCGGCCTTGGTTTCCGCCGCGTTTACAAACCCCACGGGGAATCCTACCACCAGGGCGGGTCGAGCCCTTTTTTCCCGAAGCCGCTCCACAAGGCGCAGCAGCGCGGTGGGCGCGTTCCCCACTGCGTAAAGGCCCCCTTCCATCACCTCCAGGGCCGTGTCCACCGCTGCGGCGGCTCTCGTGATCCCCTCTTCCGCCGCCGCACGGACGACGCGCGGATCCTCGATGAAGCACTCCACCCGGACGCCGAACCGGGAAAGAGCCTGCTTTTTCATCCCCGCCTGTGCCATCCGGGTGTCGCACACGATGGATCTTCCCAACCGGATGGCTCGGATCCCGGCGGCAATCGCATCCGGTTGAAACCGGACAGTGGAAAGGTATTCGAAATCCGCCGTGGTGTGGATGATCCGGCGCACCACCGCCCACTGGGGGTCGGAAAAGGGATGCAGACCGGCTTCCTTTTCGATGATTTGAAAGCTCAAGGCTTCAATCTGTTCGGGTTTCATCATCGCTTCTTCCTTTCCTTCTGATAAGCATAACAGCTTTCCACGAATTGCCGTGCCGCCTCGGGGCGACTTCCGAAATGCAGGTGGATGTAACTCCCCAGGGTCCGGTTCACCTGATAACCGGCACGACTTTCCGAAAGCCCCGCCCTTGAAAACACACGAAACGCTTTACGATCTTCGAGAAAAGACGCCGTATCACTGATGTCGCTGTAATGAAACTCGTGACCCTTCACTGAAAGACCCTCGGGACCGATTACCGTGTCACGGATCAGTTCGATTTTCCGGTAACCCAAAGATCGTAACCGGCCGCACATGCGCGCACGAAACGGAAAGCACCCGGCCATCGCATGGGAGGTGCCTTCGAAATCGACGATTTCCCGGCAAAGATACATGAATCCGCCGCATTCGCCGTATATGGGCATGCCGTCCAGACTCATTCGGCGGATCTGATCCTTCAAGGTTTGATTCCGGGCGAGCGTATCCGCGGCGAGTTCGGGATACCCCCCGCCCAGATAAACACCGTCGATGTCTTCGGGCAAAACCGAATCGCGGATCGGGGAAAAGACCACGAGTTCGGCGCCGGAGTCTTCCAGAAGCTTGAGGTTGTCCGGATAATAAAAACAAAAGGCCCGATCCCGGGCGACGCCGATACGCACCCGCTTTTCCTCGACCGACGCGGGGGAATGGGATGTTTCTTCCCCCTGAATATCCGGCAACCGCTGCAGGAGCCCGTCCAGATCGAGGGATTCCTCCATCGTGTCGGCCATCCGCAGGATTCCCGCCTCGGTTAAAGCGGCGTCTTCAAGCGTCACGAGACCCAAATGACGAGCCTTGAGACGGATTCCCTCCTCCCGCATCAAGCCGCCGATACACGGTATTGCAACCGTGTCTTTGACAGCCTCCAGAAGATACTCAAGGTGCTTTCTGCTTCCCAGATTGTTGAAAACGACTCCGGCAAAACAAAGGCCCGGATCAAATTGTTCAAATCCCCGGACCAAGGCGGCGGCGCTGCGGGCCATGCTGCGAGCGTCCACGCACAGCAGCACGGGGAGGGTCAACCACTTGGCCATCTGCGCCGTGGATCCCGCCTCGCTTTTTCCGTCATACCCGTCGAAGAGTCCCATGACTCCTTCCACGACGGCCACGTCCGCGGTCCGCGTGCAACGGGCGAAAAGGTTTCTGTTGTAGGATTCGGAAAGCATCCATCCGTCCAGATTCCGGCTTTCCCTACCCGCGGCAAAGGCATGGAACCCCGGATCAATAAAATCCGGGCCCACCTTGAACGGGGTCACCCGTAATCGCCGGCGTCTCAACGCCGACATGATTCCCAGTGCGACCGTCGTTTTTCCGCACCCGCTGTGGGTGCCTGCAATGACGAGGCCTTTAATGGGTCCCTCCTTTTTCCATGTCCAGGGTATTGAAAATCTCCGGATACAAAAACCGTCCGATGACATGGATCCCTTCCAGCAGCCGGGGTGTCGGCCGGGACACGATTTCTTCCGGCACGATCAGGATACGCCCCTCGCGAACCGCCTTGACGGCGGAAAATCCCGGTTCGTTTCGTATCATTTCCTGCGACGGCCGGTTCATGGCGCCGCTTTGGGCAATGAAGGCATCGATTTCATCCCCTTTGCTGAGGATTCGTTCCTTGCCGTAAAACGCGATATTGGTATTCCTCACCGGCACCGCGTCCGCGGCCACGTTGACCCCTCCAGCGGTTTCCAGCGCGAAAACGGCCATGGCATCCGGCGCAAACGTTTTCATCTGTCGATGAATGGCTTCGAAATAGATCTTTTGCTTGGACGGAATCGGAACGGTGACGGCCCGTATCCGATTGACTTGAGCTTTAAAGTTCCGGATCATTTTGCGCGCCGCCGCTTTTCGGCCCGTCAATACCCCCAGGATCTCCCAGTAGGTGTACATCTGGGGGACGTCTCCCGGCTGGAGGGAAACCACCGTGATGCCGCATTGTTCAAGCCGTTGAATGAGCCGAGGATACGCCCGGTCGATCATGGGCCGGATGAGCACCAGATCCGGACGGGCGACGAGGAATTTTTCGGGATCCTCGCGATAGGAAAATGCCGGTTTTTTCGCTGCTTCCGGCGGATACACCTCGTTTCTGGAAACACCGATGATCTCTTCGGAAAGGTTTAACGCAAACAGGTTTTCCGTGTGCGCCCCGTACAAAGAAAGAATTCTTGAAAAAGGCCGGGACACGGGGATTTTTCTGCCGGCCTGGTCGATGATGGTATCGTCGCCGGCGATGGAAAATGCTCCCGCGGAAACGCCTTTGGATGGAAAGAAGAATCCTCCGGCAATCATTAAACCGGTGAGAATAAAGATCCACGGGGACCGGCGGATCCGGCGGCCCGCTTCCGCTTTTTTTTCACCGTCGATTTCGACCCGAACGGAGGCCGAACTCATTGTCTGAAGGCCACTTTCATGGATTGTGTGAAGGATTCGAAATAAACGTGGCTGGCCACGTCGAAGACGGCCTCGAGGATCTTTGAATCCAGTGTTTCCTGGATGGGCCCGTGGGCCACCAGGGAACCGTTCTTCATGAATACGAGAACATCGCAAAAAGCGGCGGCGAGGTTGACGTCCTGCATGACGGCGATGACGGTTTTCTTTTCATGTCTGACGCGCTGTGCGGCCGATTCCATGAGGCGCAAGGTATGATAAATATCCATGTTGGAAGTGGCCTCGTCCAGCAAGAGGACGTCCGGGTCCTGCGCCAACGCCCGGGCGAAAACTACCCGCTGCCTTTCCCCGCCGCTGAGTTCCGTGACCAGACGATTTTCGAAACGGCGCGTGTGGGTCGACGCCATCACTTCCCGGACCTGGTCTTCATCCGCTTGCGACGGTGTGTCGAAGCGGCCCATGAAAGGGTACCGTCCCATCATCACCACCTCTTTTACGGTAAACGGAAAATCGATGTAAAAATGCTGCGGCACCAGGGCCGCTTCCCGCGCCAATGCCCTGCGCGGCACCTCCTCCAAGGCTTTTCCCCTGAAACGGATCACACCGCCGTCCGGTTTTCGGTGACGAATCATTAGATCGAGGAGTGTGGTCTTCCCGCATCCGTTGGGACCGATAATCCCGACAAAGGTTCCGGATTCCAGAATCAAAGAGATTCCATGGAGGATTCGTCTTTCCCCGTAACCGAAACTCACGTCGTTAATTTCGAAAAGCACGCTCACGATGCCGTCCCTGTTTTCCGGCGTCTTCGAAACACGTAGCAGAAAAAGGGGCCGCCGATGAGGGCCGTCAAAATCCCGATGGGAATTTCCCTGGGCAAAACCGCCCGTGTCACCGTATCGGCGCTCAAGAGGAGAACAGCGCCGGCAAGCCCGCACACCGGGATCAACTTCCGGTTGTCCGGCCCGGTGACCGCCCGCATCATATGGGGAACCAAGAGTCCCACGAATCCGATAATCCCGGATACGGAGACGGCCACCGCCGATACCAGGGAAGCGGTCAGCAGAAGAACCAGGCGGACCCTTTGGGTATCAACCCCCAGGGACACGGCGGTCCGGTCCCCCATGGCCACCACGTTGAGATCCCGGGAATAAAAGATGAAAATCGACAACCCAATAATAAGGCTTCCGGCCGCCGTCCATACGTCGTTCCAGGTCTTCGCCGCGAAGCTCCCCATAAGCCAGAAAATGATGATCGCCACTTGTTCATCGGCGATATATTTCAAGAAACTGATCCCCGCCGACAAAATGGCCGCCACGATGATACCGGACAGGATCAGGTTGTTCGACGAAAGCCCGCCGCTTCCCGCGGAAAGGAATACGACCGCCGCCAGAGTCCCCATCGCTCCCAAAAACGCGAAAAGGGGGATGGACCAGGTGCCCATCACCGTGATGTTGACGAGTATGGCCACGGAGGCGCCGAAGGCCGCCCCCGCGGAAACGCCAAGGGTGTAAGGATCCGCCAGTGGATTCAACAAAATCCCTTGGAAAACCGCTCCCGCCATGGAAAGCCCTCCACCGACAACGGCGGCGGTGAGGATCCGGGGAAGGCGCACATCCATGATCACCACCGGGAAAAGGCGATCCAATTCCGAAAACCACGCTTCGTTTCCGGTGATGCTTCCCAGGAGGATACGGACGACATCGAAAAAACCGATGCGAATGTATCCCATCCCGGCGGATGTGACCACTCCGGCAGTCAACACTCCCGCCAACAGGAGCACTTGTGTCTTGATTGACAGTCTTCGCATTTTCATCGGAAAACCGCTTCGGCTTTGTCCCCCGTTAAAATTGTTTCAGGCACGCATCCAAGTGACTCATCCAGATATCAACGATTTCGTCATATTCGGCGGTTCCTTTGAGAATCGGAATGCATCGTATGCCGGCTTTGGTTAAAACGGATTTCCAAGAGTCATCCGCGTCACCGGCCATATCGTTTACGGCATGATCGCCGGCCACTGCCATAAAGGGCATCAGGTAGGCTTTTTCGATTCTCTTTTTCAAGAGCATGGATTTGATGTCGTTTATGGTCGGCGTGCCTTCGACGGTCCCTACAAAAATGTTCGGATCCTGTTGCTGAAAATGAAACATCAATGCCGCGTAAAAGGCGTTTGAAGGATGGAGGGTTCCGTGTCCCATGAAGACCACGGCGTCGTTTTTTCCCCTTTCCTTCGGGATGTGCCGGATCATTGCAGCCGCAACGCGGCGGAAATCGTCTCCGGTGCTCAGGAGGGGATAACCCACCCTGATCTGTTGGAACCCGCCGACCATGTTAGCGAATGCGTGGGCGTTTCTTCTCAAGTCATGAAACTCCTCTCCGGCGATGGTATGCAGCGACTGTACCGCCACATGGGTGAACCCTTCATCCATCATTTTGGCCAGTGCCGTTTCCGGAGAATCGAGGTGTGTTCCTGTTTTCGCCAATTTTCTGCGAATCATGGAAGAGGTGTAGGCCCAGCGGACCGGAATATCGGGATAGGCCGTCACGATTTTTCTTTCAATATTGGAAAAAGCCCTCCGGGCCTCCGGCACGCTGGTGCCGAAGGCCACCAGCAAAATTCCTTTCTTCACGAAGGCCTTATCTCCGGGAGCGCTCGTCCCCAACGAAAAACCGGGAAAAAACAATAGGCTCAAGGCCACCATGAACCCCTTTTTGAAAAAACCGCGTCCCATTCGATCCTCCTTTTCTCAATAAAAAAGCCCTTCAAGCCGCATCGGCTTGAAGGGCTGCACCCAGTTTCTTAACCCTTGAAATGAATCCGGTTTTCCGTTTCCCGCGGCTCGGATTCGTCAATTTGGGCAGGTCTTCTGACTTCCCCGGGCGTTTCGCGGCCTTCCCATCTGCCTCAAGACAAACAGTGGCACACTCGGGCAAAACGCTTTTTTCTTCCGGATGGAACCGAAAGCAGGGTTACAGCGGCGGGACCGCTCCCGACTTCAACGGGATTCCCTATTAAGCACGTATGGCACCCGGAGAGTCATTTAATGGGATATGCTCGTGCGTGTCAAGAACATTCTGAAGGCGGGGCTTGCGGGAAGCGTTCCGGTCAGCGATTCACCGGAAGGCAGAAAAACCCGGCGGCCGCCAGGGCAGCGGCGTGCTTTTCGGCCGCATCCCGGGTCTCAAAGGCACCGGCATACAGGCGGCAGGTGCCGTCGCCGTCTTCGATGAAATAAGGGCTGTATCCGGAGGCAGAAAGCTGTTGGATACGATCCCGTACCGCGGCGCGGGACCGGAATCGTCCGATCAGGTTTGCGTACCGGGTTTTAACGGGGACGGCGGTCTCCAGACCTTCCGATTGAATGAAATCCAATGCGCCTTCAAGATCCGTGAAACACCCGGCAAAGACCCGGATCCACGTGCCGCGCCCCTTCAAATCCGTCTTTGCCGCATAAACCAAATACCCTTTTTCCCGGCAGGACGCCATTACCCGCGTTGCATTGTCCGGATTACGGAAGGAACCGACAAGGACGGAAAAGGGGTAGGAAAGCGGCGCTTCGGGTTTCTCATCCAAAGTCAAGTTTTCCGGGTCCGTATACCCTTCCACCATGGAAGGATCAAGTTTTCCGGGCGTTGGCAAAGGGGTGTCATACCGGCTGAGGATCACCGGCGGCACGACAGGCTCACGGGCAACCGCCGACGCCGACACCTGAATCCGCGGTGTGTCCCCTTCCCGCGTCGGTTGCAGGCGCGTCGAAAGATCCACACTGGACAGGATCAGGATCAACAGGAAAAGGGAAACGCCACTCAGAACGATCCACCATTTCTTGCCCCTTGAGTTCATGTCCGCATCCAGGTAACCGCTTTGAAGAAGTTGGGAACGTCAACGGATGATAAAATGAATCTTTTAAATCTGTCAATTCCTTTTGACAGACACCCTTTTTTTCGATAGCTCCAGCTCCAAACAAAAAAAACGGCGCATACCGTCAATCTTTTAAAGCTCCCCCCCTGCCCCGCAAGGCGGGATTTCTGCCTGACGGCAGTGCGTCGCGGGTCCGCTTCGCTCCGACAACCTGCGGGGAATGCGCCCGCAGCGGCGGTTCACATCGTATGGTCCGGAACATGAAGGTAACGCTTTTCATCCAATGCCTGGTGGATGCGGTTTTGCCGCACGTCGCCGACGCCATGGTCCGTATTTTGCAGCAGTTGGGGATTTCCCTGGACTGCCCTTCGGATCAGACCTGTTGCGGCCAGCCGGCCTTCAACACCGGGTATCGCCGGGAGGCCCGCATCGCCGCACAGCGGTTCCTGGATATTTTTGACGACGCCGAAATCATCGTTTCCCCGTCGGGCTCCTGTGTGCATATGGTCCGGCACCACTACCCGGACCTGTTCCGAGAGGACCCGGGCCGGAGGCGGCGGGCGGAAGCGATCGCTTCCCGGACTTGGGAACTCACCGAGTTCCTGGTGGATGTCCTGAAGGTGGAAGATCTGGGGGCGCGCTTCGACGGCCGTGTGACCTACCATGACTCGTGCCATCTCCTGCGGGGCCTCGGTGTCCGGGAGCAGCCCCGCCGGTTATTGCGGTGCGTGGCGGGAGCGGAATTCGTGGAGATGAAAAATTCGGACTATTGCTGCGGATTCGGGGGTGTTTTCGCGGTCAAGTACCCGGACATCTCCGGCGCCCTGGTAAAGGACAAGGTGGATCATATCCTCGACTCCGGTGCCCGGGTGGTGGTGAGCGGCGATACCGGATGCCTCCTGAACATCGCCGGTGCCCTGCATCGCCGCCGAATCCCCGTGAAGGCGATGCACATGGCGGAATTTTTGGCGCAGCGGTGACCCCGTGCACCCTCGACCCCGCCTTGAACCCTCGAATCCTTAGACCCTCGGACCCTCGGATAATGACCGGCATCCACCCCGAAGACTACATCGAAAAGGCGAAGCAGGGCATCGCCGATCCGGTACTCCAGAAAGCCCTGGCGGGCCTCCAGGAACGTTTCGGCCGGGGCACCGCCGAGGCCTATCGCCGGCTTCCCGAGGGGCCGGCATTGCGATTCACGGCCCGCGACATCCGGGAAAAGGCCATTGAACACCTCGATGTGCTCCTGGAAATTCTAGCGGATAAGATCCGCACCAACGGCGGCCGGGTCTGTTTCGCTCAAACCGCAAAAGAAGCCGTGGACTATTGCATCCGGGTGGCCCGGGAAAACAACGTCCGGCGGGTGGTGAAGGGCAAGTCCATGGTCACCGAGGAGATCGGCCTGAATGCGGCACTGAAAACCGCCGGCATCGAACCGGTGGAAACGGATCTCGGAGAATACATTATCCAGCTCGCCGGCGAAACACCCTCCCACATCATCGCCCCGGCCGTTCACAAGGATCGGCACGCCATCGCCGATCTCTTTGTGAAAAACCTCGGGATCGACCGGACCACCGATCCTCCCGCGCTGACACAAGCCGCCCGCAAAGCCCTGCGGGAAAAGTTTCTCACCGCGGACATGGGGATTTCCGGGGTCAACATGGCCTGCGCCGAAACCGGGCATATCACGGTGGTTTCCAATGAGGGCAACATCCGCATGGCCACCACCCTTCCCCGGATTCATATGGCGTTCATGGGCATGGAACGCATCGTGGCGCGCCTGGACGAATACGAGATCCTCCTGCGCCTCCTTTGCCGGGGGGCGGCGGCCCAGTCCATGGCCACCTACGTGAGCTATATCGGCGGGCCCCGGCGGCCGGGGGAGTCGGACGGCCCCGAGGCATTTCACCTGGTGATCCTCGACAACGGCCGCAGCCGGATCCTGGCCGATCCCCGGTTCAGGGAGATCCTTTATTGCCTCCGGTGCGCGGCATGCCTCAATGTCTGTCCGGTCTACGGGAAGATCGGCGGCCACGCCTACGGCTTCACCTATTCCGGGCCCGTGGGCGCCGTGGTCACGCCGCTTCTGACCGGTATTCACCGGGCCCGGCATCTGAGCCAGGGGGAAACCCTTTGCGGGGCCTGCACGGACGCCTGTCCCGTGGCCATCGACATTCCCCGGATGCTCCTGGCGTTGAGGGAAAAACTGGCTTACGGGGATGACGACTGGCAGGTCAAACCCGCCGGTCGTTTCGAAAGATGGGCGTACACACTGTGGTCAGGGATGATCCGGCGGCGGGACATTTATGAACGAGCGTTGAAACTGGCGTCGGTCATTCAAAAATGCCTTCCCCGGTCCGGCGAGATGATCCGGCGCCTCCCACCCCCTTTCCACGGATGGACCCAAAACCGCGACGTTCATCCCCTGGCAAAAGAGACCTTCATCCACGCGTGGCGGAAAAAAAAGCCCGGGGGGAACCCGTCATGAGCGCTTCGGATCAGGAACGGTTTCTCGGCCGCCTCCGCCGGGCATTGGGGCATGTACCGAGGTGTGCCCGAAAGGCGCCCCATCTTTTTGCGCAGCAGCCCTCCGAAGAAGAATCCAAACTCCTGAAAAGATATCAGGCCCGCACGCCGGTGGAGCAAAAGGCCCTTTTCGATGGGCTCGCGGAGGCGGCCCGGGCCATCCATCTCCGGGTGATCCCGGTCCCGGACTTTTCCGCGGCAAGGGCGGCCATTGCCGATCTGGCCCGGGAAAAAGCCCCCGAGTGGGGGGTCGAAAAACACATCATCGCCTGGCGGCACCCTTTGATCGACGCCCTGCACCTGACGGCCCTGCTGGATCCTGCGGGCATCCAGCTTCATCAAACTGAGATTTTCAATCCCGGCGCCGATCCCACCCTGAATCAAAAACAGCGGGAACACTTCCGGAACAGTCTCGGCGCGGCGTATATCGGCATCACTTCCGCCGACTTCTGCTTGGCCGAGACCGGCACCCTGGTCCTGCGCAACCGCCCGGGGCAGGCGCGTTCCGTGGCGCTGGTCCCTTCCATCCACATCGCGGTCATCGGCCTGGATCAGATCCTCTCCGACATGAAAGAACTCTTCGCCCTGTTGCGCTGGGACGACCGTTTTCGCACCGAAGGGATGTCCAATTATATGGCGTTTATTTCCGGCCCCAGCAAGACCGCCGACATCGAGGCCACCATGGTCCGCGGGGCCCACGGGCCGAGGGAAGTCCATCTCTTCGTGGTTTCTCCGGCGTCTTCTTTCGTTCATTCTCCGGGCCCGTTTGGTTCTTGACACGCCGCCGGATCCCGTATAATTTTTTTGCTATGAGGCCTCTGTGCATCGCCCTGATCGCGGCCGGCTTGATGCTTACCGGCATCGCAAAGAGTGAACCCGAACCGTTGTCCCCACCGTCCCTTCTAACTGCGTTATCGCTTGAAGCGCCCCTGGATTTTTGCGGGGAACCCGTCCCGGTCCGGAACCCGGAAATCCGGGAGCGGTTCGAAAAAGAGATGCTCCTTTCCCTGTGGAACCAGGCCCAAGTGCTTTTATGGTTGAAGCGCTCCCGGCGGTATCTCCCCTTCATCGAGCAGATGCTCAGATCCGAAGGGCTCCCTTCGGATCTGAAATACGTGGCGGTGGCGGAAAGCGCGCTTCTGGAACACGCGCGCTCCTATCAAGGAGCGGTGGGGATATGGCAGTTCATGCCCGAAACCGGAAAGAAATACGGCCTGACCATCAACCGCCACCTCGACGAACGAAGGGACTTCATCGCCTCGACCCAGGCGGCGGTCCGGTATTTCCAGGACCTGCATGCCCTTTTCGGTTCCTGGACCCTATCCACGGCCGCATTCAACATGGGAGAAGACCGCCTTGCCGCGGAGATTCGCGACCAGGGGACCGATGATTACTACCGGCTCTACCTGCCTTTGGAAACACAACGCTTTTTATTCCGCATCCTCTCCGTCAAGCGTATCCTTTCCGACCCCGAGGCCTACGGGTTCCGATTGTCCGAAGCCGATTATTATCCCCCCGTCCTTTTCGACGAACTCCACGTGACGCTCAAAGTGGAAACCCCCCTTCGGGTCATCGCCGGGGCCGCCGGGACCCATTTCAAAGAAATCCGGGATCTCAATCCGGCCATCCGCAGCCGCTATTTGCCGAAAGGCACCCACCGGTTGAAACTCCCGCCCGGGGCGTCCAAGGGATTCCGCGCCCGCCTCGACACCGCTGTGGAGGCGTATCTGTCCCTGAAGGAGCAGGAAGTTTACGTGGTCCAAAAAGGCGACAACCTTTCCGCCATTGCAGCGCGTTTCGACGTGCCGCTGACCGCCGTTCTATTGTGGAACCGGCTGGACCCGAGAAAACCGATTCACCCCGGCCAGCGCCTTTTCATCTACCCGAAGCCCTCCAAGACGACCCCGGAGGAAGAAAGGGCGGACACGGAACCGGCGCCCTGAACCCTCTTTTTTTCTGCAAAGGTCCCCCACGAAATTCGAGGATGTCGAAATCCGGTTTTGCGGCACCGATCCTTGTGGGGATCTAACGGACGGTTTTTTCTTTAATGGGGACGGCATCGGCCGGGCGGAAGAGAAACTCCAGTTCCGCCGGTTCGATCTTGACGATGTCGACACGATCATTGGGAAGCAGGACCTGATCCCGGCGGATCGGAAATTTCCGTTTTCCCGAAATCACCCGGGACAAGTCGAGCCTTACGCGGGCATCGTTGGGGTTGATGGTGCTCGAATCCTTCCTCAGCCCCCGCACCGTCACCTTGATGGCCGGTTTGGAAGGTTCTTCAACTGCAATTCCTTCCGGAACGTGCAGCAATTCCACGGGAACCTGATAGGTGGCCTCGAAATCCTGCTGGCCCGCTAAAAGCACCCAGACCAGGGTCACCGCCAAAAAGGTGCCCAGCTTCAGGCGCCACTGGTGCTGGGCCACCAATAGGGCCCGTTTCCACCAGAGGGTCTCTTTGGGGCGCGGCGGCGCGAAAATTTCATGGAGAAGCCCCAACAGGGCTTCCTTGTTGAACACCGGCACAGCTTCTTTTCCCCGGGCCAGGGAGACCTCCCCGCGTTCTTCCGAGACCACCAAGACCCAGGCATCGCACCGTTCGGCAAGTCCCAGGGCGGCCCGGTGCCGGGTTCCCCACTGCTGCGGCAGCCCTTCCGCCGTGCTCAACGGCAGGTAATTGGCTGCGGAAACGATCTGCCCGGAGCGGATCAATACCGCTCCGTCATGGAGGGGTGATTCCTTGTTGAAGATGCTGACAAGGAGTTCCGTGCAGGGATCCCCGCTGACGGAAATTCCGCCGGTGACGAGTTCCTGGACCCGGTCGGTTTGCTCGATGATGATCAGCGCGCCGGTGCGGCGGCGGGCCAGGACGAAGCATGCTTCCGCCAGGTGCTTCTCCCATGTCTCTCCTCCGTTTGCCGCCGGAGCGCCGAAGCGCTGAAAGGGATTCACCCGCTCCAGTACCTGACGGATTTCCTTCTGGAATAAAATGATCAGCAGGATGATGAAAACCTGCCAGAGGATCTGAAACATCCAGGTGGTCAGAAACAGGCCCCAGCTCTGGGCCGCGGTAAAAGTGATTCCCAGGGCCATGAGGCCCACCAGGGCCTTGAACGCTTTGGTTCCCTGGAACCACAGATAAAGATGATAGGCCACCACCGTGAGAAACACGATGTCGATCAAATCCTGGAAGCGGATGTTGAGAATCAAATCGATGGTATGCAATGGGGCACCCTCTTTTCAAACGCCCGGCCGGTTCAGTTTATCAGTTTATATCGATATCAGGGAAACATCCCAAAATCAATTGAAGTTCCCCGCCGGTGCAGGAAGGGATTTCCGCCCGCGCTTACCTCCCGGAGGGAATCACCCGGCCGGAGGGTTTAAAATTCCGCAAAAAGCTGTTGACAAAAAAACCCCTTTTCATTAAAAATCACTCGCATCAGATTTTTATTCGGGAGCCGTGCCGAGGTAGCTCAGTCGGTAGAGCAGGGGACTGAAAATCCCCGTGTCGGCAGTTCGATTCTGTCCCTCGGCACCACTAATAAAAAACCCGGGGTTCGAATAACCGGGTTTTCCTTTTTGTTTGACATTCTCGAAATCCCTCCCTAGGATATAATCAATATTTTGGTCAACTACAATTGAGGTCTAAATATGGAGACACTATCTTTATCCGAAGCAAAAATGAAACTGAGCGAACTAATCGAAAGGGTCCAGACAACCGATGAAGAGGTTGTCATCACCAAAAACGGCCGGCCGGCGGCGGTTTTAGTCAGCCCGGACGAATTCGAAGGATGGCGGGAAACCATTGCGATCAAGGCGGATGGCGATTTGATGAGCGAGATCCGCAACGGCGTCGCATCGTTGAAGAAAAAAACAAAAGTATACACGTTAGAAGAGCTTTTCGAATAAGCGATGGGTTCCAAAGACCGTATTCGAAGAAAGCTCAGGATCCCCGATGAGATCGTTGCTTTGATCAGGAACTGCCATCCGCAGCTGAAAAGAAAAATCAGGGCCGGGTTGCGGAAGGTCATGGCCGACCCCGAATGCGGGAAGTCTCTCAAAGATGAACTGGAGGGGTTAAAAAGTTATCGAATCCGCCGATTCAGGATCATTTACCGTATATCCTCAAAACAGATCATCGACATTATTGCCATTGGACCTCGGAGAACCATCTACGAAGAAACCTATCGACTCATCAAGAAAGAATCCGGTCACGGATTGTGATTCGGTGTACCTAAAGGGTTGTGTGACACTCGGTGACAGGCAAAAACAGACGCCGGCCAGCGTCTGTTTCGATGGACCGGAGTAAATTGGATATCTCCGCCTTAAACAGCCGCGGGCGTACCCGCGGTGAGCAGGCGATGGGAGATGAGGTTGACCAGGCCCCAAATGGCATCCGCCGGCAGGTGGGCTTCGACGGTTTCATCGAAAAGCACGGACAGCCGGGGCGGAAATTCCGCGTCCCC
>ENA-OSEO01001395-OSEO01001395.1-sediment-metagenome-genome-assembly--contig:-NODE-1395-length-44127-cov-5.715936_pt1 | contig 44127 bp, 38 predicted proteins | sample MGYA00237883_ERZ534232 | MGnify/ENA metagenome assembly ERZ534232 | reverse complement strand
ATAAGCCATATCACTCTCTGTGGTTGGCCCAGTTTTCGTGGCAGGCATATTACAGGCAGACAGGATGATAATCGAAATGATGAGAATGGATAAAATCAGGCTTGCTTTTTTCATAAAAAACTCCATTATCGAATTATTACCATAATAAATACCTATATAAAATTATAGCAGGAATCAAAAATATATATCATTTAGAATGAACATCTCTTAGCGCAGACTTGAAATCAGGTGTAATATCCATTAAAGTATAAATAACTTTTGGCATTGGATTGGATAAATGAAGCAACTTTCAAATCCAATCCTTTAAATGATTGAAATTAGGAGGAAATAATGGCTTTTTTTGATATGCCCGTAGACCAATTGGAGAACTATAAACCAGTACTGACAGCAACATCCGATTTTGACGAATTCTGGGAGCAAACTTCTATGTTCGCTCATAATTTCCCCATGCAGGCAGTGTTCCATCTGATACAGGAGCCACTCGATCTGATCGACGTATATGATGTATCTTTTCCCGGATATGCCGGTCAACCGGTAAAAGCCTGGTTATTACTGCCAAAAGGGGTAAATGAACCGCTGCCCTGTGTGATTGAGTATGTGGGTTATGGCGGTGGTCGTGGAAAGCCGCTGGAGTGGCTTACCTGGGCGAATGCTGGTTTTGCCCATTTTGTGATGGATACCCGCGGACAGGGGAGTGTGTGGCGGGAGGGGGACACGCCGGATGTTTTGGAAACCGGATCAAGTGCACAGGTACCGGGTTTTATGACCCGTGGGATTCTCGCTCCAGAAACATATTATTACCGGCGGTTATATATTGATGGAATGCGAGCAGTGGAGGCTGCCAGGGAACATCCACTGGTGGATATTGATCGGATTGCGGTTACTGGTAGCAGTCAGGGAGGTGGAGTGGCTTTGGCTGTAGCGGGGTTAATGCCAGATATTCCAGTGGTGATGCCAGATGTGCCTTTCCTGTGCGATTTTAAACGAGCCACCCAGCTGGTGGATAGCCATCCATATCAGGAAATAGTGCAATATTGCCGTGTGCATCGAGAGAAAGTGGAGCAGGTATTCAGGACGCTTTCCTATTTCGATGGGATGAACTTCGCAACCAGAGCCAAAGCGACAGCTTTATTCTCCACTGCATTGATGGATGAGATCTGTCCTCCATCAACCGTTTTTGCCGCTTTTAATCATTATGCCGGTGTCAAACAAATTCGTGTGTATCCTTTCAATCAGCATGATGGTGGTGGTGTACATCATACCTATGAAAAGATCAATTTCCTGAGATCTTTCTGGCATCATTAATAAAATCGGCGTCGTTTGAACGACGTCGATTTTCTAACCGCAAAAAAGGAATTTACTCAAAGAAGAATTTTTCTTCGCCAAAGGCTGGTTTGAGTTGGTTATACCAGATTGCATGGGGGTCGTATTGGGCGTAGAACGGTTTCATGACATGCTTGGGATTGCGATGTTGTAGGGCACGTAAAACGTAAACCTTTTCATTCATGATCTCAGAGACACCCAGTACCTGAACTTTACCAGGGTCACAGGACATCACCGGTCCACGCACCGTACGCGCAAGCCCGGATACTTGCTGGTAAGCTTTACGGAAAATTTTCCAGGCTTCTTCCAGGGAAATGCTGAAATAGTGTTGCGCGCCAGTGTTTCGGGCAATGAACATGTAATAAGGAATGATACCCATCTCGACCTGACGCTGCCACATGGTAGCCCAAAGATCAGGGTCATTGTTAATGTGGTTGAGTACTGGTGATTGAGAGCGTATCTGTGCGCCAGTCTGGCGGATGCGATTGATGGCTAATTCAACTGCAGGTGTGGATAATTCACGTGGGTGGTTGAAGTGTGCCATGATCGCCAGATGAATCCCATTCGCGACAATTTTCTCAAAAAGGGCGAGTAATGCATCGGCGTCGTTATCGGTCAGAAATCGGTATGGCCAGTAAGATAGTGATTTGCTACCAATTCGGATCGTTCTTAAGTTTGGCAAATCTGCCTGTAGGATAGCATCAATGTAGCCTTCCAGAATTTTCGTTTTCATAAATAACGGATCACCACCAGTGAATAAAATATCGGTGACATCCGGATGTTTACGCATGTATTTTATGACTGGTTCAATCTCGGACATGGCAAATTTATAATCTGCAATCCCTGTAAATTGAGGCCAGCGGAAACAAAATGTGCAATAGGCATGGCAGGTTTGTCCCTGGGTTGGGAAAAAGAGTATGGTTTCACGGTATTTGTGTTGAACACCGGGCATTACATTCCCATCGAGTGATGGACGATTTTTAGTGAGTTGACCAGCAGGATGGGGCTCTAACTCTTCACGGATCTTATTGGCAACCAGCGAGATCTGGTCTTCATCAGCGCCACTTTCCAGCAGAGATGCAATCCGATCATAATGATGCTTTCTCAGCATTTCTTTTTGGGGAAAATTTAAAATATAGAGTGGATCATTGGGAATATTATTCCAGTCGATCAGTTCATCAATAACATAATTATTGGTGCGGAAGGGGAGTACGCGAGCCACTACCTCTATATCAAAAATTTGTTCATCGGTGAGTTTGTCGATTTGTGGAATTTGCCTGAAATTTTTCAATCCATAAGGTTTATATTTAGGATTTTGGAAGGCCACCTGCAAATCCTCATCAGGATGAATTTTCGTACTCGGTAAAATCATTGGTTCCTCCTTTCAATTTGTAAAGTGCGTTGGATTAATAATCGTGACTGAGATCAGTCGCTTAATAGCCTCCTTATTGTGAAGTTGTGAGTTGAATATGTGACGACCAAATATTTTGGTCATTTTTTAGGATGTTGGTCAATTGTTGTTTTTATCTGGTAAGAGTGTTCGAAATGAACACAAAATTTAAAAAACAGATCTTGATGTCCAACATATTCATTATACATTAAATATTTTCAATTTTTATTAAATATTTATTAATACATCAACTTTGTATTCAATTAATTGACTGATGCGATTTTTCCTGTTCCAATAATTGATTATGTTTCGAGGTGTGCATTTCTAAAACTTTAGTTTGAATATTTTGAAGGGTTTCTCCACGTAATGGATACCAGATCAGGATGATCGCTCCTGATAACATCGCGATCCCGGGGATCAATCCGGTGATTATTTTTATTCCCAATAGGGCGCTATCAGGCTGATTCAAAAATATTTGACCTTGATTTTGCTCTCTGGTGACAAAATTGGTCGCTTCGAGAATGAATGGGCTGAGGGCAATTGCCAGTGATTGAGCAGGTTTGGTAATCAGTGCATTGATTCCAAAGAATGATCCTTCTCTGCGCACACCTGAACGCGTTTCATCTTCGTCAGCCACCTGGGCGAATAGTACGTTCGTCAGTGTCTGCGGACCGGCCAGCCCAAAACCAGCCAGGGCCAGGCAAACAGGAATAAATGAGTTCGGTAGGACCATCATTGATAAAAGACCGGCAGCGGCAATTAACAACATAACTTGATGTCCACCCACAACACCAAATCGTTTGGTAAATAATTTTGTGAATGGCACACCAATAATTAATGGAATAAAGATACAGGCCAGTAGAATCATCGTGTTCATTTTGACGACATAATCTGCCAGGTAAAATACCGATCCTGTAACCAGAGATGACATCAGAATGGACATAAAATTGGCAGCCACCAGGACGATAAATGATTTGCTCGAGAAGGTGAAACGTAATGATTCCTTGATGCCAATCGGTTTATCAACCTGAGTGAATTCTGGTCGTTCTTTTACTTTCAGTGTGGTGGCAATGATTAACAATGCACCGACAATCCCCACTACAATCATCGCTGTTTGTAATGGCAGGAAACTGGGATCTCCACCAGCTTTGGGGCGGAAGAGATCAGGAATGATGAAACCCAACAACATACCTAATAAACCAAAAAGAGCGGAAGAGATCTGCAAGTCATTGCGTTCGGAATCAGATTCAGTGATTTCTGGTAAGAGGGAAGAATACACGAGACCGATGATGGTGTAACAGGTATCATACAGCAGCATACTGATTAACATCCACCAGAAGATGGCCGTTTGACCTGCCTGGGCTGGAGCAAACCAGACCAGGATAAAGGTTAATGCCAGAAAAGGAGCCGTGAAACGCATATACGGGATGCGTCTGCCCATTTTGGATTGGGTATTGTCCGTTACATAGCCAAATAATGGATCATTGAGAGCGTTCCAGATGGCATAAACAATGGAAGCAACTGCGATCCAACGGGCTGAGAGTCCTAAATAATCCTGATAAAAAATGGGCAGGAGGGCTCCAAAAACCCCGGAAATGAGAGAAGTGCCTAAAGCGGCTATACCCCAAACAAGTTTGTAACTGCGTCCATGCGTAATGGGTTTGTTGATTGTCATAGTCACTCCTATTATTTACTAATTGCCTGGATTAAAAAGTTCTTCTTTATTATAGAAGTAAATTTCTGAAATGAGATTTAATTTGACTTGGTAAAAAAATATTTCTGCAATGATCTTTAGAAAAATTTATTAAGGAAAGAGAAAAATCAAGGAATGTATCATTAAGTCAAACTTATGGTAGCATAAGCATACGGAAACGATGACCAGGAGTAAAGATTTGCCAACAATTGATGATATAAAGAGACAATTGCCACCAGAAACCAGGATCATTTTTGATTCTCTGTGGGAGAAATTACCGTCTGCAGAAAAGAAAACATTTATTGATCTGTTGCAGGCATTTCCTTCCAAGGCAAACATGTTGCAACTGCTTTTCAAATTGGGTTCCGACCATATGAAAATGGCGTTTGGAAACAAACATAGGATTGCCATTGTTGGTCCTGCCAATGTTGGAAAGTCCACTTTATTTAACCAACTGATTCATCATAAAGAAGATAAGGCAGTCGTGGGTCCATTACCTGGCACCACACGTGATACACAGGTTGCGGATGCAGGTATTTTTGCTGTGGTGGACACGCCTGGAGCAGATGCCATCGGTGAAGTAGGGGAACGCGAACGCCAGATTGCACTGGATGCAGCTGCGCAGGCTGATTTTCTGATCATTGTTTTTGATGCAATTCAAGGTATTAAGCAGACAGAGTTGGATCTATATTTACGTCTGACGAATCTGGGAAAACCGCATGTAGTCGTGTTGAATAAACAGGATCTGGTGAAAAGAGAAATAAAAGTATTGGTAGAATATAGCGCCAAAGCCTTAAACCTGGCACCAGATCATATTCTGCCGGTGTCAGCGCGGAATGGCGAGAATATTCCAGATTTGATGAAAATGATTGCCGCCACCGAACCAGAGATCATTGTGGCTTTGGGACAGGCCTTGCCACAATATCGCTGGCAACTGGCATGGCGTTCAATTGCATCGGCGGCATCTGTTTCAGCCGCAATAGCTTTAACCCCTTTGCCAATCATTGACTTTTTACCACTTGTTGTTACACAATCGGTTATGGTATTGGGGATTGCCAGAATTTACAATTACAAAATCACACTGCAAAGGGCGAGAGAACTTGTGATTTCATTCGGATTGGGGTTTCTGGGTCGTTCTTTATTTTATGAGTTGAGTAAGTTTACCGGTCTCCCTGGCTGGTTACTTTCTGCGTCGATTGCGGTATCCATGACGGTGGTGATGGGATATGCAGCGGTCATCTGGTTTGAACGTGGCGAACGCTTATCCAATGAAAATGTTCAACAATTATCCCGAGAGTTTACAAAGGTATTTGCTGATAATCTCAAAGAAATCCTCAAAAGAAAACCAGGTAAGCAGGGTATGAAAGAAGTAATTGAAAAAATGCTGGCTAATTCAAAATTTGGGCAGGACCGTTCTGTGATTGATCAACAATCGGAAGAAATTCTATTGTTACCCCCCGATGTTGAAGGAACGAGTACCTAAATTGAAGGATATTGGATCAGTCAACTGCCATACCATGAGATTCCAGGGAATGGCAGTTTTTTATTTCAGCAAACCCTAAGGTTTGATATCCAGACCACCAAAGAATACTGTTCCGGTGATTACCAGGTCAGGGGTTTCTTTTTGTGGGGTTACTTCCCTACGTTTGTCGCTTGACCCACCAAAGAAGGCGACGGTATTGATGCGTACATCCCAATGAGAAGGCACAAAGATTTCAACACCACCAAACATGGTCGTTGTTTGAATGTAGGCTGGTGGTTGGGAGATGCTGGCATTTCTCAGATCCAGTTTAGAACCTCCAAAAATGGCTGTCACTTCTGCGTTTTTGAAATCGCCAGAGGTTACCTTGCGATTTTGTTCACTGAAGATTGAGAATACATTCATCTGGCTACCAGTAGCAGTTTCAAAATTTCTATTTGACTCACCCCGCTGAAGAATGATGGAAACACCAATTAAGATCAGAATGGTCGGCCAGATCATAGAACCAAAGGTTGACCAGGTAATGACATTCAGGGTCGCCAGTAACAGGAAAGTACCAATTAATGTGATCAGCAACGGTCCAACCCAGGTGCGAAACTGGTTAACAAATAATTGATAGAGCCCAAGAATGATTAATAAGGCGGGTAAATATTTCCAGAATGAATAATCCTGGATATAACCAAGGTTCTGTGCCAGAAAAAGAATGCCTACTACAATAATGACCAGACCCCAAAAAATTTGATTGAAATTACTCCTGCGCATTTTTACTCCTTCATTTATTCGGTTTGTGAAATCCATAGATTATTCTGGTTAATTGCAGATGGATTTATTGATTTTCGTTGTCCATTTTTCTAATTCCAATCATAATGAATTTCAGTAATCATTACAATCTTTTAAATTTCATCTCAAAAATATATACGAACTAGTTTAAAAAAGGTTGCACCGAATCCTTAAAACCGGATTAAACCGGGTTAAGCTTGTAAGAACCTTCTATATCAAGTTATAATCAATCCTAAGTTAGATATCAGGACTATGGGTTTTCTAAAAATATCACCACAAAAAATTTTATTTTCCCCAACGATTAATCGTATTGGCTTGCACCTGGGGGAAGCGTTATCACCAAAAGCCGGGAATTGGGTGGTTAAGCAATTAACGAACATCATTTCCCGCAAAAAAAACTTTGAACAAATTAAGGCAGTATGTGCCAATCAATGGGTAATCAGTGGACAAACATTATCTGATCAGGCTTTGGAAGAGCGCGTGAAACAGGTCTATTACTCCAGTGGAGTTAGCTTATATGATTATTTCCATTGTATGCGCAAAGAAGACCGTATTCGTGCTTTAATACAGTTTGATGATAACCTGTTGTATTTTCTGAAACGAGTTAAGAGCGGTAAGGACCGTACATTGGGTCTGGTATTGCATATGGGAGCATTTGATCTGAGTGGATATGCGATTGCCTTGCGTGGAGCCAGACCTTTGGTGCTGTCTTATCCAAATCCGAATCCAGGTTACCAGTGGCAGAATGAATTACGCAGACAGGTTGGATTGGATGTTGAACCATTGAACATGGAATCCTTTCAACATGCCACCCGTCATTTACGTCAGGGTGGAACAGTGATTACCGGGGTGGATCGTCCCTGGCCAGGTGGACAATATCATCCGAAATTTTTTGGAAGACCAAGTGATATTCCCGTAACGACCATACAGATGGCGATCCGCACGGAAACACCGGTGATGCTGCTGGCATGTATTCGTCAACCTGATCATCGCTACATATTACGTGCATCCGAATTAATCGAATTACACAAACATCCTGATCGTGATGTAGAATTAGTTGAGAACACAGAACGTGTATTATCAGGTGCCGAAGGATTTATCAGCATTGCACCGGAACAATGGGCAATGTTTTATCCGGTATGGCCAGAAATAAATGTTTGAGGAGAGAAAACATGGAAAATAAGGATCAGCAACATACACGGGTCAATAAAGCGTTATTATCAAAATTAGAATGGACTTCTCTTGCCTGGTTTGCCAGGAGAATGCCTGCATGGGTTACACCAGACAAGTTAACTTTATTAGGTTTTTTAGGAACAATACTGATTGGGGTCAGCTATTATCTTACCAATCAAAATCCAGCATTTTTATGGTTGGCCAGTCTGGGATTAGTAGTCAATTGGTTTGGTGATAGCCTGGATGGGACGTTAGCGCGCTTTAGAAAAATTGAACGACCTCGCTATGGTTTTTTTATTGATCACACGATTGATGGTTTAGGCGAGGTAATTATTATGGTGGGGATTGGACTCTCACCCTATGTTGATTTCCGAATTGCGATGATTGCGCTTGTCGGATACTTATTGCTTGGCAATCTGGTTTATATACTTACTTATGTAAGAAATAAGTTCAGAATCTCGTATGCCGGACTCAGCCCAACAGAAGTTCGCCTGATTTTGATTCTAACCAATGCATTGGTGTTTTTCGTTGGAAACGCCAAAATTCAAACCAGATTTGGACTTTACTCAGTTTATGATTTTGTCATCCTTCCATTGATTGTGCTTCTATTCAGCATTTATCTGGTTGTAACTTTCGTAAATGCCAGACAAATTGCTCAAGAGGAATTAATAACCAGACAGAAATAAACTTGCGATCAACGGCTAATTTTAACTGGTCTGGAAATATCTTTGGATAACAAAACCAATTCTGGGCGAGTAAACCAGCCATTTTTTTGCCAGAAATCCAAACCGGATTGATTGTCTGCATATACATGGATGTGGCAACGCTCGATACCGATTTCAGCAAACGCTTCCAGACATTGAGTCAATAACGCCTGACCATAACCGTTATTACGGTATTCTCGGTTTACCGCCAGATGATAGATTGCCCCGCGTCTGCCATCATGACCGCCAAGCACAGCCCCAATGATTTTATCATCATCCAGAATAACAAAACTTAACCCGGGGTTGCGCCGAAGAAAAGAATCCAGATTGACCGGAGAATCAGCTTCACTCAAACCAATATTCTCTGTGTTGCTCCAAAGATCGATTAATTGTGGGTAATCACCCATATCCATCACACGAATATTGTTCATTTTCATGTTATTACACCTCAGTTTTAGATACCGCAAGCGGCACAGGTTTTTCTTCGCGATATGCCTGTGCAAATAACGGTATTGTCCAGAGTCCTATCAGAAATGTCAGCGGTGCCATGGCAAGAGGAATGACTAAACACAGAATAACCGACATATACAGTGCAGAGAAAGCCATCATCATAAAATAATAGAAGCCGAATAAAAAGATCATAGCCACCAGGAATCCGAGGAAATTCTTTTTCAGCACCGGCCACCATTGACTCACAATAAAGGCGGATGAGAATTTTCCAGTATGAACCACGTGCATTAATCCAGCCGGTAGAAATACAAACTCGACTAATGCCAGTAGAATTCCAACAAACATTGTCAGAAATAATACTCCCATACCGAAAAACGGTAAGATGATGCTCCACATCGGTTGGTTGACTGCATCTTCAAATGCTGCCAGACCGATAAAGCTTACAAAATAAACGAAATATCCAAAGGAAAAAATGATGATTAATGGCAACGAATATAGCAACAGTGCAACAAACCATTTGAAACCATCTCTTAAATATTCTCCCCACTGATCCCAATCCGGCATGGCGAGTTCTCCATCTCCATCGATGATTCGCTTGGCAATGCGCATGATATAGCCTAAAACAAATAATAATGGCAGAATCGGGATGATGGCTGAGGAAAAGATAAGCAGACTTCCAATTAGAATTTTTGAACCTGATTTTTTATCTTTAAAGGGATAAGCCAGCAGGTTTTTAAAATTCATTAATGAGGGAGATTCCATAATCAAATCCTTTTTCAGTTCATGTAAGGTTTAAATTTATTGTAATACAATTTTTTCTATCATTTCAATGAAGAGGGAGAATCGGGTGTTTTTGGCATGCACCTGCACGCCAAAAACACCCTGACCACTAATAATTGAAAGGACAATTTATTGGTTAAAAAGGGATTTTTATGGGAGTTAGCTGATCCTGATATTGTTGGTAAAGAATCGATAAGGCTTGCGCATCGATGAACCCTTCCGCTGCCCCAATGCTGCCGATTTTGTAGGAAGAGAAAAGAACAGCTTTTTGCAGGGATAGAATAGGATCTCTGGTTGTTTGGAATGTATGCAAGAAGGCCGAGAAAAGGGCATCACCAGCACCGATTGTATTCAGGATGGGTCGGGTCTGAACGGATGGAATTTGTAGGATGGAAGCAGGTTCTCTTATTCCCAACATGGCTCCCTGATCACCCAACCCGATCACAATTATGCCGTTGTGATAGTGATCCCATAGTGCTTGCATGAACGCCTGGGGAGAGACGGTCAACTGTTCATGACTGAGGAAGAGAATATTCGCTGCTGACATGAAATCGCGGTTGTAAGAGTCATGCAGATCCTGAATGGCGTGCACATCTGTAGCGATGGTTTTTCCATTTGCCCTGGCGACCTCCAGCAGGTGTCGATTGTAATTAATATTGCATAAGGCACATAAGTCACATTCAGAGATTGCCCGCTCAAACAGATCCGTTGGATATTGGCGCTCTTGAATATCTTTGAGATCGGTGTGAATCTGCCGGCGACCACTCTTCTCGTAAATAATGACAGATTGTGCTGTTTGAGATAATTCCGATAAAATATATCGATCAGAAACCCCAATGCTGGAACATTCTGCCCGGATGATTGGTTCGTAAAAATCCTTTCCAATCAATGACAGAAAATTTACATTATCTCCCAGGATGGTAAGTGCCTTCGCCAGGTTGAAACCGACACCTGAAAGCGTACTTTGAACACCATGAAAAGGATATCTAACTGGAAAGTAATCAAGCGGGAATTGATCAATTCTTAAAGTCGTTTCAATATTGATCAATCCCGATACCAGAATTTTTTTCATGTTACCAATCAATGATGATTTAAGGGATGGGAATGACCCAATACCCATTCACATCACCTTCAGCTGTCCAACCTTCCAGATTGGTTTCAATTTCACGTACCTTCCACCAAATCCAGCCTTCTTCACAGGCAGGGCCTTCCAGAATATCTACCTTACCTCCAGGGTCAATATAACCAACGATATTGGCAGAAGTGGAAGGTTGTTCGCGAACGCGATTTGGAAGCGCGGGTTCAAGCGCAATTTGGGCTTGCATCCCCGTTCTCAACTGAGAAAGATAATCATAACCCGGGCAGGCTTCCCAGAAGCCTGGGGTGGCGGAAGGTTCTGAAGGTTCTGAGGTGGATGTTACCTCAATCATTGGTTCTTCTGTTGCTGAGGGGACTGGTGTGTTATTTTCAGCAAAACGGGTTGCTAAAGGGGCTAAAGTCAGGGAGGGAACTATAACAGGTGCCTGTTCTCCAGGAGAAAAATTGCCACTCAGGAAACGAGGTAAAACAAATATGGATAATAAAATACAGGCGATCAATGCCATTATTCCCGCTGCAATTGCTAGCGTGGTAAGAATTTTATTATCTTTCTCTGGTTCGGGTTTGGTGGTGATATAGATCGGTAATCCGGTATTCGGGCAGTATTCAAGTGTTGCCTGGTGATAATGACCACAATGTGGACATCGAACAAGTGGTTCCATCCTGTTCTCCTCCGGGAATTTGGATTCATTTTTTAAAGAGTTACTTTAATTGTACCGGAAAGTCGATTGAATGGCTAATCGTAAAGGCTCTTGACTGGTTTAATAAAATCACGCATCTGTTACCAGGTGCGTGATTAAAAATTTTATCGAGTGGACCATTATATTTCGTTTACAGAAACAACAACCAATGGGCGACGGCGGGTTTCCGAATAAATCACATTGCGAACAGCTTTTTCGACATCCTTTTGTAAGTGTCCATTGGCGTATAAGACAGCATCCTCGATTTTAGTCCGTGTCAGTGTTTTGAGTTCATCTTCATCCTGTGACATCAGAAAACCACTGGTAATGATGCTCGGTATTCCAACAATATCACCATCTTTAGAAAGTGTGAGGTTGATCACAACCACACCTTCCTGAGACATCATTTCACGTTCACGCATAATATCCGGGCTGATATCACCAACATTCGATCCATCGACAAAAACGTAACCTGCTGGAACATTAAACGCGCGTTTCAATCGATGAGGCGTTAATTCTAAGGCCTGCCCATTCTGTATGACTTCAATATTTTCGGCAGGCACGCCAACTTCCTGTGCGATGAGGGCATGTTGCTTGAGATGTTTCAATTCGCCATGGATGGGGATGAAGAATTTTGGTTTGGTGAGATGCAGGAGGAGTTTCATCTCTTCCTGACTGGCATGCCCGGAGACATGCACTGCTGCAATGGCTTCGTAGATGACATTGGCACCACGCTCAAAGAGTTTGTTGATGGTACGGCTGACACTCTCTTCATTACCCGGAATGGGATGGGAGGAGAGCACGATTGTATCACCAGCGATAACGTCAAACTGCCGGTTTTTTCCCATGGCCAGACGGCCTAATATGGATGTTGGTTCACCCTGTGATCCAGTACACATAATCACAACTTTGGATTTAGGCATATTTAATGCCTGTTCAACCGGAACAACCAACTCATCTTTGACGTTCAGGTAACCCAATTTGCGGGCAATTTTGGCGTTATCCACCATGCTGGTGCCTGCGAATGCCAACTTTCGTCCGTAGCGTTCAGCTATGTTCGCAACCTGCTGCATACGCGAGATCAGTGAAGCAAAGCTGGCAATGATGATACGATCTTTGGCTTCGCGAAATACTTTGTCGAAAGCTGGTTCGATCACCTGTTCGGAGGGTGTCCAGCCAGATCGTTCCGCATTGGTGGAATCAGCCAGTAAAGCCAATACACCTCTTTTAGAGAAATCAGCCAGTTTGGAATAATCAGTTGGCCAGCCATCGACCGGTGTATGATCAAATTTGTAATCGCCAGAATGGACGATTAAACCTACAGGGGTTTGAATTCCCAGGCCAATGCCATCCGGAATGGAGTGACAAACATGGAAGGTTTCCACCGAAAAATAACTGCCGACCTGTACGGTATCGCCAGCTTTTATGGTATGAATATCGGCTCGGTCTAACATACCTCCACGCGTCAGCTTATTTTCCAATAAACCGGTTGTCAACGCTGTGGCATAGATCGGTGCCTGGATATCGTCCAGAATATGTTTGATTGCGCCGATGTGGTCTTCATGCCCATGGGTGATGAAGATACCTTTGACCCAATCCTTTTTGTCTTTAAGATATGAGATATCCGGGATGATATAGTCGATTCCCAGCATATCATTTTCGGGGAACATTAAGCCTGTGTCTACAATCAAGATTTCGCGATTGTATTCATAGACCATCATGTTACGACCCACTTCCCCCATACCTCCCAGGGGAATGATTCGTAATGGTACTGAATTCATTATTGTTAAAATTTCCTTTTCTATTTGTAAAGTTCTAAATTTTCATCACAGTCATACTGTGTTAAGGTCAATCATAGTGAGAATAAAAAAATCCCACGGTGGTATTCAGCCGGGGGATTGAGCATCGATCATACCAAGAATGAAACCAATAAACTTTCTCACGTCAAATGCCGCATAGCGACGTTACCACTTTTAAATTACTTCAGCAAGTTTAACACATGCAGGTGGATTTGTCAAAAGTTAGTATAAGTGAGAACTGCAGTACTATGTTTTTATACTGCAAAAGCCTGTCTACCATAGAGTTGCTCGCGGATCTGGATCAACTGGCGGCGCAAACGGTCATCTCGTTCAATCAGATCAGCAACTTTATCACAGGCGTACATGACAGTAGTATGATCACGTCCACCAAGAGCTTCTCCAATTTGCGGAAGTGATATGTTGGCTTCTTCGCGCAGTAAGTACATAGCAACCTGCCTGGGTAAGGCTATCTCACGGGTACGCTCACGCCCCAACATCTTTTCGGGGGAGATGCCAAAAGCATTTGCCACAGCATACAGCACCTGGTCAGGCAATAATTTATCTCGTTTGGGTAAAAGGTCAACCAGGGCAACATTTACCAGTTGCATGGTTAAGGGTTGGTTGCTCAGTTCTGCGTATGCCAGCACACGGGTGAGGGCACCTTCTAATTCACGAATATTTGATTGAACCTGACGGGCGATGGAATCCAGGATGTCATTTGGAACCTGGCGACCACTGCGTTCGGCTTTCGAGCGCAGGATGGCAGTGCGAGTCTCGAGATCTGGTGGTTGAATATCAACGATCAAACCCCATTCAAAACGGGAGCGCAAGCGTTCTTCCAGGGTGTTCATGGCCTTGGGGGGGCGATCGGATGAAATTACAATCTGTTTATCCTGACCATGCAGGGTGTTAAAAGTGTGGAAGAACTCCTCCTGAGTGGACTCTTTACCAGCGATGAATTGAATATCATCGATCAGAAGTACATCGATATTGCGATAGCGATCCCGAAAGGATTGGGTGTTATGGCTACGAATAGCATTGATGAGGTCGTTGGTGAATTCTTCCGAGGAGACATACAACACACTGAGACCATTATTGATGGCAGTGTTCCCAATGGCATGTAAGAGGTGGGTTTTACCCATTCCTACGCCACCATACAGAAATAGTGGGTTATATGACTTGGCGGGATTTTCAGCGACAGCCAGACAGGCAGCATGCGCCAGCCTGTTTGATGGTCCAACGACAAAATTATTGAACGAATAGCGGCCATTCAGAAAACTACATTGAGCCGAATTTTCGAAATGATTATTATTGGTTGGTGGGAGGGGTGTTTCGATTGAGGTATTGGTATGTGGCACAGAATCTTTATGCCAGACGATGAATTTGACATCAATCTTTTCGTTCATTAATCCAGTAAGATGACGGGTAATAGTGCTGGATAATCGACTTTCCAGCCAATCACGCGCATAAGCGTTTTGCAAACCAATGGTGAAAATATTTTCCTCGTAATTTACCAACTCTGCACTGCGGACCCAGGTATCAAAGGCGGCTTTGGACATCTCCATTTGTAATTGCCCGATGAGATTCTGCCATGCTTGATGAGCGTTCATACACGCTACCTCCTCCATTTGGTGATGCTATAATCTGGTAACTACATACAGGTAACAGGTAAGCAAGCCCACTGCTGACTGAGCAGTGGGAGTTGATGCCCATTTAATTGGTATCCTTCAAAAATGAAGGTAATAATTTCTGTAGGGGTTGCCCCGATTACATTCATCATTCTAACAGAAAAAGAAAGGTGAAACAAGCTAAAAACATAATGATAGTTTTAAAGATTCTGAATCTTTAAGACTTTTAATGTTAAAGAAAAGTTAATGATTCGTTAATAATATTTTTATTTGTCCAGTCGATTTTATTCCATATATGCGGTAGGTATTGTGTTTTACAACCCTATATATGGGGGCATTATCTAAAAAATAATTGTTTTGACTAAATAGAGGGTAAATCCAAAAATTTTCTGGATGATTCTTTTTGGTGAATCGGTGAGTCGTAATGTAGAATCCTGAATCTTATTTTGATTTAAAAATTTAAGGTTTTTAATCTTACGGATTTATACCAAACCCAGAAGCGACACAGGTGGGTGAGAGGAAGGCCAAAATTTTCTCGGACCTTTATTTACCTTCCCATCAGGGTAGCTGCCCGATGGGCTATCTCAACGGCAAAATTAGTACCGCGATCCCAGGGATATACCTGACTCATGCTGGCAAAAAACAGACCAGGGATGGGGGTACGGATATCCGGGATGTTTTTGGAGTGATTGATAAACGGGACAGGTTGGGCATACGTTGTTCTGTATAACCATGCGTTTTTTACCCAATCCGGTTTGAATTCTGGATTGATACGTTGTAAGCTGGGGGTGAAGCGCTGGATGATTTCTTCCTGCGACAGCTGGAAGTATTCGTGATCCGTTTCCAGATAATCACCACAATAAATAATATGATCCCCTCCAAAATAATCTGGTTTGACATAATTGGTGTGCTCCACCAATGCCAGGAATGGAAAGCCTGCTTTTTTGGGCAAGTTGAACCAGTAATAGCCTTCTTTAGAAAGTTGATGCTTGATAGCAATTGTTAAAACAACAGCTCCCAGACTTTTCAGATTGAGTAAACCTTCCAGATACTGGTTGGGCAACTCTGGCGCCATGCGTGACATCAAAGACGGGGAACTGGTCACCAGACATTGATCAAAAATCTCCTCTCCAAAGGAAGTGGTGATGGCCAATCCTGAATCGGAATTCCTTCGGATGGATTTTACCGGGGTATTGAGGCGTATATGAACACCTTTACCTTTCAGGAAAGCTGCAAATCGATCGGAAAATGCCTGAAATCCGCCAGTAAAGGTTCCCAATCGGGGTGTGCGTGCTTTCAGTCGCGCCCACATCCAGGCCATATTAACCTGACGGGCATAGCGTTCACCAAATTTTCCAATCACCATGGGTTCCCATACGGCTTCATAAGCTTTATCACCGGCATATTTGCGCATCCATTCGTCCACTGTAAATTTTTCCAATGCTTGCCAGTTATTGGTGAATCGGATTGCCAGATTGACAAGTCCAAAGCGAACTTTGTTGAATCCCCAGCCAAGACCCGGATACATCAGCGCTGATGGAATGGAATCGAAAGGATAGAATTTGTCTTTGTGGTACATAACAGTAACTGGACGCGGAAAGACGAGCTGATCGCTCCATCCTAATTCTTCAATCAAGCCTAACATGGCTGAATCAGATTGAAACCAGTGATGGTAAAAACGCTCCACAGACCAATCCCAATGACTTTCTTTGAAGCCTGCTGCCAGACCGCCTACATAATCTGCTGCTTCGAATATGGTAATCTGGTGCCCTTTTTTGATGAGATCATGGGCAGCAGTCATGCCAGCGATTCCAGCACCAACGATGGCGATCTTCATGCTAATTCTCCTGATTGACTCTGTTGAATGGTTTTGACTTCTTTCGAACCCCAACGCAGTGGTTGGCGTAGATAGTAATAAGCGCCCAAAGCCGTGATAGGGAACCACAAGGCAGCATGCAATACCAACGTGTAGCTGGTAGCCACTTCAGGTGGAACACCATAAGCACTCAGAAGTGCTATTCCCGGTGCATCGAAGGTGCCCAGATATCCTGGGGCTGATGGAATGGTGGTTGCCAGGTTGACAATTCCATTCATCAACATTAAGGCGAAGAAACTGACTTCGAAGTTGAAGGCATGCATGACAAACCAGTACTTACCCGTTTCAAGTAACCAGATGATGACGGACGTGAAAAAAATCATCAAAGCTTCCTGTGGTGAGCGCAGTGATTCCAAGCCGGTTAGAAAACGGCTGGCGATCTGGCTGGTTTTTTCTCGCAGGCGGAGGGGCATGAATCGTTGAATGAACCAGTCTGCAATCTTCTGTGTATATTGCGGAAACATGGCAGCCAGAAGAAAGACCAGCAGCGCAGTGATGAACACGATAGCTCCCCAGAAGGCAACCTGTTGAATATTGCCAATGACACCTGAATCAGTGGTCAGTTTTGCCAGTTCCCCCAGGTTGAGAAACACGAAAGCCAGCATGACCACACCATCAAATACACGTTCGACGATCACGGTCGCCAGAGAAGCAGAGACCGGTACATCCTCGCGTTGTTTCAGGATTACAGCTCGCAGCACCTCACCGGCACGGGCTGGATAAATATTATTACCCATATAACCAATGGTCACAATGGGAAACATGGTGCGGGTGGGGATCTTTTTAAGTGGCCGTAGCATATAATGCCAACGCCAGGAACGCACCCATACCCCCATAAAATAGATGGCAATGCCCGGTAACAACCAGATATACCGGGCGGTTTTGATGGATTCCCAGACTTCAGCCAGTTTTAATCCACGTAGGGCAAGATAAAGCAAGACTGCACTGATGATAATTCCTACCCAAAGCTGCCAACGTTTCATTGAATCGATTTTACCATGTTAAACCTTGTAAGTGATCTGAAATGCAAGTTTTTTCAACCTCGCTAGGATTTTTTGAATTTGCAGATTGGGTAGAAATCAATCTATCCAATCCATGTCAATAGCACAGAAATATTTTTCACCATCGACCAAAACATAATCCTGGATTCTTTGTTCGTCTTGCTGGATCGGGTATTTTTGCCATTCACGCTGATATTGATCCAGCAGATTTACCGATTTAGTGCGAGAAATGTTGAATGATTGCCAGAGGCGTGTTTCCTGTTTCTGGATTTCGTGCCAACGACAGGATAAATTGGCGCCAAGCAGATCCTTTGTGGATGAATTACCGGCCAAATAGCTATCCATTATGACAGGAACCGCGTCTGAACTGAGCTCAGAAATATAGTAAAAATCCAGTGCATAGCCTTCCTGGTCTGATAGGGTAGCTCTTTGAATGTTCTGTTTGGCAATGAAACCATCAATATTAAAAGCAATACAGGTGACTACAAACCCGGCTGCTACAGCAATAATGGTAAATGCTAAATGTCCCTGGCGTTGCAGGAGTTCTAATACAATCACTAGAATGATCAATACTGCCAGCCAGGGTAGAAAGAGGTGAGAATAGGTCCGCAGACGGGAAAAACCATAAGCCTGTTCATACAGAACCAGACGTTGATAACTGGAAACGAGCATCACCAATACCTGCAAAAAAACCAGGATACTTAAACCTGTAAACCATCGTTTTTGGTTGGATGATTCCAATCTTGTGATGCTGTGGAAACCATAATAAATTAATAAGCTCAGAACAGCCACCGTAATAATTTCCCCAAATCCGCGGCGTGCATATTCTGAATAGGTAAAACCTGTCTCGCTGATATTTGCCTGACCACCAAAAAAGTAACGGAATTGAATGATCAGAAAGGTGGCAAATAGAAGGTTGATGCTGATGAAAACAATTTTTGATTCCACTGAGCCTAGAAATTTTGAAAACGAAGGTTGGTTGGGCTGTGGTCGGGGTTCCTGGTTTTTGGGATGAATTGCCTGAATGAGTACTCCAATGAAGAGGTACCCCATGAGCAAAATGTTAACCAGACGAAAGATGTATTCTGCAACATTTTCTATCTGAAAGATTTTGAAGAAATCGTTCAAGCCTTTTTCAAAAATCGGGTCAGCACTGGCCAAAAGAGAAGCCAAAACCAAAAGTATTGGGATGGATAATAACAGGCCGCGCAGGATGGGCCAGACAATTCTCTTATTTTGTGGTTTGATTTCGCTAATATCCGAATTTTCTTCCTGATGGTTTTTCTTCTGTCCCTGAAAAATAACGGGCCAGGGTCTGCTAATGATGGTGAGTAACCATTTTAGACCCCGCAAGATATAATCCAACAATCGGAAATAAGGCCAATGACCATCGCGGAAGGTGATTGTCAGCAACATCAAGAGTGCCAGACTGGCGAGTGCTGAAATCGTCTGTATGAAGGGTTCCATGCGCACAAAGCTGGCGCTGGAGAGCGCAATGGCAACCGCGGCTAATACGAAGGAAAGCCTATGCGGTTTGACCTTTTCAAGGTAGCTGATCGTGAATAACGCAGCGACAGCGATAACTACCCAGAGGGTAAATGCGATGCCAAACGGTTTTTTATAAAAGAGAAAATCAACAAACCAGGCAATTAACAAACCTGCTATCAAAAATCGGGAAGCATTTTTTATCATGAAACTCCTTAGGAAGGAGCTTACAGCACAGCGATCATGGAAGCAATCCAGGAGATGATCAACACGGCAGCAAAGATTCCAAACATGATCTGGCGTCTCCGTCTCTCGCGTTCTTCAGCTGTAAGCCGATGTTGTTTTTTGGTTTCAACTTTCTTACTCATTTAAACCTCGTTCAGGATAAGGGGGCAACCCAAGCATTGACTATCAAAATGACCATTATTTACGATCAAAAGCTCTCATTTACCATCTAAATCTTCCCGATTTGAAAATTTTGACATTTAAATTTTTAATTTTCGATGGTGTATTACGTCCACATAGGATCATACCAGATTTTCTTTAATAAGAAAACCCGGCGAAACCGGGTTCAATCAAACTGTTTTTTTACGATTGCACCTGTTTAATTTGGGTTTGAATTCGTGCTGGATGTGCTTTTTTCTACACTGCTCTCTGAACTCTTTTTGGAACTTGAATCATTGGATGGTGATTCACTTGTACCACTGGTTGAAGATTTTTCTTCGTGTGAAGATTTGGTTTTGTTTTGCCCTGAGGGAGAGCGGTGATCGGTGGCATAAAAACCAGAACCCTTGAACACAATACCAACAGGTGTATAGACCTTATGTAAGGTTTTCTTTCCACATTCCGGACACACTTTTAGCAATGGATCTGTGAAAGACTGTCTTCTATCAAATTGTACACCACAGTTGTCACACCGATAGGTATATACTGGCATTTTTAACCTCTACTTATAATCGTTACTTTCCGATTTGAAATTGTAACACTTTAAAAGGAAAAAACAAGATACCAAAGCTGTTATTAACAAAATATTTATAAAACATAATTCAGGTAAGCGAAAAAAATATTCCAGAATCTAAAATAAAATCTTTATGAATATTCTGGACTATAAGTGTCTAATTAGTCCATATTTCCATGATTTAATCAGGCGTAGTATACTTAAATTAAAGCGAAGATGATCAAGAATTTGATAGAGGAGCGACATGAAATTATTGATTGCTGCAGATATGGAAGGTATTAGCGGGGTAGTGAATTGGGAACAGGTAAAACCAGGTACTTCAGAATGGCAACGCTTTCGTCGAATCATGACAGAAGACGTGAATGCAGCAATCAGCAGTGCGATGGAGTCTGGTGTGGATGAAGTGATTGTTTCGGATGGTCATTGGAACGGCGACAATATCATGATCGATTTACTGGACCCCAGAGCAAGATTAAATTGTGGATCTCCAATGCCATATTCAATGTTACAGGGAATTGATCAGGATGTTGATGTTGTCTTTTTTATTGGATATCATGCACGTGTGGGTACACCGCTTGCGATTCTTGATCATACCTGGTCAAATATCGTTGTCGGAAATGTATGGTTGAATGAGTACCTGGTGGGTGAAACAGGTTTGAATGCCGCTCTGGCTGGTCACTTTAATGTCCCGATATTGATGATATCCGGCGATCAGGCCGTCAATCAAGAAGCCAAAGAACTAATTCCCGGAATTCAATCGGTCGTGGTTAAGCGGGCGAATGGCCGTTTTTCTGCCGATTGTCTGCATCCTAAAGAAGCGCAGAATCTGATTCGGGAAGGTGCCCGATTGGCCATTCAAGCTTACCAGAATGGTGAAGGCTCCCGGGCGTTTAAGGTAAAACAACCCATTCAGGGGAAAATTGAGCTCAAATCGACAGAATTAGCAGATCGGGCACAGATCGTACCCGGTGTGCAACGAATTTCTGCCAGAGATATTGTTTTTCAATCCGAAGATATGTCCGCCGCTTACCGAACATTCAGAACTGTGGTTGGTTTAGCAGGTTAATGATGATCGAAAAAGTAACAGCATTTGTGATAAGAAAAAAGAATGGCAATCCCCAATTGTTGGTATTTTCACATCCTACTGCTGGTATACAAATTCCAGCAGGAACCGTGGAAGAAAATGAAGCATTAGAAATAGCTTTATTGCGAGAAATCAAAGAAGAAACAGGACTTTCCAAACTAAAAATAATCAGTAAATTGGGTGAAACTTTGCAATTCACTGGTCCAAATGAAGCATATCTGACTCAAACGCTACGATGCTACTCCTGGCCAGCCCAGGCAGCCAAACGGAACGGACCATTATGCAATCGTGGATTGCTATTGCAGACATTTGAGCGGAAAGTGGGTTTTACCCACATAAAGTATGTAGAGTATGACCTGAATAAAGAACCCCCTGTCCTTATATCAGAACTGGAAGGCTGGCTGCCAGGTGACGCCCTGACGCGCGAAATCCGTCGACATTTTTATCTGCTTAAAGTAGAGGAAGACACACCTGAATACTGGAAAACTGAATCGGATCGTGGAAATGTTTTTCAGTGCTATTGGGTGGATGTGGATGCCATCCCTGAATTGATGGGTGAACAGGCAGATTGGGTGCTCCAGTTGGACGGGGTTTCACTGGAAGAAATCTAAAATCCTGCATGCTTCCTTATTCGCTGGAATGGTAATAATCACAAAGGTCGTTCAAAGGACATTGTTCGCATTTTGGTTTGCGTGCCAGGCAGATCTCACGACCCAGGCGGATCAAATTGAGATGCCCTGGTCCATAGGTCTCTGGAGGGAACAAGGCTGCCAGATGAGGATGTGCCTGATCGGCTGTCATTTTGTCTGGACGCAAGCCGAGTCTACCACTCACACGATAAATATGAGTATCAACCGGAAAAGCAGGAATACCCAGGGCAAATTGGAGCACAATGGAAGCCGTCTTGGGCCCAATCCCATTAAAGCGAGTTAACCAGGCAAGTGCATCTTCGGCTGCATAATCCTTCAAAAAGTCCAGATTGATTTCACCGCGTTCTTCTGTTATCTGGCGTAAAACCTGTTGCATTCTGGGACCTTTCTGGTTGGCAAGCCCCGCCGGACGAATTTCATGGATCACTTCATCAGGGTCAGCATCGCGAACTTCTTCCCAGGTCGGGAAACGAGCGATAAGAGCATTGAAAGCGACATCGCGATTTTTATCGTTGGTGTTCTGGGAAAGAATGGTGGATACCAGTTCATCAATGGCTGGTAACGGGTCGCGCCATTCGGGTAAGCCAAAGAGCTTTAAAAGTCGATCATAAACGATGATCGCTTTTTCTTTTAATGAATCCAGGTTCTGTTGCATTTTTGTGAATCTCCGGTTATACCCCTCGTAAATTAATTATGAATGGAAATGCAATTGAAATACAGGTTTCAGCTCACCAACATCCAAATTGCGCCAGTTCTTTATGGGTCGGGTATCAAAAGCTGAGAGAGCATGGATTTGTTCGTCATCCAGTGCGCCAAGCTGGCGAAGAATTTCAATGCCAACCAGAGGTCGTGCACGTCCTATACTGTCACCATCGGCAATTTTGAAGACGATACCCAGGGCTGGGCTATCACTACCAAATGCTCCAGGCAACAAACCAATGCTCTGGTAGCCTTCTGCTCCCCCTTTTGCGATGATTTTTCCACGTCCGACTTTCATCAATTCAGTATCAAATTGCCCGGGGCCTGATACCATTTCCGGGGCATTGGTCATGGCGGTTGTGATTCTCCGGCATGCCTGTGCTCGTTGAGTAGCAAGATCAGAGGGATCACATAAACTGGCAAAGCTCCAGCCAGCATTTCGCAACGGAACACCAAAGACAGGTACAGAACAACCATCAATGCCAATGTAAATTTTATCCACGGGCACATGGGACATTTCAGAAAAAGTTTTAACAACCAGTTCCTGCACCGGGTGATCCAGGTTGATATAGTTTTCTTTGGTTTTCCCTCTTAATATGGCCTGTGCCAGGAATCCAGTGTGTTTTCCGGAACAATTATGCCGGTTTTGCCCGGGTTTTTCACCACGCATCAACATGGCATCAGCGGTTGGCTTATCGCTGACGGGGTGGGTTCCACACATCAGGTCAGATTCATGGACGCCAATTTTTGATTGTAGCTTTTCAAGCACTTCGACATGCATATCCATTCCGCGGTGGGATGCGCACATGAGCGAAATTTCTTGGTCAGTCAGATTGAAACGTTCAACTCCGCCCAGTTCGATTAAAGGCAGCGCCTGGATTGGTTTAGAAGAAGAACGCAGATATGTCACCAGTTCAGGATCGCCAAAAGAAGCGAACAGACGGCCAAATTTATCAACTACTGCAATGGCGCCCCAATGAATGGATTCCACCAGATTTCCACGGGTGGCATGGACCATGGGCAGATAGGATTGCGGATTAACAACCTGTTCCGTTTCTAATTTATTGGATGTATTGATCAATTCGCCTCTTTTTTGGATGGTTTGCCCATATAACGATGCGCATAATACATCTGCAATCCATAAGTTAATCGTTTTTCGTGTAATTCGTAATGTTTGGCTGGAAGGTGTGCCATTTTTTTCATCAAATCCGGAACTAATTTGCCGACTGCATCCAATGATGATTTCTGTGCAGCAAGATCCTGTACTTTTTCATTAATTTCACTCAAAAAATCAACCTGATTGTGAACGTCTTCAAGCGTGACCAGACCATCACGTCCACTCACAAAAAAGTATTCCTGATATTTTTTAGAAAAGAGAGATTTCAAATGCTCAATCCATAAAGGAAGATCTGCATCACTGAGAAATGGTGATTGTTTGCTGACTACGGCATCCCCGAGGAACAATACTTTCTCTACAGGAAGATCGACCCAGATGGATCCATCTGCAATTCCTGGACGGTAATCCAATTCCACCAAATTCTCATCCCAGTGCAAAAACATATGGTCACTGAAGGTGATGTGGGGTGTACCCCAGCGAATGCTGCCAAGCCCATTATAATTTTCCCATTCAGCACCGGCGTCCAGTGTTTGCGCTTTGATGGAAGCAGGGCGATTTTGAAACACATTCGCAGCTTCAATATGACTGAGGATGGTGCATTCCATGGCTTTAGCACCCATGGAACGATCAATATGAGCATCCATCTGCACCAGAATACGGGCAACACCGCCACCCAGATTCATTAAAGAGGAACGCCAGGAGCGTGTGTCATCTTGCCGGAAGGGAGAATCCACCAAAATCAGACCATGTTCACGGCTTATGGCTCCCAAAGTGACGCCGGGATAATGGGTTTCAATAAAGACTCGATTGACTATTTCTTGCATTTAATACCTCTAAGCTTCAAGTTGGTAGATCTTTTTTCAATGGCAGTGATATGTTAAACTGACTACCCTGACCAATCGTACTTTCTACCCAGATTTTACCATTGTGTGCATTGACAGCCAGCTTACAAAAAGCCAGTCCTAAACCAATTCCTTTTGGAAATGATTTAGCGTCCAGCCGGGTAAATTTGTTAAAAATTCGATCCTGGGCATCATCTGGAATACCTGGACCACTGTCTTTGATCGAGATGAATAGTTGCTCATCATCTGAGGAAGCAGCCAGAAGAATATCTCCATCCAGTGGAGAGAATTTTATCGCATTTTCCAATAAGTTAATGACAACCCTTTTGAGCATGCCCTCATCAGCATATAGTTGAGGTAAATCTGGATGGATATCCAACAATATTTTTTGACGTTTACTGGATATGGTAGGTTCTAAAGCCTCAACGGATTCCTGTAAAAGGATATTCATGTTCGTCAATTTTGGATTGGTGATGGGTTGACCTGCTTCCAGGCGTTTAATGTCCAACAGGGAATTAATCAAACGTTGCATGCGGTCAGTTGAGCGCATAGCAATCTGGAAAACGGGTGTAATGGAAGAATTTTTAGGAAGCAATGTATCCAGAATATCGAGACTGGATATAATGTTTGCCAGGGGAGAGCGTAAATCATGGTAAATCATAGACATCATATCTTCCCGCAACATATCCAGCGCTTTCCGTTCAGAAATGTCACGTAATGTCCACTGGATTAACTCTTTTTCATTAATAATGACTTTACGAACATGAATTTCCACCGGTAGAATTTTTTGATCTTGACACTGAAATTCAGACTCGTAATTTGCAGTCTCACCATTTTGCAAATGAATAAAATTTTCACCTACTTCTTCCCAATTGACCAGGTGAAAATCCTGCATGGAAATGGATAATGGCCCGTTAAAACTGGCGCCTACACAATTTCGTGCTTGCCGGTTCGCTTCTATTATATTTCCATCCCAATCGGTGATAATGATCGGATCAATACTGTCATCAAAAAGCTCCTGGTATCGCTGATTGCTCTCGTTTAAAGAAGCATAAAGAATGGCATTATGGATGGTTATACCAGACAGATCAGAAATGGTCTGCAATAATTCAAATTGATCCTGATTAAAAAAATCTGGTTTGGGATGAACGATTGTCAAAACACCGACCAATTGATCGCGAGCCTTTAATGCAATGCAGATGGCTGATTTTGCTCCCGTCTTATTGGCTGCGTCATCTGGTCTGCGTAACCAGCGTTCGTCTTTGCTGGTATCAACAATCCAGACTGGTTCCTGGGTCTTGATCACCTGTCCTGCCAGGCCATAAGTTAAGATTGTGCGTATCTGATCGATCGTATAGGGAACCAAATGACCATCTGCAAATATGGCAGCTACAATCGGTTCCAGATTGTTATTGACAGCAATCAAGCTGCCCCGTTCTGCGCCTACATTCTCCATTGATAATTGAATTACTTTGGATAAAGCTTCCTCGAGTTCCAGCGTAGTAGCCAGCTCCCGGCTAATTCTTAGAATTAATTCCAATGAGGTTTGTGTATTAGCAAGGCTCATAATTCGTCCTATGAAATCGAAACATCACAAAAAAATAATAGGTTTGTTACACCAGTCAGATGATTGATTTCACGTGTAATTCGCCTGGGTAATCGCACCGATTGTCTACGATTTAGTATAGCATAAAGGAGTTTACTCATCAGAATGCTCGCCGGTTTGGTTATTTTGGTGGTTACGGATTGCCTGGCAGCGAGGGCAGGTTGGTTTTTCACAAAGGAGGGCAATAGGATCATTTTGTATGATGGGCACAAGGATATCAACCATCCCCTGCAGAGGAATAGCCTGGATGGTTGCATCACCAATTTTTGTCATTATCGTGATTTCTGCAAGATGATCCGTTGCCTGGTTGAAACCATCGGAGCAACCTGTCATACCAGGACATTCATAAATCGCATGAGGCGTCAGCGCCCAACGGATGAATGATTTTCTACCTGCTTTTTGTTCTGCCAGATGAATACTGGTATTAACAGTTTGATCAACCCCCATGAGTAACACATATCCCTGATGATCTAACAGCCATTGAATAGGTGCTAAAGGCTCTTCCAGGGATTGTTGATCAATGGCTTCGGAGAGATGAATGCCAGCAAATGAGAGAATTGGATGGGTTGAGCGTTGTGCCTGCGGGTGTAAGCGGACCTTCTCAGCCAGGATACCCATCAATCGATCTGCAGGCATATCCTGGGTATAAAACTCTGCCATTTTATTGAGATCATGCCCGGACCCATATTCGAGACCATTGTTTTCAGGGCCTGTTTCAGGAATGATCATGCTTTTATATGTAAATGTTGGCACCATTATGGAGTGAAAACCCGCCAGAATAGCACCTAATAAGGTCTCTGCACCGCCTCGAATCTCTCCAAATGAGGATAGAGATGCATGCAGGATAACTGGCTTGTTTTGATCGATTTCGAGTTTCTTAAAGCCTGTAATTAAATCACGATATGAAAGCATTCATCCTCCCTCCTGGAGAATTGCACGGTGAAGTCATGGCCATAGCCATTATTATAAATCAGATTAGGTGGATTATATGGATTATATGGATGGAGGTCTTCATCTCAGGGGCAGATTGGTATTTCTGGTGGAGATAGGTTGGCATTTAGAATGATATTGAAATATGGAGAAGGATCGAAGGTATTTTCAATCATGGTTTCATTTAAGAACTGGCCGTCGCCATCATCTTCAACAATGGAGAAATGTAAATGAACCCCGGTGGGATTTCCAGGCGTGCCGGAATAATTACCCTGATATCCTAACAAAGTTCCAGCCTTTACGAAAACTTCACTGGTGCCAGGAGGAAAATCCTCTGAAATAAAATCATTGCCCTGTTCATCAGCCATATGAGTGTAATACGTCCATATTTGCCGGTCAGGTTGTAATGGATCGGAAGGAATGCGAATAATGACAGTTGATTTCCAATCAGATTGGCGGGTTAAGTAGCCATCATAAGCGGCATAGATGGGTGTGATCCCGTTATCGGTTCCTCCAAAAATATCAAGTCCAGAATGCCGGTGGCCTGGTCGAAAAGAGTCATCCCAAAGGAAACCAATGTAACCATTCGTCGGCATGCTGAATGGCGCATCGCTACAACGATCACCAGCCTGAACAGCCCACTCGGGGTGGTCTTCGGCATGCCGGATCCATTCCATTACTCGTCCGGAGCGACTGGTTGTATCCATGCGATCAAATAGGAAATAATATGACAGCGCAGCCGCCAGCATAACGAAGAAAACCAGACCAACAATGGATTTTTTCAAGAAACCAGATGACCCAACATGGACCAGGGACCGGTCCAATCAATTTGTACCGGAAGAATCTTGCTTCGCAAATCATCCTGACTTTCGACGAATACCAATTTGTTGGTTTCTGTACGACCGCGCCAACGTCCTTTTTTACTTTTTTCCTCGAACAATACCAGTACGGTTTGGTTCTGGTAGGTGGTATGAATTGCGGCGACAATACTTTCCTGAAGGTCTTCCAGTAAACGGAAGCGGCGCCATTTTTCTTCATCCGGCACATCATCCTCCATCCGACGTGCCGATACAGTGCCAGCACGGGGGGAGTAGCGTGCCAGATGGGCAACATCAAGTTTAAGATCCGCAAGGAGATCGTAAGTGTCCTGGAATTGTTGTTCGGTTTCACCAGGGAATCCGACAATGATATCGGTTGCGATGGAGACACCCGGAATACGATCGCGGATTCGGGCTACCAATTCGCGATATTGCTGATTGGTATAACCACGATGCATGTTTTCAAGCACCTGATCATTCCCTGCCTGGATGGGAACTTCGATGTGCGGCATCACTTTTGGATACGCTGCCACTACATCCAGTAATTCATCCGTCATATAATTGGGGTGCGAGGTCAGGAAACGAATTCGCTCCAGACCATCAATGGCGTGTAGACGACGCAACATACCTGCCAGGGTGGGATAATCGGTTTGATCCAGACCGTAGCGATCAACAATTTGCCCCAATAATGTGATTTCTTTTACGCCTTGAGCAACCAGTGCATTCGCGTCGGAAAGAATCTCTTGAGGATCTCTGCTTTTTTCAATGCCACGGCGATAAGGAATAATGCAGTAAGTACAGGCATGCGAACAGCCCAATACCACCGGTACAAAACTGGAAACCAGATTACCCTGGTCGGTATCCGGGATCACCAGGTCTCCATCCATGTATGCAAAGCGGGTCAGGGTTTCATCCAGTTCATGAGATTTCCCTTCCTTCTCCAACAGGTGCTTAATGAGAGGTGCCGGATCCGAAGGGGGAGAAAAGACGTCAACGAAGGGAAAACGTTTTTTGAGTTTGGGATTATCTTTGACGCCAACCATGCAACCCATTAGATTAATCACCAGATCCGGATTCTTTGTTTTTAGTGGTTTAAGTGAGCTTAACCGTCCGATCGCTTTATCTTCAGCACTCTGGCGTACCACACAGGTATTCAGAATAATGACATCTGCATCAACTGGTTTGTCCGTATTGTGATACCCTAATTTTTCTAATGATGAAGCCACACGCATGGAATCGGCGACATTCATCTGGCAACCTTCAGTCCAAATATGATATTTCATGGGGGCAATTATAACAAGAATTTTAGAAATAAGTTTACTAAATTTGTCCAAATTAGATTCGGAGATCTATTATTAAAAATCTCTATAATGAATAATAGTATCCTTTCAATAATTAGCGGTCAGGGTGTTTGGATGCTCGCAAAAAAACCCGATTTCTCCGTTTTATTGAGATGATACGAATAATAGCTATTTAAAAAAGGAATTTATTGAGATATGAATATGAAGCATTTATTAAGAACCTTTATTATCTTTGATCTCATTATTTTGATTTTATTATTACCATTTTTGTTGCTCAACAAAGAAAAAATGGAAATAAATGATACGGTTCGTTCAATGTCTGGTGAAGATTTTATTGAACTCTCCGAGGGATACGTGCATTATGAATTGGCAGGACCACCTGACGGTGAGTTAGTTGTTTTGGTGCATGGATTCTCTGTCCCTGGGTATATCTGGGATTCAACCACGTTAGGATTGGTTGATCAGGGCTATCGGGTATTGAGGTTTGATCTGTATGGACGTGGTTTATCAGATCGACCAAAAGTTGAGTACGATTTGGATCTTTTTGTGCAGCAAATTGGTGAACTGACGGAAAAGATTGTTCCCAATGAGGTTTTTCATCTGGTGGGACTATCGATGGGTGCGCCAATCGCTACCTCATTTGCCAATGATAAACCTGAAATTGTCAAAACAATCACCCTGATCGCACCGGAAGTTTTAGCCGTAAAGGAAGCGGACATATTTCCAATGAATGTACCACTGTTAGGAGAATGGATTGTGGGTGTCTATCTTGTGCCGTTCCATTTACCTCAATCTCAGTTGGATGATTTTTATCGACCGGAAAAATTTCCTGGATGGGAGGAGAGATATTTACAGCAATTGGAATATAAAGGATTTAAATATGCTATTCTTTCCACCATTCGAAATCTTGTCAAAATGGAACCATTGGTTGAATATGAAGAATTGAATAGCCATGGTATTCCATCCCTGCTGATTTGGGGAACGGAAGACAAGAGTGTTTCTTACGAAGCGATCGTGAAACTTATGGAAGTTATCCCTGAGATAGAAACATTGTTTGTTGATGAAACAGGACATATTCCAAATGTTGAAAAGCCAGAGATTGTAAATCCAGCGCTCACTCAATTTTTCGAAACAGTGGAGTAATACAAGCTTATTCAAAGTAAAATTTTTTTCAAAAAACGCAATTTACTGCGTGAGATGATATAAACTCATCAATTTTTCATAAAATACTGTTAGAATCGAGCCCATGAACAAATGGACTTCGAAGAAAATTTATGGATTAGCTGGCATCATAATAGGTGTAGCACTCCTTTTGCTTTTTGTGTTAGGGATAAACCTGCGTTCATCCTGGCGTTGGGAAGTTTTCCAAACCTATGTGCGCGGTGTGCTCAATCCAGTTAGGTCGATACCCACCGCAATTCAGATTGCGACGGAGGAATATCGTACACCGATTGCAGTTATGCCATCCGCTACCGTTACAGCGACCAGACCTGCAGTGACAGAAACGCCGGTGGTGGTTCAGACTGCTTTACCCACCCCATCCAGTACACCTATCCCGGCCAGCGTGATTCTTTCTTCCCCAGCTTATGAGAAGCAGGATATCAACAATTGTGGACCAGCTACCCTGGCGATGTATCTCCATTACTATGGGTGGGAAGGGGATCAGTTTACCATATCAGATTTAATAAAACCAATCCCGCAAGATAGAAATGTTAATGTGGAAGAGTTGGATCATTATGTGCGAAATTATGCGGGTTGGTTGCAGATCCTCTACCGGGTGGGTGGAGATATTGATTTGCTGAAGGAACTGATTGCGGCAGGTATCCCGGTGATGATTGAAGAATCTTTCAAATTCGATGAAAGCTATTGGCCAAACGATGATAAATGGGCTGGACATTACTTTCTGGTGAATGGTTATGATGATCAACTGGATGCATTCATGGGGCAGGATTCATATTATGGCGTTGATCGTTGGGTTGATTATGATTTACTAGAGAAACAATGGCAATCCTTTAACTATGTTTATATTGTAATTTATCTTCCCGACCAGGAAGAAACGGTAAAAGCGATTCTAGGTGAACAATGGGATCGGGATGCAAATCGACAATACGCACTGGAGAAGTCCAGGCAGGAAACGGTGGATACCCCTGAGAATGTATACGCCTGGTTCAATCTGGGCACAAATCTGGTATATTTTAGTGAATATCGCGAAGCTACCCTGGCTTTTGATCGTGCCCGAGAGATTGGCTGGCCACAACGCATGCTGCGTTATCAATTCAGTCCATTCATGGCATATTTTCACTCGCTTCGGAATGAGGATTTGATGGTGCTGGTAGATTATGCCCTGGATCGAACGCCCAATTCTGAAGAGGCACTGCTATGGAAGGGCTGGGGGGAGTATCGGGCTGGAAATAAAGAAGAAGCGATCGAATTATTCCTGCAGGCTTTAGAAGCACACCCGGGGTATGAAGATGCAAACTATGCGATAAATTATGTAAACGAAAACTAGGAAAGAATATGGAAAAGAAAAATATCTGGATTGTAGCAATGATTGTAGTGGTATTGGTTGTTATTTGTTGTTGCGCTGTTCTGGTGGTATCCGGAGCGACCTATGCAATTCTAAAACCACAAGCGACTTCTCAAAATATGAATGAACCGGTTGGATCAACTATTTCGCCAACCAGAGAACCGGTCACGCTCCCGACGATTGATCTCGATCCAGATGGTGAGGAGCAGGATACCCCATCACCCACGCAGGAAAATCAGTCCAATATCCCGGGGGATATTCTTGCCCAAATGGAAAAAATTGAGCAGGAAGTGGAAGAATTGCGGGGATTGCCACGCGCAAATGATCTGGATCGAAAGACGCTGACACCGGAAGAATTACGGCAACGGGTGATGGAAGATTTTTTTGTGGATTACACGGAAGAAGATGTTCGTCAGGACACATTAATTCTCAATTTGTTTGGGTTGATTGACAGAGATTATGACCTGTATGAATTATTCGTAGAACTCTATAGCGAGCAGATCGCGGGTTTCTATGATGATGAAACCAAGGAAATGGTGGTTGTGCAGGGGGAAGAATTCGCTGGACCAGAACGAATGACCTATGCGCATGAATACACCCATGCATTACAGGATGCCCGATATGATCTCAATGATGGATTGAAACTGGATGATGAAACCTGTGAGCTGGACTCAGAGTACTGTGCGGCAGTAACCGCCCTGGTGGAAGGGGATGCTTCCTTTACTGAGACACAATGGTTTCTGGAACATTCCAGTCTGAAAGACAAGCAGGAAGTTCTGCAATATTATCAGGAATATGCAAGCCCTATATTTGACAACGCACCTGCATTTTTACAGGAGGATTTAATATTTCCATACGTCAAAGGTCTTGCATTTGTCACCCAATTATATGAAGAAGGTGGGTATGCTGCCATAGATGGTGCTTTTCTCAATCCACCGGTTTCCACCGAGCAGATCATGCATCCCGAACGTTACCCGGAAGATCAGCCCATTAAGATTGAGTTGGATGACTTCACAACCTTACTGGGCGATGGCTGGGAAGAAATTGATCGCAACACCATGGGAGAATGGTACACCTACCTGATGTTAGGGAAACCGTTATCCAGTGATTGGTCGCTGGAAGAAGAAATGGCTTTATCCGCTGCGGAGGGTTGGGGCGGAGATCAGTATCTGGTTTATCACCATGTTGAGAATGATGAAGATGTGCTCATATTCTTGAGCGAATGGGACACTCTGCCCGATGCCGATGAATACTGGCTGGCTTTTAGTGATTATGCAATGAAACGTTGGGGCAATACGAACCAACGATCCGAAACAAGATTGGTTTGGGAGTTAGAATCGGAAACGGTGATTCTCAGTCGCCAGGCCGATCAGGTGTTGTGGATTATTGCCCCTGATCGGGATCTGGGAGAGGAAATGGCAACCCAATTTCCTGAATTTCAATAGGAGAGAAAATGCCCCTGGATGTTGATCGAATTCAGGCGATTTGCTTTGATGTAGACGGCACGCTGAGTGATACAGATGATTTGTGGGTCAGTAATTTTTCCAGGAAATATTCGTTTCTTAAGTACATTTCTCCTCAAAAAGACTCCCGATTACTGGCACGCTGGCTGGTGATGGTGCTGGAGTCACCCGGAAATCTGGTGTATGAAATTTTTGATCGCTTGACATTGGACGACGAGGTTGCCCGTTTATATAACTGGATGGCACATCGGAATGCTGGCAAGAAACCAGAGCATTTCTGGATGGTACCTCATGGAATGGAATTGATTCAATACTGCCATCAGCGCTACCCTCTCTCGATCGTCAGTGCCAGAGATGAAAAGAGTACTCATGCATTTCTGCAACAATTTGAAATAACTGATTACTTCAAATCAGTGGTCACAGCACAAACCTGTTCTTATACAAAACCGTTTCCTGATCCAATATTAAAAGCCGCCCAGGACCAGGGGGTTGCGCCTGAAAATTGTCTGATGGTGGGGGATACGACGGTGGATATCCGGGCTGGAAAAGCAGCAGGAGCACAAACTGTGGGTGTATTATGTGGTTTTGGAACTGAGAAAGAATTACGAAGAGCAGGTGCAGATCTGATCCTGAACCATACTTATGAATTGATGACAGTCCTCCATTAATTCTGACTTCCAGGATGATTAAAAAAACCAGGGCCCGGTATTTTGAGCTCTGGTTTTTGCAGTAAATGATTAGAAAACAAGTCCAAAAAAGCGGAATAATGGTCGTGCTGCTGACATACCCGGCCATGGAATGGAAGCAAGTGTTAACAATAAAGCGATCGTAAACCATACCGTTGCGCGTCTATATTTTTTGATACTCTCAGTAGCTTTCTTAACCTGGGCTGAGCCAATATGGATCAAAACCGCAGCTACGATCATCAAAGTCCAATGTTCCACTGCAAAAAAACGTAAAGAAGCTGTTTTCATCACCTCAGCAGGGGCATTCATCAGAACGCCTCCCCATCCTTTTGTAAAGAAGAGGATAATACCTATGAGGATCTGTAAATCATATACCCCAGAAAAAATGGAGGTTATTTTTCTATCTCGCTCCTGATAATCCCACTTTTGTAACCAACCCAAAATGGAACGAACTACCAACACAACACCTAACAATAAAACAACCCAACGAAGTACGTTGTGCAATGATAAAAATATGAGATTTATGGTTTCCATTCAGTCCTCCTGCTTAATAATCAAACGCCAAGGTGAGGGGGGCACCCAGGCGTTTGATTAATGATATTTTACATGATTTTCCAAAAAATGCAAGGGTTTTAATAGTTAATAATTTTTTAATTTTCAAGTTCATTGACATAAAAAAGTCACCCTTAAGACTATCAAAAACCTGTGAAATGCTACAATAGATGTCTAAGGATTTTTGAGCTGAGGTTGATAATTATGAAAAATTTAACGAAAGAAAATATTCGTGTCGGAATTGTTGGCACTGGCTTGATGGGAGCTGCGCATGCAAATGCTTTGCGCTGGAATGGTATTAAAGTAGCCGGGATCCTGGGAAGCACTTATCAGAAATCACAGCAGGCAGCAGACGAATTGGGTATTGAGAAGGCGTATCAATCATTTGAGGAATTGGTGAATGATGCCCGGATCGATGTCATTCATCTGACCACTCCCAACCACTTGCATTATCCCCATGCGAAAGCAGCCTTAATGGCCGGAAAACATGTTGTCTGTGAAAAACCGCTGACCATAAACACAGCGGAATCGAAAGAGTTGATGCTTTTGGCCAGAGAGAAAAACCTGGTGACGGCTGTTAATTTTAATTTCAGAATGTCCGCCATGGTACAAAAAGCACTGGAAATTGTTCGTAGTGGTGAAATTGGAAAACCATTCATTATTCATGGTTCTTACCTGCAGGATTGGCTTTTGTATCCAACTGATTGGAATTGGCGTCTGGATACCAATGTTGGTGGGCAACTGCGTACCGTTGGAGATATTGGATCTCATTGGCTTGATCTGGTATCGTACATTAGTGGGTTGCGCATTCTGGAAGTATTTGCAGATTTCAAAACTTTTCATGACAAAAGATTTAAATTGACTGAAACCGGGAAACAGCAGGAAATTAACATCGATTCAGAAGATTATGCTTCCATTCTGATTCATTTTGAAAATGGTGTTCAGGGCGTCTTTTGTATTTCACAATTGTGTGCCGGTCACAAGAACCGGTTATTTTTTGAAATAAATGGCAGTAAATCCTCCATTGCGTGGGATGCAGAACAATCGGATCAATTATGGCGGGGTTATCGCGACCAGGAAAACCAGATCCTTGAAAACGAACTAAAGAAAGAATTATCATCAGAACATAAAAAACAAACCTCTGCAGATACATTTAATGAACTCTATCGCCGAATTTATGCTTATTTGCTGGCAGGTGATAAGCGCCAGAAGCCTGATTTTCCTACCTTCGAAGATGGACATTATGGCATGTTGGTTAACGAGGCGATAGAACAATCAGCCCGGGAGAAAGTCTGGAAAAAAGTCAGGATTGAGGAACTTAACTAAATTTCCACCCTGTGCAATTGTATACTTGCTTCTTGAACGGTGATTTCTTTTGGTTACATGAACTTCCTGAAATGCCTGATTTTCGGTATACTTAAATTTATCTTCATTCAGTGTCCTTTCAATAATTAGCGGTCAGGGTGTTTTTGGCGTGCGTCCGCACGCCAAAAACACCCGTTTGCCCCGATTTATTGAGATGATACTTCATTCAGGTTCGTAAGGAGATATGAATGGTTCGGATTGAGACCATAAATGAGATTCGCCCCAGGTTTGACACAGAATTTTCACCGGGTGAGTTTGTACCCAGAACCCCGGCTATTGAAGAAGCATATCGTTGGGGTAAAGAATTACACCGCGGTCAGCTACGCATGAGTGGGGAACCTTATTTTGAAACTCACTGCGGTTGGGTGGCAGGCTTAATTGATAAATTGGCTGGAGTGGAAGCCTGGACGATCGCAGCTCTGTTGCATGATAGTGTCGAGGATCAGGAAAGCAGTTTTGAGATGATTCGGCAGCATTTTCCAGGTATGTTAGGGATGGAAGTTGCTCATATTGTGGATGGTGTAACCAAAATCAGCAATCCACGCGATGGCAGCTCCCGTGATCTGGAGACCCTGCGAAAAATCGCTCGATTTCGTGATCCTGGCGTTTTCCTGGTAAAGCTGGCGGATAAAAGTCACAATGTATTGACACTTGAATTTATGCCGGAACACAAACGGATTTCCAAAGCCAGTGAAGCCATACGCGCGTATGGAAAATTAGCCGGCATTTTAAATTGTTATCGTTGGCGACGCTGGCTGGAAGATATGGCTTTTCCACATGCCGACCCGGATACCTATTCATTTGTGCGTGGGCGTATTGATAATGACAAACGCCTGGAATTAAAATTTGTCAATCATATGCTGGAACAACTGGCAGAATTAATGGACAAAGCAGGGTTAAGCGGAAAAGTGTCCCTGACGGTCAATGGGTATTGGCAATCCTGGCAGAAAATTCGACGCATGGCCCGTTTGCGAAAATCAGCCATGGATTCATTTGAAGCCCTGAATGATCTGGTCAGTTTCCGTATGGTGCTGGATGACCCTGACCCAACGCATGCATATACATTACTCGCTCACGTCAATCGCTTCTTTGGACCCTATCTGGATCAGAATCGATTTGACGACTATATTGCACATCCACAAAATGGTTATCGTGCCTTGCAGGTCACCATCTGGTTACCTGAGTTTGGTGCAATAGAGGTGGCGATCACTACCGAAGAGATGGAAGGTGAAAATACCTGGGGTGTCATTTATGCATTGAAAAAAGGCAAGGATATCAGCGAATATCGCCCGGTGGAGATTTTTACACCAACCGGAGGTGCCCGTTTTCTTCCGGAAGGCTCTACTGTTCTGGATGCTGTTGCTACGATCCAGCAGGAGTTTTTGCTGGATAAAATCAGTGGTGTCAAAGTAAATGGGAATCTGGCGATGCTTTCTGATAAAGTTAAGCCGGGAGATCTGGTTGAGGTGGTCACCAGTACCAATCGTATTTCCCCTGACAGTAGTTGGTTAAAATTTGTCAATCCTGCAACTGCCAGAATTTTGCGATCGGTACTGGCGGTTGAGGATTTGCGCCAGGCTGCTGAAAATGGCAAACAGAAGTTGCGAAGCGTTTTGCATGAGCGTGGAATTTTAGCATTGGAAGATGTGCAGGCTTTGTACCCTGAACGAATTGATCAATTATTGGAAACGACCAGCGCTGCCAATTTACAGGATATGTATGCTGCCATTGGCAGTGGAGCGATTAGAATTGTTGATATTGCCAGGGATCTGGATGAGATTGGAATCTCTACGACCCAATTAAACTGGACGACCATCAACATTCAATCCGGATCCTATGCTAATCGACCGGGTGTGTTGGCAAAATTGGCCGGATTAATTTCGGATTCCGGTGGAAATATTGTGCGCTCTGTCAACAATACTATGCCGGATGGCGGTTTCTATTTACGTCTGGTCGTAGAGAATATCAGTCGTATCCGCGCCGATAAAGACTCGTTTAAAAAGCAGGCTTCAAAAATTTCAGGCATCAGTATCGAGGAAATTGAAATCGTCCCGTAATTGGGCATTCAGCCGGGGATTTGCTTGACATTCTTTGGTTCAACGGTTAGAATCTTGGTCACCAGGCCGAGTTAGCTCAGTTGGTAGAGCACACGACTGAAAATTGTGGTGTCCACAGTTCGATTCTGTGACTCGGCACACAGGCGTCAGAAATGACGCCTGATTTTTTGTAATTATCGGTTAGAATCGTTAGCATGAACAAACGAAAATTACAAATCATCGGGATTGCATTGGTACTGGCTTCCCTCATAGGATGGGTCAGTATTCCCAGAAGCATCCCGGTTACGATTAACGGGGAAATACAATATCTCAACACCAATGCCTGGACGGTATCGGCTGCATTGGAAAAAGATGGATTTTTGCTGAAAGAAGCGGATCAGGTAGTTCCGGATCTATCCAGTATGTTATTGGGAGTCAAAGAGATTGAAGTGGAGCTGGCCAGACCGGTGAAAATATCCATTTTACCGACCAATGAGGAAATCGACCTCTTTACAGCCAGTCGGGTTCCTGGTGAATTATTAGCACAAGCAGGCATAACAATAGGTGAACACGATCAACTCCTGAGGGATGGGAAATCCGTAAATGTTGAAGAGGAATTGCCCTATCAGGGAGATTATCATTTGGTCGTTAGAAAAGCCGTGGCAATTGAAGTGAATGATGCAGGGGAAACAAACCGGATACTTTCCAGCGCTGAAACATTGGGTCAGGCATTCGCGGAAAATGGAATTCAGCTTGGGATGGGTGATCGTGTTTCACCAGATCTGGATACAGTTCTGAATGCGGACCTGGAAGTCAAAATCCAACGGGCAAAACCGGTTGTGATTCATCTGAAAGACGAATCGATTGAAATTCAAACGGCTGCGGAAACAGTATCAGAAGCTTTGGCTGAAGCTGGCTTAGCACTGCAAGGATCCGATTATAGTCTGCCGGATTCAAATGCTCCCATACCTGAAGATGGACAGATTCGAGTTGTAAGAGTGCGTGAAGAATTTATCCTTACGCAAACGAATATACCCTTTTCGGTTGATTACGTACAATCGGATGAAGTTGAGCTGGATCAGCGCGATGTGGTTCAGGCCGGTGAATTTGGTGTAGAAGTGACGAGAACCCGGGTTATATATGAAGATGATCAGGAAGTCAGCCGGGTGGAAGAGATTACCTGGGTTGCCAAAGAGCCTAAAGATCAATTAACGGGTTTGGGTACGAAAGTTGTTGTGCGTACGATGGATACGCCCAGTGGTCCGATTGAATATTGGCGGGCAGTGAATGTATACGCCACGTCTTATTCCCCCTGTCGTTTGGGTATTGAAAATTATTGCTCTTCAGGCACTGCCAGTGGATTGACGGCCCAGCATGGTGTGATTGCAGTCACCCGCGCCTGGTATAACCTGATGGTAGGTCAGCGCATGTATGTGCCAGGTTATGGGATCGGTGTGGTGGGCGATATTGGCGGTGGAGTCCCTGGAAAATATTGGATTGATCTGGCATATTCAGACGATGATTATGTCGCCTGGTATCATAATGTCACGGCTTATTTCTTAACGCCTGTGCCGGAAAATATTCCATGGATCCTTCCTTAATTCCTGTTCCTCTCAATGTGCGCAATCTTCTGCGTGAATATGACCTTAATCCACGTAAGAGCCTGGGTCAAAATTTCCTGGTGGATAACGGTGCCCTGGAAAAAGTAGTCGATGCGGCTGAAATTGAACCCATCGATGTGGTTCTGGAGATTGGGGCAGGATTAGGCTCATTGACCCGCTTTTTATCCAATGCAGCCCGTAAAGTGGTGGCAGTGGAAATGGATTCCCATCTGATCCCGATCCTCGAGACAGTTTTGCGTTCTGAAGGCAATGTTGAGCTGGTGTATGGCGATATTCTGAAGCTTGACCCTACCCGTTTGATTTCTGTTGATCAATATCTGGTGGTTGCCAATATTCCCTACTATATCACTTCCGCCATATTTCAGCATTTGCTGGCATCCAAACGAAAACCGCGACGGATTGTGATGACCATCCAGAAGGAAGTGGCGCAACGCATCTGTGCCGAACCAGGCGATATGAGTTTACTGGCGTTGAGTGTTCAGGTTTTTGGTAAAGCCAGAATCGTAGCAAAAATTTCTGCTGGTTCCTTCTATCCGGCTCCAAATGTGGACTCCGCTGTGATTCGCGTGGATCTATATCCGAATCCGCTGGTGGATGAAGCGAAGCTGGATACATTCTTCCAGTTGAGCAGAGCCGGATTTGGCCAAAAGCGGAAGATGCTGCGGAAATCACTGGCGGCCGGGTTGAGTTTGCCTGTAGCCGTGGCAGAAGAAATGCTGATCAAAAATGATATCGACCCTACACGCCGGGCAGAAACCTTAAGCATTGAAGAATGGGGAAGATTGACGGAGTATTATGCGAAGCTGATGGCTCATAGCTCATAGCTCATAGCTCACTTTGCACCTTGTGTCCACTCTTAACTAACAAGTATTTTCGCTTGCCACAATTCTCCCATCAATCCTATAATTAACTGTCCCTCGCTTCCCTTTTCCCGAGTGACCCCACCGCATGTAATAGGAGGAAATCCATGCCCGCTCCTGAGATCATCCATCAACTCGTCCAGCAATTCACAGACAATCGCGACGCCTACCGTTCCGGGCGTTATAACGAGGCCCAATTGCGCCAGGAATTCCTCAATCCCTTCTTCGAAGCCCTGGGGTGGGACGTCTCCAACCGCAAGGGCTACTCGATCAACTACCGCGAGGTGGTGCACGAGGACTCGATCCACATCAAGGGCAGCCCGCATGCCAAAGCCCCCGATTACGCCTTCCGCCTGGGCGGCGTACGTAAGTTCTTTGTCGAAGCCAAGAAACCAGCCGAAGACATCCAGAACGACCGCGAGCTGGCTTACCAGCTCAGGGTGTATGCCTGGAACGTGGGCTTGCCGATCTCGATCCTGACCGATTTCGAGGAGTTCGCGGTCTATGACTGCCGTAACAAACCCAACCCGTCGGATAGCCCCGCTGCTGCCCGGATTATGTATATTCGCTTCGACCAGTACCTCGAGAAATGGGACGAATTGGAAAACATCTTCTCCCCAACCGCCATCCAGAAAGGTGCCTTCGACCGCTATGTGGCCGATACCAGCAGCAAGAAGGGCACCACGCACGTGGACGATGCCTTCCTGGCGGATATCGAGGAATGGCGCACGCTGCTGGCGCGCAACATCGCGCTGCGCAACCAGCATGTGGTCAACGAACGCCAGCTCAATTACGCCGTGCAGATGACCATCGACCGCATCATCTTCCTGCGCATCTGTGAGGACCGTGGCATTGAACCGACCAACCAGTTGCTGGAACTGAGTAAAAGCAAGGACATCTACCCGCAGATGGTGCAACTCTTCCAGCGTGCCGACCTGAAATACAACTCCGGTCTGTTCCACTTCAAACCCGAGAAGGGCGAGAGCAACCACGCCGATAAGCTCACCCCGCATCTGGTGATCGATGATAAGGTGCTCAAGGAGATCATCAAAGACCTGTATTACCCCTGCCCGTACATCTTCAAGGAGATCCCGGTCGAGATCCTGGGGCAGGTGTATGAGCAGTTCCTGGGCAAGGTCATCCGCCTGACCCCCGGGCATAAGGCCGTGATCGAAGAGAAACCCGAGGTGCGCAAAGCCGGCGGGGTGTATTACACCCCCAGCTATATTGTCGATTATATCGTTGCCAACACGGTCGGGAAACTGGTGGAGGGAAAGTCCCCCGAGCAGGTCAGCCAACTCAAGATCGTTGACCCGGCCTGCGGATCCGGCTCCTTCCTGCTGGGTGCTTTCCAGTACCTGCTGGACTGGCACGAAAGCTGGTATCTGGCTAACCAGCCCGAGAAATGGGCCAAGGGCAAACACCCGGCATTAATCCCCACGGAAGGCGGTGACTGGAAACTGACCACCGCCGAGAAGAAGCGCATCCTGGTCAATAATATTTATGGGGTGGATATCGATGCACAGGCTGTCGAGGTCACCAAACTCAGCCTGCTGCTCAAGGTGCTGGAAGAGGAGAGCGGCCAGCTCAGCCTGGGACTGGAGCGCGTGCTGCCCGACCTGGGTGATAATATTAAATGCGGCAATTCCCTGATCGGTTGGGATTACTTTGAGGGGCAATTGATCCCGGATGAAAAGGAGCTGGAGCGCGTCAACCCCTTCGACTGGCAGCGCAACTTCCCGCAGGTGTTTGCCCGGGGTGGGTTTGATGCGGTGATTGGCAATCCACCGTATATCCGCATTCAGGCGATGAAAGAATGGGCTCCCACTGAGGTGGAGTTTTATAAAAAGAAGTACGTTTCCGCAAGCAAGGGAAATTATGATATTTATGTAGTTTTTGTTGAGAAAGGTGTAAGTATTTTAAACACTACTGGATTTCTTGGGTATATTTTGCCTAATAAATTTTTCACCGCAGAATACGGATTGCCACTTAGAACAATCTTATCAGAGGGAAAAAACTTACAAAAAATTGTTGATTTTGGTTATCAACAAGTATTTAGCAACGCGACAACTTATACCTGTTTGTTGTTTCTCAATAAAAGAAATCAAAATTCTATAGATTATGAAGAAGTGAACAATTTAGAAGATTGGAAAAATGGAATAAACAGGATTTTTAATACGATTACTAGTAATAATTTTGGATCTTCAAGTTGGTATTTTATAAGCGGTTTTGACGAAAGTTTATTTATAAAGATGAGAAATATACCGAATAAACTTGAAGATGTGGCATCCAGGATATTTCAAGGTTTAAAAACTGGAGCTGACCCAGTATTTATTCTTGAAGAAAAATCCCCTGGAAAGTTATTCTCTAAAGAACTAAATAGAGAAATTGTCATTGAGGATATTTACCTCAAACCATTGTATAAATCGGGTAATTTCAAGCGCTATAAACTTCATAAAAGTTCTCGTTATGTAATATTTCCATATAGAAATGGATCATTAATTTCATGGGATGAGATAAAAAATAAAGCTCCAAATACAGCTAATTATTTATTAGAATGCAAAAACTCATTAGCAAAAAGAGAAAACGGTAAATGGGTTGGTAAAAATTGGTATTGTTTTTCAAGAAATCAAGCATTGGAAATCATATCATCTCCGAAAATTTTAACAGCGGATTTAAACCCTCATGCAAACTACTGTTTTGATGAATTAGGAAGTGTTACATTTCCCGGTGGTGCTGCCGGAGGATACGGTATTGTCATTTCTCAACAACCGATCTTATTTGTTTTAGGTTTATTAAACTCAAAATTGGTAGATTATTATCACAAGAAAATTTCTTCCAATTTTAGAGGTGGTTGGTTTGGATATGATGCAAAAATTATTCGAAATATTCCAATAAGAACCATTGATTTCACCAACCCCAAAGAAGCCGAGCAGCACGACCGCATGGTAGCCCTGGTCGAACGCATGCTCGAACTGCACAAACGCGAACCGCAAACCCCCCAGGAAGCCGACCGCCTCCAGCGCGAAATCGCCGCCACCGATGCAGCGATTGATAAGCTGGTGTACGAGTTGTATGGTCTGACGGAGGAGGAGGTGAGGATTGTGGAGGGGGGGAGGTAGTTGACAGTGGACAGTGGAAAGTTTAAAGGAAAAGATTCAAGGCTGAAGGCGAATGGCGAAAGGGGAATAATTCACAACGCTCGTTGTTGGTTACCATCCTTTCGCCTTGTGCCTTTCGACTTTCGCCTGCCTATCCCCAGACTCCCCAGGAAGCCGACCGCCTCCAGCGCGAAATCACCGCCACCGATGCAGCGATTGATAAGCTGGTGTACGAGTTGTATGGATTGACGGAGGAAGAGGTGAGGATTGTGGAAGGGGGGAGCTCGTAACTTGCCTGGAGTAATAGGTATTTATTTGGCGAAATTTTGATTTAACTCTGATAATGTGAGGTATAAATTTTCTTTAATTCATCAAATACCTTAATTATAATTCCGCCCATAACTCAATAATTAAAGATAGTTCAACATTTAATATGTAAATTAGGTTGGCCATATTTGTTTATTATTATTTAATTTTCATCCGCAGTTAGCTAAAATAAGCTGGTCGCGCCGTTGCGGGCCACGCAAAATGATATTCCTTCTTGCAACGTTAATTTACTTAACACGAACC
>ENA-OSEO01001392-OSEO01001392.1-sediment-metagenome-genome-assembly--contig:-NODE-1392-length-44168-cov-8.736363_pt1 | contig 44168 bp, 43 predicted proteins | sample MGYA00237883_ERZ534232 | MGnify/ENA metagenome assembly ERZ534232 | reverse complement strand
GAGGTTTTTTCAAAGGGACGCCAGAGGGAGAAAGTGAAGGCCAGAAGCCTACTCTGCTATTGGGCCGTAAGGGAGGCTGGAATATCGCTTAGGACACTGGCCGGACGCTTGGGGATCAGCGGCCCCGGGGTCGGTTATGCGGTGGAAAGAGGAGCCGCCCTTGTTCGTGAGAACAATTACGCCTTGATGAAATAACCTTCTTACTTTCTTACCAGCGTCCCTCCTTTACAGGTTCATTGGGAAAACGGGCGTTCGGAATGGATTTTTCAGTATTCCTTCCCCTTTTTCGACCAAAAGGCGGACTTTTTGTAGGCATGGGAAGGCTTTTTTCATAAAATCCGTTTTCAGCTGGGAGGAACGTCATGAGGTGCTCAATCTGTGGTATCCGAATCGATTCGGTCGATGAAGCCGTGGATGAAGGGTGGACACCGTATTTCTATGACGGTGAAACCGAGCACGAGGTGGCGTGTCCGGCTTGCACCCAAGCTCTGCTCCAAGAAGGCAAAGACGGCGAGTTCGAAGTCAAAGAGGAGTTTCGAGAGAAAGTGAGATACCTGGAGGAAAGTGGAGACGAGGTTTGGCAGGATCATTCCGAAGTAGTCGCGACCGTGTTAGAGAATGAACAGGGGAAGCTCAATTAGTAGTCGTAATCGCTGGCACTGCGTCGATCAGAAACCCGCCAAAAACGCAAGCCGATTTTCGGAAACTACCGACAGAACCATTAATTGGGAAATCGCTATCTGGCGATTTGCTGCCCTCACAACAGGCTTGTGGGGCTAATCAAAACCGGTTGAGGGCCATTCGAGAGGCAGCCACCACGGGTTTTGACAATCAAGTGTTTTTGACATATCCTCAGTATATCTTTAGTGCGACTCGAAGTGGCGCATTTTGACAGATAACATTACAGAGGTAATGATATCCAAGTCCCTATAATTACTTGTTGCCGAATCATGATCGAAGCACATATTAGACAGAGATACCCACGTAATGATCGTCATAGTATAGCATATTGCGATGAACTTATCAGGGGATGCAACGAGTTTGTAGCGTGCGGGCTGGCTGACCGGAAGTTCGTCAGAGAACTCATTTCAGGACAGGATTCGAAATTCTGGGCTTGTATAACCGAGGCATTGATCGCAGATCGACTCCGTGACAAAAACTTTCCAGAGCGTTCTATGACAGTTGATGAGGGGCCTGATTTTTTGATTGAGGACGGAGATCAAAGGCTATGGATAGAAGTGATATGTCCAGAGCCCAGAGGAATCCCAACAGATTGGCTAACTTCTTGTGAAGGCGTCATAAATTTCCCGTATGTGGATATACTTCTACGATGGACAGCCGCAATCAAAGAAAAAGCCGAGAAACTTATTGGAAACGCAGAGGGTACAATCGCAGGGTATCTTCAGAAAGGAGTTGTTGCCTCTAATGAGGCATACGTAATTGCAGTGAATGGCTGTCAGCTTCGGAATGGCCCATTTTCAGCCCTTTCCGGCATTAGTCAGTTTCCATTTGCCGCGGAGGCTGTTTTTCCAATTGGCCCGATTCAATTGAAAATTAATAGGGAAAACGGGAAAGTTTTTGACCGAGGTCACCAGCACAGTCCCTATATAATGAATAGAAATAATGCTCAGGTTCCCTCTTTTACATTTCTCGATCCGCGCTTTAATCCAATTAGTGCAATCTGGGCGGTTGACCTTAATGGCGGATCTGTCATTGGCAATTCAGAGCCTATGGCTGTCATTCACAATCCTAATGCTTTGAATCCTATTTCCATGGGATTTTTGCCAGCAGATAGCGAATATGTGGCCACGCCTTGCAGTGAAGATGAGTATCTACTAGAAAAGATCGAATCTCAAAATATCAGCACCGGCTAAAAAGGCTAATTTAGCCGACGCAAAAAGCCGCGCGGCTGATTAGCGATGTTAGGGTGATGGTATTAGGCATGGAAGCACCACAGTATCAGAGACTCCAGGGAAGTGGCGATTTCTCAACGCCCGCTGGCAGCTTCTCCTCGGAATTCCTGCTTCTTCGCAATCCTTACTGGATGGGAGTGCTAGCGACCAGGGAGAACCAAATTGAGGCTTTTCGCCAGTTCGTCTCCAATTCGGGTGTCTGGCAGCTTCGTGGCACTCTTCAAGATGGGAGGACGGTACAATCCGATTCTCTGCTTAACACTGGTCCTACTGAGCTACCCTACAATGTTGGCTTCTCTATCTTGGATGGCGTTTCTTTTGGTGAGTTACGTGCGGATCCACCACTAAGGAGCGAATTCCCACTCGTCAACTGCTTCGAGGGGGCTATCTCGATGCGTCATCAGGACTGGGAACTTACCATCTCTGCAAATCCATCGGTGAAACATGCGCAGATCCTTTCCAAACAGTGGAGGCTGCCCTGCGAGGGTATGACCCTCCATTGCAGTTGCCCAGGTAAGAAACCTGCCGATCACCTTGACATCGCCAGATCTGTCATGACGCTTGTATCACTTGCCCTGGGTACGGGCGTTTCCAGTCATCGATACATTCTCCATTGGCCTTCATCGGAATTGGAAACTTGGCGGTTCATGTCTGGTGACGAGCTGGGGCCTGGGGTTGCGATTCCCTCCCACAAGCTGGACGACTTCATCGCAACCGCCCTCCCTGCCATGGAATCTCTGCCGCCCGAACAACAGGCTTTGGTTCGGTTGGCTACAACATACATCAACCTTTCCGAAGGGCCATACTTGGATACTCGTTTACTCACGATCATGCAAGTGTGGGAATTCCTCTCCATGGCTTGGGTGGAGAAGCCTGCCCTTCCGGCGGACCTGCTCTGCCTTCGGTCACGGATAATAAGCCTTCTTAGGGATTGGAGACAGGATCATTCCTCCAGTGATCAAGATGGCTTTTGGGGCAGTCGGCTTGTATCTGCCCTGGATTGGCACAGCCTCCATCAGCGAGTGGAAGAATTCGCATCAATGTGGAACGTCGATTTACAGAGGCTTGGAGTCGACCTGACCCTACTGAGGCGCGTTCGCGACAGCGTAGCTCATACAGGTCAGTTGCCAGAAGGTCCGTTGGTGGATTCGGAGAACCGATTCAGCCTCCTCCGAAATGCGCGGCACGCCTTGCGCCTCGTACTGCTCCAACTCCTTGGCTATCGCGGTCTCGTGATGGTGAGCGAAAACGGGTGGAAGGTGGCCATGAGGATGGAAGAAGCTCTCTCAGGCAAATATGGTGCTGTCTAACAATCTGATGATAGGGACGCGCAAACAGCCGCGCGCCCCGCAGCAGTACGTTACCTGGACCTTCTTTTCTCCAGCTTCGTGATCACAGCCTCCCCCTCAATGAACAGATCAAACGGAGAGATGTAAAAGAGTCCCACCTTGTAATCAGCGTAATCGACCGGTCGGCTCTGCTCATAGACCTTGACCCTGCTCGCGTCCTTGGTTCTCCATTCCACATAGTAAACACGGTCTTTCCACGGGTGTTCTTTCCTGTGCTTTTGCTCGTCAGGGATGTGAAGGCTGTCCCAAATGAGGTGCGTAGGCAGATACTCGATGAACGGTCGTCTCCCACCGATGACGACCCTCGTGTAGCAAGTCGCAACGTGCAAGCCCGTGCTGGTCTCAAAACGGGTGTTGTTATCCCCTGAGAGAGGAATTCCCAGTCTTTTGTCGTAACTCGTTCCCACCTGCTTCCCCGAAAATCATTTCGCTAGGCTTCGGCGCAATTTGCTCCCCACCGGCTTCAGCCTGTACCTGGCCGGGAACCTGTCAAATCTCTCGATCAGTTTCTCTTCCTCAAACGCCTTCAGCCACCGGTAGACCTGCCGCAATTCCATGCCGGATTCAGCCGAGATTTCCTTCACGGTCATGGCCTTCTTGACATCCAGCGCGCGGAGGAGCCTTAGAAGTTCACGGATGAGGTGCCCTCGTTGAACATAGCCCATTGGAATTTCCCTCTTTTCTCTCCTTGGCGGGTTTACCTTGGAGGAATGGGGTGTAATTTACCCTTTCACCCGCCGAAACTCAAGGCGCCGAGCGCCCGGATTATTGCCCGGTCGCAAAGGTATCTCTTTTTAGGCTGCCTTCCATGACCGACCAAATTGTCCGGATCGTCCAACTGGGCAAAATCAATAATGTTTCGAGGGACGATAAATCGCACTTTGGGCGGTCGATGCCAAGAATTGAATACCGAAATAAGGGGAGATGGGAAAGTCGTGCCCTTGACGCAAAGTCCCAAACCCATTATAGTCCAGCCCCAAGAATCACGGCAAAGGAGGATACAAGATGAAGAATGTCGAGATGAGTGTTGACGGAACTATTCTGACGATCAAAGTGGACCTTTCCAAGGAGTTCGGACCGTCCTCTTCAGGCAAGACAATCATCATTGCCTCGACCGAGGGAAATGTGAGCATCCCCGGGGCAGAGGACAAGAAGATCGGCCTGAATGTTTACCGGAAGAAATGAAAGAAGGGCACTTTGCCACGGGAGGAGGTGACGGATATGAAAAGTACACCCAAGTGGAAATACCTGGTAGCCGTCAGGGGCAAAGGCACTCCGAAGGAGCAACGCATCAAAACCAACGTCAAGGTGTATTGGTCTAAAGCCGTCCAGAGATGGGTCTCGATTCCGGATTCAGAGTGAGATTCCTCCCCACCGCCAATGTTGCCCACTTCCCGACCAATACGCATTCTTGCCACGCCAAAACTTCGATTTGGTCATCCCATCCCTGATACCGCGCCCTGCATCACGGGTGGCAAAAGACCGTTCTCACCGTCCGGATCGCCCTGATCGTCCAACTCAGCAAAACAAAAGGGGGTTTAGTCGCCGATAAGGAGCGTTTTGGCTGGTCGATCATAAATCCCAATACCTGTAAGGCTCATCCCAGATCGTAGATCGGAAGGATACCGGACGATATCAAGGATTTCATTCGTTCCAACTACGCTCAGAAGATGGAGGTTCTCAGGTTCACGAATTTGCCCGGCTTCAATAGACCACTATTTCCCCTAGTTTTCAGAAGCGACTCTCCACTTATTCCAGCGCGAATCGACCTTGACCAAATTTCCCCTTTCGACAAGGTCTTCGGTCCTGAACTCAAGGCCGAAGGACTCAAAACAGTCCCGCCTTATCGGGGGGGATAGGACTTTTGCTTTGCCGGACTGGCTCCCAGGTTTCGAGACGGTGCACAAAAAAAAGCACCTGGCCATGACGACCAGGTGCTCCTTTTTCCTTTTCTGGTCGGGACGACTGGATTTGAACCAGCGGCCCCCTGAACCCCATTCAGGTGCGCTACCAAACTGCGCTACGTCCCGATTCGGTAAATTTTGATTTTACAGGAGCAAGAAGCTTTGTCAAGGCAAAAAGCGGGGGGAACATCGAGCTTGCCTAATTCACTAAATTTATGTATAATACATTGTTTCAATTTTGCTACAGGTTCGGTCTCGTCCAGCCTGGTGCGGCTGCTTTGGGCGCGCCGAACCTGACAGAGCGGAGAAGGTCTCTATGAGCCGGGTTGATTGTATCAGCAACCGCAACACGAAAATCGTTGCGGCCTATGTCGATTACAAGCTCGGAAACCACGAACGGCTCTTCGACGGGCTCGACTACCCTGCCGAAAGATATCCTTCCCCTGATGACTTCTTTCTCAACGAAGATGAGTGGACCAGCTACGATCATTTTCAGGAGATCCTGAGAAGAGGCAAGAACATGGTGGGTGAGCCCTATTTTTACTTCTATTGCGGGGCCTCCTCCGCAAGGCTCAGATCCTGGGGGAGACTCGATTATTTTGTAAAGCTCTTCACAAACCCCAACGACGGTTTCAAGAGGCTGTCTTTTTTCACCAGGCATTTCACAGACACCAAGGATATCGAAATTCTTCTTCCGCCCACCTACGACCCCACCCTGAACAGGTTCCGGACCGTCCTCGAAATAAGATACCACAGCGACATCGACGTCCACACGGACTATGCCGGCGACGCCTATTCCAGGGGGATCCTGTCGGCCATTCCCACGATCTGGGGACTCAAACCCGCAACCATCCGACAGATCATGAACCCCTATGATCCCGTGGTTCTGTTCAGACAGGAGCCTGATCTCGCCGCGTTCGGCCTCGACCCCAGAGAAGAAGGGGATGCGCTGACCATCAGAGATCCCGGGACCGGCGACCGCAAAGAGGTGGGCAGGAAGGTTTTTATCATCCCCGAACAAGTCCACGGCAAACTGGTCTTTCTCGGCAAGTACAGCGAAACCTCCCCCGAGGGAAGCTCTCCCTTGCAAAAAGGCAGAGAGGCGCTACGCATCACCGAGACGGTGGAGGCAGGCCGAAGGGTTCTCCTCAGAGCGGGGGAAATTTTCAAAGCCCCTTCCTTTGTTCTTGAGGTCACCTACGACCGACTGTCTATGAAGGAGCGTCTGTCGCGGCTGTTGAACGGCAGACGAAACGGCCATGATCCCGCCCTGGGACTGGTAGAGACCATCAATGAACTTAAGGAAACGATCGTCGAGAGAAACGAAGCTTACAAAAAACTCGAAACGACGAACAGGGAATTGAAAGACGCCAAGGCCGAAGTGGACGACTACGCTCGAAACCTGGAGATGAAGGTCACTGAACGCACCACGGAACTTCAAAGGGTTCAGGATGAGCTCAGGCGCTTCAACCAGGGTTTGGAAGCCAAGGTGAAAGACCACGTGGAGCAATTGCGAAGATACAACGAGTTAAGAAGGTATCTCTCCCCCAAGCTGAGTGAAATCATTCTTTCCAGCGGCAACACCCTGGGCGCCGAGCCCAAGCGCAAGATGATGACGGTCGTGTTTTCAGATATCCGCAATTTCTCGTCCTTTACCGAGAGTCTTGAGCCCGAGGAGCTCTTTCCTCTCATGGACAGGTATCTCTCTGAGATGACCGGCCTCATTCACCGCTATGACGGCACGCTCAACAAAATCATCGGTGACGGCCTGCTCATTTTCTTCGGCGATCCCATCCCCATGGATGATCATGCGGAAAGAGCCGTCATGATGGCCATTGATATGCAGAAAAAAGTGGTTGAACTCAGGGACGAGTGGCTTCAGTACGGACATGATTTCGGCATCGGCATCGGCATCAACACGGGCTACATGACGGTAGGGAACATCGGCTCGGACATGCATAAAGACTACACCGTCATCGGCAACCAGGTCAACGTCGCCTCCCGTCTCGAGTCCCTGGCAAGAGCCGGCCAGATCCTCATCAGCCAGAGGACATACAGCCGGACCAAGAAGCTCGTAGAGGTCGAGGAAGTGGGTAAAATCCAGGTGCAAGGCATTCGAGATTTCATTGTGACGTACAACGTGAAGGTTAGGTGACTCTTGGCAGATCGAAAGGATGCAACCCCTTTTCATGAATTCGGACATCATTTTCGAGGTGGTTGGAAACACGAGCCCTTTCTCCTTGATGGGAGAAAGCAGTTGCTACATGATGACCGTGAACAACCGATCCTACCTCCTGGATTGCGGCACACCCATATTCCCCTATCTGGGCTACCAAGGCATCGCCGACATCAAGGGCATCTTCGCCACCCACTCCCACGAAGACCACAAGCGGTGGTTCACAGACATCGTTCTTTTCACTTTCTACAATCCTCTCTACAAGCACAAGGTGAGACTCATCTCCGGCGAGGTGATCCTCGAGGAATACGCCAAGAACTCCAAAGCAGCCCTTGAAAGATCTCTCTCCCGTGATTCGAAGCGCATCATCGACATCCCTTACGACCTGATGGTTGAACCGGTGATCATCGGGCCCCGGAGCAAATATTTCATCAACCTCAAGAGCAAGGGCAACGGCTCTTACTACTACCAGGTGGAAGATCGGCTGGGTAACGTCATCGGACCCGAAAAGGCCAAGATTTTCATCAATCCCGCGGCCAACAGGCCACGCCTCCTTTTCAAGGACGACGAAAGCGGGGAGTGGGTTGAACCTGAAAGCTACTACTGTCTGGATTCCACGACCTTTTACGAGACCAATCGCAACATCTATGTCGACGAACAAGCGGGGCTGACGGTGAAGGCGATCAAGGCCAGCGTTTGGCACGGAGTCCCCTCAATCGCCTTCAAGTTCATGACGGAGAAAAACACCCTGCTTTTCAGCGCGGACACGGTGTACAAGCCGTCTTTATGGAAGGAACTCTTCGAGGAGCACAGGCATCAGCGCTTCGATTCCATCTCCAGGGAAACGTTCACAAAAAGCTACGTGATTTACGGGGACATCAACGACTTCATTGAAAGGACGTGGAGTCGGCAGCGCTACGAAAGCGCCGTCACCTCCTACCAGGACGCTGTGGTCATTCACGACGTGGCCCGCAAGGACAGCATCGTTCACACGGACTACGAGGATATTGCCGACGTGCCCATCAAAGAACTCTTTTTCACCCATAACCCGGACAACCTCACGTCCCTGCGGCCCATCTTGACCTCCCACCGCAAACTCGTGCTGAAAGACGGTCGGGTGTATGAATCGGTGAAGGGCCGACTCCGCGCTTTTGACGCGGATGTTTATGTCCACCATTTTTCGCGTGACCTCGTGGGCTACCGCGCGGACCAGGGGGCTTACCAAGTGATCAGGAAAAACGGCCTTCTCGGCATCGCGGAGGCGGCCGACCCCTCAGAGACCCTCATGAGCGTTGACCTCTACGAAGACGTCAAAGGGGAATATTTCCCCCTTCTCACGGACGCGAACAAATCCTACTTCGTCCGAGAGGACGGGAGGGTAGAAGAAATGACCTGTGTTCAGGACTCGAGCACGGGACGAGTGGTCCACGATCTTCGAGGCACGCTCAAGCAAGACCACGACTGAGCCTTCACTCACAGAGGCGCGCGTAGAGGTTCGGCCGCCTGTCCCCCAGACGGTCGTTGTTTGGAGTGATCTTCTTGTTTCTTGCCTTCCCCACATCCATTTCCGCCACGGCCCATTCCTTTTCCTCCTCACCAAGGTGAGCCATGACCTGTCCCCCGGGATCCAGAATCTGGCTCTTGCCTGTGAAACAGAGCGGCTCTTTTCCGCCTCTTGCTTCGGTCCCTACCCTGTTGGCCGTAGCCGTGTAAATCCCGTTCTCCAGGGATCTTGTCACCATGGCTTTCTGGCAGTGCGGAAGGACCAGATTCGAAGGGTGGCAGATGATATCGGCCCCGAGAAGGCTCAGGACCCTTGCCGACTCCGGAAAGATCCAGTCAAAACAGATCATGACGCCCACTCTTGCCTCGCCCACGTCAAATACCCGGAAATCCGTATTTCCCGGCCGGAAAAACCTTTTTTCTTCTGAGAAAAGATGGATCTTTCGGTACACCCCCATGAAGCCCTGAGGACCGACGACCGCTGCAGCGTTGTAGCACTCGTTTTGCGCCCTTTCCGCCATGCCAAAAACCAGGGCTGCTCCCAGCCTTGCCGCCAAGCTGATCATGGCCTGGCAGGTCCTCCCTCCGGGAATCTCTTCCGCGAGGTCCGCAACTTCATCTTCCGAAACAAACTGGTAGCCTGTGTTGAAGAGTTCGGGCAGAACCCACAGGTCCGCCGCCCCTGAGGGAAGGTCTTTGAAGACCTGTTCAATGTTGGCCTCCACATTACCGAATTTGGGATGACTCTGATAGATACCGACACGCATAAGAGATCTCCGTTGCTAATCAATAAGGTGAAAAGCCGTCATGAGCTGCGAGAAAGAAGAAGTTGACCTAAGCGCCGCAGGCGCGCTCTACGAAATCGTGAAGCGATTTCATTTCACCAGGAGTGCGAAATCGCTCCCGCTTTACAGGCCTCCACACACGGAAGGGACGCTGCCTTTGCTGCGGGTTTGCAGGGACTACATTCGTATTTCAACTTCTTCACCTTGTCCGCCGCCACCACGGCCACAGGTTCCTCCCGTAGCGGATCATGGGGATCTTCATCCACGACGATGAAGACCTGCGCAGGGCACGCGCCCACGCAGGCGCCGCAGCCGTCGCACCGGCCTGTATCGATCGTGATGAAGAAAACGCCTGAACCGTCTTCGTAACCGTAATTCGCCAGCATGGGTTTTTTCTTTTGCTATTTGCCCTTGCCTCTCAGGCAAAGAGCGTGTCCAAACAGAGCGGCGCCGGCAGCGCCGGCAATCTGGGTGTCCCACATCGTCTTCGCCGCCTCCAGGCCGACCATGGGCACAAGACGATTGACCACGCCTTTGTTCTTGGCCATGCCGCCGGTCATGGCAAAGGCCGGCGTCACGCCGATTCTTTCCAAGAGGGAATAAATCCTTTCCGCCATGGCCCGGCAATAGGCGGCAAGCACGTCGTTGATGCTCCATCCTTTGCGGAGCAAGCCGGTGGCCTCGGACTTGGCATACACCACGCAGGTGCTCGAAACCGCATCCGGCTCCTTGTCCACCTGGAAAGAGCGATCGCCGACCTCGGTAACCGGTACGCCGAGGAGATCTGCAAACACCTCCATGCCGCGCCCCGTTCCCGCGGCACACTTGTCGTTCATGAGGAAGTTGGTCACTTTGCCTTTCTCGTCGCACTGAATCGCTTTGATGTCCTGACCGCCCACGTCAAGCACGGTGCGGACTTCGGGGCCATAGATAAAATTGGCCCCCCGGGCATGGCAGGCGATCTCGGTGATGCTCCGGTTCGCGAAAGGAACATTGACGCGGCCGTAGCCCGTCCCGATGCAGTAATCGATCCTGCCTTCTTTCATGTCCGTCTTTTCCAGGGCGAAACTCAGGGCATTCCTCGCGCTGTTCGGGCTGTCCGAGCCGGTGCGCATGTTGCCGTAGGCATAGATTTCCCCGTCGGCCATGATGACCGCCTGAGAACTCACCGAGCCCACGTCAATGCCCACGGTGATGAACCTGGCCCTTTTCCAATCCACATCCGGATTCGCCCAGTTGCTCTCGGTCCATCGCCAGAATTCCTGTTTTTTCTCCTCAGCCATGTTTTCCTCCACGCCTTGGCTGGTTCTTACCACAATCTCACGACGCAAGCTCCCCGGCCGCCACGGCCGCTCCAACAGCCATGCCGTAGTCCGGCTCTCCGGGAATGTGGATCGCTTCTATGCCCAGTTGCTTTTTCATGGCGGCCACAAAGCCCGGGTTGTGCGCCACGCCGCCGATCATGACCACATCCTCGTTCACGCCGATGCTTCGAATCATGGACACGATGCGGCCTGCCATGGCGTCGTGGATGGCTTTGCTGATGTCCTCCTTTTTCGTCTTGGCATGGATCAGGCCCACCACCTCGGATTCCGCGAAAATGGCGCACTGGGCATTCATGGGAATCTCCGTGTCGGACTGGAGCGCCATGGGTCCCAGGTCATTCAGTTCCGTGTCGAGGGCTCGCGACATGGCCTCGATGAAAGCGCCTGCACCGGCCGCGCATTTCTCGTTGACGGCGAAGTCCAGGGTGTTGCCCATCTCGTCCAGCTTGGCGGCCCTGCCCTCCTCGGCCCCGACATCCGCCACGGTTCGCGCGCCGGGGAAGAAGTAATGGGCTGCCTTTCCCATGGCCTTGAGATCGTTGACCAGTTCCCTGGTTCTCGGAATGGCCTTTTTCACGGAGTCCTTTCCTGACCCGGTTCCGCAGATGGTCTCCACCTGATCCCCGCTGATGACGGCGCTCCTGCAGGCCGATTCAAATGATTCGAGGATCGCCTGGTTCTGATCGAAGCCCGTGAGCACCTTCCCTTTCCCGATAATTTTCCCGTTTTTCATGATGACGGTTTTGGTGTTCTTGGCGCCGCAATCGATTCCAGCCGTGATCATTGGCTCTGCCTCCTTTGGATATAACCCTCTCCGGCAATCCTCCGAAACGCTCATGACCGCGCCTCTGATGGGTGTTACCAATACAATACCCATCGCCAGCCTGTTCGACAACCCTAAACAGAAGACCGTTCGGCGACATTCAGGACAAGATTGACGGTTGGAACGACACTCCGGCGAAGGGGCGGGCGGGAACCCAGGATTTTTGGAGATCCTGTAACCTTGCCCTTTGGGACCAAGTCGTCCGGTCCTTGCACGCACGTCTCTGGGTGGACGGAGCGGCTCGGGCATGGACGTCTTCGGGAGGAAGCTTGCGCGGCAGGCAGTTTTCGTTGAGGGGTTTACGGGTATCGATGAATCGAACGCCCGGGATATGGAGTTACGGACAAGGCCCTCAGAGGATTTTGCGAAGATTGATGAAATCGCTTCTCTCAAAACCCAGCGTCTTGAAAAAGGACAGGATGTCGGTTGAATCCCACCTCACGGAGGTGTAGATCTTGCCGATTCCCTTTTCCTTGTAGTATTTGAAGATTTCTTCCGCCAACCGAATGCCGATTCCCTGCCCCATGTACTTGGGGTCTACGCCGAACATGGCGATCCACGCGCACTGATCGGCTCCAAAAATCCCCGAACTGATGTAGCTGATCATGAACCCTACGACCTTTTCATTGATCTCGGCGACAAAGCTCGCATCCGCGCCTTTTTTCGCCTCTTCGCCGACGATTCGTTTGTAGTCGAGGCCGGAGGGCACCTTCTTGATGGCGGCATCGATCCTGGCGATGGCACGCGCATCATCTTTCTTCATTCTTCTCACCTTGATATCAGGCACGGCCGAATTCCTTCCTCCTCTTCAGGGAAAATTTTCAGTCTACACGGATGATCTTCACGTGGTGATCGACCCAATCCGGAGGGAGATAAACCCTGCCGCTGTTCCCGCTCAACCTGACCTTTTTCTCGATCATCTCTTCGCCGTAAACTTCAAACTTCACCTTGCCCTCAGGAATCCCAGCGGCGGAATATCTGTCATCCTTCAACTTTTTTTCCCTAGGCACCTTCAAAACCCCTTCCCCGAAAGCGGTTGGTTCCGCGACCTCTCTCGATCACGGCCCTTCTGCCCGGTATGCAGCATCTCACCCTTGCATGGCCCTGAGTGAGAAGTTCCAGCGCTTCGATTCCGTAATAGATTCCGCAGTTCCTTTGCTTACAATTTAATCACATTTTAGCTACAACGTAACTCTAAGGAAAACGGGGAAATGATGTCAAGAAAAAAGAAGACGAGCCTTTACCACGACGCTTTACTTTGACGGGGGCGGAGGGTTTTGTTAAGGTTGCAGGATCACATCGAAAGGCCTTGCTGCAAGGCGCTCTTCAGAATTCATGACCCGGGATGAAACGCATGAACGCTTCGCTTGAACCTTATCTTGTTCCAACCTCGATCATCGACAGTGATCACCCATCGATCCGCCGGTTCGCCGGCCAAACCGTGGAAAACTCCGGCGATGATCCTGTCAGGAAGGCTGTCAGGATCTATTACGCCGTTCGCGACGGCATCTGGTACGACCCTTACTACCCTTTTTATCTCCCGGAGCATTACAGAGCAAGCAACGTCTTGAAAAGCGGCAGGGGTTTTTGCGTTTGCAAAGCATCGCTTCTTTGCGCCCTCGGAAGGGCGTGCGCGATTCCCTCAAGGGTAGGTTTTGCCGATGTGCGCAACCACCTGGCCTCCCGTGCGCTGCTCGACATGATGGGCACCGATCTGTTCGTCTTTCACGGTTTCACCGAATTTTATCTTGAAGGCAAATGGGTCATGGCAACCCCCGCCTTTAATGCCGAACTTTGCCGCAAGCACAAGGTCGTTCCCCTGGATTTCAACGGTCGCGAGGACTCCATCTTCCAGGCCTTCAACCTGGAGAAAAAGAAGTTCATGGAGTATGTGACGTATCACGGAAGCTTTGCGGATATTCCCGTGCAGACCATTGTCGGGGCATGGGAACAGGCGTATACAAGAGAACGGGTCAGAAAATGGATCGAAGAGTTCGAGCGAGGCGGCGGAAAACCAAAAAGAGATTTCTTCCAAGAAGACTCCGTCGAACAGTGACGCTTGTCGAATGCGCCGACCGAGGAGATGCTTTCAAGACGCCCTTGATTTGTGATCAAAGCGTGCTAACGTAGGGTACCGGTTTTCAACCCTGGGATATTCTTCTGAACCGGATGAAGCGATTTCCAGCGTATTCGCGATGCTGCACCACTTCGATCATCTTGCCCTCTTCTATGACCGGCTTCTTGGCCGACCCAAGTCTGCCGTGCTTCGAGACCTGCTGCAACTCCCCATATCAGGCTTGATCCTGGATGAAGGAGGAGGAACGGCCCGGGTTTCCTATCCGTTGCGGGCTCACGTGGGCCGGACGGTGATTGCCGATATTTCCCTCCCCATGCTCATGCAGGCAAAACGAAAAGGGCGGCTGTGGACCGTTAAGTCCGATGCGGAGTGCCTCCCCTTTGCCGACGAGAGCTTTGAAAGGGTGCTCATCGTGGATGCCTTCCACCACTTTGCTGATCAGGCACAATCCCTCGGCGAGATGGTTCGAGTTCTCAAGAAAGGGGGGAGGATGGTGATGGAGGAACCTGACGTGCGCCGCCGGGCGGTGAAGATGGCTGCTTTGGCTGAAAAGCTCCTGCTCATGAAGAGCCATTTCTTTCCGCCCCCTTTGATCGTTGAGATGATCCGGCGGCACGGCCTTTCGGCCCGGATCGCTGAATCCGATCGATTCAGGGTCTGGATCGTTGCAGACAAACCCTTTGGAGAGGTCTAGATTGGAGTTCCTGCTAGTCCCGTGAAGCCTTTTGGAAGATTTTTGTCAGTTTCGAAAGAGGCCCTCCCTTTTTGGACATTTTTTCGATTTCGGATAGGGCCTCCGTCTTCACCTCCTTATCCTCAAAAGGAACGAGCACTTCAAGAGGGACGTCCTTGATCTTTTTCAGGCAGTCCACGAGAGCCGTCTTCTTGGTATCACCTACTCCGAAATATTTCTCGTCCGCTTCCCTGATCAGAAGGTTTGGAACGGCCACGAACTTGTGCGCAGGATTCCCGATGAGGGCCTCATAGATATCAATGAACAAATTCCCCTCGCTTCGAAACAATTTGAACTTGTGAACCCGCGCAAGTATCTCCTCATTGCCGAGAATCCCCATGTCAGCACCTTTTCTGCATCGTTTCGGATTATTCCCCAACTTGGGAGGACCGCCCCATTCGTATACTACAGCTTGACCCGGACCGGCAAGTACGAAATCTGAGGGCGCAAATTTGATGAATTCGTAAACGCTCATGACACGAATATCTTGTCGCCCCCGCGCATGAAAATCCCCCCTGACCCCCCTTTTTCAAAGGGGGGAAGTTTCCTCCTATCCTTCTTCCTCCCCCTTTACAAAGGGGGATCGAGGGGGATTTTCACGGTAAAAAGTCGAAAAACAACGACTTGGTCATTGCGATCCCTTCGACAAGCTCAGGATAAACTCCCCGAAGCCGTTCGGTCCCGAGCTCACGGCCGAGGGGCAATCTCATAACTAGCCGGATATCAATGAGATTGCCACGGCGCTTCGCGCCTCGCAATGACGGTGTGGGACTTTTTACCGTGAAAATGCACCGGCCAGGCGAATTGCCTTGTAGGGATCGGCCTCCGTGCCGATCCATGGAACGGGATGGAACCCGTTCCCTACTTGAAGCCCGCCCCCACATTTTCATGGGCGGGGGTGGCCTGCGCCCAGGGCATGAGTGTTTACGAATGCATCAATATCTTGTGCCCGTAATTTTGATAAGCGATCAGGAGAGAAGACGACATGGAAAACAAGATCGGCAAGATCGCGCCATCCATCCTCTCGGCGGACTTCACGCGCCTCGGAGAAGAGGTCAAATCCGCGGAAGAAGCCGGCGCGGACTACATTCACGTGGATGTCATGGACGGCCACTTTGTTCCCAACATCACCATAGGGCCCCTGGTGGTCAAGGCGGTTCGGGCCACGACCCGGCTGCCCCTGGATGTGCACCTCATGATCTCCAACCCCGACCAATACATCGAGGCCTTCGTGAAGGCAGGGGCCGATATTCTGACCATCCATGCGGAGGCGGCGACCCACTTGCACCGTTCCCTCCAGCACATACGCAAAGCGGGCGCCAGGCCCTCCGTGTCCCTGAATCCTTCCACGCCCCCCGAGCAGATCGAATACGTTCTCGGAGATGTGGACATGGTCCTGGTGATGACCGTGAATCCCGGTTTTGAGGGGCAGGCATTCATCCCCGGTATGGTGCCGAAAATAGCGCGGCTGAGAAAAATGATCGATGAGAAAGGCCTGAGCACGGACATTGAAGTCGACGGCGGGATCAGTCCCGAAACCATGGCCCAGGTTTCCTCCGCGGGGGCGAACGTGTTTGTTGCAGGATCGGCGATTTTTTACAGCAAGGATTACGGGGAGACGATCCGGACCATGCGGGAGAGGATTCTGGAATTGGGGGATTAGGGGATTCTGGAATTGGGGGTTCAATTCGCAAATCCAGAATTCGCAAATCTCCCGCTTGGTTCAAAAGGCTTTGACTCTCTGTAAGGTAGATGTTATATTGACGTGCCGATGCCGGAGGGATGGCCGAGTGGTTGAAGGCGGCGGTCTTGAAAACCGTTGTCCCGAAAGGGATCGCGGGTTCGAATCCTGCTCCCTCCGCCAGAGGAAAGCATTCAGCGATCAGCGCACAGCGCGGTCAGCCGAAGGGTCGGCGCGATTGCTTAAAGCTGAAAAGCTGACTGCCGAGAGCTGATCGCTCCTTGTGCGGAGAGATGGCCGAGTTGGCTGAAGGCGCTCGCCTGCTAAGCGAGTGTAGGGGCTTAAACCTCTACCTCGGGTTCGAATCCCGATCTCTCCGCCATATGGTTCCTTCCTTGGTGTCCGTCAGTTCGATCCCCATGCTCATGAGCTCGTCTCTGATTTTATCCGCTTTAGCCCAGTCCTTTTGATTCCTGGCCTCCTCTCTCTTTTCGATGAGCGCCTCGATCTCTTGATCCTTGGCATCTCCTTCCAGATTCATGACGCCCAAGACATTGTCGACCGCTTTCAGGGCTTCCAGCACTTTGTCCCGGTCCTCATGAGAAAGGCTTCCACCGTCCATCCGCCTGTTGATTTCCCGGGTGAATTCAAAGAGGGCGGCCAGGGCTTTTGCGATGTTGAGGTCGTCGTCCATGGCCTCGATAAACTTGTGCTTGAGATCATAAACGACCTGGTCCGTGCTCGATTTTGATGGGCCGGCAGGGCAGAGGTGAAGCTTCTGGATAAAGGTGTCCAGATTGGCGAGGGTCTTTTTGGCCATGTCCAGTTTCCGGGTGGAAAAGGTAAGGGGCTTGTTGTGGTGATGACTGATAAGCCAGTAGCGCATCTCCCTGCCCGTGTAACCCTTTTTCATCAGGGCCTTGACGGTGTATGGTTCCGCTTCTTTGCCTTCCACAGGTTTCTTGCCTTCTACCATCACAAGCTCGTGATGGATCCACACGTTGGCGAGGGGCTTTCCGGTGACGGCTCGGCTTATGGCAATGGCGTTTTCGTGATGGGGGAAGACAAGATCGGCACCTCCTGTCTGGATGTCGTGGGTGTCGCCGAAAAACCTCAGGGCCATGGCCGGGCACTCCAGATGCCAGCTCGGCCTCACATTGCCCCACGGCGTCTGGAAGAAAACACCCTTCTTGAGCTCACTCAGGGTTGAGCGCTTCAGCAGAGTGAAGTCCCGGGGATTTCCTTTTTCATAGCGATCCAGATCCACGGTCTTTCCAAGGTGCATCTTGTCGAGGTCGATTCTTGAGAGTTTGCCGTAGTCTCTGAACCTGGAGATGTCGAAGTAGAGGGATCGGAACTTCTCGTAGGCATAGCCTTTTTGTACGAGCTTGCCTGCAAGCTCGATCATGTCATCCACATGCTCGCTTGCTCTGGGAAAGGCGGTCGCTCTCTTGATCAGCAGCGCATCGAGATCCTTGAGAAATTCAAGGTAATACCGCTCTGTGTACGCCTTGAGGGGGACACCCTCCTTCTCCGATCCCTGAATGGTGCGGTCATCGAGGTCCGTGAGGTTTACGACATGGTTCACCTCGTATCCCTTGTACTCCAGATAACGCCTGAGCAGGTCGGAGAAAACCAGTTGCCGGGCCTGGCCCACATGAATAAAGCCGCAGAGTGTGGGGCCGCAACTGTACAGGGAAACGCGGTGTTCGTGGATCGGGACAAAGGTCTCTTTTCTGCGGGTCAGGGTGTTGTACATGGCCAGGCCGGAGACCTTCTTGTCCGCAAAAAGGGAAGTGCTCAAGTACCTCTCCCCTCCGTCCGGCAGGAGGACCACGATTCGGCCCTCCTTCATTTCCCTGGCCGCCTTGAGGGCGACGGCCATGGCCGCGCCTGAGCTCATGCCCACGAAAAGGCCTTCTTTTTTCGCGAGCAGCCGGGTTGTTTCAAAGGCCTCTTCATCCTCGACATTGACAATGCGGTCCGGGAGGTGACGCTTGAAGATCCCGGGAGGGTAGGACTCCTTCATGTTTTTCAGTCCCTGGATCTTGTGGCCCATGTAAGGCTCCACGCCGATGATCTGGACGGCCGGCTTGATTTCCTTGAACCTTCGAGCCAGGCCCATGAGGGTTCCTGTCGTCCCCATGGTCGCCACCAGGGCGTCGAGGTTTCCGCCCGTCTGCTCCCAGATTTCCATGGCTGTGCCGTCGTAATGGGCCATCCAGTTGGCGTCGTTGTTGAACTGGTCGGCAAGCCAGTATTTGGCCGGTTCTTCTCTGGCCAGGTTGTAGACAAACTCGATGGACCCGTCCGTTCCCATGTGGGCGGGTGTGAAATGAAGATCCGCACCCATGGCCCTCAAGATTTTCTTCCTCTCTTCGCTGACGGCTTCGGACATGACCAGCAGGATGCGATATCCTTTTACGGCCGCCACCAGGGAGAGCCCGATGCCGGTGTTGCCGCTCGTGGCCTCGAGGATGATTTTTCCCTTAGACAACTCTCTCTTTGTCTCCGCATCCTCGATCATGTAAAAGGCGGGCCGGTCCTTGATGGAACCCCCCGGATTGAAGGACTCCAGTTTGGCCAGGATCTCCACCCTTTTGTTGGTGCTCAGATTCCTGATAGGGACGAGCGGTGTTCTCCCGATCTGGCCGAGAATGTTGTCGTATCTGGCTATTTTCAAAGGTTTTTAGAACCCTCCTTGAAACAAACCTTAAAATTTATTCTATCGCGGCGCTCTTTGCAACAAGGAATTTGAAAGAACGCCTTGACGGGAGATTTTATCCATGATAAGTGAGCAGATTTCCGAGGCGTCCCCTTCTCATGAACTGGAGCGGGGCTCATGAGGCAAGGAGAGAGACCATGAAAATCCTGGTCACGGGCGGTGCCGGTTTTATCGGGTCCAATGTGGTGGACGGATACATTGCGGCAGGGCACCGGGTCCTGGTGGTGGATAACCTGTTCACGGGCAAGCTCGGCAACCTGAACCCCGAGGCGAGGTTCTATCAGGCGGATGTCCGGTCCGATGAACTGCGAAAAATCGTCGAGGCGGAAAAGCCGGATGTCATCAACCACCATGCCGCGCAAATCAGTGTCCCCGCATCAGTGGAAGATCCTCTGTTCGACGCGGACGTCAATATCAAAGGCCTGCTGAATCTGCTGGAAGCGGCTGTGAAACAGGGTGTGAAAAAGGTGATTTTCATCTCTTCGGGGGGAGCGATTTACGGGGAAGCGACCGAGTATCCCACCACCGAGGCCTATCCTCCGCGGCCCCTCTCGCCCTATGCGGTCACCAAGTTCTGCTCTGAGCACTATCTTGCTTACTACCGGCATCAGCATGGTCTTGATTACACCGTGCTGCGCTACGCCAACGTGTACGGGCCCCGTCAGGTCCCCCACGGGGAAGCGGGAGTGGTGGCGATATTCATGAACAATCTCCTGGCCGAAAGGCCGTCCACGCTGAACCATTTCCCTGATGAGCCCGGAGGCATGGTGCGCGACTACTGCTATGTGGGCGACGTGGTGGAGGCCAATATCCTGGCCCTGAGCAGGGGGGGCAACGATTATTTCAACATCGGCACGGGCAGGGGCACCAGGACCGGGGAACTCTTCCGGACGATCTATGACGCAGTCAGGGAAATCAAGCCGGATATTCCGCAGGCCCTGGCGGAACCCTTGCGAAAAGAGGCTAGACCCGGCGATCTGAAGCAAAGTTGCCTGGTCATCGACAAGGCAATGAAGGGGTTGGGGTGGTCTCCGCGCACATCCCTGGCCGAAGGGATTGGTCGAACCCTGGAGTGGCGCCTGAATGCCTGAGATTTTTCTCTCAAATTTTTATGTTCGGCCTTGACAGTTCAATCTCGATAATTAGGTTATTTCGTTAATAAAAGTCGAGATTGACGAATTTTTAAAGGGTCGCCGTCCCGCTGTCCGTCTTCATCAGCAGTTCGGCTAGGGAGGCTGGAAAGATCGGGGCCGTGAGCCTGTCGAAAGGCTCACAATGACCAAGCCGGCGGTTTCGGACTTTTTTCGAGTTCATCAACATTGATGGATTCGTAAACGCTCATGGCCGCCGTATTGGCCGCTTCCGCGCATGAAAATCCCCCTCGATCCCCCTTTACCAAAGGGGGATGACGAAGGGTAGGAGGAAGCTTCCCCCCCTTTGAAAAAGGGGGGCCAGGGGGGATTTTCACGGTAAAAAGTCCCAGGGCGTCATTGCGAGGCGCGAAGCGCCGTGGCAATCTCAATTGTATTTTGAAACAATAAATCTTGATCATGGGAGGAGAATTGCAAGATGAAAGTGAGACCGTTGCATGATCGTGTCATTGTCAAAAGAGTGAAGGAAGAGGAAAAAACCAAGGGCGGAATCATCATTCCCGATACGGCCAAGGAGAAACCCGTGGAGGGAAAGGTGATCGCCGTAGGCGCGGGGAAGGTCCTCGATGATGGGAAAAGACAGCCCCTTCAGGTCAAAGCCGGGGACCGTGTTCTGTTCGGTAAATATTCGGGCACGGAGATCAAGCTGGAGGGTGAGGAACACCTGATCATGCGTGAAGATGACATCATCGCTATTGTGGAGTAATTTTTCCGCTATATGAAATTATGTGAAGCCAATTAAAGGAGGATATGTGACATGGCAAAGGACATTAAGTACAGCCAGAAGGCCAGGGAGGCCATCCTCAAGGGCGTGGATACCCTTGCTGATGCCGTGAAGGTGACGCTTGGCCCCAGAGGCAGGAACGTGGTTTTGGAAAAAACTTTTGGATCTCCGACAATCACCAAAGACGGAGTCACGGTGGCCAAAGAGATTGAACTGGAGGACAAATTCGAGAATATGGGCGCACAGATGGTCAAGGAAGTCGCCTCGAAGACGTCCGATGTGGCTGGAGACGGCACGACCACCGCGACCGTGCTGGCCCAAAGCATTTATAAGGAAGGCTCCAAGCTCGTGGCCGCGGGTGTCAATCCCATGTCCCTCAAGAGAGGGATTGAGAAGGCCGTGGAAGCGGTGATTGAGGAACTGAAGAAGCTTTCCAAGCCGACAAAGGATCAGGAAGAAATCGCCCAGGTGGGAACCATTTCAGCCAACAATGATTCGACCATCGGCAACATCATCGCGGAAGCCATGAACAAGGTAGGAAAAGAGGGGGTCATTACTGTAGAAGAAGCTAAGAGCATGGAGACCACTTTGGAAATCGTGGAGGGCATGCAGTTCGATCGCGGATATCTGTCTCCCTATTTTGTTACAGACCCCGAGAAAATGCAGGTCACCCTGAGCAACCCTTACATCCTGCTCAATGAGAAGAAAATCAGCAGCATGAAGGACCTGATTCCCGTTCTCGAGCAGATCGCCAAAATGGGCAGACCGTTGCTCATCATCGCCGAGGATGTTGAAGGGGAAGCTCTGGCCACGCTTGTGGTGAACAAGTTGAGAGGCACGCTCCAGTGCTCGGCTGTGAAGGCGCCCGGTTTCGGGGACAGAAGAAAGGCCATGCTTGAGGACATCGCCATCCTTACAGGCGGAAATGTGATCTCCGAAGACCTGGGCCTGAAGCTTGAGAACATCACGCTGAATGACCTGGGCACGGCAAAGACCGTTTCCATCGACAAGGACAACACGACGATCGTGGACGGCGGCGGAAGCCGAAAGGATTTGGAAGGCCGTGTAAAGCAGATTCGGGCTCAAATTGAGGAGACGACTTCCGACTATGATCGAGAGAAGCTCCAGGAAAGACTGGCAAAGCTCATCGGCGGAGTGGCCGTGATCAACGTGGGCGCTGCCACGGAAACGGAGATGAAAGAGAAGAAAGCCAGGGTGGAAGATGCACTCAACGCCACCAGGGCGGCTGTGGAGGAAGGAATTGTTCCCGGAGGAGGCGTCGCCCTTCTGCGTGCCGGCTCCGTTCTTGCCAAGACAAAGCTTGAGGGTGAGGAGCAGAGCGGGATCAATATCGTAGCCAGGGCACTTGAAGAACCTCTTCGCCAGATCGCCAACAATGCAGGCGCGGAAGGGTCTGTGGTGGTTGAGAAGGTGAGATCGGGCAAAGCGTCCCTTGGCTACAATGCCGAAACCGGAGCTTTCGAGGATTTGATGAAGGCGGGAATCATTGACCCGACAAAGGTAACGCGGTTTGCCCTTCAGAACGCCGCTTCGGTTGCCGCCTTGCTGCTCACCACGGAAGCCATGGTGGCTGAGAAGCCGAAGGAAAAGGAAGAAATGCCCCACATGCCGCCGGGAGGGGGAATGGGCGGCATGATGTAATCCAAAGCGATGTAACACTGGTAGCTTCAGCCGTATCCGGCAGGTCAGGCCGGATACGGCTTTTTTGTGCATCCACAACCGGGAAAGATGTGACAAAAAGCGTCAATCCGAATCCTTTTTCGGCTGTTTTCTCTGTGGCGTAAGCTCTTCCTGCACAAAATGGCAACTGACTCTCCCTTTATTTCATTGAGCCGTTCCGGATACTGTGTGAATGTTTTGCTGCAGGCATATGAGTGCATGTATGTTTTTATGCAATGATGCAGTTAAACTTATTGATAAAAATATAGTTGACACATAAAAATATATAAGTATAATTAGGTATAATTTATATGAACAATAAGGGCAAGAGTTTTAATTGAAGGTTGCACAAACGAGATTTTCTGGATTTGCAAGTGCGGGAAAGGGAAACAAAATATTACGCTTCCCCATGTAAATCTTGTGGCATGAATGATGCATTATGAAAAAGATTACATGTTAAGGAAGCGGAAAGGGTGAGAATCATGAGCCTGCCTTATTTAAACACAAACGCGGAAAATCAGAAGACGGTGAAAGAACGTTACAGTGTAGCCTTTCCAGTCGATGGATCGGCCGCCTCCTTTGAATTGAAGGTTTGGCACAAGTCTCCGGAATCCATGTCTCTTGTCGTCCGCGAAGATTTGACCACGGTCCTGCCGCACTTCAGAGTGGGAGGAACGGTCAGAATGGACTACTACGCCGTGGATCTGGAGCGTCCTTCCGAGAAGCTGGAAACCGAGGTGCTCAATATTAAGAAAAACGGGCGAGGACGACTGAAAGGCCAATATTTAGTTGATTTACAGATCTTGAAAAGTTACCATTAACAGCTACGTATCGTGAAGCGATTGAGGGGTAACTCTTCAAGATTTTTCTCTTTTGGCGGTCCCTTGACTCAGGCGGGACCGGGAGGTTTTCAGAAGATGGTTTCTTTCCCTTATGAGCGACGAAGCGGTCGCGATAGGCGTTCCGGCTCGGATCGGAGACAGTTGGACAGGAGACAGCCCCGGGATGGAGAAGAGAGAGACGAATACGAGGAGGATCTGGAAAGAGCGGCGGAAATGACCGCCCATCTGGGGGAAGTATGGCACGGAAAGGGAAAAGACCTTTTCGACAAGCACAAATATGAGGATGCAAAAAAGGCCTTAAAGAAAGCGGTTGAGATCAGGCCGGATCTCGCCGATGCCTGGTTCCTGCTGGCCTGTGTTGGTTCCCTGAAAGGCGAAAAAAGCGAAGCCCTCTCCCTCTTGGCCAAAGCCGTGGAAGCCGAGCCGGATTACAGGGAAAAAGCCAGGACCCACAGCGCTTTCAAGAAATACCGGGGTGATGGGGATTTCGAGAAAATCATCCAGTGATTCGACTTCGTGCCTCGGGCTCATCGCTGTTACCCAAGTCTGATCGTCCTTTGAAACAATGGCTCCCCCTTGAACGTGTGCAGACCAGAACCATCTTTGACTTCCTGAATCCAACAAAGCGACGAAAGTCCCTCCCGGACCGTCCCTGCAAAGAAGCGATTTTGCGGAGCAACTCAAACGTCATTCCGGACAGGTCATGTTTTGCATTGGGGATCCGGATTCCGGAAAAGGCTTCTTCTTGAAGGTGCGCGACGAGCAGACGCCCAGGACCATGTTGTCCTGTGCGATTGAAAGATTTGCACGGTCGAGAAGTACGCCTTATTTTAAAAGAATGATTAAATTGCCCGAGAGCCATGTCCAGCCAACAGCGAAAATCCATCCTCTGCCCCAAATGCAGAAAGCTCATCAACGTCGATGAGGCGCGTTGCCCTTATTGCGGCACATCTCGACCGGGGTCTTTGTGGAAGAGAGCCTTGAATTTTCGAACGATGAGAGATACGGATCAAGCGGTCCAATGGATCATTTTCATCAACGTGGGCATGTACATCCTCTCGCTTGTCTTGAGACCCTCTTCGATTCACCTGACCATGAGCCCCTTTTCCATGCTGTCCCCTTCCAGCGAGAGTCTCCTTCTTTTGGGAGCCACGGGCGCAATTCCGGTGCTTCAAATGGATCGCTGGTGGACGCTTGTGTCCGCCGGCTACCTGCACGGGGGTGTGCTTCACATCCTTTTCAACATGCTGGCCTTCAGGCAGTTGGCAACGGTGGTCCGCGAAGAGTACGGAGTCACCCGGATGTTTGCGATTTATGCCCTGGGCGGTGTCGCGGGTTACCTGGTTTCCGTGCTGGCAGGCGTGAGGCTGACCATCGGCGCTTCGGCATCCGTATGCAGCCTCATCGGTGCGATCCTGTATTATGGGAAGAGCCGGGGAGGACTCCATGGTCAGACGCTCTACAAGCAGGTGGGTGGATGGGCTTTGGGCATTTTTCTCTTCGGCCTCCTTGTGCCGGGGATCAACAACTGGGCGCACGGAGGAGGCATCCTCGCCGGAGCGGGTCTCGGGGCTTTGCTGGGTTATCAAGAGAAGGTGAGAGAGAATCTCTTTCACAGGGTGCTCGGTGTCGGATGCATGATGATCACCGCGGCGATTCTGGCGTGGGCCCTTTTCTCGGGAATCCTCTTACGGCTGCTGAGCGCATGAGGCGGCCTGACAACCGAACTTTCCCCTTCAACCTCTATAAGACACCCTGTAGGAAGAAAAGGAGCCGTTGCGGAGGCGCGACGGCTCCTTCAATGAGTAGCCTTTTCAGGTGCCGAGACACAGAATCGAACTGTGGACACGGGGATTTTCAGTCCCCTGCTCTACCGACTGAGCTATCTCGGCATGGCGTGGAGATTATACCGCTAAAGGCGTGATGTCAAGATGAAATGTGATCAGCGAGCCTCGTTGTCCTCCAGGTCGAGTTCCAGGTCAAGCTCTCCGAGGTCCAAAGAAAGATCGCTCTCCTGGGTCTTGCTCGCTTTTTTCCCTTTGCCCTTTCCCGACCCCTGCTTTGCCTCAAGGGGAATTTCGTCCAGCTTGATCTCATCCAGGTCCAGCAGCTTATCCAGATCCTCGTTGGATTCTCCATCGAGCTGCAGGTCGCTTGGCCCAATTTCTGCTGGTGCAGGGCCTTCTCCCGCACCGCCTTCAAGGTCCAGGGACCCCAAGTCCAGGGAATCCTCATCTCCCCCCGGGGCTTCGCCCAAATCCAGGGAGAGCTCGTCCTCCGTGGAGGTCGCTCCGGTAGATTTCCCAAGCTCCAATTCCCCTGTGTCGGGGCCCAGATCGTCATCTCCAGGGCTTCCAAGGTCAAGCTCCGCGATAGCATCTTCCGTGTCCATGTCCAGGTCCGAGCCTAAAACATCTTCGGCTGCGCTTTTCCCTCGGCCGGCAGTTTTGCCGGTATCCAGGCCGAGGCCCGATGTATCATCAAGGGTAATCTCCTCCGATCCCAGCTCGAAGTCACCGGACTCCGGAAGGGACACCTCACCGGAATCGAAATGGCGAGATTCATCATCGAAACCAACCTCCACTTCGCGGTCCATGGCAATTTCGCTGGAGCCTCTGGTCGATGCTCCGTGGGTGTCATTGACTTCCCCTGTGAGGGCGCCCAACATAAAAGGGGGATCAGGCCTGAAAGCAGGAAGATGCAGCTTTTCTTGCTCAGAGGAAATGTCCTTGTCACATTTCGGGCAGGTCAAGTTATAGTCGAAACTGACGTAACTGCACTTGGGGCATTTCATGCTGAACTCCTAAATTTTCGTTAATCTCAGAATAAGACCGCCAAGCTTGGTTAAGAACGTATATTCTTATTATGTAAAATTGGTGCATAAATAAATATCATAATTTTTCATATTGGTCAAGCATTCAATATTTATTCGATCTTTTTCATTTCTCCCCTGTATACACCCCTTCATAGTCCAGCGTGCTCAGGGGAACCCCTCGAGAAATGAGCCTTCCGTCCACAACCTCACCAATGAAGAGCGTATGGTTTCCGGGGTTCGAGGCTGATTTCACTCTGCAGTCCACATAGGCAAGGCAATCGCTCAGCAAAGGCGACCCTGTCATTCCTTTGGACCAGCGGATAGGGGCAAACTTGCCGGCAGGGTCAGGTCCCTTGAATAGCTTCAGAAGATCTCTCTGATCCCTGGAGATGGCATGAAGGGCAAAAGCCCCGCTCTTCTCGATTAAACGGTGTGAGTACCGGCGGGGGTGCACGGCGACCGCAACCAGGGGCGGTTTGAAGGAAATTTGAGACACCCACGAAGCGATCATGCCGTTGAACTCATCTTCATGAGCGGTTGTCAGCACGTAAATGCCGTGGACCATCAGGCCTAATGCCTCTATCCAAAGCTTATCCATGCCGGCCTGTTCCCTCCTTTTGTCCGCCTTTACACTCTCTAATGGCCATTCTCGCCAGCTCATCGCAGCGCTCGTTTTCCTTGTGGCCCTTGTGGCCTGGGACCCACTGCCACTCGATGCGGTGCTTTTTGCTCAGAGCCAGAAGCTCCTCCCAGAGGTCTCGATTGATGACAGGCTTCTTCTCGCTGTTGATCCAGTTCCTCGCAACCCACCCCCTGACCCACTGGGTCATTCCTTTGACGACGTAGTTGGAGTCGGTGACCACCTTGACCCTGCAAGGTCTTTTCAGGGCGCGGAGACCCTCGATGATGCCTCTTAATTCCATTCGATTGTTTGTGGTCCTGCGTTCACATCCGGAAATCTCCCGGGTGGTTTCACCGTATCGCAAGATGGTTCCGTAGCCTCCCGGTCCGGGATTGCCGCTGCACGCCCCGTCGGCAAAAAGCTCTACCATGCGTTCTTTTTTCTTTTCCATCATGACGCGTGCTTGCATTGGTGCGTGTGTCATTTCGAAGGAGCGAAGCGACTGAGAAATCTTTGAACTGTCTCGGAGGAGATTTCTCACTTCGTTCGAAATGGCCGTCCCCGCCAGGCCCTGGTCTCTTTGAGGGGGAGATCCGCTAGTTAATAAACCGCCCCCTCACGAATATCATGAGCACGGGCTTTTCAGGATAATTGGTTTTCAATCGCAGCGTGCCCTGGTAGTGGTCGCTCACGTTCGGAATGCTTGTGAAGCTGATGCGGTAGTGCTTGCCCTCCGAAATCTCCTCGATGGTGTATTTCACCCTGTGGTTCAACGAGAAATCGACAGGTTCGATTTTCAGCGTTTTGGCAGGATCTCCCTTGATGTCCACCGACTTGGTCACGGTCTCGGTCATTTTTCCTTGAAGGAACACGGACCTGGGAGAAACCAGGATAGGCGTTCTGACAAAGGCTTCGATGGTAATGGTGTCAGTTTGCCTATTTGGGTCGTTCGTGTAGACCCTGGCTGTCTTGCGAACCTTGCCTTCATAACCTCGCGTGTTGAGTTTCAAGGTGATTTTTCCCTCCCCTCCGGGGGGTATGGCCCGATCGAAGTGGGCCACGGCGCATCCTCAGCCGGGATTGACGTTCTTGATCTCCAAGACTTGAGCGCCGCGATTCATCACCGTGAAGGAGTGCTCAAGGATAGCGCCTTCTTTCACTTCTTTGAAGTCATGAGAGGTCTCTGTGATGACCATTTGGGGGCCTGTCCCTTTTTGCGCGGATGCTGGTGAGCCTAAAAAAAAGAAGATCATAAGACAAAAAAGTGCTAGCATAGAGGCTTTCTTCATTGGTTCCTCCTCCGGGGGCCCTGTTCGAGACCAAAATCTGCGGAACACGAACGCCGCGGACAAATGAAAAGAATATCATAAACATCGGAAAAATGACAAGCGATTTGTAATGACAAGGCTTGACATGATCTATTAGAATTCGCGCCGGTGGAGCGCAAACGGACGAGAAAACAGGCATGAGCACGAGTAGCAAGAAAACCATTGCTGCGGCAAAGGGGAAGCCGAGGCCTCCGGACAAGCGGAAACCTCGCGCTTCGAAAGACACTCTGTCGGACGAGAGATACCGTGTCTTCATTGAGAACATCGATGACGGCGTCTATGAGGTCGACCTTCAGGGCAACTTCACGTACGTCAACAATGCTCTGTGTCATGCATTCGGCTTTCCCAGGGAAGAAATCGAGGGAGCCAGCTTCAGCAAGTTTATGGACGATGGACATGCTCGTGCCGCCTTCGATATCTTCAACAACATCTACAAGACGGGCAAAGGGATTGCGGACCTCATGTGGGAAATCATTGACGGGGAGGGGAAGAGAAGGAACATCGAGCTTTCAGCCAATCTGATTGTGACGGCAACGGGCGAAAAGACAGGTTTTCGCGGCATCGCGAGGGACGTGACGCAGAGGATCAAGGCTCAGGCAGCCCTGAAAGAATCGGAAATCCGTCTGCAATGCGCGTATGAAGCGAGCCGCGCGGCCGAAAAGCAGTACAGAGTACTCCTTGATTTCCTTCCTTACCCTGTGGTGGTGTTTACTCTCGATGGAAAAGTGAGCTACCTGAATCCCGCCTTCACGAAAACTTTTGGATGGTCCCTGGAGGAGTTGAAGGACAAGCACATCCCCTATGTTCCCCCGGGTCTTGAAGAGCAGGTGCAAAGGGACATCGCGGAGCTCTTCGAAAAGAGAGTCATTCACCGGCGCCGGAGCCGCAGGATGACCAAGGATGGAAGGCTGATCGACGTGGTGATGTACGGTGCCCTTTTTTCGGAATCCGAGGGCCGGGCTGCCGGCGAGGTGGTGCTTCTGAGGGACATCACCCAGGAGAAGAGGCTGGAAGCCGTCAAGGAGACCCTTTTCCGCATCAGCATGGCCCTGCCTTCCTATCCCCGCCTCGAGGACTTGCTGGACTACGTGAGCGGCGAAATCAAGAAACTTCTCAATGTGGAGGGCGCCCTGGTCATACTGCTGGACGAAGAGAATCAGGAACTTTTCTTCATGGGCGCCGCTTATGATGACCGGGATACGCAGAGGCGAGCGAAAGAGGTCCGCTATCCTGCAGACAAGGGGGTTTCAGGAAGAGTTATCAAGACGGGCGAGCCCGTGATCGTGCAAGACACGTCCAGAGACCCTTATTATTACGGCCTCATCGACCGTCAGATGAACTTCCAATCCCGCAGCATGCTGGACGTCCCCCTCAGGAGCGGCGAGCGCATCATCGGTGTGCTTTGCGCCATCAACAAGAGGGAGGGGATGTTCGATGAGGCGGACGTGGAACTCCTCAACATGATTGCAGGAACCGTGGCTCTGTCCATCGAGAATGCGCGGTATGCGAAAGAAACGACTGAGGCCTACAACGAGGTGGCCAGTCTGAACCGTGCAAAGGACCGAATGATCAACCGTCTTTCCCATGAGCTCAAGACGCCCACATCCGTGCTTCTGGCGAGTCTGAACATTCTTCAGAAAAGGCTTCGAGAACAACCCGAGGAAACATGGCAGCCCACCTTCGAGAGGGCGGTGAGGAATCTCGACCGGATCCTGGGGATTCAGTATGAGGTGGAGGATATCATGGAGGCCAGGCATTACAAGACCTATGAGCTCCTCAACCTTCTCCTTGACCAGTGTGCCGACGAGCTGGAATCCATGGTCGCTGAAGAGATGGGCGAAGGGCCGCTCGTGGAAAAGATCCGGAAGAAGATTGACGACCTCTATGGACCCAAGGAACTCAAGATATCCGAATTCTCTCTGGATCGATTCATTGAGTGGAGACTCAAGGAACTGAAGCCTTCCTTTGCTCACCGCGAGGTGGAGATCATCGCCCGCCTCGAACCCGTCCCCCATATCTGTGTTCCGGAGGATGTTCTGGGGAAAGTGGTTGACGGCCTGATCCGTAACGCCGTCGAAGCGACCCCCGACGAGGGGAGGATCGAGGTGACGGTGCAGAAAAAGGGGGACGGAGCGGAGTTGATCGTTCATGACCGCGGGATCGGGATCACGGATGAAAACCAGCGGCGCATCTTTGAAGGCTTCTTCATGACCCAGGATACCATGGCCTACTCGTCGAAGCGTCCCTTTGATTTCAATGCCGGAGGAAAGGGCGCAGATCTCTTGCGGATGAAGATCTTCTCGGAGCGCTTCAACTTCAAGATCGAGGTCAGCTCTTCCAGGTGCCGCTATATCCCCTTGGACACGGATGAGTGCCCGGGACGAATCAGCCAGTGCGATTTCTGTAAAGAGAGGGCGGACTGTTTCCGGTCCGGAGGCACCGTGTTCAACATCTACTTCCCCCCTGCCCCCGAAGGCAGTTGCCCCATGCCTGAAAAATCGGAATGAAGAAAGATTCACCGCAGGGCACGCCCGCCTTCGTTAAAACTATGGCGGGCAGGCCGAGAACGCAAAGAGGGACTAACCGCAGAAAACCGCAGACAAGCGCAGATTTCTCACAGAGCCACGGAGAGCACTGCGAAATGCTTGAAATCGGCATGACGCTGTGCTGCGGCCGGAGAAACAAAAGACCTTGTTTCTCTCAGCCGTAGGATGGGTTGAGAGAAGCGAAACCCATCGGAAGGGGCGGTGGGTTTCACGGTTGTTCAACCCACCCTACGCCTTGCGCCCAGAGCTTCGCCCTGATTTCAAGCAAGAGTAGAGAAAACGAATGACACGTCTCTCAGAGAGCCCACGAATGACCCAGAGAGAGGAGAGGGTGTGCTTCGCATTTGGAGCCACCAACTTCGCGTGGCTTTCGAGTGCACAGGACAAAAGCCTGGTACCGTAGGATGGGTTGAGTGAAGCGAAACCCATGCAGGTCGATGAGCTGATTGCGAATTGGGATTACGAGTTCAGGCATTATGGGTTTGCGAGAATTTCTATAGCCGCAATTGTTTTTCTCCTGTCTCCTGTATTCTGTCTTCTGTATTCTTCTCTTTCCACCACTCCATCATTCAGATATTCCCTTCTTCTCCCCATTATTCCACCATTCCCTTTAAGTACTCCAGTACTCCAACACTCCATCACTCCATTCTTCTCTTATACTCCTCGTGGCTTTCAAGCAGCTCGTCATGCTTACCCACAGCAACGAATCGACTTTCATCGAGAAGGAGAACAAGGTCCGAGCGGGCCAGGGTGGATCCATGGTTCGATACGATAAAAAGGGTTTTGTTTTCTGCAACCGTCGGCAGCGTAAGCAGCACAGCGTCCTCCGTCTTCCTGTCCAGGGCGGATGTGGGTTCGTCCAGCACGAGAATGTCCGGGTTCTTCACGAGCGCTCTTGCAATGGAGAGGCGCTGCTTCTGTCCTTGGGACAACCGGATGCCCTTTTCGCCGATGTCGGTTTCGTAGCCCGAAGGCAGGCTGATGATGAAGTCGTGGATGCCGGCTATCTTGGCCGCTTGAATGAATTCCTCGTCCGTCGCATCGGGGTTTCCGAAACGCAGGTTGTCCATGAGGGTGCCTGAAAGGAGAAGCGTGCTCTGGCCGACATACCCGATGCGGGCTCTGAGGGACCTGATTTCCAAACTCGACGCGGCCTCACCGTCAAAGAAGATATCTCCTGCTGTGGGTTTGTAGAAACCGAGCAGGATGCTCAAAAGCGTGGTCTTGCCCACACCGCTCGGGCCCACGACGGCTACGTGCTGACCAGGTTGGATGTGGAAAGAGACGCTTTCAAGCACCGGTTCTGTGCCGTCATAGGAGAAGGAAACATCGCGGAACTCGATCTCTCCTTTCAGCCGTTGCACTCCTTTGCCTTTTGCAATTTTGTCTTCAGGAGCGATATCGAAGAGGTTGGAGACTCGCTCCAGCGATGCCAAAGCCTGTTGAAGTTCGAGGTTGGCGCCGGCAAGGAACTGGGCGGGACCAAACACATAGCCGAGGTAAGCCTGGAAAGCCAGGAGTGAGCCCAGAGACCACTGATCTTTAATGACCCAGTAGGCCCCCAGGGCAAGGGTGATCCCTCGCCCGAGGGCGGGCAGGGTGCTGACAGCCATGTCGGCGACGGAGGTGACCGCCGTCCGCTCCAGAGAAATGCGGAGTGCGGACTTGAGTTCGGCCAGGATGCGGCCCAGGGTTCTTGCCTCTGCGGCAAAGGACTTGATCAGGGATGTGGAGGCAAGGGACTCCTGCAGACGGCTCGCCACCCGACCGTCCTGTTCCATGCTTTGGTGACCCAATGCGTGCACTTTTCCGGAAAAGTAGTGCATGCCATAGAAAATTCCAGGAAGGAGAAGGAGCAGAATCATGGCCAGTCTCCATTCCAGATAGAAAAGAAGAATCAGTCCGCCAAGGAATCGAACTGCGTTGCTGAGGATATAGACGATACTGCTCGAGAAGAACCAGCGCAGGCCCTCCACGTCGCCGGTCAGGCGGGACATGAGGTATCCGGTCTGAGCGTGATCGAAAAAAGCCTTGGGCAGGGAAAGCACGCGGTCGATAAGATCGCTCTGAACGTCGAGAGTCACCCGCTGCTCGAAACGGGCGAAGAAGAATTCCTCCAATAGGCGCATGAGTTTTTCGGCCACCAGGATGATGACGAGGAGTGCGATGGCTCCCGCGAGCAGCGCGACCTGGCGCTTGAGGATCACTTCATCGACGATGTAGCGAGTGATCAGAGGCTGAGGGAAAGCGAGAATGGATGTGGCGAGGATGAGGAAGATTCCCCAAATCCCCATGCGCCAGTGCCGGCTGAAGTATGGCCGGAGATTCTTAAGGCTTGCCGCAAGGCTCCTTTTGCCCCTTCGGCCGGTCATGGGATCCTGAGGCAAGGGCCGCGAAAGGCCCTGCTTCAAACAGGTGAACCAGGTGTCGTCGCTCTTCCTCATATCCCTAATATGGTACATCACCAGGGGCCGCTGATTCAAGCCAAAGAATTGCGGATTGCGAATCCGGGGATTGAGGAATTGAATTCCCCAATTCGCAATTCCAGAAATCGCAATTCTTCTTCTGTCTCCTGTATTCTTCTTTAACCAATACTCCAGTCTTTCTTTCTTCCCTCTTTCAGTTTAGAATATTCCCTATGTCGAATCCCGAACCCCCCATCTTCCTCACCTCCGTTCATCTCTTCGCAGACCTGTGCGAAGAGATGCTGCGCCAGGGCAAGAGCGTGCGATTTAGCGCGCCCGGGCGGAGCATGTATCCCACCATCAAGGAGAACGAAACCATCACGGTTGAGCCCATCGAGCCAACCTCGGTCAACGTCGGTGACATTATCCTATACCGTCAGGACAAAAACGTGGTGGCCCATCGTGTTTTTCGAATTCATTCGGCTGAGTTGGAAACGCCGCCTCCGTGCATGCTTGAATCTTGTCTCTCGTCAGTTGCCCCTGGTCGCTCTTTTCTTACTCGCGATGATACGTGGGGCAAGGAGGAGGCGCTTGTAAGAGGGGAACAAATCCTGGGCAGGGTCGTCGGCGTGGAGAGAAACGGTCGCGAGATTGACCTTTACAGCAGAAAAGCCCGTGTCCGTCTCCTGGTACACACCATAGGTTCACGCCTCAAGAGGCTCTTCTAGCCGCTGCTCAACGCAGATCATCTCACCGCTGAGAGCGCAAAGAAACGAAGCAAGAGACCTATCAATCGCGAAAGCACGTGTCCCGCCGTCTTGTCCGGCTTAGCTTAAGCGAAGGCGGAAGCCCTCCCGCTGCGACTTCAGGCGGTTAATATTTTCAGCTCGGGGAAATAGGTGACATAATACCCGGCGTCATGGGTCACGATGGTTTGATCCTGCATATGCAAAGCATATGCACCTATTAAGAAGTCAGCAAGAATATGTTGCCTGACTTTGATGGAAGCCCCGCATTTATCACAAACCATTGTCGGGATCTTTGTGCCGCATCTGTGACATGTAAGCACACGACGTTTGTTGTATGTGTCCCAACGTCTTGCCGCTTCGAGGTATGCCTCCGGCGGCATGTCGCCGACGACTATTCCCGTATCGGTCAAGAAACGGGCCAACTCTATTTCACTTCGAAATATCAAGGAAAGCTCGCCGTAAACGATCTTGGGAACGATCAGCGTCTTGCTTTTAGAAAGATCCCCGAGCAGAAGGGCATATTTCTTGCCCAAATCAGGAATTCCCGCATAGATGTAAGCAAGTGGATTTGTATCGATGATAACGCTACTCATCGGTTCTTCCGCGGAGTCGGTCAACGACCGTGTCAATGTCACGTTTGGTCGAGGTTCCTCGGCCTACCCATTTGAGAAAACCATTTCTTTTTCGAGACCTTACGATGAGCACTTTATTATTTTCAGCGATCACATCCACTTCAGTCCCGGGCAGAAGCGAGAATTGATTTCTTATTTCCTGAGGAATGGTAATTTGTCCTTTCGATGTAACTCTGGGCATCGCTCTCTCCTTCGGTATTACTAATTTTAGAATGTAATACCGCCGAGCAAAGAAGTCAAATATTCTATCGCAGAGGGCATAGAGGTCGCGGAATGGAGAAGCAGAAAATCTATCGAATAATGCCTGTGTCAAAGACGGGCGGTAAGCCACGCCAGAGGTTCACCTGCCTATGGCAGGCGGACAAACTTTAGTCGTTTCTGGCGTGGCCTGAACCGAAAAGGGTAACTGGTGCCGCAAAATTCTACAGAAGGCAAGGCAGGGCTGGGTTATCGAATGTTACTTATATTTTGATGTACGTGCCGTATTCCGAACGGGCAAAGGCCCACCAGCGTAGGATGGGTTGAGAGGAACGAAACCCATCACGCCGACTCCCCCATAGATTGGGCCGTGGGTGCTAGTAGAAGATGTTGAGCGCGGGGAAGTACTTTTTGTAGAATCCTCTGTCTCGGGTCAGGAGCCTTTCGGATATCCTCTCGGCGTGCGCGCCGACCAGGAAATCGGCGAGCACTCGACCTCTTTTTCCGCTTTTCGGGGAATTGAGGCGCCAGCTCGGCATAGATGATTTCGTTAATCACCAGGGATTCGTCGGCGTAGGCTTGATCAAGAGCCTGTTTTGATTTCTCACCCCACTGAGGATCGGGTAAGAAAACATCCAGAAGCACGTTTGTATCGACGAGGGTGATCATCGTCCTCTCAAGGCATCAATGATGTCGTCCGTTTTGGATTTCTTATTGAGAATCCCGTAAACCTTTTCAACCGGGCTGGTACGGCGTGCCCTCTTCCTCAGCAAGACTCCCGACTCCTCAGGCACGAACTCCACCTCGATATTCGGCAGAAGGCCGTATTTTTCGCGAACGTCCTTCGGGATCGTCACTTGGCCACGTTCTCCAATTTTCATATTTCTTGTCCCCGAAATACATAGTAATGTTCACATATCAATGAATTACGCAAACCGAGTCAAGGGCTTGCGCTTTCGCCTCTTCGACGGCCTCCCTTCGAGAGCCTCAGGGTCTGCGACAGGGCTTCAGCGGACAGGACGCAGCCCAAGCGCCTCGCCGCTTGGACAGAGCCCCTGCGGAGCGTCCCGCAAGGCGCGAGAGATACGAAACCCGACACTAATCAAGACCCCACTTTTCGCGATCCCCTGTCGCAGCAGGCTTCGTATCGATATCTGCAATAAATCTCTTATGGATTTAAAGAGCGTTCGTTCTCCTTTCTGCCTTCTCAGCAGAAAAGAGCATACTCTCTCTGCGCTCTCTACCGTCCCGTCCGAGGCGGGTAAACTCTGCGGTGAACTTGCTTCTAGGGCTTCGCCTTGCGGCCCCGTGCTTTGCCAGGATTTCAAGGAGGGAAAGAAAAGAGTCATGACAGGCTCTCACAGAGCACACAAGGGCCGGCAAAGAAACAGCATAGAATGGAATAATGGAGACTTTGTTTTTTATGGACATCTCCCGGGCTTTCTCGGTAAAATCAGAAAAACGCCTTTCGATTTCAAGGAGATAGTCCATGGATACAGAGGAACTAAAGTTGAAATACCCGACTGGGTTTGAGTTTGCTGTTCATATGACAAAGGATGAACTGGAACGGCATATCCGGTTGATGGCCGCACTGAAAATGTTTGAACTCGGAAAAGTTTCTTCCGGCAAAGCAGCCGAGCTGGCCGGAATGTCGCGGGTTGAGTTCTTAGAGACATGCGGTAGATATCGCGTGAGTATATATAATTATTCGCCGGAAGAGGCGGAAGGAGAGTTGAAGAGAGACCTGGAAGAAGCGAGAAAACGGGTTCAGTAGTGATACTGGTTTCGAACACGGGGCCGATTATTGGATTGGCCAAGATTGGAAGACTGGATCTTCTAAAAGACCTCTTCGGAGAAGTTCTAATTCCTTCCTTTGTCCACAAAGAGCTTTTCGGTAAGGTGGGCTCTGAAGCGGTCATGATCGAGGAGGGTCTTAGTAATTTCATCAACGTTGCGGAAGTCACGGCAACGGAACAATCAGTGGAACCGGTTTTAAGCGAGCTCGATGAAGGTGAGAGGCAGGCTGTAGCCCTAGCCCTTGGTCTTGGCGAAGACGTTTTGTTGCTGATAGACGATCGTGCGGGAAGGCAGGCAGCCAGAAAACTGGGCGTGCCTGTCACAGGCCTTTTAGGCCTGCTGCTTTTAGCGAAGGAAAAGGGCTTGGTGAATCGTGTCGGTTTGATGATAGAGGAGCTGAGGGAAGCTGGGTACTGGCTTTCAGACGAAGTTGTCGAAGTGGCTAAGAAGCTTGCAGGTGAGTGAAGACAGCGGCGAAATCTATGACAGCACGAACATGCTGTTCTTTTAGAGTAGGAAAATCCTCCAAAAGTTCATCAACACTTGCCCCCTCGGCAAGGCTCGCTAGGATCGTGCGTAAGGTCACGCGGGTCCCCTTGATAACAGGTTCCCCTCCACAGATTTTCGGATCTCTCCCGATGTAATCTTCGTAGTCCATCCTAATATACCCCATCTGACAGTAGGAAGGCCGTCACCCTGAAAGCTTTTCGAGGTAAAGCCCAATAGTCGGCAGCACCGAAAAGCCCGCCCTGGCTGAAGCGTCGCGCTTGTTACCGAAAACGGCCCGCCACAAAGACGGCGGGTAAACCACGCCTGAGGCGGGCAAGCCTTGGGCCGAAATGGGCAACCAACGTTTTAAGATCTTCTGGAGGGACAGAACGCGCTGGGTACTCGAGTTCCATTTATATTTTGATGTCCCCTAGATTCTTTGAGCGCTTTCGGAGTGGGTTCAAGGTGAAAAAAACCTTTACAACTGAAAAATAGTTTTACGGTTTTGGCCCCGAATGTCAGCATTTGATTTTTCTTTGCCCTGATCTTTTTGACCTCTGATCTCCGGCCTTTGACTTCTCTTTCCGGTACTCCAAGCCTCCAATCTTCCATCATTCCATCATCCCTTCTTTGCTCCACTTTTCCCTATCCCAGCAGATCCTGTTTATCCTGTCTAAATTGAGCCTTCTCTCCGCGGTCTCGGCGCTCGAGCAACTTCCTGGCCCGGCTCACAATAATTGTCTCAAAAAAGGCCCTTTTGACCGAAAATTGTCAAAGCCCCCATGCCTCCAGCCTAAACATTATAGGCACAGAAAATCTGATGAACCGGCGCAAAGGGCGAAAAAGTCACTTTTCTAGTTCCGAACTCATGCCTCACCAGACCCTCACTCGATAACCGACATGCCAATATTTTTAATGACTTGGGGAAACATCAGTCCCCATTGCCACCCCGGATCCGTGCCTGTGTTTGAGGGTTTAAGGATTGCCCGGAGGCTGCCGGCTGTCATGCTGTTTACTCCAGCGCCCGTGGCATAGTCCTTGCTCACAATACCATACAGCCATGTCTATATCCGTATACGACAAAAGAAAAAAGAGGCGAATGAAAAGGGCAGGCTCACCGCAGAGACGCAAAGAACGCAGACAGAATGTTCTCCTTTCTGCTGAGACGGCAGAAAGGAGAACGAACGCTCTTTAAATCCATAAGAGGCTTAGTGCTGATATGGATATCAAGCGTGATGCGACACAGGAATCACCGAAAGACGTAGGGTGGGTTGAATGCATATGAAACCCACCTTCGCCTTGCTTGATGGAAAGGGTCCGCTCCTTTTGCTTTCCGCCCTCACAGCGGAAAGCAGAAGCAGTAACCTTTGCGGTCTTGGCGCCTTTGCGGTGAATTCTTCGCAAGAAACTCCAGATTGGAGACGAAAAGATATGAGTCCCAAAACTCAAAGCAACTTTGGGATGAGAGCAACGAGCCGGACCATCGCGGTTGCCGCACGAAACCACCTCGTGCTTTTCACCTTCGGCATTCTGGTTCTGCTCATCGGTCTGCTTGGCCTGACTCAACCTGCTCAGCCGTTTGCTCCGAGCAACCAGTCCGAAACCAACCTGGAAGATGGTGATCCGAACGGCTCGGCGGGTGGAGCCGACGCTGACGCTGTAGGCACAGGGATCCCCTACGGGCGCAATAGAAACGTGGATGCCGATGAAAACATGAATCATCCGGACGAATTGCAGGGCGGAATTTACACGGTGGCGATCGAGGACCAGGATGAAGAAGCGTCTCAACCGATCGCGCTTGCCGCAAGAGAATCCGGTCAGGGCGATTTTCGCTATGAGGTGTCTGCGGCGCCCTACCGGGTTTATTTTCCCGCATCCCTTCATTCTCCGGTCAACCTGATGTCGCAGGGAAAGCGCTATGAATTTTCGCTGGAGGAAATGAGCTATAACGCCGGTGAGGATCAACTGAGCGGTCCCCGACCCGCTTCGGCAGAAAGAGGTGCTGAAACCGTCATCTACCCGGACGCATTCGAGCATGTCGACGTCGAATACCATTTGACGGCGCAGGGCTTCGAAGAATTCTTTGTACTGAAAAAAAGGCCCCGGGCCCCGGCCGGCCGCCTCCCCGACCCGACCCTCGATTTTGCCGCCACCATCGATGCCGGCGACCTTCGGATGTATGTCGACGGCGTTCCGGCGCCTGAGAATTTTACAACGGAAAAGTCCATTGAATTTGTCGACGAGGCCGGTCGCAACACCGTTTTCAGTTTGCCCGCCCCCTATGCGGTCGATGCCGCCGGCCAGACCATCCCCGTCCGCTACACCGTCCAGACCCGGGGAGGCAGCGTCCGGGTCCACACCCAAACCCCGTATGCCTGGCTCGATGACCCTGGAAGGGTCTATCCGGTCAAAATCGATCCAAGCACGACGATCGATGCCGGCTACTCTATAACATTGACGGATGGTTCCACCTGGGAAACCGGTACCATCTCCATAGGGGAGTGGTGGGGGGTTTACCGAAGCGGCATTGACTTCGACACCTCAACGATCCCGGACAGCGCCACGATCACGAAGGTTGAACTCAAACTCTATATCGTTGACGATTACGGCCCCATTGGCAATGACGTCGGCGACATGACCAAGAAGGCCTACACCTATAGGGTCACCGACGACGACAAATCTGGCTTCTGGTCGGATGTGGACGGCAATCAGTATCTTTCCAATTCCAGCGGGATTGATGGAGAAGGCTGGAGTACCGTCGAACTGCTCTCGGCGGCCGCCACGGACCTGCAGAACCAGCTGGGTGCAAATTGGTTTTCAGTGGGCTGGACCGGAACCACCGAACCCAATAATACGGGCATGGATGCCGATACGCACTCGGACACCAATAAGCCGCAACTGATCGTCACCTATAGTCTTCCTGTTCCTTTAACCAACGTCAGCAACACCCCCAGCCCCGACACCGCGGGCGAAACCTCGACCCACACGGTCTCCTTTACCACGGCGAACGCCCTGCCGGCCGACGGCAAGATCGTGGTCACCTTCCCGGCGGGGTTCGACCTCACCGCGGTAGGCAACACGGATATCACCAGCACCACCATGGACGGCAGCTTTACCGTGAGCCGAAGCGGCCAGGAGCTGACCATCACGCGAAGCGGCGGCACCTCCCAGTCCGCGGCAGCCGAAAATATCATCATCGCCGACATCACCAACACCGCCACCGCCGGCACGAGCTACACCCTTACCGTGGAGACTCAAAACTCGGGCGGCACCCCCATCAACGGCCCCACCACCTCGAGCGCTTTTAGCATTACCGTTAGTTGCCCCTTTACCTACAAGCGGCCGATCGTCATCGACCACACCCTCGTCGGCACGAACGACACCGGCACCCTGCCGGCGACCGGTTTTCCCGTGCTGGTCAGCCTGTCCGGGGCCTGGCTCAAGACCACCACCGTGGACCCCGTCAACGGCCGGATCGAAAGTGAATACGGCTGGGACATCATCTTCAAGGGCCCCAGCGGGGAGACCCTCTATCACGAGATCGAAGAATACGACGGCACCAACGGGAAACTGACGGCCTGGGTGAGAGTCGACTCCCTTTCCAAGGAGGAAGATACGACCCTCACCATAAGCTACGGCAGCCCCTGCATCACTTCTCCGACAGAGGACCCTGCAAACGTGTGGGACAGCAGCTTCCAGGGGGTGTGGCACCTGGAAGAGCAGGTGACCGATGAGGGAACCACCGGGGTCCACGAAGATTCCACCGGCAACGGCAACGACGGCACCCAGGTCGGAAACGACGATATCCCGGGAAAGATCTCCCGCGGGCAGGATTTTGACGGGACAGATGATTTTGTGCAACTCGGTGACGGTCTGAACAGCCCCGTTGGCGCCGCCGATGCCGTCACGGTATCGGCATGGGTGAGACATGATGTTTTCCCCGATGCAATAGAGAGGTACGTCGACCTGTACAATTTCATTGTCATTCGACACGACGGCATAAACGGCCCCGGTCAATTGGATTTTTTCATCCGGACCGGCGACCCTCCGTCAGCCAGCCTTCACCTTCGGGTAAACGGCGCGCTGTCCAACAACACCTGGTACCACGTGGTCGGGACCTGGGATGGAACGGACAACACCCAGAAGCTTTACCTAAACGGCCAGCAAATCGCCAGCACAACGCAGGCCGATGCGCTGTCTACGCCCACCGGAAACGCTAAATTCAGCAACGGGACAGAGACGATGGCCGGCATCATCGACGAGGTCCGCGTCTCCAGCACCCCCCGCAATCTGGACTGGATCCGGACCGAGTTCAACAACCAGAACGACACCACCATCGGATCAGGGCATTTCATCAAGAGCCTGGGCAGTGAGCAAACAGAGCACGTCATCGACGCCTGCCTCGCCGACCACGCCGCCGGGCAGCAGGGAAACAACCTGCTTCTGGGGGAGAGCACGATCACCGGCGCCCAGCTTTTCGGCTTTAAGCTCACCAACGCGACAACCGGCACGGTCACGGTGGACCGGGTCGTCTTTGCGCTCTCCTCGGCCACGGGGATTGCCCAGGGAGATTTCGCCAACCTTGCCATCTATGTGGACGACGACAGCGACGGGGAGATCGAGACCGGCGAGACCACCACGGTGGGCGGGACGGGCGCGGTGGATGCGGGAGTCACCACCATCACCTTCGGCACCGACTTTACGATCTCTAGCGGTGCCACGGTCAACTACATCCTCGTGGGCGATGTAAGCAACCTCGTGGCCGATGACACCCTCACGATCGACCTGGGGGCAGACAACGTCACCCTCACCACCGGAGAGGTAGGAAGCAGCAGCGTCACCAGCGTCACCCACTCCCACTGCGGCACCGGCAAGTTTTCCTACCGGCGGCCGATCGTCATCGATCATACCAAGGTCGGCACGGATAACACGGGCACCCTGCCGGCCACCGGCTTTCCCGTGCTTGTCAGCCTGTCCGGCAACTGGCTCAAGACAACCGCCGCAGATCCCACCAACGGCCGGATCCAAAGCGCCGACGGCTGGGACATCATCTTCAGGGAATCGGATGGCACGACCCAGCTCTACCACGAGATCGAAGAGTATAACGGCACCAGCGGGACCCTGGTGGCCTGGGTGAGGATCGACTCACTTTCCAAATCGGCCGATACGACCATCTACATGTATTACGGCAACGCCTGCATCGATTCTCCCACAGAAGAGCCGGAAAACGTGTGGGATGCCAGCTTCAAGGGTGTGTGGCATTTAAGTGAAGCTACCGGAGTCACCAACGTAGATTCAACCAGTAATCCCAATGATGGTACACCGGTAGGCAACCCAACCAAACCAACCCAAGTCACAGGCAAAATATCCGGAGCACTGGATTTTAATCTTAATGAGCAGGGTACCAGAATAGACATTCCAGCGCATGCCTCGCTGGATATAACCCTTTACACCAATTGGACGATGTCCGCTTGGGTAAAGCCCACAAGTTATGTCGGTACGAAGTGGCCAGTGGTCTTTGAATATGGCAACGCAACGTCACTAGGACTCGCCGTACAAGAGACCACTGATGGGCTAATAGAGCACTGGCGAAATGATAGCACGACCTTGTGGAGTGATAATCCCGCGACCTTTAATGCCTGGAATCACATTGTTATCGTTCGTGATGCTACTAATACGACCTTTTATTTGAATGGCAGTGCCGATGGTTCTGGGGCCAGCGTGACGATCACTGGCGGTGGACTGGAGTCAAATATTGGGGGTGATACCAACAACAACGTTGGCGACGACGATTTCTTAGGCCTCATCGACGAAGTCCGCGTCTCCGGCACCAACCGCGACGCCGACTGGATCAAGACCGAGTTCAACAACCAGAGTAATACCACGATCGGAGACGGCTATTTCATCAAGAGCCTGGGTAGCGAGGAGTCCAGCCCGCCCACGGCGATCGATCTTCTGTCCTTGAAGGCGACGGGATCGGGGGACGACGTGGTGGTTTCGTGGGAGACGGCGCAGGAGGTGGACAATGTGGGTTTCCACCTCTACCGCTCGACCCTCAAGGGCGGGCCCTACATGAGGATCACGGACACGCTCATCCGGGGGCTGACCTTCTCGGTGAAGGGGAGGGCTTACAGCTTTGTCGACTCCGACGTGACCCGGGGGAACCTCTACTACTACAAGCTGGAAGACATCGACACGAGGGGCCAGAGCACCCTGCACGGGCCCGTGTGCGTGGACTGGGACGGGGACGGGATCCCGGATGACTGGGAGATTCTCAATGGCCTCAATCCGCTGATCCATGATGGAGCTCCGGATTACGACGGGGACGGGTTGAGCAACCTGGAAGAGTACGAGCGCAACACGGATCCTCTGAACACGGACACGGACGGGGACGGGATTCCGGACGGTGAAGAAACGTGGAAGGTGGAGTCCGTGGTGGGCGTGAACCAGTCCCTGGGGGACGGGGTGGAGATCATCGCTTCCGACGAGACCGGGATGACCCTGGAGCTGAGGACGGAGGCGTTTGAGGCCACGGTGGTAGAGCATGAGGGAGAGGCCTACGACCGGCTGAGGATACCGTCCTACATCCATGGCTGGACCCAGGAGACCGGGAAGCCCGAGATGCCGCTCAAGGGCGTGATCGTGGACATTCCCGAGGGGAAGATCGCGGCTCTCCAGGTGGTCTCGGTGGAGAAGAGCGTGGAGCATGGGTACTGGATCTACCCTGTTCCCGAGAAGGTTGCGGTGGAAGAGGGCGGCGTGGCCCGGGTGCAGGAAGTGTTCGTGATGGACAACGAGGCGTACCGGCAGGATGCCTTCTATCCCGGGGTGGCGGTGAAGCTCGGGGAGACCTTTGACTACCGTGGCCGGATCAAGCAGCAGGTGTTGTTCTACCCCATAGGGTTCAACCCGGCGAAGGGAGAGCTGGAGATTTGTTCCAGGATCAGGGTGAAGGTGGCTTTTGAGACTGCGAGCGTTGCCGTGGAGGAACCGGCTCCGATCCTGTATCGTGGGGTATCCATGAGCGGGACGGAAGGTTCCTCTGGCGGTACCGTGGCGGCCTGGTCGCCGCCTTCGGGGGGAGAAGCGTACAAGATCGAGGTGTTGGAGGAAGGGATCTACCGGCTGACGAGGGCGTGGCTGGAAGGAAGAGGGGTAAATGTTGGGGCCATGAACCTGGGCCAGGTGAGGATGTA
>ENA-OSEO01001390-OSEO01001390.1-sediment-metagenome-genome-assembly--contig:-NODE-1390-length-44267-cov-8.872460_pt1 | contig 44267 bp, 41 predicted proteins | sample MGYA00237883_ERZ534232 | MGnify/ENA metagenome assembly ERZ534232 | reverse complement strand
TCACTACTGTCCGGTTATAACTCCATGAACCGTAATTGTTTATTCTCAGAGTCGTCGAAGTCTTTGATGCCACACTTTTCAAGTACCTGTTCCATAGGGATTTGCTCGAAAGCTGTCACGCTGAAAATCTGCAGAATTGTGTAGAGGCTGGCATCGGTTCCCAGTTCCTTCTTGATGATCGCGACAAGGACGTACACGGTGATGGCGATCCAGATCTGTGTCTTGACCGAGTTCACGGAGGTTCCATAGAAGGCCTTGATCCTCAGATGCTGCTTGATCCATTTGAAGAACAATTCGATCTGCCAGCGGGACCGGTACAGCTCGGCCACTGCCAACGCATCGACATGGAAGTTGTTGGTGAGGAAAGTCAGATACCTTCCATTGGCCTCATCGCAATAGCGGATTCGCCTGAGGTGTTCGGGGTATTCGCCCTTGGTGAGTGTTCCGGTGAGCACAATGGTCTGGTCACAGCGGAGACCGCAGGCCTTGTCGACTTTCCGTGAATACAGCCTCCTGAACCGCAGGTTCTCCTTGGCCCTGATGACGAAGCTGGCCCCTTCTTCTGAGAACCGGTGCAACCTGGCATAGTCGATGTACCCGCGGTCCATGACATAGAATGCCCCCTGTTCGGGCTCCAGCACATCCAGGATGTTCACATCCTGTACTTTCCCGTCGGTGATGGCGATGAAGGTGGGGATGTTTCCCCTCAGGTCCAACAGGGTATGCATCTTGACCGCTCCCTTGGCCTTGCGGAAATGGGCCCAGGGAAACATGGACAGGCACAGGTCGATGACAGTGGAGTCCAACGCGTAGACCGTCTGCTCCAAATCCATGGAAAACTGGTCGTCTCGGTACAGTCTCCTGGCCCGATCGATCAGGACCTGGGCGAAGTCGGCATATATTTGCCAAGGACGCCTCTCGTTGGCATCGGCCAATGTGGCCCTGGTGACCTTGCCCTTGAAGCCCATGTGGTACAGCCGGTTCGACATGGAGTTCAGACACGATTCTATATCCCTCAGGCTTTCCCGATAGGTCAACTGGGCGAAGGCAAGGCAGAGGAACTGGCTCCAGCAGGTGAAAGTCTTCACCCGGTAGTCACCGTTGTAGCGCCTGACGCACTTGCGGAACTCATAGATCGGAAGAAAGTCCATGATCTGGGAAAACATCGTCTGGCCTTGGTTCATCACTGCACCCCTTGCGAGCAATCTTGTGATGAATGATAAGGGCTACTTCAAATCGATAAAAGCAAAAACCAACGCTAACTCCATGTATATCTTTCAGTTATTGGAAGCTTTCAAAAAGTTAACCGGACAGTAGTGTTTTTGTATACAAAATCTAACTTTCGTACCTGGTACTGGCTTGCCGGATACTTTCTTGATCCCACATTGATGGAGAGGTATTGATGCCCTTCATATATGATTGGGTACATTGGTACTCCATCAAAAATGATAGGTTACAAACGCATGATATCACGTGCCACCTGCTCTAGGCGCGAAGCCGCCTCGTGTATGGCCACAAAGCGGCGGTCGTTGATCGCATGTCGTATGGGTTTGTCGTTCATCTCCATGTTCAGGTGGTGTGCATCGGCATCCACTGCCTTCTGGCAAAAATCGGTGAAGCAGTCCAGTGGATCCCCTCCATTAGCATAGCAATCCAACCGCTCATCTAGGAACGCGATGCCCTCGAGTTCCATGTCCCGGAGAGTTTCCTCGGTTTCGCTTCGCAGCATATCGGCGAGTTCGTCCTGCTGCGTCTTTAGCAGATGCACCATGAATATCGATAGCTCCATGGCAAGCGGCTGGAACAGCGAGAACTGCAGCGGGGTGGAGATTTGTCCCAGGTAGAGGCTGAGGAAATCCCCCTCCTGCACATAGGCTTGCGACAAGTCGGTGGCAATCTCGCCGATCATCCGGTTGCAATAGTCGAGTCGGGTTTCCTTGGTCATGGTATCGTCCCCCTCAACTGCAACAATGCGTTCTTTTTGCCTTACCGGCAAGTGCCTGGTACCGCTTTTGCTTTTTGTATACAAAACCTTAATGTCGTACCTAGTACATAATCTTTATATATTGTCTTGAACAATCTGAACGAACCCCTTGTTCGGAACCACAATATTGGTTGTGATTTTCTGTAACGATTCTACCCGAATTGCTTTTTGACCCAAGTCCTTCTTGAAAGCAAATAACACAAATTACTTGAAAGAAATTGTTGACAAACAGTCAGAGTGTGATATTTTTAATTGAAGGATATGGGTTATGGGACAAGTTACAAGTGCGGTGCTGATGCTCCTACTTGTGGATAAAGGAAGAGGTTTTGTATGCCGAAATTGCTTGAGTTGCAGTCAATAGGAAAAACCTTCCCAGGTGTCGTCGCACTAGACGATGTAAGCATCGACCTATTGGTCGGGGAAGTCCATGTACTAATAGGAGAAAACGGGGCCGGCAAATCTACCTTGATGAAAATATTGTCAGGAGCCTATCAAAACGATTCTGGATCTTTGTCTATCGAAGGAATCGAGGTTCTCAAGAATGATCCAAAAAAAGCCGAACAACTTGGTATCCGCATGATTTACCAGGAGTTGAACCTGATTCCTGAATTATCCGTCATGGAAAATATATTCTTAGGACATGAACTCAAATTAAAAGGAAATATATTCCTCAACAAAAGATTGATGTACGAGAAGGCTAAAGAAATCTTGGGTAGGCTCAATATTCCCATAGATCCCAAAACACAAGTGAAGCACCTGACTATAGCAGCTCGACAAATGGTTGAGATTGCCAAAGCTTTGTCTTCCAAGGCGAAGATATTGGTGTTCGATGAACCTACAAGTTCATTGACCAGCTCGGAGATCAAAGACCTTTTCGCAATCATTACCAGTTTGAAAGCCACCGATGTAGGCATGTTCTACATTTCCCATCGCCTTGAGGAGCTTTTCATGATTGGAGACAGGGTGACCGTGCTCAGGGATGGAAAGAAGATAACGACCAAGAATATCAAGGATATTACCATTGATGAATTGATTGAAAAGATTGCTGGAAGAGAAATAACGGAAATTTATCCCCATAAGAAACTGGCAGCAGGGGAGGTATTGTTGGATATCAATGGACTGTCTTCGGAAAAATTCAAGAACATTACGATGGATTTGAAAAGTGGCGAAATCGTCGGTCTATCCGGATTGGTCGGAGCAGGTCGGAGTGAAATGGCACGAGCCGTCTTCGGTATTGATAATTACAAATCCGGTAGTGTAACCATCTGTGGGGAAAAACTGGTAAAGAGAAATCCGAAGGTCGCAGGCCAGAAGGGACTGAGCTATTTGCCGGAAGACCGGAAGGAGCAAGGCCTGGCACTGCCTTTGAACGTCAGGGAAAATATCGTAATTGCCGGTATCGACCAACTGTTCCCAAACCACATCATCAATAAGCAAAAGGAAACACAGGTTGCGACTTCCTATGTGGAAGAATTGAATATTGCCACCCCTACCACAGAAAAGCTTACAAGATTTCTAAGCGGTGGAAATCAACAAAAAGTTGTCATTGCCAAATGGTTGCTGACAAAAGCCAAAGTGTTCATTTTCGACGAACCGACTCGCGGAATCGACGTGGCGGCAAAGTCGGGTATCTATAGTTTGATGGATCAACTCGCCAAAGAAGGAGCCGCAATCCTGATGATTTCCTCTGATCTGCCTGAGATCATAGGCATGAGCGACCGTGTCTATGTCATGTCCAACGGGATTCTGGCAGGGGAAGTACGAGGAACGGAGATTACCCAGGAGAAAATTCTTGAATTGGCATTCTCGCATGTTAAAGGGGAGTTAATCACAGATGAAACAGCATAAGAAGCCGTTCCGACTAAGTAATCTACCAAATTCGCTGTACGTACTGTTTGTCGTATTCATTGCTGCATCACTTGCTGTACCGAAATTCCTGACACCGGGGAATCTGTCGAATTTGATTCTTCAGTCATCAATTCTCTTGTTGCTGAGTTTTGGGATGTCACTGGTGCTTATGACCGGATGCATCGATCTTTCAGTAGGAGGAATTTTGTCCATGACCGGAGTGGTGATGGCAACAATGTTGCGAATGAACGTGCCAGCAATCTGGGCAATAGCGATTGGTCTCCTGACTGGCGTTCTATTTGGCATAGTGAATGGTCTGTTGATCACCAAATTACGGCTTCCTTCATTTATAACAACCTTTGCCACCATGGGAATCGCCCAGAGCATCGCAAATGTGGTCTCTGAAAAACGGACCGTTTACTGGGAAGCAAATTCTTCAAATAGTCTGATCGATACGTTGGGCAGGGATTTTATCCGGATTGAATTCGGACAAACTGCCAAGGAAGTCCTGACAATCTCTTATCTTGTGCTTATAACTGCGGTAGTTATCACTGTTGTGATGCTTCTGTTCAACAAGACAACACTAAAAAGCCGTGTATTTGCCATTGGAGAGAATGAAGAAATCGCGCGTCTTGCCGGTATAAAAACTCATCTTTGGCAGATTGGTATTTATGCGGCTTCCGGTTTGTTGGCTGCAATGGCTTCCCTGTTGGTATTGATTAGGACGAATAGCTTACAACCGACCACTGGGGAAGGACTTGAATTCCAAGCCGTGGTTGCGGCAGTCCTGGGTGGCAATACATTGAAGGGTGGTAAAGGCTCACTGACCGGCACCATCCTTGGGGCTTTGGCATTGTACTCGGTGAGAAGTGCGTTGAGTTTGGCTGGGATCGATACTTCAGTTGTCATGATAGTCATTGGAGCCGTACTCATACTTGGGATGTGGTTGAATGAAACGATACAGAAGTACGAAGAAAGAATTGTCGGAATCTTGAGAAGTATTGTACTGGGGAGAAATCATGGACGCAATGCCTAGGCTTCATAGCATATTGGATATGCATACATTGAAACGGGGATTGTACAGCTCCTCCATCTTCATCATGCTGTTCCTCGTTTTCGGAATATTTACCGTCTACAACCGAATCGCCTTCGATACCAATTACCTCAAAGCGGCAAACATTTCGGTTATCGTCAATCAGGCAAGTTTTCTGATGGTTGTTGGAGTTGCACAGGCAATCGCATTGCTTACAGGAGATGTGAATCTGTCTATCGGATCGGTCATGGCAGTCACCACCGTTCTTTTTGGACGGATGCTTCAACAATCCTCGAATATTCCGCTGTTTATTCCAATCACATTGATCCTTCTCTTGGGTGCCTGCATCGGATTTTTGAATGGGATCCTTATAACGAAATTGAAAATACCGGCGTTCATCGCGTCCTTCGCAACCATGTATATCTGCAGGGGATTCGCTTGGGTTTTCCTGGGAAAGACGGTTATCTATCGGTTGGATGAAGGATTCAGAACAATTTCCATGGGAAAAGTGTACACCATCGGTGAATTCACGATAACTGCACCAATGCTTATTGCGCTGGCTCTCATATTTGTCGTCAATTTCATGCTTACACGGTCAACTTTTGGACGGAAGATATACTTTGTCGGATCAAATGTTGTCGCTGCCCAAGCCTCTGGTATACCTACTGACAGGGTAAGAATTACCAATCAAGTGATAAGTTCATTCCTGGCGGCATTCGCGGGCTTGTTATATGTGGCTCGTCTTAATGCCTGTGAGCCTGGTATGGCGATCAAGACTCATTTCGAAGCAATTACCGTAGCCCTGCTTGGAGGATTTGTCATGACAGGCGGGTATGGGAATGTATGGGGTGTTGTTGGAGGTGCGATCATTATGACAGCCATTCAAAATGGCATGAATAGTATACAATTACCCTCCGAACTCCAGACGTTGGTTATGGGTTTGATCATCATCCTGACAGTCTTCATGAATACATTCCTTCTGGAGAAGAAGATGCTGGTAGCAGACAAGAATATAGAAACCAAGAAAGCAAAAATTTCCAGAGGAGCAGAGATTTGAAACCAACAATCCTTTTAGCGGCAACATACGATACGAAGGGCAGGGAAGCTGAATTCATTAAAAAGGAAATTATCAGCCAAGGCGTAGACTGCATCACGATCAATGTAGGTGTTGGCGAACTCCCTGTGGAGGAAGCGGATATCTCCTTGTTCGACCTTTGTAGGAATACACAGTACGAAGGGCAGGACTTAATGAGCCTTCCACGAGGTCGGGCTGTTGCAATCGTATCGGAGGTTCTTGAGCGATATGTTTTGGTAGAACTGGGGCGAGAGAAATTCCATACGATTCTTGGTCTTGGCGGAGCTGGTGGAACCCAGATCATCACCCAGGCGATGCGTGCGTTACCGTATGGTATTCCTAAGATTATGCTTACGACACTGGCTTCAGGGAATACCAGATGGTATGTCCAAGATAGTGATATCGTCATGTTTCCCTCTATCACCGATATTGCTGGACTCAACAGTTTTTCACGTATGGTCTATTCGAAATTCGCCGATGCCGGTGTATCTGGCGCAACATGGTATGAAAGAAGATACAAGCGGTTTGAACAGGATTTCATGTCGGAAGAACCGAGAAAAATTGGGTTGACCATGTATGGAACCACAACCAAATGTGTTGAACGTTCAAAACGGCGACTCGAAGAATTGCGATTCGAACCTATGGTCTTTCATGCATCAGGGGCTGGTGGTCAGGCGATGGAGAAAATGATTGGTTCTGGCATAATCACTGCATGCCTGGACATGACCATTGCAGAAATCGGTGCACATATTGTCGGTGGTTTGCATGATGCAGGCCCCGATCGTCTCAATGCAGCTGTTTCCAAGAAGATCCCATTGGTATTGGTCCCAGGAGCTGCCGATACGATTGTACTACCACCGATGCATGACGTACCGGAAAAGTTCAAGACTGGAAGAGTTTTAAACATCCACAACCCTACCATGACAACCATGCGGACGAATGTTGAGGAGAATATCATGATCGGGCAATTCATCTGCGAGAAATTGAAAAATGCCGGACCACAGGTGAACGTATTCATTCCGAGGGGTGGTCTTTCTTCGATTGACCGTCCCGGAGAAGTATTCTTCAATCCTGAGGCAAATGAAGCGTTGTTTGAGACAATAAAACTAGGATTGAAAGATTCCTCGGTGGAGGTAATTGAAGATCCACGGCATCTCTATGACCCTGGGTTCGGTGAGGCGGCCGTGGATATCCTGATCGATCTCATGAAGAAATTTAACTACTAATTGAACTAATACAGGAGGATGTATGAAGCGGTACACAAGAGAAGAGTTGGTAAATCAACTGAAGGCGATTAGAAGCAAGGGCGAGTATATCATTGTTGCCGGTGCTGGTTCGGGCATATCGGCCAAGGCATTGGAAAATGGTGGTGCCGATATGCTCATGGTTTTCAACTCGGGGTATTACCGGATGCATGGCATCGGATCCCTAAGCGGCTGGTTTGCTTTCGGCAACGCGAACGATGTCTCTATGGATCTTGGAGAACACCATGTATTGCCAATAGTGAAGGAAGTTCCCGTAATCTGCTCGGTTTTCGCCCAGGATGTTACCAAATGCATCGATTACCACCTTGATGAATTGGTACGGAAAGGTTTTGTCGGAATCAACAATTTCCCAACGATGGGTATGATCGATGGTGAATTCCGTGAACAGTTGGAACTGACCGGATTTGGTTTCGACAAGGAAGTCGAAATGGTCAAGATCGCAAAAGAAAAGAATATCTTCACGATCGTGTACGTATTCAATTCGGAAGAATCCAGGAAAATGGCCGAGGCCGGAGCAGACTGTATTGTTTCCCACGTGGGTTTGACAACCGGCGGCACTATCGGAACGACAAAAGCCCTTACCATTGAAGATTCTGCGAAACTGACGCGAAGGATAATGGATGCGGGAAAGAAAGTGAGTGGCGACATTATTTGGCTTACCCATGGGGGCCCTCTTGCGACTCCCGAGGACTTCAGGAAATTCCTCACATTCCTGCCCGAGATCGATGGGTTTGTCGGTGCCTCAAGTATGGAAAGAATACCTACTGAAATCGCAATACGCGATGCAGTAGCAGAGTTCAAAAACAAGTAAAAGGAGAAAATGTTATGAAAAAGGGATTGTTTCTAGTTCTCATTCTGGCCTGCGCTTTACTGTTGCCGAGTTGTGCCAAAGCTCCCACAGAAGTTGCGAGTTCCGCTCCGGAGAAAACCTATGAATTCGTGTTTATCGTGAAGAGCATGCAGTTTCCATTCTTCCTCAGCATGATTGAGGGGGCAGAAGCTGCCGCTGCTACACTTCCCAATGTCAATATCAAATGTATTGGTCCAGAGACGCCATATAGCGTTGAAGAACAGATCCAATTGGTGGAACAAGCGATTATCGATGGTGTGGATGCGATAATGATTGCTCCAGCGGATTCGAAAGCCATTGTCCCTGCAATCGAGAAAGCTAACAAGGCTGGTATTCTTGTAGCCACACCGAATACCAAAGCGTATGGTGGAGATGTCCTTACTTGGGTAGGAGTTGACAATTATCAGGTTGGATATGAACTTGGAAAGACTCTGGCTGAGAATATCGATTTTGCTGGAAATGTTCTGCTCATTGAAGGAACTCCCGGCAACTCTACATCAGAAGAGCGTGTCGAAGGCTATTTGGACGCATTTGCAGAGTATCCCGGTATCAATCTACTCGATTCGCAGCCAGCCGATTTTAACCGTGAGAAGGGTATGAAACTCATGGAAAACTGGCTGCAGAAATATGACCGGATTGATGCTGTCGGTTCTATCAACAAGGATATGACGATGGGTGCTGTTGAAGCTGCAAAAGCTGTCGGAAGGGACAAGGATTTCATCCAAGTGACATTCGATGTCGATAACGATGGTTTGGATGCGCTCGAGGCCGGAGAGATATTGGTAACCGGTGCCCAAAATGAAAAGAGCCAGGCGGCGATTGCCTTGTATTCTTGTTACCTCGCATTGCATGGATACAAAGTCCCCCCTATGCAGTATTTGCCATTGTCACTCGTGTATAAGGATGATGTTCCATTGTATAGATAACACGTATGCCGTGCATCACGGTCGATTGAATGGAACGTATAGGTTTGCTATGGTGTCTTTTCAGGATACTGGAAAGACACCTGCCATTCGTAGGAGTTGCGGTAGATGCCCTTGTGAATCTCCCGCTCTGTTCGATTTTCGAACAATTCTTTATCTTCCTGCAGTTTAACACAAGTAATGGACATTTCTTCAGTTTTGTTATTATCATATTTGCGAGGTGTGTCATATATGAAACCACTAGTGAGAAGCAATCTCTGCGATGAGGCTTATAATAGTATAATCGGGTATATTACATCTTCCGGTCTTGTGGCAGGGGATAAGATTCCGTCTGAGAGTCAGTTGATGGATATGCTCAATGTAGGGAGAAATACCATTAGAGCTGCATTGAACAGGCTGACAGCGATTGGTTTGATTGAATCACGACAGGGTGAAGGCTATTTCTTGCGAGATGTGAATGTCAGTATTTTTTTGAACTCACTCATTCCCGTGTTGCTTTTTTCTTCTGGAGATCTGATTGCACTCACTGAATTTAGGATTGGAGTTGAATCCCAAGCGGCCTATCTTGCTGCGAAAAATGCGGATGAAACCGATCTTCAAGAGATGAATAAGTATTTAAAACTGGCATTCGAAAACATCGACAATGAATCGATGTTTGCAAAATGTGATATGGATTTTCACTTGGCTGTAGCGAAAGCCTCTAAAAACAAAATATTGTATCAACTGTTCGAAATCATCAAGACTTTATACACTGTATGGTTGGTGGATTTTGTAGCCAACCACGGAAAAGAGAAGAGTGATCATTTTCACAATAAGGTATATCAAGCGATTGTTGATCGGGATGCGGAGAAAGCAAGTGATTATATGAAGAATCATCTGTACGACGTCTTGCATAAAGTGGAAATGGACGTTCGCAACGAGCTTCCGGATGTTCTAAATCCCTGATGACCAGAGACTGGTGTCTCTATTGCTAGAACGATAGTATATTTCCCTTTTGATTTCCTTGTGCCTCCGGAAATATAGGATTTTCTTAAATCAATCATTAATAAAGATTGGATAATTTTATTTTTTGGCTATTCCGAGTTTTTCACGATCCTTCCATTCTATCTTACGGTTGAAACCGAAGGTGTCGATCGGGGACGGACCGTGGTGGCCAGCGGCAGCTGCACGACAGGAATCCGGTGACCAAAGTCTGCCTTGATGTGGATGCTGGGCTTGTGGAGCGAAACTTGGCATACATTTGGTGAATGTTTCGCACGTGCCTGGTACCGCTTTTGCTTTTTGTATACAAAATCAAACTTTCGTACCTGGCACCTTGTTATCTCCTAAAAGTATGATATAATCGTACTTAGTGGAGATAATGATGTTAAAAACAAGCAAACTGCTCATGTATGAACTGCGTGATTATGCCTCCCCGAAAGCCAAGCTGACCCATATGCTCAAAAAGGGAGAGATACGGCGCATCTGTAGGGGAGTGTACAGCACTTCACCCGACGATCCCCGATTGCCGGTCGCATCGATGATACTGAGTCCAAGTCATGTGTCCTTCGAGACTGCACTGGCACTCCACCAATTGATTCCCGAACGTACCCACGCTGTTGTGAGTGCGGGATTTCGCCTCAAGAAGGAAAAACACTTCGATACTCCATTCGGCCGATATAGTTTTCTCTATATCCCTGACGAGGTTTTTCCCTTGTCACTTGAACCGGCAGAGGAACATGGCCATGGTTATCGACTTGCATCCAAGGAAAAGGCCCTTTGCGATACGTTGTACAAGATTCGTGGCATCAAGAGTATGAAAGCTGTAGAGGCTTTGTTGTTTGAGGATCTCAGGCTGGATCGTGAAGATATGATCGGAATGGACTGGTCGGTTCTACAAAGCCTTGCGCCGCTCTATCACAGCTCGACACTCAATTCCTTGATGCTCTGGGGAGGAAAGAATACATGAACACCGAAATTCAGAGGATGCTTTCGAAATACCCGTTGGTTTCACCATCTTCCTCGAAGGATGCCTTGAAGGAAATTATCCAGGAAATCACGCTTCTCGCATTGTCCAGAACAGATTTTTTTGCCCATGCCGCCTTCTATGGAGGAACAGCGCTCAGAATTTTCCATGGACTGGATCGTTTTTCAGAAGACATGGACTTTTCCCTTCAGTCGAAGAATCCCAATTTCATGCTAGCAAAGTACCTTCCGACAATCGAGAAGGAGCTGGAGTCCTATGGATTTTCCTTGGAAGCCCGAGTCAAACCAGAACAACACAATTCTGCCGTTCAATCCGCATTTCTCAAAGAAAACACGCTTGTACATATGGTGGAGATCCTTTCTCTCTCACCCCCTGTTGCAGGAGTTCCCTCCAACGAGTTGATAAAGATCAAGATTGAGATCGATACGAATCCGCCGGAAGGGGCCACGTTCGAACAAAAGTTCAAGCTGCTGCCCCAACCGTATGCCGTGCTGCTCTATGACAAGTCCTCATTGTTCGCAGGCAAGTTGCACGCATTGCTCTGTCGGAACTGGAGACATCGTGAGAAGGGTCGTGACTTCTACGATTACATCTGGTATCTGTCTGAAGGGATTCCTGTCAATATCGAGCATCTTGAGGCGTGTATGCGACAATCTGGACATTGGAGCGAGGCAGGACAGCTTCAAATCCGAACGGTACAGGAATTATTGTTGCAACGGTTCGAGAAACTGGATTTTCAACAAGTCAAGCGCGATGTGATGCCCTTTATAGCCAAACCAGCTTCGCTGGATATCTGGAGTAGGGAATTCTTCAGTGCGATCACATTGGAACAATTGAAAAGATAAATAAGTACATGGTGCCAGGTTCCGGGTGCCGGGCGTGCGAGTGAAACTCAGTTGGCCCTCGTTGTGTGCTTCCGATCGCAATGTTCGACGTACTTTGGCTGACCTTCAGAGTCTTGGCGCATATGTGGTCCATGCGTCGAGAAATCGGAGGAAATCTCCTGCAGATCGTTCGCAGTCGTTGTCGGTACATGTGGCTGCCAACAACGCATTGTTGAGAAATTCCTCGAACTCCCGCCTATCATGGTGGTCCACGAAGTATTTTGCCCCAGCTATACTGGATGAGATGATCTTGAAATCGAGATCGTCCCGGGTGAAATAGGCGAGAAAACTTCCGGCCGAATTCGGATCGATGTCGAGGATCTTGAATTTGGCCCGTGCGTACTTGAATCGAATGATATCCTGGCGGTGCCTTGTCCAGAATCCGGTGTTCCGCTTTGGCGGTAGATGCAACAATGTAAGGTTCTTGTCGAAGAAGAAAGGGAAGCCAACGTATCGGGCATTGATTACATAATCATCATCCTCCCCTCGGGTGCCGAACGGATCGAAGGGCACCATTTGGAATAACTTCCTGGAGAGGACCATATTGCCGCCGAATGCGACCGTACATGGAGTCAATTCACCTGGTGCTTCGATTTCCAGAAGTACATTTTCGTTGAACAATTGATCTTTCGGCCAGTCCTGAAGTGTGAAATTTGATTGTCCGTCATAATATTTCTTGCCCGATTCATCCAAAACCGCACCGGTTTTCCCCAAGATGGTGAAATCTCCGAATACATCATCCATGTGGAGCAACGCTTGGCTGTGATACTGGGAATCAATACATTCGTCGTCATCGATCATGACCACGATATCGAATCCATGGACCAATGCGTACAATAGACCCATGTTCCGTATCGCCCCATAACTGTGCATCGAAATCGTAGGCATATACGCCTTTGGGAACCCGACTTTTTCAAGGCAAGTCCTGATGTGGCCGATATCCTTCGCGGTGCAAATCCGTATATCAAGGGAAAATTCCGTTGCGATTAGAGTCACCCGACGTTCGATTTGTGGCGCTACCGGGGCAGGAAACAGGATGATCGGGTCGGGATACGACACCTCCTGCAAGTTTTCGAGTGTCCGACGCAAGGTTCCCTCTTCCTGGATGGGAGTGGGGTGATCGAATATTTTCCATGAATTGATGTCGGGTGTGGACCAATAGGTAGGTATGATCATGCAGTTTTGCATAGTATCTCCTTGTAATGTAGTGTTTTATTCTTTCGATATGCCTGCGGCGAATCCTCGTTCGAGATATTCATGGAATATGAGATAGAAGAGGATCATCGGGATGGTTCCGATGACCAATGCGGAAAATTGCAACCCGTAATCTCGGGACATCCCTCCTGCGAACGAGTTGATGCCGACGGGAAGGGACCTGATCGCTGTCTTGCTGGTGAGTGTCAGGACGAGAACAAATTCATTCCAATTGCTCAGGAATGTGTATATGAACATAGTCGCGATTATTGGAGTGGCTACTGGTACAATAATATACCGGAATATCTGCAGGTATGTCGCACCATCGATGAGGGCGGCTTCTTCCAGGGAATCCGGGATACCTTTCAAATACCCTGTCGCCAAGTACACGGCGAATGGAAGTCCGAATGCGATATAAGGGATGATCACACCAAGACGGGTATTGCCGATCCCTGTATATGTTTCCAGTATGAACAGGGGTACGATTACCGAATGCACGGTAATGAGTAGACCCAACGTATACAATGCGAAGAGTAATTTGGAAATCTTGAAATTGAATTTGGCGAACGTGTATCCGGAACCGAGAGCGAATAGGGTTGTTGTCGACGTCGCTATGGCGGAATAGAAGATACTGTTCATGAAATAGACTCCGAGACTCCCCTGGGTCCAGGCTCTACGGAAGTTCTCCATATACCATGTCTGGGGAAGTCCCAACGGATTTCTGACGATTTCGGCATGTGGTTTGAATGAGCTGGTCAACAGCCATACAAGTGGCGTGATTGCCAATATGGTGAAGAGTACCATGATGGAGTATGCGAAGATTTTCCAGGTCACCACCGATTTTCTTACAGGCATGTGTGGTATCTCCTCTACCCGTTCCGACGTTCGATTCGTCTTGTGAAGAATTGCAATATGAGTATGAGACCCACACTCAATAGGATGATGATTATCGAAGCGGCACTACCGAATCCGTATTTGTAATACTTGAAAGTATTCACATACATGTAGATCGCTATGACTTCGGAAAAATGGGCTGGACCTCCGCCGGTCATTGCATAGATGAGGTCGAAAGCCTTCAAGCTGCCCGATATGGCGAAAATAGCCGTCGTGGCTATGACCGGGAACATGCTGGGTAGGATGATCCTCCGCAGCGTCTGTCCCTCCGAAGCACCATCGATTTGAGCCGCTTCAATGATCGATGGGGAAATTTTTTGTAGATTTGCCAGATAGATGACCATATAGGTTCCGGTATGCATCCACAATAGGACAAACAGGATCGGAACGATGGCCAGGTCCTTTTGTTCGAACATGCCGATCACATACCGGGGATCCTCGGTGATTATCCGCATGAACGCTGTGAACAAGCCGGAGGCGGAGAATATCTGGTTCCACAGGAGGGCTACGACGACCGACGAGATGGTGATCGGGAGAAAAATCATGGTTTGGAAGAATCTTCCGCCGTTGACCATCCTTCGATGCAATATGTAGGCAAATATGAACCCCAAGGGAATTTGTCCGAAGACGGAGATGAACACGATCAGGAGATTGTTGCGCAAGCCATGGAGAAAGATGGAATCGGAAAGGATATCGATATAATTTTTCATTCCTACGAATTTCGGTGTCCCATACCCCGACCACTCGGTGAAGCTCAAAGAAACGCTGTAGATGACTGGAAACATGATCACCAGTAGGAATACTGCGAGACCCGGTGCGGTCAACAGCCAATAACTGTAACGTTTTCTGAATCTGTTATGCATGCTTTTTCCTTCGCACGGAGCTCTCCAAGGGGACAAACCATGCCGATCGCACATTGCGTCGGCATGATAGGATGGAATACCTAATTTCCGCGATCGATCTTGTCGACCATCGTCTCAAGTTCGTCCGCCACTTGCTGCGGGGTCTTGTTCCCAAACATCATCTGCTGCAAGTTGTTGTTGAACACACCGATAGGTTCTGCTCCGATAACAGCATCGAGCACATACCCCATGGGAGCTTTCGCCGCATATTGGATCAGCTTCTGTATCATGGGATCGGCTTCCTTCGGGGTATCCAGATTATAGGCGGGCAGGCGTCCGTGCCTTTGTCTGATTGCCGAACCTTCAGGCCCAGAGTAGAACCAGATCCATTTCCACGCGGCCTCGGCTTGCTTTTCATCGAGTTTCGCATTCATACCGAAACCTTGCCCGGCAGTTGCCGAGGTGGATCCGCTCTCGCCCGCCTGATTCGTTATATCGGGGAAGGATTCGAGTGTCACGTAGGTCTTCTGGCTATCGGTCAATTCACCGACCAATTGGTTCACCGTCCATCCGCCGTCGATCAGGTATACGGCGCGTTCGTTGACAAAATCGTCAAGACCCTGTCCATAGGCGAGCTGGTTCACACCTGGTGAAAACATATTCTCGTCATGCAGTTGCTTGATGATTTCCAAGGATCGTACGAAACGCGGTTCGCTGAAGGAGGCCTTTCCTGCCAAGGCCGCATCGAACCACGGCAACCCACAGGTCCTTTCCGCAATCATGCCGGCGAAACAGGATTGCATCGCCCAATCGTCCTTGTTGGCCATAGCCAAAGGAATGAGGCCTGCCTTGCGGATAATCTCACCTTGTGCCAGCAATTCATCCATCGTCTTCGGGACCGTAAGACCGAATTGTTCCAACAGCTTGTTGTTTGTGTACATGATCGATGTGATGCTGATATCCTCCGGCAGTTCCCATATTTCTCCATTCTTGCCTTGTGGTTGCATCGCCATCGAAGCGAATTCGTCCTCGTGTCCTTGCAACCATGGCCTGAGGTCCTTCACCAACCCTGCCGATGTCACTTGGGCTGTTCGCTTTCCGGGATACAGCAGGATGATATCGGGGAGTTGTCCCGACATCGCCAAGGTTTGGAGCTTGTTGTGGAACGATTCGCCATAACCGAATTCGAATGTCAACTCGATGTCCGGATACTGCTTGGAAAAGGCATCAACCAGCTCCTGGAAATTTGGTGCGGTAGTCTTATCTGTCTGGTCCAAATAATGATAGACCGATAGGGAAATCTTTTCGGGGCCAGACTGTCCGGCGGCCTCCTCCCTTTGCGCTCCGGCAAACATCACTGCTGGTATCAGCAGCAGCAACATGCCGACAAGCAACCCATAGCGTGTGGTTCTCATTGCTTTCTTCCTCCTTTCGTACTACTTCCTCCATACGGAGGACTATGTTTCATTCATGAAAAATAGCGGTTTCAACCGACTTTTCTCAAAGTGGTCAAGTGGTTCCAGGTTCATGAGGACTGTATCCAGCACCAGTGCGGCGGCACCGAACGACACCGCATGGTACCCGAGTGTCGACAATTCGATCGTATGGTGCAGTTCTCTTCCCTTCAGCGAATTGGACTCGATTTCCCGATGCATCAGATCGATGATGAATGATGCGAACTGCTCGGTGTCACCTCCAATGAAGATAGTGCTGATATCCAATACGTTGGTAAGGAACGCGACATGCGAACACAATTCCTTGATGTACGCCCGCAACGCGGCGGGGTCTTCGGTGATATCCCAAGCCGAATCGGGTGAGGGAAGAGCAATCTGTTCGCAGCTCGAAGGATCGATATTGAGCATGCTGCGGAATTCGCCCGAGGACCACTGCGAACCGTGGTAAATTTTCCCGTTGAATGCCATTCCTATGCCGATGGTCGGACGGGGGCGCCCGAGTTCATCATGGTGGTGCTTCCAGAATTCGATCAGGATGAATAGGAAATTCTTCAATTGCTTCCGTCTATTCTGGACTACTTCACCCCAGGCTCCGCAATTTGCATCGTTTTCCAGCAGGATCGGAAAATCATATTTACCGTGAATACTTTTTCCAAAATCGAATGGCTTGTCGAATTCCAGGGAAATGGATTTGACGATAATTTGTTTTTCTGTGTCCACGATTCCCGAAAATCCGATACCGATACCCAATAGCGGCCTGTCGAGAAATGCAGTTTCAGCAACGAGGTGTCCTACAAGCTTGTCGAAGTCTTGTATGAAGTTTTCCGAACTGAATCCTTGGGGGACGGTATTGGAATAGAGGATGTTGCCTTCTATGTCGATTGCCAGGGATGTATAGGAATCGGAACGCAACTCTATTCCCATGATATAGAACCAGTCTTTGTTCAATCTGAGTTCGGTGGCTTTCCTTCCGCCTTTTGGGCCCGCATCGATAATCGAACCTTCTTTCAGCACGTGGTATCCAATGAGTTCCTCGACGATTTGTGTCATGGATGATTTGTTCATGTCCAAGGATTTGGCAATCGCAGCACGGCTCATGGGACCGTTGACCCACAATTCCCGTATCACTCGGGAAGAATTTATTATTCGCGTTCTTCGGGGAATCGGCAACAGGGCCTCCTTTAGTTGGTATGTTTTTGTACCAACTAAAGAGTATTCTACGCCTTGCCAAACCAGTTGTCAATAATTATTCGTACCGGGTATTCGCTATTGTATCGGCCTATCCGCAGCACGCGAGCGCAGGGTGCGCAGCTCGCCGTTCTCAAGGTGGGTGTAGATTGCCTTCTCGATGCACTGGACATCCTTGCTCCTGAGGCAGTCGAGGATCTGCAGGTGTTCGGTGCACACCTCGCGCATGATAGCCTCGTTCCGCTTCGAGAAGTTCTCGGCCTGGTAGCGCATGCGCAACGAGATATTGTTGATCTTCTCGATCGTCTCCAGCATGAAATCGTTGTCGATATGCTTGAAGAAGAGCATGTGGACATTCTCGTCCGTCGCAATATAGAGGTCCCGCTCGAAATTGTTCTCCAGGAGCGTGCGGACATCATTCTCCAACTTGCAGATATCCTCTTCGATATCGTATTGGGCCGTCGTCCTGGCGGCATAGGGCTCGATAAGCTTGCGCATCTCCCAGATATTGAGGATATCCTTCTGGGTGACCTCGACTACCATCGCCCCCCTGTTGGGGATCAAGGTGAGCAATCCGGCACTTTCCAAGCGGATGAAGGCCTCGCGTATCGGCGTCGAACTGACACCGTACTCGCGGGCGATCCTGTCGATCGGTATGATCTCTCCCGGCTGGTAGTCGTTGCTCAGCACCGCATTGCGTATCTTGTTGAATATCTGATCGCGGACAGGGACGATCAACGACTTCTTCTTTTCCATTCAGGGACTCCTCATATATCGAACAGTATAGGGCAAAATTGCGTTTTTTCAAAGAACAATACATTTCCGATGCTGTTGATGGTCTGTCGACCTCCAATCCGTTGCTTTTCCAGTGTCTGGCACACAGATCGGTTTCGGCACCATCGCCTGCTGCCCGAAGAGCTCCAAACCATCAGCAAACCCATGCCGGTACAGGCCGCCAGGCGAACTTTTGAAATATTTGCTTGCAAAAACGAGTATAGTACTATAGTATCACCACATCATATAGGATGTCTAATATAAAATATATGATATATGCAACTCTGTGTATATATGGATAAGGGAAGGTGAAAGCGTCAATGCCTCCTAACGATCTCGGGAAACGGGGTTGCAGGCAGACGGTTTTATATATTCATGAGGAGGAGATTTATGAGAAAATGGAGATTGGCACTCGTAGCGATACTGCTGCTGGGTTGCACATTCGGACTGCTGTTCGCCTCGGGCCAGAAGGAACCGGCCGGCGTGCAGACCACCGAAAGTGGAAAGAAGATCCTGTACGTTGCCTACGATCGGGAACTTGATCTACTCAATCCGTTCACCAGCCAGATGCTGTGCGACTTGCAGCACAATGTGAGCGAAGGGTTGATCATAACGAACGACAAGAACGAATTCATCCCCGTCCTCGCAAAGGAAATTCCAACCTTCGAGAATGGTGGAGTCGTCAAGAACGCAGACGGCACCTACGACATGACCTGGCACCTCCAGGAAGGTGTCCTGTGGCACGATGGCGTGGAATTCACCGCCGATGACGTCAAGTTCACCCTTGATTTCGTACACAACACACCCGCGGTCTACAACCAGAGCGAATACAACAAGATCATCAAGGCTACAATCGTCGACAAGTACACCATCGTCTTCACCTGGGACGACCTGTACACATTCTACCCTGGACTCTTCGAAGCGATGCTGCCGAAACACGTGCTCGAGAACCTGAGCTGGGAAGAGATCGCCCGCTACGAACCCTACAACCGCGGACCCGAATTCATCGGAACCGGCCCGTTCATGTTCGAAGAGTGGAAATCCGGCGAATACATCCGTATCGTCCGCAACCCGAACTACTGGAGGGGCGAGCAGTATCCAAAGATCGACGAGATGGTATGGCAGTTCATTCCTGACCAGACCGCCCGTTTCAACGCCATGAAGTCCGGCGCGTACCATATCGGCCAGATCGAAGCCACACAAGTGAAGGATTTCAATGTGAAGGGCTTGCATGTCGAAATGATCCCTTCGAACGTATTCTACTATATCGACCTGAATGTGACACCGAACGGTGGCCGTCCCGAATTGTTCGGCGATGTCCGGGTCCGCAAAGCCCTGTACCAGGCGATAGACCGCAAGGCGATCGTCGACCAGCTGCTCGAAGGCACGGTCCAGATTGCCAATAGCCCGATCCCACCGACAAGCGGCTATCACAATCCAAACATTTCGGCACCGACGTACAACCCCGAAAACGCCAAGAAACTCCTTGCCGAAGCCGGTTGGAAAGATACCAACGGCGACGGAATACTCGACAAGAATGGCGTCAAGTTCTCCTTCACATTCATGAACCGCTCCGGACGTGCCGACAGGATTGCGATCGCACAGGTCGTGCAGGCGCAACTCAAGCAGATCGGAATCGAAGTGAACATGAAGGAATACGAAGCCGCAGCATGGTCGGAACGCTGGAGAAACAGCAATTGGGATGCACAGGTCGGTGGCTGGTTCATGAGCAGCGATGCTAGCTTGACCAACTACTACCACACCCGTGACGGTAAGAATGGAAGCAACAACTTCACCGGAATGGGGAACGCCGAACTCGACAAGCTGATGGCTCAAGCCGACAAGACACTCGACTTCGACAAGCGCAAGGTCCTGTTGGACAAAGCCCAGCAGATCATTGCCGACGAAGTGGTCTCCCTGTACCTCTATTACCGGGACAGCCCGTGGATCGTATCCGACAGTCTGGTGAATTTCCGTGGTTCGGGAACGAACCTCGGCAACTGGTGGAACGCCTGGGAATGGGATCTCAAGTAGACGATACCCCCTGTTCGTTCGATGCCGGGGCCCTTTGCCCGGCATCGAATTGTTTCGACCAAGCTTCAATACAAGATACTGCTGAGTGCTGAAGGATGGCCAATGTTAAGATATGTAATTAGACGCACAATCCAGATGGTCCCGCTGCTGCTGGCGATTTCGGTGGTGATCTTCACCATCATCCAGGCCGCACCCGGAGGACCCGAGGGGACACTGCTCGATCGGGGAATGTTCGTGGACCCTGCCGCGATCGATGCCTATAGGGCTCGGCTCGGGGTGGACCAACCCGTATTCGTGCAATACTTCAAATGGCTGGGAGCCATGCTCACCGGGGATATGGGAATCAGTTTCCAGACCCAGAGACCGGTCCTGATCATGATCCTGGAACGTATGCCCGACACACTGCGGCTCATGGGACTCTCGTTTGTGGTCGCTGCGATCATCGCCATACCGCTCGGGGTATTCTCCGCGGTCAAGCAATATTCGACCTTCGACTTCATAGCAACCGGCGCTTCGTTCGTGGCCATCGCCATGCCCGTGTTCTGGTTCGGACTGATGATGCAATACCTGTTCAGCGTCAAGCTCCAATGGCTTCCCGTCGCAGGGACCGTCACCGTCGGGGTAGGTGGATTCGTCGACCAACTGAAGCATATCATCATGCCCGCCACCGTATTGTCCTTGCACAGCATAGCGGGGTGGTCACGGTACATGCGCAGCTCGATGTTGGGCGTGCTGAACCAGGACTATATCCGTACGGCCCATAGCAAGGGTCTCTCCAGGCGCACGGTGATCTCGGTCCATGCCGTGAAGAATGCCAGTATTCCGGTAGTCTCGGTCATGACACTCGATATCGCGAGACTATTCTCGGGCGCAGTCATCACCGAGACCATATTCGGCTGGCCGGGAATCGGACGCATGTTCATACAGGCCATGCATGCCCGCGATTATCCACTTTTGATGGGGATCATGATGATGGGATCGACCATGGTGGTCGTATTCAATCTTGTAGCCGACGTCATCTACGGTTGGCTCGATCCGAGAATCACCTATGAATAACTCACACGGAGAACTGCGATGAGCGAGATTATGACAGACGGACAAGGCATGGTGCTGGCTGCCGAAGGCATGACCGTAAAGCTGCGTTCGAATGCGAAGATCACCTGGGAAAAGTTCCTGCAACACAAATTGGCTGTGGTGGCTTCATTGTTCCTTTTGACACTGGCGGCCCTCTGCTTCCTCGCGCCGTTGATAGCACCGTACGAATTCGATGCGATCGACTTGGCGAATATCAGGAAGGCACCCTCGGTGAAGCATCTGCTGGGCACCGACGCATTGGGCAGGGACCTGCTCACCCGACTGCTCTATGGCGGTCGGATATCCATAACCATCGGCCTGACCGCAGCGATGTTGGGCACCGCGATCGGCACCCTGGTCGGTTCCATGGCCGGTTATTTCGGCGGACGGATCGACAATGTGCTCATGCGGTTGACCGACCTGGCCTATTCCATACCGACCTTGCCGTTGATCATCGTGATCAGTTCGTATTCGAACACCCAGGCGGTGGGGATAGTCATGATAATCGGATTCTTCAGTTGGATGCAGACCTCGCGGGTAGTGCGTGGAGCGATCCTTTCGGTCAAGGAGAACGAATATGTGACGGCCGCCCGGGCCCTGGGCTCCAAGGATCGGTTGATCATCATCCGGCACGTGCTGCCCAACATATCCAACTCGATCATCGTCGGGGCCACATTGGGTGTCGGCAACGCGATCATCACCGAAAGCTCGCTGAGTTTTCTCGGGCTGGGAGTCTCTCCCCCGACGCCGACATGGGGCAATATGCTCATGGACAGCCAAGCCACCATGTCAAGCCAACCCTGGCTCACGATTTTCCCCGGTATGGCGATCCTGCTTACCGTATTGTGTGTGAATTTTATCGGCGATGGTCTCCAGGATGCCCTGGATCCAACTTTATAGGACGTAGTGATGGGAACAATACTGGAAGTGAAGAACCTGCGCACGAGATTCCATACTCGGGAAGGCGTGGTGAAAGCTGTCAACGGCATATCCTACACGGTTGACGAAGGTGAGATCCTGGCGATTGTGGGAGAGAGCGGGTGCGGCAAGAGTGTCGGTGTCCTCTCCCTCCTGCAGCTGATACAGCAACCTCCCGGAAAGATCGAGGAAGGCGAGGCTCTGTTCGAAGGAGTCGACCTGCTGAAGCTCGACGACGAAGGAATCAGGAAGATCCGCGGCAAGGACGTCTCGATGATCTTCCAGGATCCCATGACCAGCCTCAATCCGGTGTTGACGGTGAAGCGACAGATGACCGAAGGGATGCTCAAACATACCGACATGACACACCAGCAGGCCTACGACCGGGCGGTCGAACTGCTCAAGCTGGTGGGTATTCCCAATGCCGAGAAGCGGATCGAGGGATTCGCCTTCCAGCTCTCGGGTGGCATGCGCCAACGGGTCATGATCGCCATGGCACTGGCGTGCGAACCGAAGCTGCTGATTGCCGACGAGCCGACCACCGCCCTGGATGTCACGATCCAGGCCCAGATCATGAAGTTGATCAAGGATATCCAGAGCCGGTTCAAGATGGCGGTGATCTGGATTACCCACGATCTGGGAGTGGTCGCCAATTTCGCCCAGAACGTGCAGGTCATGTATTCGGGATACATCGTGGAGAAGTGCAGTGTGAAGGAACTGTTCGCGCATGGGGCGCATCCCTATACGCTCGGACTGCTCAATTCCCTGCCCAAGATACACAACCGCGTCCACCAGAAGCTGGAGACGATCAAAGGTGCGCCACCGAATATGATCACACTGGGTGATGGCTGCCCGTTCGCACCACGCTGTCCGAAGGCGAGCGATACCTGCATTGCAGAGAATCCCGCCTTGCGAGAGATCCGTCCGGGGCATTTCGCGGCGTGCTGGAATTTGGATGAGGGAGGCCCACATGTTGGATAGACAGGAAAAACTCCTTGAAGTGCGGGGATTGAAGAAGCATTTCTCCGTCGGTGGCGGGCTGTTCAAGAAAGCGAGCCTGGTGCAGGCGGTCAATGGACTCGACTTCGATATCTACCAGGGTGAGACGCTCGGGTTGGTAGGCGAGAGCGGGTGCGGAAAATCGACCGCGGGAAGGACTATCCTCCAACTGTACAAGCCGACCGCCGGTTCGATCCGCTACGCAGGCGTGGATATCACCACCTTGGGTCGGGAGGCCATGTTGGAGTACCGCAGGAAACTGCAGATCATATTCCAGGACCCCTATTCGTCGCTGAACCCCCGCTTGACGGTGGGCAACATCATCGCCGAACCCCTGCTGATACATCATGGCGACATGAGCAAGCAGGACCGCCTGGATTTCGCCAAGGAACTGTTGATGAAGGTCAACTTGGATCCAAGCTTCGTCAACCGCTATCCCCACGAGTTCTCCGGTGGGCAGCGCCAACGCATCGGCATAGCCCGTGCCTTGGCCGTGGAGCCCGAATTCATCGTCTGCGACGAGCCCATCTCGGCACTCGACGTGTCGGTGCAGGCCCAGGTCGTGACCCTGATGGAGGAACTGCAGGACACGATGAACCTCACCTATCTGTTCATCGCCCACGACCTGTCCATGGTCAGGCATATCTCCGACCGCGTCGCGGTCATGTACCTGGGCAAGATTGTCGAGCTCGCCGATCGCGACGAGATCTACGAAAAGCCCCAGCACCCGTATACCAAAGCCCTGCTCAGGGCGATTCCGGTTCCCGATCCGCTCTATGCCGAACAGAACCCGATACAACCGTTGGAAGGCGAGGTTCCCAGTCCGATACATCCACCCCAAGGGTGCTACTTCAGCCCCCGCTGTCCACTTGCCCAGCCGATTTGCCACGAGCAGTCGCCCGAGTACGTGGAAAAATCCCCACGGCACTTCTGTGCCTGTCATATGGTTTGAACACAAAGGTAGGCGCTATGCAACATACAACGAAACTTGCGAACGAACTGATCGATTTCATCCACGCGGGGCCGAGTCCCTTCCATGTGGTCCGCCAGACCGAAACGGTGTTGGAAGCGGCGGGGTTCACCCGTCTGGAACACGACAAGCGCTGGAAGTTGGAAACAGGTGGCCGCTATTACGTCACGACCAACGGATCGGCCCTGATCGCGTGGATCGTAGGATCCGGGGAGTTGGAGGAGGAGGGGTTCCGCCTGGTGCAGACCCATGTCGACTCGCCGTCGATCCGCATCAAACCATCACCTGAAATGAACGCTGCGGGTGGATTCCTGAAGCTCAATGCCGAAGTGTACGGCTCGCCCATCCTCTCGACATGGTTGGACCGGCCCCTGGCACTCGCCGGACGTGTCTCGTTGCGAAGCGCATCGGTCATGCATCCGCGGCAAGTCCTGGTCGATTTTCCCGATCCCCAACTGTATATCCCCAACCTCAGCATCCACCACAACAAGGGGGTGAACGCGGGGGTCGAGTTGAATCCACAAAAGGATATGTTGCCCATACTGGGTCTGCTTGAAGCTGGCACAGCCGACAAGAACACGGTGCTCGCCATGCTGGCGGACAGGATCGGCTGCAAGGTGGAGGATATCCTCGATTACGACCTGTACACCTCGGAGTACGAGCGTGGATGCCTGATGGGAAGGAAAGGCGAGTTCATCAGCTCCAAGAAACTCGACAATCTCAGCCTGGTCTATGCTTCGGTGCGCGCTCTCGTCGCCCAGACGGGTACAACCTGTACGCCGGTGATCTGCTGCCTGGACAACGAGGAGATCGGCAACCGTACCCGCCAAGGAGCCGATTCGCCCATGCTCGCGACCGTGTTGGAACGCATAGCAGCGGCGTTGGGCAAAGACCGGGAGGATTTCTTCCGTGCCATGCAGAGTTCGTTCATGCTCTCGGCCGACATGTCACATGCGGTGCATCCCAACGCGCCCGACCGCAGCGATCCGGTGGTGCAGGTGAAACTCAACGGCGGACCGGTCATCAAGTACAGCGGCGCCCAGAAGTTCACCACCAACAGCGAATCGAGTGCTGTGTTCCAACAGCTGTGCCAACTTGCCCACGTGCCGTGGCAATACTATGTGAACAAGTCGGATTCTCCCGGTGGCTCGGCTGCCGGTACCGATTCGATCACCCATGCCGACATGCGTGCGGTCGACATCGGCCTCGCGCTGCTGGCGATGCACTCGATCCGCGAGATCGGTGGAACGGCCGACAACGCCTACATGCACACGGTGCTCGAGCACTTCTTCAAACAAGGAAACTGATGGAATTGTTGTACATACGAACGAATGGAACTGAACGAATGTCACACAGGGGGAAAGAATGGAACAGGAAATGACTTTTGCGAACTACCTTACCAAGTTTTTCAAGCAGCAGGGAGTCAAGCACATCTTCGGAGTCCCGAGCGGGGACTGGATGTCATATATGGAAGCGATGGAATCGGGAGATCCCGAGTTCGTCCTGGTGGCCAACGAAGCCACCGGCGGATTCATGGCGACGGTGTACGGTTGGCTGACCGGGGCTCCGGGTGTCTGTTACGGCACCACCGGACCTGGGGCGACCAACCTGTCCACGGGCGTTGGATGCGCATTGCTCGACCGTTCCCCGGTCATCGCCCTCACCACCGAACCGCCCGAGCATATGGTCGGCAGGACGACCCAGATGGTGATCGACCATCAGACACTCTTCAAGCCGGTGACCAAACATACCTTCCGCATGCAATTGGAGGACGTGGAGAAGCAATTGGCTCATGCCGTCACGATAGCGAAAACCGAGGTCCAGGGCCCGGTGCATATCGGATTGCCCGAAGGCATGGGCGACAAGCGTGTCAGTGCGGCATTCCCACCTGTCATCGCACCCGAACCGATCGCCGCACCTTCCAAGGCTGCGCTCGCACAGATGGAAGTACTGTTTTCACAGGCCCGCAAACCTCTGTTGGCCGTAGGACTGACCGCTGTCAGGCTGGGATTGGGTGAAGCGATAGTCAAGGTTGCCCAGAGGCATGATATCCCGATGGTGTTGACCCCCATGGCCAAGGGACTGATCGACGAGGACCACCGCAGTTATGCCGGTGTCCTCTTCCATGCCTTGAGCGATATCGTCGCACTGACAAACAAACAGGCCGACCTGGTGGTGGGAATCGGCTACGATCCGGTCGAATTCAACTACGAATCGTGGATGCCCCAGGTACCGCTGGTCCATATCGATACCACCGCGTGCGATATCGACAAGCAAGTCTATCGGGACGTCCACGATGTGGTCGGGCACCCGGCCCCCGCTTTGGACAGGTTGCTCGCAATTGCTCCGATCACCTCCGCCTGGGACATGGAGGCATTGCGGGTACGACGGGAAGACATGTTCTCCCGATTCGTACCGAAACCAGGGGTGTTCGGCCCCTTGAGCGTATTGCAGATCCTCCGCGAGATCTTGCCGGATGACGGAATCATGACATGCGACGTCGGTGCCCATACCCACTTGATCGGCCAGGCCTGGCGCACACGGCACCCCTTCGGACAGCTCATGACCAACGGGTGGTCCTCGATGGGTTTCGGCATACCGGCGGCGTTGGGTGCCAAGTTGGCCCGTCCAGAGACTCCGGTGGTCTGTATCACCGGCGACGGTGGGTACATGATGATGGCAGGGGAGATGGCGACCGCCAAGCGGATTGGCAAGAATATCGTCTTCATCGTCTTGTCCGACACGAAGTTGGAATTGATCCGCTTGAAGCAGAAGAAGCGGGGACGGATTACCGAAGGGACCACGCTCAGCAGCGAGCAGCCCCAAGTCACCGATTATATGTTCGGTGTTCCGATCCTACCGGCCGACTCGGCCCAGGCGTTCCGTGCGGCCCTGACCGAAGCCTTCGCTTCCGAAGGTCCGGTTATCGTACAGGCGATCATCGATTCCTCGGAGTATGAGGATTTGATCTTGAGAAAACACAAGTGAACGGTATCGATACCCACGTGACCGGTACGTCGCGACTGCGTCAATTGGGCGGGACAAGCCGGTTCGAGGCAACCCGTATCAGGCCGCAGGATCTGCAGGAATTGCTGCGGGCGGTAGGCAGTGCGCCTTCGCATGCGAACTGTCAGCCGTGGGAACTTGTCGTCACCGAAGCTTCCGCCATGAAAGCCGGCATGGCAGAAGCGCTGCTCGATGCACAATTCCGACCCATTCCGTCGGCTGAACGGGACGTGCAGTGGTTCACCGATGCCCCGCTGGTGCTCACCCTTGCGATCGACCGGTTGCGTGCCAAGGCCAAGGCAGGGGCTATGGGAGCCGACCGGTTCGCCTTGGTGGATATCGGGTGCGCCTGCACCTGCCTGTTGTTGCGGGCAGCCGAGCTGGGTATGGGGGCGACCATAGTCCGGGAGTTCGACCGTACGCGCATCGCAACGGTGCTCGGACTTCCCGCCCATGTCGATCCGGTGGTGCTGTTGGTACTCGGGTATTCGGCGGAGGCTCCACGGGAGCGTCCCCGTTTGCGAATCGACGAGTATGTCCACCTGGAGAGCTGGAATGGAAAAGCCGATGCAGGGGAATGACCATATGGATGTGTTTTCGTGCATGGCCTCCCGCAGGAGCATACGCTCGTTCACCGGGGAACCGGTGTCCGATGCACACCTACAGGCGATTTTGGAAGCGGGGACCATGGCCCCCTCGGCCGGAAACATGCAGGCACGGGAGTTTGTGATAGTGCGCAGCGCAGAGGCGAGGCGTGCCGCGGCCGATACGAGCGATGCCGGCATCACCGCCCGGGGCAAGACCTTGACGCAACAGTGGATCGCGACTGCCGATGTGATCATCGTCATCTGTTACGATCCGCGTCGGATGGGCGCCAGATATGGAGATAAGGGGCGGACCGACATGAGCAAGCTCGATTGCATGGGAGTAGCCCAGAACATGATGCTTGCCGTGACGGCCCTCGGATTGGGGACCACCTGTGTGATCGGCTTCGAAGCTGAGGCACTCAAGCACAGCTTGGGCATACCTGCCGAGTTGACCCCCATGCTCATGCTCCCCATCGGGCATCCGGCACCGGCAGCGCAAGGTGGTCCGGTGTTCCGGTTGTCACCCGAGGAGTTGGTCCGATTCACCTGTTAGGTACGGGACTTTAGATAGTGGTTCGATTGTGGTTTTAGCGAAAGATATGACGATTATATGGAGGAGTAGGATATGAAGGAAAAATTGAGGGTTGGAGTCATTGGAGCCGGCAGATGGTGCCAGCGGGCGCACTTGCCCGGGTATGTCGGATCCCCGCTGTGCGATATTGTCGCGATCAGCGACCTGCACGAGGACCTGGCGAAGGATGCCGCGTCGAAATTCTCGATCCCCGATGTCTACACCGATTACCAGCGCATGCTGGAACGTGAGGATATCGATGTGATCGATGTGGTGACCCGTGCCGGTGACCAGTTCGACAACAGCCACGAGCTGCTGACCTTCCAGGCGCTCGAAGCGGGCAAGCATGTGTTGGTGGAGAAGCCGGTATGTCATGACTACAAGGATGTGATCAGGGCACAAGAGCTGGCCGACAGCAAGAACCTGAAGACCAAAGTCGGCCTCACGTTCCGCTACGCTCCCGCTGTCCAGTACATGTTCGACCTGGTCAGGGAAGGTTTTATCGGCGATCCATATGTCTACAACGGCTACGAGCAGAATTCGCAATGGCTGAGTCCCGACTATCCCATGGACAAGCGCATCCACCGGGTCTATCCGGACAATCCGCCCTCGTTCCACAAGGACCTGACACCCGAAGGGATCGGCATATTCTCCCTCGAAGGCTATGGCGCACCCACGATCGATATCGGCCTGGAGCTCATCGGATCCGATCTGGAACGGGTCTCCTGCATCATGGCGAACATGGTGAAGAAACGGAAGTTGACCAATCTCGATACCGAATATTCGCGGATCAACGTGGATGATGCCGACATCTTCATCGCCGAAGGTATGAACGGCACCCTCTTCTCCCTGCAGTCCAGTATTGTGACGGTGGGCAACTACCCCGGTATCGAAGCACGGATCTACGGCTCCAAGGGCGGACTCCAAGTCCGGCTGGTGGAGGAATTCGGGGTGATCCAGACACTCAAGGGCGCCAAGCCGGATGCGGTGGAGTACGTCGATATGGAAATTCCCCGCCGCTTCTTCCCACCCGCATACGAACCGGGCCAGTCGTGGGACCAGGTGTTCTACGCCTGCCTTATCCACAACTTCATGGAGGAGATCGTCGCCGGCGGCAGCGTGAACCAGGGCAATTTCATCCAGAGCGCACGTGTGCAGAAGATCATCAACATGGCCAGCACCGCGCACTACGAGAAACGCTGGGTACACCATTCGGAACTGTAGGCCACTGAACTGAGATTTCTTTTGGAGGATACCTTGATGATGCACAGCGATACCAATTTCAACCGGTGGATGGACGATTTCTTCCGCCACCTGTTCTCCCGACGCCCGGTGGACGCAACGTTCGCCGGCTTGCACGAGTACAACGGACAGCTTTCCGATGTGAGTCGGGAAGCTCTGGAGGCGACACGTGGCGAGATCGTATCCTTGTTGCAGTCCCTTGCCACCATCGATCCGACCCGGTTGGATAGGTTTCAGCGCATCGACCGCGATCTGGCAGAGGGCTTCCTGCGTATGCAGCTATGGGAGCGCGAATCGGGTTCCATGTACCGCTACAATCCGGTGACCTATACCAGCGAAGCCGCTTTCGCCCTGATTTCGCTGATTGTGGCGGACACCCGCCCCATGGCCGACAAGCAGGCCGATTTCACCGCACGCCTCAAGGCTTTGCCCGAATTCCTCGGGCAGGGGCGGCTCCAGTTGGAGCGTGCACCGGTGGCTTGGACCGAACGGGCTGTCCGCGAATGCACCGGCGCCCTGGAGTTCTTGCGCTCCGGTATCGCGCACTTGTCCGAAACCGAAGGGTTACGTGTCGATACCAGCGATTTGGTATTGGCCATTGACGCCTTCGAACAATTCTCGCGCTTCCTCTCGGAGGACCTGCTTGGCAAATCCGATGCGCCCTACCAGGCGGGGGAAACGGTCTTTCGGAACATCCTGGGGTGGGCCCATGCGATCGACAGTGGGTTCGACGTGCACGCCTATGCCAAGCATGCCGATGCGATTGTGCGCGAGTGTACCCGCGAGTTGGAGTCCCGCTGCGGGGAGTTCGGTGCTCCGTCGGTTGCCGAGGCCCTCGCGCAGCTTGCCGATGAGCATCCGAGTGCCGATACCTACCTGTCCAGCTACGGGCGCTTGTGGGAAGAGAGCAGGTTGCTGAACGAGCGGGAACAATTGGTCACTTGGACCGACTATCCGATCGAGTATAGCCCGATTCCCACCTGGGCCAGAGGCGCGCAACCGTACCTCTACTATCTCTTCTACCGCTGTCCGCCACGGTGGAACCGCCCGGCGACCTACCGCTACCAGATTTCGCCCATGCTGGAACAATGGGATGCCGACAAGCGGGAATCCTTCTTGCGGGCGAACAATACGTTCGTCATCAAGACCAACCATGTGTTGCACCATGGAGGAATCGGCCACCACGTGCAGAACGGGAATGCGGTCCAGGCGAAATCTCGGATCGCCCAGATTGCGGCGAACGATGGACCGGCGCGGCTCACCATGCTCTGCGGCGGTACCTTGTGCGAGGGCTGGGCCTGCTATATCTCGTCGTTGGCAGGTAGCAAGGGCTTCTTGACCCCACTGGAATCCTATGCCGAGATATCCTCGCATCGGCGGATGGCCGCACGGGCTGTGGTCGATATCAAGCTGCATTGCGGGTTGTTCACCTTGGAGGAGGCCGCGGCGTACTATAGGGAGCATGCCATGATGTCGTCCGAGGCCGCACATGGGGAGGCTGTGAAGAACAGCCTGTTCCCGGGTGGGGCGATGATGTACCTCTATGGAGTCGAGGGGATCGGGAAGTTGCGCGATGCGGTCGCACGGGAGCAGGGTGATGCCTTCTCGCTCAAGCGGTTCCACGACGAGTTCCTTTCGTACGGAACCATTCCTGTGGCCCGTATAGCCAAGGAAATGCTGGATCAGTCGTAGAGCCACCTGTAGCGGCTATCGTCCTCGACCACAGCCGTGGTGGGGAAGGTGCCGCTCAATGATCCCCCATCGACCGTGACGACCGAGCCGGTCATGTAGGATGAAAGCGAAGAGGCGAGGAACATGGCCACGTTGCCGACTTCCTCGCTCTGTCCGGCCCGTTGGAGCAGGAGGGTGGGGATCCGTTTTTCCAGCCCTTCGCGCATCGACGGGGGGAGCGGCTTGGGTTGGGTGTCGATCAGGCCCGGCCTGACCGTGTTCACCCTGATACCGGACGGGGCGAGTTCGATTGCGGCAATGCGGGAGAAGGTTTCCACGGCAGCCCGGCTCGAGGCATAGGCGGTGCTGCCCGCGCCACCTTTGACCGCAGCGGCCGAGGAGAAGTTCACGATCGAGCCGTGGATTCCCGCTTGTCTCATCACAGCGGCAGCGGCCCGGGTCATGAGGAAGGTGCCTGTGCAATTCACATCGAAGACGCGGTCCCATACCGCAGTCGGATACGATTCGAGACTCTGGTGTGGTGCGACAGCAGCATTGTTGATGCACACATGCAATCGGGAGAAGGTGGATGCTATGTATGCAAACAATCGGTCGACGTCCTCGGCATCGCGAATATCGACGGTCATGGTATGGCAGCCGGGGCAGAGCGCCTTGGTCTCCTCCAGTCCGGTCTTGTCGCGGTCTACTGCGACGACTATCGCCCCCGCATCGGCAAACTGCCGGACCATGGCTTGTCCGATACCCCGGGCTGCGCCCGATACCAGCACCACTTCATCGGTGAAATCGAATTTCGCTGTTGCCATGGGAGACTCCTTTATCCGGTCGGATGCGCATGCATGCACTTGTTCTTGTGATGCCATGTGTAACAATATATACTATAGAGTATATCATATATGATGTAGACTTGTAGAGCACCAATTGGAGGAAACGATGATGGATAGCAAAGACCTTGGGTACCGGATCACCGCCATTGCAGCCGGTTTGGATGCCTTCGAGCGCAAGACGTTCGATGGCAAGGGGATAATTGACGATGAAGGCTTGATTCCCCTCTATCTTGGACAGGATTTGATCCGAGCGCGCCAGTACACGAGTTGGAACGAAGTCGATGCCGACATCGCCGCAATCGTCGCCGGGATCGAAGCAATGGAGTTCGGGCCACGCAAGCTGTTCCTCCAGAAGCTGGGCAATTCGTTGAGGTCCGCGAGTACGTTGTTCCAGGGAGGCGATCTCCCCTTCACCGAAAAGTTGACGAACCTGGTGGGGGTTCCCGCCGAATCGTTGCATCCCTTGTTCATCGAAGATTTGGGTGCCCGCCTGGAAGACAAGCTGGACCAGGCCGGTTTCTCCACAGGGACACTGCGGGAAAAAGTCTCGGCATGGGAGCAGAGCGGGGGGATCCCACCCGAACATCTCGAGACAGTCTTCACCGAACTGATGGCCCAAGCCCAGGAGCGTACCGATTCGATGATCGTGGATACCGACGGGTACACCATGGTGTTGCATCCGGTGCGCAATATCCATTACTCCGCACGCTGCAATTTCACAGCGGGGAAGATGGACTTGAATATGGACAACACCTTTTCGCGTGCGGCGCTCAAGCATCTGGTCGCGCACGAATGCTTTCCCGGCCATTCCACCCAGAACATCTACACCCTCAGGAGCTTCAAGCAGGGGACAGCGACCGCCGATGTCCTGCTGTGCAGCCTCAACGGTATCACCGGTGTCATCCAGGAAGGGATCGGGGACCAAGGTGTCGAGATGATCGATTGGATCGAGGATATCAACGACGAGATCCAGGCATTGCTGCGCCGGTACCAAAGCTCCGTGGCGACCCAAGCCGCCTGGCGCATCAACATGGAGAATCTTTCCGATGCCGAGGCCTATGCCTACATGCGCGATATCGGGGCCATGCAGGAACCCCGGATCAAGGGGCGTATCCACATGGCGCGCCATCCGTTCAGATCCGGCTTCATCAGCTCCTATTTCTACGGAAACGAGGCGGTGCGCAGGGTCCGTTTGGCTGTCGGCGATGATCCGATACGACGCAAGGCGTTCGTTGCCGAACTCTATGGGAAGATGCATTCTCCCGAGAGCTTGTGCCTGGCACTCGGTGTTCCCTACCGAAGTTATGGAGACAAATGATGTACGACGATATGGATGTTGGCTATAGGATCACGGCGGTCGCGTTGGGTATCGACGCGTTCGAACGCAAAGAACAGCAGGGGACGGGCTCACTCGATACCGAGGGGCTCATTCCCATCTATCTCGGCGGCGATATGGTCGCCCCCTGCCAGTACACCCGCTGGCAAGCGGTTCAGGACGATTTGGATGCCTTGACGCTTCAGGTCGCCGCGTGCCCCGAAACGTCCCGCCGGCTCTTCCTCAAGGCCCTGCTGCGTTCGTTGCGCACGGCGGTCGACCTGTTCCAGGGCAAGACCTCTTCGTTCGCCTACCGGCTGGAAAACCTGGTGGGCGTACCTGCCGCACCGGCCGATGATGTGGTGATCGCCGCATTGCGCGAGGAGATCGACCTGGCCCTGGTGCGTCGAAAGATTGTGCGGGGAAGTCTCGCCGAGCGGGTGGCCAATTGGCAAACCAGCAAGTTCATTCCGATCGACCACCTCGAACGGGAGTACACCCAGTTGCAGGAGGAAGCTGTCCGGCGTACCGCCGAGACAGTCTTCGATGTCGGCGATTTCCGGATGCGTCTGAGCCTGCGTCCCGGAACACACTCGGCAGGGCGCTGCAATTTCAACGAAGCCACCATGGAGATCAACACCGATATCGGATGCACCCGCGCCGCCCTGAAACATCTGGTGACCCACGAGAACTTCCCGGGCCATGCGACCCAACTGCTCTACACATTGGATGCCTTCAAGCGGGGTGCCGCCCCAGCTGATATCCTGCTCTGTACCCTCAACGGTATTCCCGGGGTTATCCAGGAAGGTATCGGCGACCAGGCGACCGAGATCATCGATTGGGTCGAGGATGATGACGATGTCATCCAGATCGCCCTGCGCCGGTTGCGCATCGCCGTGGCCACCACCGCTTCCTGGAAGCTGATGGAATTGCACGAGGACGAAGAATCCGTCGTGCGCTACATCAAGGAGACCGGTTTCGCGATCGATCCCTACGTGGATGGTCGGATCAGCCAGGCCAAGCATGTCTACCGCGGGCCCTTCAATGCCTCATACTACTACGGAAACCAAGCCGTACGCACCAAACGGCTTGCCACACCCAAGGAGAAGTACGCGGAATTCATCACCTACCTGTACGGGAGGATGCACTCGCTCGAAGGGTTCTAACGAAAGTACCTGGCACGTGTTTTCGTTTTTGTATACAAAATTGAAATTCAGTACCAGGTTTCGACAAGATGTTTGACTTGGCAGGGCAGTCGATGTATATCTAAAGATAGTACCTGGTACCATCGTAAGATTTTGTATACAAAGGAGAACTTCCATGCCTGGCACGTATGCGGAATTCGCACTCTGCGGATTGAACTGCGGGCTGTGTCCACGGTATCACACGAACGGTCCCTCGCGCTGTCCCGGGTGCAGGGGGCCTCGGTTCGGCGAGTTGCATCCGACCTGTCCGATTATCAGGTGCAGCGAACGGCATGCCAATGTCGAATATTGCCACGAATGCGGTTCGTATCCGTGCGACCGTTACCAAGAGACGCCACCAACCGATTCGTTCATCACCTATCTTCCACGTCTCGCCGACCAACGGCGTGCCCAGCAATTCGGTATGGATGCGTATCGGCAACAGTTGGATGAGAAGGTCGGAATCCTCAATCATCTACTCATAAAATATGACGATGGACGACACAAAGGGTTCTACTGCCTTGCGGTGAACCTATTGGATCTCCATTCTTTACATGAAATTGTGGAGCGTGTCGAACGGACTGTGTCCCAATCATCCATGGTTCGCAAGGAAAGCATTCGTCTGATAGTGTCGGTTCTCGTGGAGATCGCTAGAAAGCAGAATATTTCGTTGCGCTTGCGGGGCGCATGAAGAGATGTAGCAGGTTCCGGTTGGAGGATGTGAAAACAAATTGTTAGAAAATTCGCATACTTAAGTTAGTCCATCTCCCCTCTATTACCATTACTATCGCATTTCCAGTAAGGACTTAACCACTGCATCAATACTCGAAGGCCTTTGGATATGCGTCAAGTATCATTTGTGTTAAAAGATTTCAATGTTTGTAGATATTACTCGTACCAATAATTATCCGAAGCCAAGGAATTAAGCTCCTCCCCACGTATGCGAGATCGTTCTCGCTTATTTTTCTGTATGCTAGTGACCAATCCTGACATGATTTTTTAGGGAGCCTTTGGTCCTTTGAGGCTGCCTAAAGGCGCAGAACTGTCATTTTGTAGTGTCCGATTCGTTGAATATTTTAGTTGACAGTTGAAAGTCGAGAGTATACAGTCGATTATATACAATCTCTATCACTTTAAAAAGGAGTGAATTATGAAACGAATCTTTCTGGTACTCTTGATTCTCTTGACTCTAGTCGGGACGATCTCAGCACAAGCCACTGGTGAAAAAGGTGTAACTGAATCTGGATTCAAAGAGATGAAGATCAAGTTGGGGCATGCCTTGGAAGTAAGTCACCACAATCATATGGCAGCTTTGTACTTTGCAGACTTGGTTAAAGAAAAAACGAGGGGCAAAGTAACTGTTGAAGTATATCCAGCATCACAGCTTGGTGATGAGGGAGATATGAATGATGCCATGGTATTCGGGACACAAGAACTTGGATTGTTCGGAATTGCGGAAGCGGCTAAACGCGATCCTGCACTTTCATTGTTTGACAGTGCCTATGTATTTGAAAACCGCGACCACCTTATAAAAGTCTTTGAGAGCGACATCTTTTTTGAAATGGCTGAAGAGGCCGCAGCAAAATCCGGGATTCGCCCACTTTCAGGGACCTATTACGGAACTCGCCATCTCACTACGGGAAAGGTCGCCGTCAGAAGAATCGAGGATATGACCGGATTGAAGATCCGTTGTCCCGATGCTGAAGTGTTCTTGACAGTAATCAAAGCGCTTGGAGCACAACCTAGCCCACTCTCCTTCTCAGAAGTGTACCTTGCTTTACAGCAGGGTGTCATGGATGGGCAAGAGAACCCGTTTGCGACGATCGAAGCAATGAAGTTCTATGAAGTCCAGAAGTATCTCACCATGACAGGTCATATTGTCAATGGGGATTTCTTTATGGCCAGCGAGAAATGGTTCAAGAGCATTACTCCGGAACTGCAGAAAGTAATCCAGGATTCCGCTATCGAAGCAGCTGCCTACATCAATCCCATCTCGTTTGGGAGAGAGGATGCTTCACGCGAATTCCTAAGCAAAGCAGGTCTTACCATCATCGAGCTGTCCCCAGCTGAATACAAGAAGTTCCAAGATGCTGGCAAATCGACACATGCGGCAATGATCGAGAAATGGGGAGGACGTGCACGTTACGAAGCAATCCTCGCTCTTGGGAAATAATAGGATTTCAACCTATTGCCAACTTTGTCCTGAACAAGGTTGGCAATAGACCTTTCAAAAGGAGTTTTTCAATGACTTTCAAACGGGGAACGATAATTATCGGGAAGATTGAAGATATCTTCTTGATGATCTGTTTGGCATCGATCTTCCTGCTACTGCTTACTCAAGTTGTTTCTCGTTATATATTCAATATGCCATTGACTTGGACAGAAGAGCTGGCAAAATTCCTACAGATTTGGATCACCTATATTGGGATTAGTCTTGGACTGCGGTATAACGCACACGTGAAGATAACGGTATTATATGACCGGTTCTCACCACGAGGTCGGTCAAAAATTCAAATCTTCTTGAATTTAGTAATACTATTCTGCTTTTCTATGATACTCCCAAGCTCATTCATCTATCTTGCCGACCAATCGCTCATCAGGTCCGCTACGTTAAAGCTTCCGATGCATCTGGTTTCAATATCCTTGGTTGCCGGTTTCATTATGGCAATGCTACATATCTTGGCCGAAACGATCACCGAAATCTTCAAGCTGAGTGAGAATAAGAGAGGATTTGAATCATGATTGCATTGCTATTCATTCTTTTTATCGGTTTGATGATCTTGGGGATGCCTGTTGGATTTTCCTTGCTGGCATCATCTGTGATATTCATGGTTGCCAATGGGTTGCCATTGATCATGGTGACACAGAAACTGATGTCGGGTGTGGAATCATTTCCTTTGATTGCAATCTCCTTTTTTATCCTCGCAGGAGCCATCATGAACTCCGCTGGTATCACACGTCGTATTTTCGATTTTGCCGATCGCTTGGTTGGTCACTGGATCGGGGGTATGGGGCATGCAAATGTACTTGCCAGCATGCTCTTTGCGGGAATGTCCGGATCGGCGATCGCTGATGCAGGCGGACTTGGAGCCGTTGAAATGCAAGCGATGAAAGAGGCCGGGTATGATGATGATTTCAGTGTTGCAATCACCGGTGCCTCCTCAATAATCGGACCGATCATTCCTCCGAGCATTCCTATGGTAATTTTCGCAGTCTCCTCGGGTGTTTCCACCGGGAGGTTGTTTGCTGGAGGTATCATTCCTGGTATCATGATGGCTATAGGATTGGGTGTGGTAATTGTAATTATTTGCAAGAAAAGAAATTATAAAAGGAAACCAAAAGCATCGTTCCTGCAACTTTGGACGACATTCAAAAAATCCTTCTTTGCTGTGATTACTCCGGTAATTATTATCGGTGGTATTCTGGGTGGTGTGTTTACACCTACAGAAGCATCGATAGTAGTAGTATTCTATGCCCTTGTCCTCGGCTTTCTCTATGGTGAAATACATATCAAGGACTTGCCGAGATTCTTGCTCAACACGTTGAAGACTGTCACAGGAATCCTTTTCATTTTGGGGGCAGCTTCGATATTTAGTTATTTGCTCACGATTTCACAGGTTCCCCAGAAGCTTGCCATAGGGTTCGGAAATACATTCACCAACAAATATGTGGCTCTTTTAATGCTGAATATTATCTTTATCATACTCGGGTCGATGATGGACTCCGACCCGATCATGATTATTCTCGTTCCGATATTATTACCATTAATCAAAACATATGGAATTGACCCCGTACACTTTGGTGTTTTCATGACGGTTAATCTCATGATCGGTTTGTTGACCCCACCGGTCGGCTTGGTGTTATACACACTCAATAGTGTCACAGGAGTCGCTGTCGAAAGAATTACCAGGAGTATTTGGCCGTTCCTTGTAGTGTTGTTTATCATCACACTGATCATTACCTATATTCCTGGTTTGGTGACATTCTTGCCTAACCTTTTGTATAACAAATAAATATGAATCAATGGTAATTAGATGAGACAAAACCATCCGATGGGATATCGAACGAAAGAAGCCCTGACCGATTGATTGCAGCAATGAAAAAAAAATTATTAATTTCCGGTAGGAGGTTTGTATGGCGATCCATACAGAGACATCGAGAAAACTTTTCCAAGAAGCCAAACAGTACCTGGTCGGTGGTGTGGCAAGTTCGCTACACAAAGCCGAACTCGAAGAGTATCCGATCTATGCCGACCATGGCAAAGGCTCGCGATTCTATGATGTGGACGGCAATGAATATATCGATTATATGGGTTCTTTCGGGCCATCCATATTGGGATTCTCTCATGACGGTCTTAACAAGGCGGTAATTGACCAGATTGGCAAAGGCACGCATTTTGCGTTGCCCACCGAATCGTTGAATGCATTGTCTGCCAAATTGGTCGATATCCTTCCTTGTGCTGAGATGGTTGGCTACCAGAGTACCGGAACCGAAGCGAACCTTGTCAATTTCCGGTTTGCGCGGGCATATACCGGAAAATCCAAGATTATCAAGTTCGAAGGTCATTACCATGGGTGGGCAGATGAATTGAGCATAAGTGTCAAACCGCTCTCCCTCAAATCGATGGGGCCTCGCAACAAGCCATGGAAATGCCTGGAAAGCGCAGGACAATCGACAGGGGTGTTGGATGAGATGATTATACTTCCGTGGAATGATATCGGTATCCTGGAGGAGACGATCAAGCGACATAAGCATGAAATTGCCGCTGTCATTACGGAACCGATCATGTATAACGCTGAACCCATCCTTCCGTTGCCGGGATATCTTGAAGCAATGCGTCAACTCACTGCCGATAACGATATCCTGTTGATATTTGACGAAGTCATCACCGGCTTCCGCATCGCCCTTGGTGGAGCCCAAGAATACTTTTCTATACAGCCTGACCTCGTGACCTTTGGGAAAGCAATGGCCGGAGGGTATCCTATCGCCGGAGTTGCCGGGCCAAAGGCTATATTGCAGAGTGGAGTGCATCCCGCGGGAACCTTCAATGCAAATCCGGTGTGTGTCGCGGCCGCGCTCGCTACGTTGACTGAGTTGGAGAAGCCCGGCGTCTACGAGGGTCTCAATCGAATTACCAGTCGTTTGAAGGAAGGGGTGAATTTCCTGGCCTCAAGGTATCGGGTCAAGCTGTGGTGTGATAATCTTGTATCGATTTGGCAACTCAGTTTCGGCATCGATGGCCCTATGCGGGACTATCGCGATAATTTCAAGGTCAATATGGGAACTTACTCGGAATTCTACCGCAAGTGCCTGGCTCGTGGTATCCGGTTGCACTCTGGCCGCGGACGCTTCTATATTTCCATTGCCCATACAGACAAGGATGTCGACAAGACCCTGGAAGTGTTCGAAGATGTTTTCAAGGAAATGTTCAGCAATTCTTAATAATGGATTTTTTGAATGCTTAAGAAATGGGAAAGCTTCAAGAAAATGGTTGGAAAGGGCAATAATGTATTGAAAAAAAGAATTGGAGCAGTGATTATTAATTAGAAGCGATTTTGGAGTCATCCGGAACGTTGTTGTTGTCATAGGAGTTGTCATGGAAGAGAATTCACCGTATTTCAGTCTACCCGATTACATTTCAGGCAGGATTTCCAAAGACATCCTCCTTGGCAAGCACAAGGCCGGGGACAAGTTGGTCGAAGCAATGTTCCAGGAGGAGTTCCAGGTCAGCAAGTCGCCGGTCCGCGAAGCGTTCCAGATGCTGATCAACGCTGGTCTGGTCGAACGCAAGAACCGCCGCGGTTGCTTCGTGAAGGTCCTTACGCCCGAGGAGATCGAAAACATCTACGAGGTTCGCATGAGCCTCGAAGGCCTTGCCGCACGGGATGCCTACATGCGCATGTCCGACGAAGATCTCAAGCGGTTGCAGGGGCTCTACCATGCGATGGAGATGGATGTCGCTGCGAAGGATACCTTCGGCTATCTGCACCATCACAATGATTTCCAGCGGTTTTTCGGCGAGGTGAGCCGCAATGGTGTGCTTGTCGAGATTTGTGAGAAGCTGCGTGTGCAGAACATGTGGTACAACATGCAATTCTTTGAAGTCGACCTTGAGGTTGACTTGCATACCCACGACGAATTGATGGAGCATTTCACCAAACGGGATCTTGAACCGGATCGGGTGCAACTGCTCATGTACAACCATGTGCGCGTCGGCTTGGAGAACTTCAGGGCCTATATCCGAAACGAAGGAACGTTGAAGGCGTAAACACAAGAACAGGTCTTCCCCAACTCATCGAGGTGCGCCAACGCTTGAAGCGTCCGGTGATGGATAGCCTCGTGCCCAATGTGCTGGTGCAACTGTAGCGGCTGGAGAACTGTCCGGCATACTTTGTATACAAAATGTAAACATGGTGCCAGGTAAGAACATAGTTGACAAGTCAACGGAATTGTATAATAGTTGACGCATCAACTAATAGGGAGTTGCCCGTGGCGAAGAGTATCGGCAGGCTGATTTCTATCCTCTATCGGAAAAGCCTCGTGTATATGAACGCGGCGTTGAAGGAATATGACTTGACCGCAGCCGAGCAACCATTCCTCACGTCGCTTTACCATTACAATGGCATGACGCAGGAACAATTGTCGGAGCACTTGAACATCGACAAGGCTGCTACTGCCCGAGTAGTACAATCGTTGGTCGCAAAAGGTTTTGTGGTTAAGAAGAAGGCTGTGGACGACAAGCGGTTCAACCGTATTTTCCTCACCGAAAAGGGAAAGGTGAGCAAACGGTATGTCTTGCCGATCCTGTCGCAATGGAGCGAATACCTGGCAACGGGGATGGATGAAGAGACGCGGGAAGCATTGTATAGGATGCTTGAAACGATGGTTTCACACGTTGGACAGTAGCAGGATGGGTACGATGAAGCATTCTATCGATGAAGCGCAAGGGAATCCACTTGGATTTGTGAAGGTGTCCCGGTTGCTGGCACAATTTTCCCTACCCGCAATTGTAGGGATGATGGTGAACGCGCTCTACAACGTTGTCGACCGCATGTTCATAGGCAATGCCGCCGACCTGGGGGTCAACGGTCTGGCAGGCATCACCATCGGATTTCCTATCATGATCATCCTCATGTCGATCGGTATCCTGTTCGGGGTAGGGGGAGCCACCACTTTCTCGATACGATTGGGCGAAGGAAAAGTCGAAGAAGCACAAAAGGTCCTAGGCAATGCTTTCGTCCTATTGGTGGGCAGTGGCATCCTGTTCATGATAGTGGGTGAACTGTTTCTGCTGCCGTTGTTGCGCATGTTCGGTGCGAGCGAAGCGGTGATGCCCTATGCATCCAGCTACATGCGTGTGATTTTCCTCGGTGCGGTATTCCAGGTGACCAGCATGGGGATGAACAATTTCCTGCGGGCCGCAGGTGAACCGAAACGCGCGATGATCACGATGTTTGTCGGGGCAGGTATCAACATCGTCTTGGATGCCCTGTTCATTTTCGGTTTCAAGATGGGGATGGTCGGAGCTGCGTTGGCAACAATTATCGCACAGTGCGTCTCCATGATTTGGATACTCTCCTATTTCCTCGACAAGAGGAAGAGCCGGCATGCGATCACATTCCACAATATGCGGTTGCAGGGCCCTATTGTTGCCAGTATTGTGGCGCTGGGACTGCCGGGTTTCCTCATGCAATTGGCAAACAGTGTGTTGAACGTGACGTTGAACAAGAATCTTCTGCTGTATGGTGGGGACCTCGCGGTATCGGCGATGGGCATTGTGAACAGTGTCCAGACCATGCTGTTGATGCCGATCATCGGATTGAACCAGGGCGTCCAGCCGATCGTGGGGTTCAACTACGGTGCAAAGGAGCACCGGCGGGTCAAGTCGACCGAAGCCCTGGCCATTACCGTCGCTACCATAATTGTCACCATAGGATTCCTTGTCGTGCAGTTGTTTTCAAGGGAGTTGGTGTCGATATTCACCAGCGATGCCGAACTTGTGGAATTCGGCAGCTACGCGTTGCGTTCCTGGTTCCTGTTCCTCCCTGTCATTGGATTCCAAGTAATCGCAGCCAACTTTTTCCAGGCCACAGGCAGGTCCCGTTCCGCGTTGTTCCTGATATTGTTGCGGCAAGTGCTATTGCTCATACCGGCAATCGTGATTTTCCCAAGGATTTGGGGGATGCCGGGACTCGTGCATGCGGCTCCTTTTGCCGATGCCATATCATCGACGGTCACAGCTATCTGGTTCTATTTCGGAATCAAGCGGTTGGGGAAAGTTTCCCCGACGCACAATGTCCACAGCTGAGCAAACGTATGCCTCCTCATGTACCTGGTACCAATTTTCAATTTTGTATCACTACTGTCCGGTTATAACTCCATGAACCGTAGTTGTTTATTCTCAGAGTCGTCGAAGTCTTTGATGCCACACTTTTCAAGTACCTGTTCCATAGGGATTTGCTCGAAAGCTGTCACGCTGAAAATCTGCAGAATTGTGTAGAGGCTGGCATCGGTTCCCAGTTCCTTCTTGATGATCGCGACAAGGACGTACACGGTGATGGCGATCCAGATCTGTGTCTTGACCGAGTTCACGGAGGTTCCATAGAAGGCCTTGATCCTCAGATGCTGCTTGATCCATTTGAAGAACAATTCGATCTGCCAGCGGGACCGGTACAGCTCGGCCACTGCCAACGCATCGACATGGAAGTTGTTGGTGAGGAAAGTCAGATACCTTCCATTGGCCTCATCGCAATAGCGGATTCGCCTGAGGTGTTCGGGGTATTCGCCCTTGGTGAGTGTTCCGGTGAGCACAATGGTCTGGTCACAGCGGAGACCGCAGGCCTTGTCGACTTTCCGTGAATACAGCCTCCTGAACCGCAGGTTCTCCTTGGCCCTGATGACGAAGCTGGCCCCTTCTTCTGAGAACCGGTGCAACCTGGCATAGTCGATGTACCCGCGGTCCATGACATAGAATGCCCCCTGTTCGGGCTCCAGCACATCCAGGATGTTCACATCCTGTACTTTCCCGTCGGTGATGGCGATGAAGGTGGGGATGTTTCCCCTCAGGTCCAACAGGGTATGCATCTTGACCGCTCCCTTGGCCTTGCGGAAATGGGCCCAGGGAAACATGGACAGGCACAGGTCGATGACAGTGGAGTCCAACGCGTAGACCGTCTGCTCCAAATCCATGGAAAACTGGTCGTCTCGGTACAGTCTCCTGGCCCGATCGATCAGGACCTGGGCGAAGTCGGCATATATTTGCCAAGGACGCCTCTCGTTGGCATCGGCCAATGTGGCCCTGGTGACCTTGCCCTTGAAGCCCATGTGGTACAGCCGGTTCGACATGGAGTTCAGACACGATTCTATATCCCTCAGGCTTTCCCGATAGGTCAACTGGGCGAAGGCAAGGCAGAGGAACTGGCTCCAGCAGGTGAAAGTCTTCACCCGGTAGTCACCGTTGTAGCGCCTGACGCACTTGCGGAACTCATAGATCGGAAGAAAGTCCATGATCTGGGAAAACATCGTCTGGCCTTGGTTCATCACTGCACCCCTTGCGAGCAATCTTGTGATGAATGATAAGGGCTACTTCAAATCGATAAAAGCAAAAACCAACGCTAACTCCATGTATATCTTTCAGTTATTGGAAGCTTTCAAAAAGTTAACCGGACAGTAGTGAT
>ENA-OSEO01001389-OSEO01001389.1-sediment-metagenome-genome-assembly--contig:-NODE-1389-length-44294-cov-6.780808_pt1 | contig 44294 bp, 46 predicted proteins | sample MGYA00237883_ERZ534232 | MGnify/ENA metagenome assembly ERZ534232 | reverse complement strand
TACTTCTTGATTGAATTAGACAACTATTCTTATCCCATTCATTCTCATCAATTATCACAATCTCTTTTATAATTGGTGATAAGACAGTTTTATGATAATAATTACTAAACATATGGAATTGCCCTTTATAGATAGGGTTGCGAAAGATTCCCATAATCGTTGAGCTTTGCCATTTTCCTCCCTTCCTTGTCTTATAACCTTTTTCATTTAGATGCTTTGCAATCCTACTCGCACCACAATTATATTTCAACGAGAGTTCAAATATCTCTTTAACAACTTGGGCTTCCTCAACATTAACTTTATAATCCAATACACTTCTTCCTTTTGAGTTAAGCCTATTGTTGTTTACTAACATGTAACCAAAGGGAATCATCCCTCCACCTCTATACTTACCACTTTTAGTCGCTTCAATATGGTAATCTGTTACTCTTATCGCATTTTTTATGCTTTCACCTTCATTTTGCCAACATCTGATATATGTAATAAGCTTGTCAGTATGGGTTTCAACTTTTAATTCTCCTTCACAGTAACTTATGACTTTCTTACCTAGTTGGTTCAAATAGCTAATTAATATAGGGGTATCTTCTGCTTTTCTCCCTAGTCTATCTGAATGATATACTGCAAGGATGTCAAATTCATTTTTCTGAGCCAGATAGCGGATCTTTACTATTGCATCTCGCTCATTTTGAGAATTTTTATATCCCGATACTCCAGCTTCAATGAACTCTTCTACAACCTCCCAATTTTCCTGCTGCTTTTCCCAATCATGAAGAATATTTCTTTGGGCAGGTATATCAAGAGTTTCACGGTCGACTTGTCCTTTGGTTGAAACTCTAAAAAGATTAATCACCCTCAGCATTTTATTATTTTGCACCTCACATCCTCCTTATCATCCGATTGATCTAATTCTATCATTTTTGGAGCGCAATTGCTATTTATAGTCTGTCGATTTATAGTATTCTTTTGTTTTATTATAAATACATGGAAATTAAAAAAGCATTCGGTTTGGCTATAAAAAAATATAGAAATGAAAAAGGCATCTCTCAGGAGATGCTCGCTGAATTATGCGGTTTGCACCGCACATATATTGGGCAGATTGAACGTGGGGAAAAAAATGTAACGCTTATCAATATCGAAAAGATATGTTTGGCTCTTGATATCGAAATCTCTACTGTTTTTAATATGATCGGGCATTAATTACATTATTAGAAAGAGAGTGACTTACAGAGCCACTCTCTTTTTTATTTTCACATAATTAATTACCCATCATTATCTTCAGTATCTTCTTCCTGATTCTCACAAAGGGAATACATATGACTAAATTGCCCATATTCAATTGAATTTATATTTTGCACATTAACTGAACAATATTTCCCTAACCTTTCAAATATTGGTTTCATTTGTTCTGATGTTGCTTGAAAGCTCTGTACTATTGGAGTAATCACTTTGCTAAGTTCAATAGAAAAAAGTGTTATGGCTTTCGAAAATGCTTCGACTGATGCTAGAATATTTGTAACATTTCTCTTCGCAAAATCCTTTTCTTCTGTCACTTTAATTGCTTTTACGACAGATACTTTGAATTTTTGTATTAACTCCACACACTGTTCATATTCATTTTTATTTAAAAATTTGCAGTGAGCGATGCTATTTCGGTATTCTTGTATTTCACCAATGATTTCTCTTGCATTAGTATCAGGGATCTTCTCTTTAAAAAACCTATTCCAATCACTTTTAGGAGAAATGTCTTCATAAGCTTTTCTTAGTGTTGCATCAGATAGCTTTGATAAATCAGGATACTTGCATAAAAAAGCATCTTTCCTTTTTGAGTCAATTTCTAACCATTTTTCATCAAATAGCAGACTTTGCATATCTGAGTATTCGAGAGAATAGAAGAAATATTTGATTCGTTCAATATCCTTTTTTCCGCCCTTTGCGCCAATTCTCTTCTTTATTTTATCCTGCAATTCAGTTGCAATAGTTTGTTTATAATATTCTTTTCCAAAATTTAATATATAAATATTGAAAAACAGTTTTCTCAGTGTCCTTTCAAGTTCATTCAGTTTTGGATAAATTTTATTACAATAATATTCAGAAACAGCATCATATGATATTATTATTATATATTCGTCATCAAATTTATTATCCTTACCAAGTAGACGTTCATCGATGTATTCAAGGCATTGAATTGCTTGTCGTTTATACTTATGTTCTACAATCACGTCAAGATATATAACATCAGATACTTCGTATGCTAGAAGATTAATATTAAAACTGACTTCATTGATATATAAGGTAGTAGTTAAGGTTCGTTTAAAATGATTTTCTAGCTTGAGATCACTTGGCTTCATTTCAAATTGCTTTGTTATAATTTCCCATAAACTATCTTTATGAGGTATGCTTTCCTTATGGGTATTTGTGTTGCTTTGTTTTTCTTTTTTCTTCTCATTTCGTATTAAAATGATGTAACTATTTTTTATTAACATAATCAACCACTTTCTAATCTATAATTAGCTAGTCGTATTATACATTCTTAATCTGCAATCTTTTAAGCACCGATATCATTTCTCATCAATGTCAAAATTTCATCAATTAAACTGTTCAATCTGGCAACATTTTCGGCTGTATTGTTTTTCTGAATTTCACCTGGATATAAATATGAAAATCTCGTTACAATCTCTCTCATTCTTTCGACAACTTCATTATCCAAATATAATTCAGCTTTCGAAATCAATTCAGCATTTTTCCTATTTGTATCTTCATAATTATTGTCTAATTCCTTAATGAGTTCCTCATCGAGCAGCATTGCTTTAGTAGTATTTTTCATTAAAAGAAATTCATAATATATTTCTTCTCTTTTCTCTTTAAGCCTTTTCTTTTCTTGCTGCCACAATTGTATGTAATTTGGAATTATACAAATAAGCCCTGTCACCGCTACTAGCAGTACTGCAAACACTCGTTCCCCCAACTAATTTCACACTCCTAATTATAGTATATTTCACATTTGTAAAACGCCTATAAAAAACGCACAAAAATCACCTGTAAATTAAAATCTATTATAACTCGCCAATAATAAAGAATATTATTTTGAATTCATCTTGTAAGCCATTATTGCCACACCTAGAAAACTCGGAATGCCAAGAATAACGTTTTCAAATAATAATCCAACAAGCACTCTATACCAAATTGGATACGCCGAACCAATTACTATGACCGCAATGATTATGGCTAAGATGCTCGTGAAAAGGCTTTTTAACTCACCGGTATACAGACCTACAAGTGTTTCAACGATACAACCAATGCCCGCGATTATGACCAATACAATGCCATTAGTAAAGAATCCATATATTCCAAAACAAGAAAGAATAAGAACCACTAATCCCAGCAACATCTCAATCTACTCCTTTAATTTACTCGGCTTATATTTGTTAATTTCTAGTGCCCCACGCATTTACTACAAGGATCTGTTTTTCCATGGGCAATAGCTTCATCAAGTGTGCCGTTTTCAATTATATTAGAATTGGAAAGAGTGTAACACCAGTCGACAGCGTGATATGAATGACCATTGGGAACCCAATATACATTGTTTTCATCAAATTTTGGATAATCAACTATATCCTGCTGTTCTTCCGTCAGGGTGTCCCAGACAACTTCTCCCTCGGTGTGTTCAAGTTCATCCCAAGGATCAGTTTGTGTTGCCTGAATATTAGCACATCCACTACTCGCCATAAAAAATACAAACAGAATTAGCATCACTATCTTTTTCATATGTGCATATACTCCAATTCATATCTCCATTAAAACCATCTCATCACTTCTTCTTATAGTAAAAGTCGATTTGGGCTGTTAACTTTTTTCTCCCTGTCTTTCCAACTGTAACTTCCCTTACTACAGGATATCCTTTCAAAGTCCAAAACCATTTTTCGTCATCATCATCGTCAGGCTCCGGCCCATATTCCTTTTTGAATGTTAGATCATCAACTAAATCTTGAAGTAACCTACCTATTTGTTTACCATTGGGTAAAAAAACATCAATCGACATTTTACCCCTATTTCTATACTGCAATATTTTTAATACATCTCCTGGTTCGAGCGATGCTATTAGTTTTTGACGTTCTTCATCTGTATCAGCAGTAACCTTTGTTTCAATCTTCTTGTATTCTAAAAGATTTATAGATGCGAACTCCTGATTCATCTCTTTTTGAAGCGTTTCAGATGACTTAAATAAGTTCAATATTTTCATTTTATACCTCCTTGCATATGCCCCTCTAATATTCGTGTCTTTTTATACGAATCCAGATTTAAATATATGCGCCTTGATTAGCATATTCCAGATTTTTTCCAAATGCAAGGTTTTTTGAACATTTTGACATTTAACAAAATAAAAAAAGACTTCTCGCGAAGTCTTAAATCTTAAAAATGGTGGGCAGTACTGGGTTCGAACCAGTGACCCCTACGATGTCAACGTAGTACTCTAACCGGACTGAGCTAACTGCCCATTTTTATATATATGAAATTGTATAGCCTTCTGATTTATTAAGCAATAGCTACGAATTTGGTTATCTCAAACAAAGTGATTTGATATAAACAACATCGTCTGGCACTAACCAACTGAGCTAACCGCCCTAAATCAGACAAGTGTTATTATAACAAATCCGCAGACATTGTCAAGGGAAAAACCTAGGTTTTGGATTTTTTCAATCCCTTTTCGACGTCCAAAATCCGCTTTCCATTTTCTTCCATCCATAAGGGGTTTGCAAAACTGAATCATTCTTGCTATAATATAAAAAACATATAGGAGATCGTGGTGCAGAGGCTGCACTCAGGTACGTGGCACCTGAATACGCAGGTTCGATTCCTGCCTTTCTTCTAAAAAACGCATCCCTTTCAGGATGCGTTATGTTTTTTTAAACCCTTTGTCATCGTCCGGTCATGGTCAGGCGCCGTCAGCTCAGCTCCCGAAGGTCCATCGTTTGAAGATACCGGACCAGCTCGTTGAGCTTGCCTGCATCCTCAGCCGCCTTGGCAATGTCGGGCCGAACCGCTTCTCCCTGCCGGATCAGCAGCGTGCCATCCTCCAGGAACAGGTCTCTTCCGGCCTTTTTGCCTAAGATATATTGATGCCTTAAGGTTTCAGGGCTCAGATCCTCTGAGGCCGGTGCCGTGTCGATCACAGCGGATCCAGCCCCCATGGAATCGGCCTCTTTTTTGGTCTCTACCACCACCAGATTGGGTCGAACGGCCTGTGGCGGTTTCTGAGCTGCGCCGCGGATCATGCTGTTCAGGCCGTTCATCATCCCTTGGAATTGTTCTCTGCATTGCCGAATGCTTTCTTCGATCTGTTGTTGTTTGACATCGTTGGCAATGCTGCGGGCATGGAATTCACGGGTGATATTCTCCCGGTCTTTTTCAGCGGCACTCTTGAAAAAGGCCTCCGTCCGGGCGATTCTTGCTTCAGCCAGCTCAATAAAACGCGGGGCCATCTCAGGAACCGTCAGGACCTTTTCCAGTGTGCTGATTTCATTTTGCAGCTGGTCCCTCTGCCCGGTCAGTTCGCGGATCCTCTGCTGAAGCGTCTGTTTCATCTGTTCATATTCGGTTTCCATTCGGTCAAGGGCCTGGTTGACCTGAACCGGATCAAGGCCTCTGAACACCATTTTGAATCGGGATCCTTCAGCCATTGTCTCTGCCCTCCATCACGCCGTTAAACCCCTGCGTTAATTTTTCAATTGCGGCACATAGCTGGTCCATGGTTTCCCGGACCCGTTCAAGCTCCTGATTTCGCTTTTGAATGGCTTCCATTTTTTGGGCTTCTTCTTGGCTCAGCCGCTGTTCCGTCTCCAGTCCGGTCAAAACCGACTGGCAGTACATATCGGATAACCGTTTCCGAATCTCCTCCAGCTTCTGCCTCTGGGCCGTTTCCGCGGCGCGCAAAGGGGCTGCCTGCTCATTGAGTCTGGCGATCTCTTCCTCCAGCGTTTCCACGCTGCATTCAAGGTTCAGCTTGCCTGCCCCTTGCATGGATCTGAGCCTGTCGATACAGGATTCCACTTCTGCTTCCGAATAGCCGTACAAGGCCTTAGTAAAGCCCAATGAAAGCCCTCCATTCCTCAAATGCCGGATGCGGCGGCGCCGCCCTCCTGCTGTGACTTCAAACAGCCTTTTATGCTATTGTTATTGTAATTGTTTTTCTTTGCAAGTGTCAACAGAATAGGCTATAATATTTTCTTGTAAGCCTGCCGGAAAGCGCAGACCTGCGAATTTATATTTAGGAGTGAGTTTGTTGGAAAATGTGTTAGATGTATTAAAGGAAAGGGGCTACTTGGAGCAAGCGACCCACGAAGATGAAATTCGTGAATTACTGGGAAAGGAGTCCGTGACCTTTTATATTGGCTTCGATCCAACAGCAGACAGCCTTCATGTCGGACATTTTCTGCAGGTCATGGTCATGATGCATATGCAGCGGGCAGGCCATCGCCCCATCGCCATCATCGGCGGCGGCACGGCCATGGTGGGCGACCCTTCCGGCCGGTCGGACATGCGTCAAATGCTGACCATGGAGCAGATCGACCACAATGCGGCTTCATTCAAAAAACAGCTCTCCCGTTTCATTGACTTCGGCGAAGGCAAAGCCCTGATGGTCAACAACGCCGACTGGCTGTTGAATCTGAATTATATCGAATTCCTGCGTAATGTGGGACGCCATTTCTCCGTCAATCGCATGCTGTCCGCGGAATGCTTCAAATCCCGTATGGCTGCCGAAAGCGGGCTCTCCTTCCTGGAATTCAATTATATGCTCATGCAATCCTATGATTTTCTGGAGCTGTACCGCCGGTACAATTGCAAGCTTCAGTTTGGCGGCAACGACCAATGGTCCAACATCATCAATGGCGTAGACCTGATCCGCCGGGCTGACGGCGGTTCCGCCTACGGCATGACCTTCAAGCTGCTGGTCACCAGCGAAGGCAAAAAAATGGGCAAAACCCAATCCGGCGCCGTATGGCTGGATCCGGCCAAGACCTCTCCCTACGACTTCTACCAATACTGGAGAAACATTGACGATCCGGACGTGGAAAACTGTCTGGCACTGCTGACCTTCCTCCCCATGGATGAGGTTCGCCGCCTTGGGGCGCTCAAGGACCAGGCCATCAACGAAGCCAAGGAAGTGCTTGCCTTCGAAGTGACCAAGCTGGTCCATGGCGAAGCCGAGGCGCTGAAAGCCCGCGAAGCCGCGCAAGCCGTGTTTGCCGGTGCCGGCATCAGCGACAACATGCCCACCACCCTGATCGAGGCCGGTCAGCTGGATGCAGGCATCGACGCTGCCACTCTGCTGGTGGAGACTGGCCTGTGCGCCAGCAAAGGCGAGGCCCGCCGGCTGATCCAGCAAAACGGCGTCACCCTCTGGGATACCCCGATCCAAAGCTTTGATCAGGTGATTTCATCGAAAGACCTGAAGGACGGCAGCATGATCCTGAAAAAGGGCAAGAAAACTTACCACAAGGTTCAAGCGAAGTAATCGATCCGCCATCTTTGCCGCTCCCAATGGCTGAGATCGCACTGCAAGGAGACGATCATGGCAAAAACCGCACTGGTATTGGCCGGCGGCGCCGCCCGTGGCGCCTATGAGCTTGGCGTTTGGCGCGGTCTGCGTCAGCTGGGCATCCCGATCCATATGGTCACAGGCACCTCCATCGGCGCGGTCAACGGCGCTTTGATTGCCCAGGAGGATTTCGACAGTGCCCAGCAATTCTGGCGTACGTTGGAGTTCAACAAGCTCTTCAAGCTCCGCTCCCATGGGGATGAGTCCCGTCCGAAGCGGATTCGCAGCTCCTACCTGCAGCTGTCTAAAAATTTCATTACCGAAGGCGGCTCCGATGTCCGGCTGCTGCTGGGCAGCCTGAAGCCGTATCTCAACGAAGAGAAGATTCGCCGGTCTCCCGTCGAATTCGGCTTAGTCACGGTCAGTGTGGATGAAAAAAAAGTCTGCGAATATTTCAGGGAAGACATACCCGACGGACGCATGCTGGACTATATTTTCGCCAGCTGTTCGGTGGGTCCCGCCTTCAAGCCTTATGTGATCGACGGAAAACGCTATGTGGACGGCTGTTATTATGACAACCTTCCGGTTTCCATGGCCATTGCCAAGGGGGCTGATCACGTGATTGCCGTCGACCTGGATGCTTTCGGTGTGGTCCGCAGAAAGGACCTGCGGGCCGCCCGCAGCTTGACCTTGATCCGGAGTCATTGGGATTTAGGGCCCTCCTTCTTTTTCGACGGCGCCCAGTTCAAACGCAATGACCAGCTGGGCTATCTGGATGCGCTGAAGGCCTTTCAACATTATGATGGACAAGCCTATGCCTTTGCGGCCGGATCGGCAGATGCCCTGAAAAAGGATTTCCTTTCGGAAAACCGGAAGCTGCCCTTCATGCAATTCTCCGAAAACCGGTTCCTGTTTCTTAAGGACCGCCGGGCCTCCAGACGTCTGCTGCACCATCTGCAGAAACGTCTGATCAATAAAACGGACATCCGTCACCTGCTCCTGGTTTGGGCTGAGAATGCCGGAGAAATCTTCGAGCTGGATCCCCTTCACGTCTACGACCAGGAGGAATTCAACCAACGCCTCCTGGAGCAGTTTGAGGATTCCCCCTCATTGGAGCTTCCCGGCCATACGGAACTCCCTGGCCTGCCCGGTATCCAATCCGCCTTATCCGGCACCGGCGTCTCCGGTTTTGCCGCCCTTCGACTGCAGCTTGCGCTCTACAAAGCCTCCATCAAGGAGATGTTTACAAAAGAGGCGTCCCACCGGGTCGGCCGGCGCAGCGCCACCAAGTATCTCGTGGATGTCTTTCGTGCCCACGCCCATGAGGACCGGCTGCCAATGCTCTCCAATCTGGCAGCCTTGATGCCCTCCGAGGTCCTTGGCGCCCTGTACATCCTGTGGCTGCAAGATTATCGGGAAAAGCCTGTCTGATCCAAACCTTAAGTCAAAGACCCATGACCGCCGGTCATGGGTCTCTTGTTATGTTCATATCAGAGCGGTTATTGGGCTGTCGATTGGATGCCTGCCTGGATCCGCGCCTTGACGCGATCCGGCCCCATGATCTGCTGGATCTCCCACAGATCCGGTGAATTGCGGCGGCCGCTTAAAGCCACCCTCAGCACCGCGCTCACATCGCCCACATGGCCCTTGAAGGCCTCCGGATTTTTCTTGTAGTCCTTCGGTTTTGCAGCAAAGCCGTGGTCCATGGCCAATTGGCGGACCTTGTCAAACCAGACCTGGGCATCGTCCCCGGCATCATAACCGGCCAGATAATCCTTCAGGAGGGCTTTGCGGTCCTCCGGAGACACATTGTCGGGATATTCATCTTCCATTCGGAAATATTCATCGAAAAAGAACTGGATGAATTCAAAGATCTGGGCTGCATAGATCAGGTCTTTCCGGGGATTTTCACCGCCGCGGCCGATGGCCAGGATCTTCAGCAGATCATCCCGGCGGCCGTCCATGGCCTCCAAAGCCTCCGGTTTATAGGCGCGAGCCCATCCCAGGAGGAAATCACAGACCTCCTCCGCCGTCATGGCGGCCAGAACGTCTTTGCTCACATCAGAGAGTTTGTCCAGGTCAAACAAAGCCCCGGAACTGCCCATCTTGTCGGTGGTAAACCGGAAGCCTTCAATGTCAGCGCCCGGATTGGCCAGCCGCCATTCCTCATAATTCGAGTTCAGTACCGTCAGAAGGTATTCCCGGACCGCCGCCGGATGGTAGCCCAAGCCGCGGTAATAATCCAAGCCCAGTTCCGGGTCCTTCCGTTTGGACAGTTTCCGCTTTGCGCCTGCATCCATCTTCATCAAAACGGTGGTGTGACAAAACACCGGGTGCTCCCAGCCAAGGGTTTTGAAAATTTCCACATGGAATGGCAGGGTGGAAAGCCACTCTTCGCCCCGAAGGATATGTGTGATCCGCATCAGGTGGTCGTCGATCACGTGGGCAAAGTGGTAAGTCGGAATCCCATCCGCTTTGAGAAGCACCACATCCTGATTATTTTCCGGCATAGACAAGGTCCCGCGGATCCCATCCTCGATCGAGAAATATCGGGCCGGATCACCCTGGGAGCGCAGCCGGACCACAAAAGGCGCGCCAAGATCCAACCGATCCCGGATCTCCTGGAGGCTCAGGTCCCGGTGCTTGGCCCATTTGCCATAATAGCCAAAGTTTTCTTTGAGGGCGGCTTGGGCCTCATGGATCTCACTGAGCTCCGCTTCGGTACAAAAGCAGGGATACGCTTGGCCGCGCTGAATCAAAAGCTTGGCAAAGGTCTGGTAGATTTCCGCACGCTGGCGCTGGCGATAAGGTCCGTAACTGCCCTTGTCGCCTTCAACCACGGCGCCTTCGTCGAAATGCACGCCGAAATAATCCAGGGATGAGATAATGGTTTCGACAGCGCCTTCCACCTCGCGCTTATTGTCCGTGTCCTCGATCCTCAGAATAAAGACGCCGCCGCTTTGGTGGGCCAAGCGCTCGTCGGCAAATGCACCGTAAAGATTGCCCAGGTGGATGAATCCGGTGGGGCTGGGGCCCAGCCGAGTGACTTTGGCGCCGGCGGGCAGACTGCGGGGCGGATACATCGCCTCAAATTCCTCGGGGGTTTTGGTGATATGCGGGAACAACAGGTCCGCTAATTTCAGGGTTTCCATCCGGTGTCCTCCTTCATGATCGTCTGACCATATAAAATTAGAATGAAAGCTTCGGCAGCGTTCCATTCTAATCGGTAAAGCATATGGTGACCCGTAGGGGAATCGAACCCCTGAATCCGCCGTGAGAGGGCGGTGTCTTAACCTCTTGACCAACGGGCCGAATCGTCTGTGCGTCCGTTAAAAAACTCACACGTCATATTATAGTTTGTCCCGTCGGGTTTGTCTATGCCTAATTCGCAGAATCTCCACCCGGCCGGCCCTATACGGCTTTATTTTACCAGAAAGAAATATCCCAGGACGGTTGCGCCCAGCAGGATCCTGTAGTACCCGAAGGCCTTGAAGTCATGCTTTCGAATATAGGCCAGCAGAAACTTGATGGCAAATAGGGAAACGATAAACGCCGTCAGGGAGCCCACCGCCAGGACGCCCCACTCCAGGCCGGAAAAGCCGAAGCCGGCTTTGAGGAGCTTGATCAGGCTGGCTCCGAACATGACCGGTATCGCCAGAAAGAAGGAAAATTCAGAGGCAATGTACCGGGAAGCGCCTAAAAACACCGCACCGAGAATGGTCGCGCCCGAGCGGGACGTTCCGGGGATCAGGGCCAGCACCTGAAAAAAGCCGATCCACAGCGCCGTCCGGTAACTCAGGTCATTAAAACTCCGGATCGATGGCTCCCGGTGCCGGCTTTCCAGCCCGATAAAAAGAATACCGTAAAGAATCAGTGTGGTCGCCACCGTGGTGGGATTGTAGAAAAGGGCATCGATCTTGTCGTCAAACAAAATTCCGATTACGCCGGCCGGCAGCACGGCCACGAGGACCTTTGACCATAAGGCATAGGTATCCCGCTTTTGGAGGCGGCTTTTATTGCGGCTGAAGGGATTCAGCTTTTCAAAAAACAGGACCGCCACCGCAAGGATGGAGCCCAGCTGGATCACAACCAAAAAAGTCTCCACAAACTCCTTTGAGAGATTCAGGGGTGCCAACTGATCCAGCAGGATCATATGGCCTGTGCTGCTGATGGGCAGCCATTCGGTGATCCCCTGCACGATTCCGAACAGGACGGCTTTGAGAAATTCCATATTGGCTATAGCCTCCTCATACGTTTGATAGGTGCTTCTCCGGCTATATATTGTATCACAGTTTATTTTCTGCGGATATATAAACCTTTACTTTATGGACGGCATAAGTTGCCTTGGACCAGCCATCATGGTATATTGATATTCGTATCAAATCAAAGCCGGGAGGGCAATGGATTTGCGAAAAAAAAAGAAGGCCCTGAAGGCCGCGTTTCCCCATACCATCCCTGTCCTGCTGGGCTACCTGTTCATCGGGATCGCGTTTGGCATCCTTTTGCGGGATAAGGGGCTAGGCGCCGGATGGGCGGCGCTGATGAGCACGCTGATCTATGCCGGGTCCATGCAGTTTGTCGCCCTGAATTTTTTTGCCGGCGGCTGGAGTCTGGCCAGCATCGCCCTGATGACGCTGATGGTGAATCTTCGCCACATGTTTTACGGGCTGTCGATGCTGGATGCTTTCAAATCTATGGGCAGGAAGAAGCCTTATATGATTTTTTCCCTGACGGACGAAACCTTCTCCCTGCTTTGTTCGGCCCAGCCTCCTGAAGGCGTGGACAAGGACAGCTTTCTCTTCTGTATGGCGTTGCTGGACCATGTGTACTGGATTGCAGGCTCGGTTTTGGGCAGCCTGATCGGCAGCCTGATTCCCTTTGACAGCACCGGCATCGATTTTGCCATGACGGCCCTCTTTGTCGTGATTTTTGTTGAGCAATGGCAGGCCATGCGGAATCATCTGCCGGCCTTGTCCGGCGTGGGGGCGGCATTGCTCTGTCTGAGCCTCTTCGGACCGAATCGCTTTATTCTTCCGACCCTGGTACTGATTGCGGGGCTTCTGGCCCTTTTCCGCAAATCCATGGCGCAGGAGGCTGACGCATCATGATTCCAAACGCTTCAGAGACTCTTTTCATCATTCTGACCGTGGCCCTGGTCACCCTGGGCACCCGGGCGCTGCCCTTTGTCCTGTTCCCGGCCGGGCGAAAAACACCGGAATGGATCCTATCCTTGGGACGGGCTTTGCCGCCGGCCATGATCGGCATGCTGGTGGTCTATTGTCTGAAGGGCGTCTCTCCCTTGGTTTATCCGTATGGGCTTCCGGAGCTGTTCTCTGTGGCCCTTGTGATCCTGCTGCAGCTTTGGCGGCATAACACCCTGATCAGCATCTGCGGCGGCACCGCCTGTTACATGCTACTGATCCAGATGGTATTCTCCTGATCAGATAGCCTAAAACCAGTTGTTCTTTTTAAAGTACATGAGGCTGCTGACCGTGATCACAAAACACATGAGGATCACAAAGGGATAGCCATAATTCCAGTTGAATTCAGGCAGCCGCAGGTTCATGCCGTACCAACCGACAACCAAGGTCAGGGGCATGAAGATCGCTGTGATGACCGTAAACAGCTTCATGATGGAATTCAGACTTATGTCCACTTCCGCCTGATAAGCTTCCCGCACCTGGGTCACATAATCCCGAAGGCTCAGTACGCTGTGGTACAAACGATCCAGCCGGCTGTCAAAGATTTTGAAATACCGCATGAAACCCGGATCGATGATCTGGTTCTCATTCTCCTGGATCTCGTCCACCACTTCAAAAAGCTGCTCGTAATAATGCTTCAGGATCATCAGCTTTTTGCGCAGGGCGCTGATTTCCTTGGCGTAGCTTTTTCGGATCTCATCCATCAGATCATCTTCCAGCTCCGAGATCTCCTGCTCGATCAAATCCAGATACTCGCTGTCTTTTTCGGTCATCTGGTCCATGAAATAATATAAAAGTTTGGTAAAGGTCACTTTTTTGGTTTCATCTGCAGTGAATCGGCTGACGATTTTAAGAACCGGAAAGGTTTTTTCGGCAACAAAGAACATCACGCCCTTTTTCATGAAAATGCTGACCTGTTCAGGCGGTGCCGTGATGTCTGCATAGTTGAGGAGATTCAGACACACGAAATCCCAGCCCTCGCCGCTTTCGAATTTTGCATATTTGTCATTGCGGACATCCAGAAACAGCTTCCTTTCGTTGGGGGCTATGAATGAAAGACTCTGCAATTCGTCGAAAGTGAAAATTCCCAGATAATTCGTATTGGATTCCCGGTCGACCTCTTCCGCAGGGATCTCATGGATCCTGCCCTCATGAACGGTCCAAATCATAGCCTCACCTCATCTCGTCGATTCCTGCCAGTTCTTGCAGACATCTACCCAGCCCAGGCTAGAGGAACAGGTTTCCAGCTCCTCGCAGGTCATTTCAATACAGGAATTGCTGCTCCCGCAGGCCGGAAAAATGGTTATGAAACGTTTCAGGGAAACATCCAGAAACAGGCTTACCCCCTCCGGCAAGGCAAAGGGACAAACGCCCCCTACGTTGTAGCCCGTCCGCGCAAAGACTTCCTCCGCGGTCAGCATTCTGGGCTTCAAACCAAACTGCGCCTTGAACTTTGTATTGTCGACCCTTGCATCCCCGGCTGCCACCACCAGAAGGCAGCCTTCTTCTTTTTTAAAGGTAATGCTCTTGGCGATCCGGGCCGGGGCCACCCCCAGCGCTGCGGCTGCAAGCTGGACGGTGGCGCTGGATACGCTGAATTCCTGCACATCCTGTGCCTTGTTCCATTGCTTTAAATAGTCTTTCACGATTTGTACAGACATACTCGGTTCCCGCCTTGTTGAATAAGATATATCCGGTTTCCCGGAACGTTGCCGATGATGATAAAGGCTGGTCTAGGCTTCTTCGCCGCGGCCCTCCCGGTCAGCCGCCAGAATATCCTCCAGCTTCGGCCGATGGATCACTTGGTGCCGGTCCATGGCCGTAGCGATCCGCTTTGGAATTTCAAGAAAACTGATTTTTCCCGCCAGAAAATCACGCACCGCCGCTTCGTTCGCCCCGTTCATCACCGCCGGCATGGTGCCCCCTTCTTTCTGGGCAGCGAAGGCCAACCCCAGGCAAGGGAAGGCCCGGCGGTCCGGCGCCTCAAAGGTGAGGCTTCCGACCTTCAGCAGATCCAGCGGGGCAAAGTCTGAAGGAACGCGTTTGGGCCAGGTCAGGGCAACCTGAATGGGAAGACGCATGTCCGGGGAACCTAGCTGGGCCATCACAGAACCGTCAACAAACTCCACCAGCGAATGAATGATGCTTTGAGGATGGACCACCGGCTGAATACGGTCCAGATCGATTCCAAAAAGCCAATAGGCTTCAATCACCTCCAGCCCTTTATTCATCAAGGTCGCACTGTCAATGGTGACCTTCTGCCCCATGTTCCAATTGGGATGCTGCAGCGCCTGTTCCGGTGTGACATGGCAGAGTTGGGCTTTGCTCCAGCCCCGGAAGGGTCCGCCGGAAGCCGTGATCATAATCTTTTTGACGCTTGCATTCACGGTTTTGGCGGCGGTGGCGCGGATGCCTTTGGCGGTCCCCGCGAAGGTGGAGGTTTTGCCGTTTAAGCATTGGAATATGGCAGAATGCTCGCTGTCGACGGGCAGCAGCACAGCGCCGTGGGCTTCGGCTATTGCCGTCACCAGGCAACCGCCGCTCACCAGGGTCTCCTTGTTGGCCAGGGCAATGCGTTTCCCTGCCCGAGCCGCTGCCAAAACCGGTTCAAGGCCTGCCATCCCCACCATGGCCGCCACCACCGTCTGAACGGTTCCCAGCGTAGCCGCCAACTCATAGCCGGAGGGTCCGTAAAGGATCTCTGGAAGCTTTCCGCCGGCCTGCTGAAGAATTTTCTTCAACTCTGCAGCTTTCTGAGCATTGGCCGCCACCGCCAGGCGCGGCTCATGCTCCAGGATCTGCCGGGCCAGGAGAATCATGTTGCTGTGCCCTGCCAGCGCCTCGATGTTCAACCCGAGATGCTTGGCCACATCCAGGGTCTGCACGCCAATGTTTCCGGTCGAACCTAAGACCGTGATCCCATGTGCTCTCATGACTTCCTCTTCCTTTCATCACTTTGCGCATCATTGATCCGATGCATTCTATGACTGAAGCCGTTCAATCTCCAAAAGCGGTTATCCCCTCTGCAACATCATGGATCCAGCGGCCTTGACGCAGCCGGATCATACAGGCCACAAACTTGACGATGTCTTCCAATGTGATCAAAGCCACCACCCATTCCACCGGCCAACGAAGCACGACCGCGCCAAGGAAAGCCATGGGGACGCCAATGAGCCACATGGTCACCAATTCGATTTTCAGGGATGCCGCGGCATCGCCGCCGCCGCGGAAAACACCGATGATCAGAACCAGTTCGATCTGCCGGATAAAATACGTCGCACCGAAAATCCTGAGGATCCTGACGGAGGCCTTCACCGTCTCCGGAGACAGCTTCGTAAATAAGGATAAGAGCATCGGGGCGGACAAGATGATCAAGACCCCTAATCCCAGCCCCAGCAGTCCTGCCAGGATCACGAACCTCCAGGCAGCCTGCCTGGCCTCCTCCTGTTCCCCGGCACCAATCTTATGACCGATGATCACTAAAGATGCATTGGCAATGCTGAAGCACAGAACCATGAAAACATTCTGCACGGTGCTGGTCACATTGGCTGCCGCCAAAGCAAGCGTGCCGATCTTGCCATAAGCAACCATGTACATGACGGCGCCCAGCCCCCAGCACAGCTCATTCAGTACCACCGGCGTGATTTTCCGGAATACCTCCCGGATAAAATCCGCCGAAAAACTGAAATAATCCCGTACCGCCCCGCGCAGCAGCAGTTTGGGTCTGAGGCTGAAGTAAACGATCAGGCCGCATTCCAGGCACCTTGATAAGACGGTAGCTGCCGCAGCGCCCTGAACACCCAGCGCCGGAAGACCGGCTTTGCCAAAGATCAGGAGATAATTGAGACCGGTGTTCATCAGGATCGCCAATGCGCTGACCAGCATCGGCAGCCTGGCTTCCCCCATGGCGCGCAGGCCGTTGGCAAACATAAACGTGATTCCGGTGGGCACATAACTGATGCAGACGATGGCAAGGTAATCGGCGCCCCATTGACGTACAGCGGTTGAGTCCGAAAAAACGCCGATCAAACGCAAAGGTGCGGTACCGGCAGCCAAAGAGAACGCAGCAGCCACCACGGCCAGGCTGCAAATCCCCAGCCCCATGATTTTGCGGATCCTGTCGAGGTTTCGGCCGCCCCAGAACTGGGCGATGAACACGCTGCAGCCGCCGGCGATCCCGGTGATCATCAAGTTGAACAGGAAGAAATACTGGTTGGCGATCCCCACCGCGGCCACCTGATCCTGGCCAACCGCGGCGATCATCAGGGTATCGATCATGTTCAAGGAGGACACCAGCAAATTCTGGATCATAATGGGCAAAGCCAGGGTCCATAAGGTTCGGAAAAATCCTCGATCCCCCAGCCTGCCTGTGATTATATTATATCCCACAATGGACTCCTTTGACAGTCCGGACCTTTTTGAGAATTTTTTCTTTCATAGATGCAAAAAGCATGGCGCCGCCGAACACCGCCACAAAGGTCGTGATAAACCGCACTGGATCATGGGCGGCGGGAATCCTGCCCCAGATTCGGTCCATCAGGACCAGCAGCAAGGGGTGCACAAAATAGATGTCCAGCGATTGACGGCTGATCCGCTCAAGTCTATGGTTCAACCCGACCCACCCTCTCAAGTCAAACCAGTCTGCCGCACTGCTCAGGTACAAAATGCTGGCAACCGCAAATATGAGATAACGGTATCCTCCGAAAACACCCAGATCCTCATACCGGGGCGAGAATTGTGTGAATACCTGGAGGGCCGCAGCCGAGCCGATGCCCACCCATAGGGCAAGCAGTCCCGGCCGCAGCTTGCCCAGGAGCTCCCGCCAGCGGGCCCATCGCATGCCGGCAAAGATCCCTAAGGAAAAATATCCGCCATAGGTCAAGCAGAAACGGTCCGTGATCCGCCAGGGCCCCAGCATCACCGCCTGCTTCTCGGTCCAGACGCCCAGCAAAACAAAAAGCAGCGGAAGCCAGACATAAGGCAGTTTCTCATGCAGACGCAGCAGCAAAGGGAAAAGCAGATAGAGCTGCAAAATGATGACGATATAGTATAGGTGGTACATGCTAAAACCCAGGAGCGCCGCACCCAGGGTTGAGAGACCGTCCTTGATCCACATCCCGCGGTTAACCATCCACAAATAGAAAAATGCCCAAAAAAGATAGGACGGCAGAATCTTATTCATGCGGCGCCGGAGAAACGTTGTGAAGCTCAACGTCTTCTGGTGGTATCGCAAGGTTAGCGCCACGCCGCTGATAAAGATAAAGAGCGCGACCGCAGAACCGGCAAAGGTGTTCAGTCCCGCAAAAAGCAGCCGGTAGGCTTCCCGTCCGGGTTCCACCAGATATCGGCTGGTGGTGTGGATCACAACGACCATAAGACACGCTGCGGCCCGCAAATGATCCAAGCAGTGATCTTTATTCTCTACGGCGGTTACGGGTCGTGACAGCTCTTGCTTGTCCAATTCCACCATCCTCAAGCTTCCTTTCACAAAATCTTTATGTGCTCCCAGAAAAAAGAGCAGGCCTGGCAGCCTGCTCTTTCTTCATATGGTAACGCAATCCGGCGGCTCTAGCCGTTTTTTTCGAAATCTTCAATGATCCTGGCCAAGGCACGGATATTTTCCGCGGTCTTACCGGGCTGGTACAGCGCCGAACCGATGACCAGATTTTCGGCGCCAGCCTCCAGGAAGGCACGCACATTGGTCTGGTTGATCCCGCCATCCGCCTGGATTTCATAGGCGTAATTATGTTTCTGACGCAATTGATGAAGCTGGGCGATTTTGCGGGTCATGGACATGATCGCCTTTTGACCGCCATAGCCGGGATTGACCGACATCACCAGGATCCGGTCCGCCATATCCAGGATCGGTTCAATAAAGCTCACCGGTGTTGCCGGGTTTAAGGCAATACCTGCTTTTTTACCGTAATCCTTGATTTGCTGCAAGGTCCGGTGCAAATGCCGGCAGGCTTCCGCATGGACCGTCACGGCATCGACGCCGGCATCCACAAAAGCCGGGATGATCGACGAGGGCTCCAAGACCATCAGGTGTGCGTCGAATTCCATTGCGCTGACGCTGCGCAGCATCTTGATGGGCCCGGGTCCAAAGGTGATGTTCGGCACAAAATGGCCGTCCATCACATCCAAATGGAGGCATCGGATCCCTTCCTGCTCCACAAGACGGATCTCATCCGCCCAATACCGGGCGTCGGCGGATAAAAAAGAGGGTGCAATGATCGTCTTCATCTCAAACCTTTCCCGAATGTCCTAGCATTTGTCCCGGATGATGTAGTTGCCGTCACGCTTGCGTTTGATGACCATGTTGTGGGCCAGATGTTCCATGACGATTTCCATCGCCATCAGGGTCTTCAGTCCGGCATGATACATGACATGCCCTTTGTCCTTGAAGTAGCTTCCCTGTTCTTCCAGGGTCTTGATCACATCGTCTTTGCGGGACATAACAAAACGGCCGATAAAGGCTTCGGCCTTGCCGGTGTTTTCGTGTTCCTCATCAAGGTAGCCTGCATCGACCAATTCTTTGATCCGATTTTCAGATAAACCGTCAAAAACCATCAAGTCTAAAAAAAGCTGTTCATTCTCTTGAATATCCATGGGAATCAACCTCCTTTTGTTTTTACCGCATCGAGTGATCGACTATGGTTCTATTGTATCATCCAAGCCGGTATTTCTCAATGCTTTGATGGCTGCCTTTGCCGAAAAACCTGTCAGCAAGCCCATGGGCACCGCCCATGCCAGCAGCCAGGGCAAGTAATAGAAGACGGCCTTGCTTCCCATCAGCAGAGACACCATCATCAGCTGCCCGATGTTGTGGGCTGCCGCCCCCACCAGACTGACCCCCACCGAAGAGAATTTCGGAAACCGGCAGGCGGCGGCCATGGACAAAAAGCTGATGAGCGCACCGCTTCCACTGATCCAGAAGCCGGGGGTCAGAAAGCTGCCGGCAATCAACCCCACCAGGATTACCCGAAGGACAACCACGATCAGCACTTCCCGCCGCTGAAAAAGATAAAGGCATATCACCGTGATGATATTGGCCAGCCCTAATTTGATCCCGGGCATCGGAAACAAGAAAGGGATCATGTTTTCCACGGCATGGAGGCCCATGCTCAGCGCGACCATCAAGGCGAGCAGGACCAGCTTCCGAGCAGGAATTCGGCCATGATCATTGAAGGATGGCATCCACATCCTCCTTTTCTGTATTTTTATATGGGGTTTGCAGCGACACGATGACTTCGTTGGGCACACATACGATGGACTGTCCTGCTTTTTGAATGAATCCGGTCCGGACACAAACCTGGTCGGGACAATGGGCCTTGAGGATCTCAATACCCCGGCCGGGTTCAAAATGAAGAACCAGCGTCCCCTGGGCGCCCTGGATCTGCCAATAGCGTGCCTCTCCTGCGGCTTCCAGACGGGTCATGGACATCCCATCCAGGGCAGCGGCGGTGGTTTCTTCAAGACGGATCCCATCCAAACCTTCCAGCACCTCGTTCTCCGTTCCGGCGGCGGCAGTTTGCGCCGGAGCGGCCACATGCAGCACCAGCCCCTCCGTTTGAGAGGCAGTTCCCCACCAATGCAGCAGTGTGAAAGCAAGTGCGGCGGCCATCATCATGCCGGCCAACAGGATCCAATCATGGCGTGACAATCGTAAATCCTCCTTGGTAGGTCCATTCGATCCGGCTTTTCAATCCGGAAGAAACATAAATCTTATTGTCCCGGCTGACGATTATGGTTTCGATCTCCGGCAGCGTCTCCGCTAAATTCAAAGCTTCCTCGGAGGGCAGCAGGAAAAGCAGGGTTGAATAATAATCTGTATCAAAGCCATTCGCTGCAACAACCAGCACCGCATGGTTTTCCATGCCGGGATAGCCTGTGGAAGGTTCCAGAAGATGATGGTAACGGATGCCCTCCGACTCGAAATATTTTTGGTAATCCCCGGAGGTGGCCACGGCTTCTCCCTGCAGCATCAACAGGTTGCCCATGCACCGGGTTTTATCCGTCGGATCGGTGATGCCGATTTTCCACATCGTTCCATCCGGCTTTTGCCCCAAGGTCTTGATATTGCCTCCGGCATTGATGATGCCGTAAATGGGCAGTCCGGAAGCCTGAAGGCTTTCCCAGGCCTTTTCCACGGCATAGCCTTTGGCCACTGCCCCGAGATCCAGGGACATCCCGGCTTCCGTCAGCATGATGCCGCCCCCATTGGGGCTCTGACCGCCCGCGGCTTCTGCCGGAACTTCATGATTCAGCGCCATCTTGTCCATTCCGGTCCGGGCCAGGGCTGCAGCCACAGCCGCCGGATCTGGCAGAGTCCCGGTTTCCCTTGCTATATCCCATACGTCGATCAAGGGACCAAGGGTCGGGTCCACCAATAGATTCCCGCGCTTTTGAACCTGATCTGTCAGATAAAACAAATCATCTCCCACGGTTGTCCACCGGCCAGTACCCGCTGCAGCGGCAACCTTCTGAACATCCGCCGCTCCGCTCGCCTCGTAACGGTCGGTTTGGGCAGAAACACGCTCCATCCGGTCAAAGGACGCCAGAACCGCTTCCTTCAGCTGGTTTTGGGTCGGGGCCTTGTCTGCCTTCGGATCGGCGTGGACCTCAATCGACACCATCGTCCCCATCAAAAAGCGCGTGCTGCTAAAGGAAGAGACCCCGCTCTCTCTCCCACAGCCGATCAACAACAGACAAAGGGATAGTAAAAGGAGCGGGGCCGCTTGAAGCGCTTTATTCAGTGAAGGCCGCATACACTCTTTGCAGCGCAGGCCGCGCAGCCTTCCGGCTCTTTGGGCTGTTCGCAAATCGTCAGTTCCGGATCGATGGGGCGATCCAGATGAATGCTCTTGCGAGGACATTTTGCAACGCAGATTCCGCAGCTCGTGCATTTGTCATAATCGATGACCGCCACACTGCCTGCCTTGCTCTCCATCAGCGTGATCGCCCCTTCCGGACAATTCTTGACGCAGATCCCGCAGCTGATGCAGGAGACTTTACAGGTATCCATGGCCTTCTTGCCTTTGTCCCGGTTGTTGCAGCGGACGTGGACCTGTTTGTTGATGGGCACGATCTGTAGAATTTTTTGCGGACACTGGTTGGCGCAAATGCCACAGCCAACGCAAGCAGAGGTGTCCACCACCGGAAGCCGGTTCTCACCGATATGAATGGCATCGAAAGGACAGACCTGTTCACAGGAGCCCAAACCAATGCAGCCGTAATAGCAGTAGCTGGGACCGCCAAACTGGGTTACCGCTAAATGGCAGTCCATCACGCCTTTGTATTCGTAAAGAGGTTTCGTATTGTCGAAGGTGCCGTTGCAGTGGAGCTGGGCGACTTTACGAACCGTTTCGGGTGCGGCATTCAGTCCCATGATCGCCGCAATCTCCTTGGCAACCTTTTCTTTGCCCGGAACACAGGCGTTGATTGGCGCCCCCTCGTTCACGATGGCATTGGCCAGTCCTGCACAGCCGGGAAAACCGCAGGCGCCGCAATTTGCGCCTGGCAGTACGGACAATACTTCGTCGACACGGGGATCCGTTTCAACCGCCAGCTTTTTAGAAGCCACGGCCAATACGGCGCCGAAAATGCCGCCCATGACTGCCAGGATCACGATGGCTTGTATCATAGATGTTCAACCTCCATATTCGTTAAATCATGCCGGTGAAGCCGACAAACGCCAAGCCCATGGAACTGGCCACAAAGAAAACGATCGGCAGTCCCTTCATCGCATCCGGTACATCAGCCTCATCCAGACGCTCCCGGATACCGGCCATCAGAACCAGTGCCAGGGTGAATCCCGCAGAATTGGCAAAGGCATTGGCAAGGGTGTAGATCAGATTGTAGTTTTCCTGGATATTGAGCAGAGCGATACCCAGAATCGCACAGTTTGTTGTGATCAAAGGGAGGTACACGCCCATGGATTTATAGAGGGCCGGCACATTTTTCTTGAGAAACATCTCCAGGAGCTGGACCAGCGCGGCAATCGTCAGAATGAATGCAATGGTCTTCAGATACTCCAGGTCAAAGCGGACCAGAAGGAACGTGTAAACCAGCCAGCAAATCGTCGAGGATAAGATCATGACAAACATGACTGAAAGCCCCATTCCGAAGGCGGATTTGATATCTTTTGATACGCCAAGGAAAGGACATATCCCCAGGAACTGTGCTAAAACAATGTTGGAGATGAAAATGGATCCGAAAATCAACGCAAACAATTCCATTTTACATGACCTCCTTCTTTGCAGCCTGACGGCGATTTATGATGTTCATTCCGGCAAAAAGGAAGCCCATGGTAATGAAGGCGCCGGCCGGAAGGATCATGATCAGGATCGGTTCATAGGCTGAACCAAGAATAGGGTAGCCTAAAAAGGTGCCTGCTCCAAGAATCTCCCGGATCGAGGAAATGGCAACAATGGCCAAAGTATATCCCAAGCCCATTCCCAGGCCGTCCGCAATCGAGGGCAGCGCCGCGTTCTTTCCGGCAAAAGCCTCAGCTCGGCCAAGAATGACGCAATTGACCACGATCAGCGGGATAAAGATGCCCAGCGCTGAATAAAGGGCTGGCGAAAAGGCGTTCATGATCATCTCGATCATGGTCACGAAGGATGCAATGACCACAATGTAAGAAGGGATCCGGATATCGGATGGCACCGCTTTGCGAAGGATCGAAATCACCAGATTGGAACAAACCAGCACCGCGGTGAATGCGACGCCCATCCCTAAAGCGTTGTTGACTGAGGTTGTCACCGCCAGGGCGGGACAAGTCCCAAGCACTTGGACAAACAAGGGGTTTTCAGCAATAACTCCCTTTGTAAATTCTTTGCCTATTCTCATAAAGCAGCCTCCTTTCTATCGGTTTGCATAATTTGCCGCGAAATCAGCCTGTGCCGCGTTGATGCCCGTAACAACCGCCGTTGATGTAATGGTGGCCGCTGTGATGGCCTGCACCTCTTGGTCGGAAGAGGTTTCCGTCTTAACAGCTTTCAGGGGCTGGGCAGCCGATTTGCCGGCAAACCGTGCAGCAAACCAAGGCTGCGTGCAGTTGCCGCCGAGACCGGGGGTTTCCGATTGCTTCAGAACCTTGATCCCGGTGATTTTTTGAGTTTCGATATCGAAGCCGACCAGGGTCAGCACCGCGCCGCCATAGCCGCCGGGTGCGACGGTATAGATCACACCCACTTCCTGGCCGTCTTTCTTGGCGGATACAACATCCGTGATGGCAGCATCGCTGCCTGTGTACTCTGTTTCGCTGTATTCGCTGGCCTCAGGATAAACCTCCGTGTAACCTTCCTGAAGCGCCTGCGCATTCTGGGCTGCGATCCGGTCGATGGTGATGTCATTGATGTAGGCGATCAACAACGCGGAAACGCCGCAGACGATCAGGAGAAAAGCAGTCAGTTTGAATACTTTTTGATTCATTATTTTGCCCTCCCGAAAATTCTGCCCTTGGTGTATCGGTCGATGATCGGCGTCAAAATATTCATGATAAGGATGGAATAGCATACACCCTCAGACAGACCGCCGAAAAGACGGATCAGACTGGTCAACAGGCCGAGTCCCAAGCCGAAAATCACCCGTCCCCGTACTGTGATGGGGCTGGTGACCCAGTCCGTGGCCATGAAGAAGGCTCCGATCATTAGCCCGCCGGAACAAAGCTGCATAAACGGGTAAGCCATTCCGAAACCTTTGATCATCCCGAACAAGGCCGTCAAAACGAAGACCGTTCCCAGATAGGATGCGGGAATCCTCCAATCCACATGGCCTTTGTAAATCAAATACAAACCGCCCAGGATCAGTGCCAAAGCGCTGGTTTCGCCAAGACTGCCGGGAATCTGTCCGACAAACATCTGCCACAGGCTGGGAAGCTGGTCCATGGCGCCGGCTTTCAGCAACGCAAGCGGCGTCGCCATGGTCACCGCATCCACGCTGCTTCCGACGGTGGGAACCCAGGTGGTCATGTAGACCGGGAAGGAGGCCAGTAAAATCGCCCGGCCAATGTGGGCCGGATTAAAGATATTTTGTCCAAGACCACCGAAAACCTGTTTGCCGATGACGATGGCGCTGACCGAGCCGAGGACCGTCGCCCAAAGAGGAATTCCCGGGGGCAGGCACATGGCCAGAAGCCCGCCGGTCAGTATGGCACTCCCGTCAAACAGGGTATTGCCTCGATGCATGATCCGGCGGCAGGCATATTCCGCGGCCATAGCGGACGCGATCGAAACCAGAATCACCAATAAAGCGCGAAACCCGAAATAAAACACTGCTGCCGCAACGGCGGGAATCAAGGCTAAGCCCACATCCCGCATGGCTTTTTCAGTTGTATATCTGCTATGTAAATGAGGCGAGCAGGATAAAATGAGGGGTTTATTAATACTCTCCATTTCATCAACCATTCCTTTCTCTGATGCTGAATTATACTAAGAAGGGATTGACCGCACCGTTGCCGTCCTTACTGGTCACATATTGCTTGGCCAGCCGGATGTAGTGGACAAGAGGGATCATGCTGGGGCACACATACGCGCAGCTGCCGCATTCAATGCAGCTGGTCACATCGCATGCCTTCGTCTTTGCCCAGTCCCTGCGTTTTGCGGCTTTGACAATGGTGGTCGGTTCAAGGCCCATCGGGCAGGCATCCACGCAACGGGCACAGCGAACGCAGGGCCCTTCTTCTTCCCGTTTCAGCACTTGAGACTCTTCATTGAATACCAGAATACCAGATGTCCCTTTCATGACCGGGATCTCCATCGTGTATACGGCGAAGCCCATCATGGGGCCGCCGGAAATCACCTTGACGATATCGCCGATGACCTCGCCGTTTTCTTCAATCAAATCTTTATACAGCGTGCCGATCCGCACCCGGTAATTCATTGGTCTGACAATGCCGTTGCCGTTGAGGGTCACAATGCGGTCGATCAGGGGACGACGGAATTCCACCGCATCCGCAACGGCCGCAGCGGTCCCGACGTTGTTGACGATCACATTGACGTCCATGGGCAGCCCGCCGGGAGGAACTTCCCTGCCGGTCACGGCGTTGATCAGCTGCTTCTCAGAGCCTTGCGGATATTTTTCCTTGCAGACAATGGTTTCGATGGTAGAGTCCTGCTCGGTCAGGCGGATCATGAGCTCAAAAGCATCCATCTTGTTTTCTTCGATGGCGATCACGCCTTTGGGGCAGTCTGCAAGCTTCATCATGTATTTCAGTCCGGCGATGATCCGTTCCGGCCGCTCCAGCATGATCCGGTGGTCAGCCGTCAGGAAAGGCTCGCACTCGATGCCGTTTAAGATGATATGGTCCGCTTTTTTCCCTTCTTTGGAAGGCGCATATTTGACATGGGACGGAAACGTCGCGCCGCCCATGCCGACGATGCCGGCCTCCAGGACGCGGGCTCCGATTTCTTTGGCATCCAGAGCCTGGGGATTTTGTTCAGGCTGAATCAGTCCCTCCAGCCATTCATCTTTAAAATCGTTTTCGATCACAACACAATCCGCCATACGGCCGTTAGGCACCGGCAGCTGCTGAAAGCCGATGACCTTGCCGCTGACGCTGGCGTGAGCCGGAACGCTGACGAATCCTTGGGATTCACCGATCTTCTGTCCCATTTTTACAAGGTCACCGACGGCCACCAATGGCTTGGAAGGCGCTCCGATGTGCATGGACATCGGGATGTAAACCTTTGCCGGCGCTTTGGCTTCCTGGGTTTCAAGACTATTGGTGAATTCCTTGAAGTCCTGAATATGAGTGCCTCCGCTGAATGTCCTTTTTTCGTAATTCACAGGCATCCTCCTTGTGTGGTCAGCAACAGAATTTATTCTATTTTCTGATGCCGTTAGAATAAAATTAAATGAATGATGATGACACGGATTTAAGATTCCAATGAAATAATTTCGAATGCGCAGGTCTCCTCGTCCAAAGTGAGAAAACCCATGGTAACAGGCAGCATATATCGCCTCGGGCCGACGCTCCCGGGATTAATATAAAGCACCTGGCCTATTTGTTCACAGGCCGCGATATGGGTATGTCCGCTGACGATGATTTGGATATTTGCCGCCACGGAATCCAGGTCCAGATGGTTCAGGTCATGCAGCATATAAATGTGATATCCTTGAATCTGGATCAATTCCCTGGACGGTAAACCCTGCGCCGCTTCTCCTCGGTCACAGTTGCCTCTCACCGCATAGACCGGGGCCAGTTGTCTCAAAGACTCCAAGAGAGTCGCCGAGCATACGTCCCCCGCATGCAGGATCATATCGACACCTTGGAGACGGTCCTTCACTTCATCGCGCAAAAGCCCGTGGGTGTCCGAGATCACACCGATGCATACGCTCTTCGGTTTGCCCCTCTGATTTAAAAAAACCGGCCGTCTTCCGGCCAAACGTTCCAGATTTCATGCCTCCTTCGCCAATAATTCGGATTTTCGCTGAACAATGGTTCGTGTCGTACCCGGATCAGACAAAAATTATCCATGAACCTTTCGGTTACACCAAAAATAAACATAAAGGGGCTGAATACATCAACAAACATTATATACCCTGGTTCTGAAAAAGTTAAGAGTGAATGTTCAGCCGCTCATCATAATTCGATGTATACATGAAATATTTTTTTCTTGCATAGATTGCAAAATCGATTTACAGACTATTCATTTTGCAGAATTAGTGCTATAATTTTCAAGTGAAGTTTTTCGGGCGATTAGCTCAGCTGGGAGAGCGCTGCGTTCGCAATGCAGAGGCCAGGGGTTCGATCCCCCTATCGTCCACCAATTTGCATACAAAAAAGGCGGGATCCAACGATGGATTCCGCCTTTTCTTCGGGCTACAGCCTGATCGGGAGGTCTTTACAGGTTCTGCCGCTGCAGGATCGGCCGCAGGCGGGCCGCCAGCAGCGCCGCTGCCAGCGCCACCAGAATGTCCTTGGGAATATCCAGAGGCAGGCAAGCGGCCAGGATCGTCCAGGCCGGCGTGACCGTCCCCATGTAGAAATTCAAAACAGCATACTTATAAACGATCCCCACCGTGTAAAGAATGGCCAGACCGGCGAGCCCCGCCGCAAACAAGGGAAGCCGTCCCATGGACTTGTTTCTTTCAGTCAGCCGCCCGATGGCCCAGGCAGCCATCACAAAGCCCAGCAGAAAGCCAAAGCTGGGGCGGAGGACATAGCCAATGCCCCCGCCGGCGGCAAAGATCGGCACACCGCTGAGTCCAACCAGCAAGTAGACGATCAAGGAAAGCGCCCCCCGCTTCGAACCCAGCAGCATACCGGCCAAGAGGACAAATAAGGTCTGCAGGGTCACGTAATCGAACAGGGGCATGGGAATCCGGATGAAGGCGCCAACGGCGGTCAATGCGGCGAACAGACCGCAAAGGATCATGGATCGCGTTGTGCTATGGGCCGGTTCATGGATCGTGTTCTGTGTGTTCATAAGAGCCTCCTCGATTTGTGTATTTTGTCAACCGTGTATTTATATATGGTTGACATTGAATCTAAACAAATGCTTGCTTTTCCTTGATTCACAGGGGGAGAATGCTGACTTCGCCTGAGCTCAGGGTGTGACGCAGGCCCTGTCCATCCTCCACGATGAGGAACCCCTGATCATCGATGTCCACAGCCATGGCTTCGGTCAGCAAGGGATCTCCGGTGATGCGGACTTTTCGTGTCAGTACATTGGACCGCTTCCGGTATGCCACCATGATGTCCTGGGTCGCCTGCCGGGGATTTTGTTCAAGGGCGGCCATAAAGGCAAAAACCCGGCCAATCAGCAGAGCTGCCAGATGGTTGCGGAGGATCGGCTTTTCACCGGCATCGAAAAGGGAACCGGCAACCCGTTCCAAACCTTCCGGAAAATCCCCCGCCAAGGGCTTCACGTTGATCCCGATGCCCAACACCAGATAATCAATGCCTCCGCCTTCCCAGCTTGTAGCTGCTTCCGTCAGGATACCAACGATTTTTTTATCTCCGCGGAAGAGATCATTGACCCATTTGATGGTGATGGTGCAATCCTTCACACTTTCCAGGACATCCGCCGTCAGAACCCCGGCGGCCGCCGTCATGATCACAGCCTGGTTCACCGGCAGATTCGGACGCAGAATAAAACTGATGTACAAACCGCCGCCGGGCGGTGAAAAGAAGGGCCGGCCTTTGCGGCCCCTACCGGAGGTCTGTTCCTCCGCAAGGATCACGGTGCCGTGGGGCGCGCCCTTCATCGCCCATTCCTTCGCCACGCTGTTTGTGGATTCCGCGGTTTTGAAGACATGGATTTCCTGCCCGTGCTCTGGATTCGGCAGATGGATACGGATGCCTTCCGGAGAAAGCACATCGCTTTCGGGGCTCAGGCAATACCCCTTGTTGGTTACCCCTTCGATGCGGTGCCCTTCCTTCTGCAGTTCCCGGACTGCCTTCCAGACGGCGTTGCGGCTGACCGCCAGCTGCCGGGCCAGATCTTCCCCGGACAGGCTTTCACCCCGATGCATCTCCAACAATCTTAAAATATCTTGTTTGCTTGACATGTGCGCCTCCGCTTTTGGGAATTCGATTGCCGTGCATCCTCATGGAAATTATCATACGAAAACCGCATCATTTTGTCAACCTCCATGTTGTTTATTGGTTGACATCCGCGCCCAAAAACCGGACGGCTGTTGCCAACCGTCCGATAGGCTGTTATTCAAGGCTCAAGGTTTCCGGGAAGCCGTTCATGAGGTTCATGTTCTGGACCGCCGCGCCAGAAGCGCCCTTGCCCAGATTGTCCAGGCGACAGGCCAGCAGGATCTGTTCTGAATTGCCAAACACAAAAATCTCTGCCCGGTTGGTGTTGTTGCAGGCTTTCACGTTGAAGTAGGCACTGTCGATGCAAAGATCCTGTACGAAGGGCATCACCTTGACGAAGGTTTGGCCCTGATAATATGCTTCAAGGATTTGATGGACCTCCGCCGGTGTGAGGTGTTGATTCAGAAGCCGGGCCTGCAGAGGTGTAAAGACGGCCAACCCCCGCTCAAAATCCCCCACGATGGGAGAAAACGAGGGCGGAAAAGCCAAGCCTGCCGCTTTTTGCATCTCCGGAAGATGCTTATGCTTCTGGCCTAAGGCGTATTCCCGGGGCGCGTCGTGATCAGGAAATAAAACCTGCCGTTGGGCATCGGTATATTCCGCGATCATTTGCTTGCCGCCGCCGCTGTAGCCGGTGATGCTATGGCTGGCAATCGGATAATCCGCCGGCACGATCCCCTGTTTGACCAAGGGATAAAGCGGAAGAATGAAAGCGGAAGCGTGACATCCCGGAACGGCAACCTGCCTGGAAGAACATATCGCTTCCCGGGCTTCCCGGCTGAGCTCCGGCAGGCCATAGGTCCAGTCGGAATGGGTGCGGTGCGCCGTGCTGGCATCAATCAGGCAGGTCCGGTGATTGTCTTTTTCCACCATAGAAACCGTTTCCCGGGCTGCGGCGTCCGGCAGACAAATAAAAACCACATCGGCCGAATTGATCATTGCCCGGCGGGCATCGGGATCCTTTCGCCGCGCCTCATCGATTTTCAAGACCTCCACATAGGGATGGGCGGCCAGCCGTTCGTTGATTTTTAATCCGGTGGTGCCGGATTGTCCTTCCACATAGACTTTAATTTTCGCTGTCATCGTCATCCTCTTTTCTGTCCTGCGGCGCTTCAATCTGTGAAAGCGCCCGGGCTTCCCGCAACCGGGCTTCAGTTTTCAGCGCCTGCGTCGCCGCAGCTTCTCCGGCAGTCCAACCGGTGGAAAAGGCCGCCTGCAGATTATAGCCTCCGGTATAGCCATCCACATCCAGAATCTCACCGGCAAAATACAGGCCTTCCGTTTTCTTGGAGGCCATGGTTTTGGGATCGATCTCTTTAAGATCCACACCGCCCACGGTAATGATCGCTTCGGCCATGGGCCGTGTTCCTTTGATGGTCAGCGTAAGCCCTTTCAGCGTTTTGCCAAGACGCGTCCGTTCCTCCCGGGTCAGTTGACTGACCCAGACTTCCCCATCCAGGCTCGCCGCCTGGATCACCGCCGGAATCAATGCCCTGGGCAGCAGATCGTTCAAGGCGTTTTTCAGCTGCTTTTTTTGATATTTCAAGAAATCCCGCTGGATCCGTTGATCCAGCACCTCCGGTGTAAGGGCTGGCTTCAGGTCGATCCTTAAAGTGACCGGCTTTTCCTTTGCCTCATGGTAAGCCCGGCTCAGACTCAGGATAATGGGGCCCGTCACGCCGAAATGGGCGAAAAGCATTTCCCCTTGCTGGCGGTCCAGGCAGGTTTCCTGACCTTGAGGTCCTGCCCACAAACTGGCTTCCACATTTTTCAGGGCCAGTCCGGAAAGCTCGGAAACCCAGGATTCACGGGTCTCCAAAGGCACCAGTCCGGGCCGAAGGTCCGTGACCCGATGCCCCGCCTGCTTCGCCCAGCGGTGGCCGTCCCCGGTGGAACCGGTCAACGGATAGGACAAGCCGCCGGTGGCGATCACCACGGCAGAAGCCTCGACCTGTTCCAGGCCCTTTTTAGTTCGGATCTCTGCACCGATGATCCGCCTTCCTACAAGGCCGGTCTCAAACCTCAGTCCCGTCACCTCGGTCCCCGTCCAGACGCGCACTCCGGACCGCTCTGCGTAATGGACCAGGGCGTCCGCCACGTCGTTGGCGCTGTCGGATTCCGGAAAGATCCGGCCGCCTCGCTCGGTTTTCAAGGCAACCCCTTGGGCCTCCAGCAGCGCGCAGAGCTGCTCATTGAAAAACCGGGCAAAGGCGCTGTAAAGAAAACGTCCCTGCCCAGGAAATTGTTCTATGAATTGCCGGATTTCCCCGGCATTGGTAACGTTGCAGCGTCCTTTCCCGGTGATGCGCAGCTTCCGGCCGGCCATTTTGTTTTTCTCCACCAGCAGCACCGAAGCGCCCATCTGAGCAGCCCGGCTGGCCGCCAACAGGCCGGCGGGGCCGCCGCCGATCACCAGGACCTGTACTTTCTTCATTTAACCGCGAATCTCCTTCAATACCTTGGCACAGCGCGGGCAGACCTTCTCATGATCCAGTTCTTCCGAATAGATCCAGCAGCGCTGGCACTTCTCTCCGTCCGCCTTTTCAACCTTGACCAGCAGGTCCACCCCATCCGTCAAGACCAAGTGCGCGCCGGATACAATGAACAAGTCCGCCAGCTCATGCTGATATTCCGCTAGCCAGCCATACTTTTCCAAGTCCGCCGTGACGGTCACTTTGGCGTCGAGGGAATGCCCGATCAGTTTTTCGGTCCGGGCCACTTCCAATGCCTTAAGCGCTTGTTCCCTCACCAACAAGAGGCTATCCCAGCGGGTCGCCAGGGCATCATTCTGCCATTCCGGCTGCGCCACCGGCCAGTCCGCCATCTGGGCGAAAGGAACGGTCTTGCTCTGGGGCAGGTATTGCCAGATTTCTTCAGCGGTAAAGGTCAGGATCGGCGCCATCAGTCCCGTTAAAGCGTTCAGGATCTCCCACATGGCCTGCTGGCCGCTGCGGCGCAATTCTGAGCCAGCCGTTTCGGTGTAGAGGCGGTCTTTGATGATATCCAGATAGACCGCACTCATGTCCAGGGTACAGAAACGGTGGATCGCATGATATGCAGTATGGAATTCATAGTTTTCAAAGCCTTCGGTAACGCGGTCGATCAGGCGCGCCAAACGGTCCAGCGCCCAGCGATCGATCTCCAGCAGGTTCTCATAGGCCACCCGATGGACCTCGGGATCAAAGTCAGACAGGTTGCCCAAAAGGAACCGGATGGTGTTGCGGATCTTCCGGTATGCCTCGCTGACCTGCTTCATGATGCCCTGGGAATTGGCCAGGTCGTTGCGATAGTCTGCCGAAGAAACCCAGAGGCGCAGAATATCGGCGCCCATGGTGCTGATAATTTTCAAGGGATCCACCACATTGCCCAAGGACTTGGACTGCTTGCGGCCTTGTTCATCCACAATGAAACCGTGGGTAAGTACCGCTTTGTAAGGCGCCTTGCCCCGCAGAGCGACCCCGGTGCACAAGGAGGAATTGAACCAGCCTCGATGCTGGTCGCTTCCCTCCAGATAGAGGTCTGCCGGCCAAGCCAGTTCCGAACGGGTCTCCAAAACCGCCATATGGCTGGAGCCGGAGTCAAACCAGACGTCCATGATGTCGGTTTCTTTTTTGAAATGGCTGCCGCCGCATGTCGGGCAGCGATACCCTTCCGGAAGCAGCTCCGCCGCTTCCCTGGCCCACCATATGTTGGAGCCATGCTCACCGAAGAGCACCGCCACATGCTGGATCACGGTCTTGTCCACGATCGCCTCGCCGCAGTCTTTGCAGTAGAATATCGGGATCGGCACGCCCCAGGTCCGCTGGCGCGAGATGCACCAATCGCCCCGGTCGGCGATCATGTTGTGGATGCGTTCGCGGCCCCAGGCGGGGATCCACTGAACATCCTCGTCAATGGCTTTCAGCGCAGCTTCACGGAAGCCATCGATGGAGACAAACCATTGCTCCGCAGCCCGGTACATGACCGGTTGTTTGCATCGCCAGCAATGGGGGAATTGATGGCGGATGCTGCCTTTGGCCAGCAAAAGATTTTTGGAAGCCAGCAGCTTCAGGATTTCCGGATTGGCGTCCTCGATGAACATCCCCTCGAAAGGCCCGCCTTCTTTGGTGAAGCGGCCTTTATCATCCACGGGGCAGAGAACCTCAAGTCCATAACGCATGCCTGCCTCAAAGTCTTCCACGCCATGGCCGGGGGCGGTATGGACGCATCCCGTGCCCTGTTCGGTGGTGACATGCTCACCCAAAATGATGACAGAATCCCGGTCCATGAAGGGATGGCGGCACAAAATGCCTTCCAGCTCCTTGCCCTGAACGGTGGCCTCGATGGCATACTCCGGTGATTTCTGGGCGGTCAGGAAGGCTTCCAGGAGCGCTTGGGCAACCACATACCGTTCTTCTCCGATTTTCACAACCACATATTCCAGTTTTGGATGAACGCTGATGGCCAGATTAGCCGGCAGGGTCCAGGGTGTGGTGGTCCAGATCACCACAAAGAGGTCATCGCCCTGAAGCACGCCCTTGCCATCCTTCAGAGGGAATTTCACATAAATGGAGAAAGATTTCTTCTCGTCGTATTCGATTTCGGCTTCCGCCAGGGAGGTTTCACAATGCGGGCACCAATAGACCGGCTTGTGGCCTTTGTAAATATATCCTTTGTCGGCCATGTCGCCGAACACCTTGATCTGGGCTTCTTCAAACTTGGGCTGCAATGTGATATACGGATTCTCCCAATCCCCCCGGACGCCCAGGCGCTTGAATTCCTCTCGCTGGACATCCACAAAATGCAAGGCAAATTCTTTGCATTTGTCCCGGAAAACCAGAGTGTCGATTTCATGGCGTTTCAGGCCGATGTCCTTGATGGCCCGCTGCTCAATGGGCAGGCCGTGGGTGTCCCATCCGGGCACATAAGGGGCATCGAAGCCGCGCATGGTTTTATACTTGATGATCATGTCCTTGAGGATTTTATTCAAGGCATGGCCTAAGTGGATGTCACCGTTGGCATAAGGCGGTCCGTCGTGCAGAATGAATTTGGGCTGCCCATGACGGGCAGCCTGGACTTTGCGATAGAGATCCGCTTCATCCCAAGCCTTCATGATTTCCGGTTCCTTTTGGGGCAAGCCGCCCCGCATTGGAAAGTCGGTTTTGGGCAGGTTCAGCGTATCATTAAACTGCTTTCCCTCTTCCGTCTGGGCAGACTGGGATGATTCGTTTGGGTTTTTGTTTTCCATGGTTTCTATTCACCTCATAATATAATGATTGGCTTCTGGCCGGAGTCCTGGGTGTGACCGCTGCGCCCGTCTCGACGGAGGAAGTTGTCGGTTGTCCTACGCCTCGGCGGCCGCTTCGGTGCTGCTCTCACTGCCATAAATTTGATCCAGGCTCTTCAAAGCCTCTTCCATTTTTTGAGCCATCAGGAAGACTTGCTCCATGCTGCCCTGAGGTTCTTCTGCCGCCGCTTCGGCCGCTTGCTGTGTTTCAATCGTCTCTTTCTCTGGTGAGGAAAGGCTCTCCTCCGCCGCTTGCAAAGGCGCCTTGATCAGTGCTTCCTGGACCACGGCTTCCGCTTTCATGGCAGAAACCGATTCCGCGGCTGCTGCCGTTTCTTGGGGCTCATCCGCCGGTTCGGTTTCTTCTTTATAGCCGTTCAGCAATTCCATCTGGAATTCCAAAAATCCCTTATGCTTCAGGTAGAGCTGTTTTTCAAACAGTCTCAGCCGCTCGATCTCTTGTTTGATGGCCAAAACTTCATCCTTGGCATCCTGGATGATCTGCTGGCCCTTTTTCCGGGCTTCCCATTGGATCAGCTCGCCTTCTTTTTTGGCGCGGATCGTTTCTTCATCCACCAGCTTCTGGGCCAGCAGCATGGTTTTCTGGAGGGAGGTTCCCAATTCCTTGCTGCGTGCCACTTCCTCTTCCATCCGCTGAACGCGCTCTTTCAGGTCATGATTTTCACGGAACAAGGTTTCGTAATTGTGGATCACTTCGTCAAGGAATGCATCCACTTCCTCCATGCGATAACCACGCATCCCTTTGGTAAACGCTTTATTGTGAATGTCCAGCGGTGTCAGCATATGTATCCTTCCCTCCTGTTGATTTGTTTTATAGGATCAGACCAATGATCAGGTTCAAAGCCAGACGATGCGCAAATTCCAGGATAAAAATTGCGAGGATCGGCGAGAAATCGATGCCTCGTATGCCGCCGCCCATAAGCCGGCGGATCGGTCCCATAAAAGGCTCCGTCATCTCAAAAATAAAACGCACCGCGCCGTTGTTGAAGCCGATGGGCAACCAGGAAAGCAGGCATCGCGCCAAAATCAAAAAATTATAGACCGTAAAGCCTACGTCAACCACGTAATATAAAAATCTCACTTAAACACCCGCCTTTTTTAAGGATCAATTTACAGCTTGTCCGCTTTTTCCACGGCGGCTTGGACCGCTTCCATCATGGCAGCGCGGAAACCCGCCTTTTCTAAAACAAACATCGCCTCAATGGTTGTTCCTCCCGGGGAGCATACCTTATCCTTGAGGTCTTCCGGATGGTCTCCGCTTTCCAGAACCATCTGGGCGGAGCCTTTGACCGTTTCGGCCGCCAGTCGCAGTGCGGTTTTCCGGTCCAGCCCCATCCGGACCCCGCCGTCTGCCAAGGCCTGGATCATGACATAGACATAAGCCGGACCGCTGCCGGACACGCCGCTGACCGCATTGATCAGATTTTCCTCCACCTGGATCGCGCTGCCCACAGACTCAAAGATCCGGCGGGCCAGCGCCAGGTCAGCCTCTTGGGCATAGGTACCGGCACAAATGGCAGCCATGCCGCTGCCAATCAGCGCTGGCGTATTGGGCATGATGCGGACCACTCGGGCTTTGACGCCCAGGGCCTCTTCAATGCGCCGGGTGGTGATGCCGGCCATGATCGAAAGGATACGGCTGTTCTCATGAACCAGACCCTGCAGGTCAGGAACCACATGTTTGAAATACTGCGGCTTTACACTCAGCACAAGGGTTTCGCAGTTTTCGATCAATTCCTTATTGCTCTCCGAAGTCCTGATGCCGAAGGCCTTTTCCATATATGTTCTACGGGCCTCTGAACGGTCGCTCCCCATGATTTCCTGAGGTGTCCAGCCTTGGCGGAGCATGCCGCTGATGATGGCTTCCGCCATCATGCCTGATCCGATAAATCCGATTGAACCCATTTTAATGCCCTCTTTCCTTTGGTGATCCGATTAGATGTCTTCATGGTGGATCTGATTGATCCAGGGAATGACTTCCTTAGGCTGGGAAATATTCAGCAGATCGCCGGTGATCTCCACATGGGAAGGCACGGCTACGAAAATGCTGCCGCCGGCTTTCTGCATGGAACCGTCAAGGGCATAGGCCGTTCCGCCTACAAAGTCAATGATCCGTCGGGCCACCAGCAGATCCAAAGCCTCCAGATTGATGATCACACTGCGTTTGGCTTTCAGATGATCTGAAATCAGCTGGCAGTCGTCGAAGCTGGTAGGCTCCACCAGCACGACACGAAGGGAATCCTTTGCGCTTGAGGTGATCGGAACCACTTTGCTGCTGCGGGCTGCCTTTCGGCTGCTGGAACTCCAGTCCTCCTGCACGTCTTCCCTTTCTTCGATGATCTCTTCTTCCACTTCGTCGCCCAGGCCCATCACGTCCATAAACTTATCAAAAATGCCCACGCCGATTCCTCCTTCGATCGATTCGATTTTATTCTGTTCAGTAAATGCGGTATCCGAAAATTGAAGAGCCCACTCTGATGAAGGTTGCCCCTTCTTCAATGGCGACGCCAAAGTCATGGCTCATCCCCATAGAAAGCTGATCCATCGCCGTTCCCGGAATCTGCCATTGCGCCGTCTGGTCCAGCAAGGCTTTCATTCGTCTGAACAAAGGCCTGGCGTCCTCCGGATCGTCATGAAAGGGCCCGATGGTCATCAATCCGCGGATCTGCAGATTGGGCAATGCGGCAATGGCGGTCAGAGCCGTTTTGAGCGCTTCTTCTTGAAAGCCTGCTTTTGTTGTTTCCTGCTCCAGGTTGACCTGGAGCAGGATCGGCATACGGATCTGATGCATCATCGCCTGCCGGCTGATTTCTTTTGCAAGATCCAAATTGTCCACGGAATGGATCATGGACGCTTTATCAATTATATATTTTACTTTATTTCTTTGCAAACGTCCAATAAAATGCCATACAATGTCCTGGGGCAGCAACGGGTATTTTGCCGCCATTTCCTGGGCGCGATTCTCTCCGAACCGGCGCTGTCCCAAATCATAAACCGCCTGGATATCCTCCGCCGGAAAATTCTTTGAAACCGCAATCAGTTTGATTTGACTGGCATCTCTGCCGGATTTTTCGCAGGCCGCTTCGATCATCTTCCGGACGGCTGCGTAGCGTTCGCTGATCGTCTCCATATCCCATACCTCTTTTACTCTATATTTTGAGGCGCATGCCTTCCCTGACAAACCAAGGCCTGAGAACCACCCATTCCTCCGGTGCGATGCCTTCCAGGATAAACTGGTCTTCGGTCTCCTCAAGGATCGTGACCGGCCGCCAATGGGTATAGCCATTGGCATAGACATACACGCCCTTGACTTCCTTGCTGGTGGTCACCGCGGATTTTGGGACTGCCGCTTCGGTCTTTTCTTCAAAAATCATTTTGGCCGGCAGCTCCCGCAGCAGCGGATCGGCGCATACCCCCGGAGAAAGCTTCAGCAGCATGCCGGAGCCTTCCCCGAAAGCCTCGTATGCCATCATTACCGCATTGGCTTGATTGCCTTGGGGGCCCTGCAGCTGAATCGTTTTTCCCTCCTCAAAGCGGGATTCGAGGATCTGGCTGGTCTGGAAATAGGCTACGCTGCCCGAAAGATTGTCCACCACCTTGAAGGCCGGCTGGCCAGCCGCAACACTGCCTGCTGCTTCCGCCTCGGTTTCCTTGGGTCGTTTCTCTGCCTCCGCTTCTTTTGCCGCTTGAAGCGATGAAATCGCCGCTTCGATCCCCGAAATGGACAGCAGCTGAAACTGTTCTGTTGAATCCAAAGCTTCCAGCCCATCCAGGGTATAGGATACGATTCCCGCCGAAGGCGTCTCCAGAATGATTGGGTTCGCCTTGTCGGAAGACGCGCCTTCCCCGGGCATCAGCCTTACAACCGCAGCCCCTTTCGGGACGCGGCCGCCCTGAGGGATTGCCGGCTCCAGAATTCCGCTGCAGGGCGCGGCCACCGTGGTTTCCTTCTGGAATATCCACAGCGTCCCGTCAACCCCTGACTTCCACTGGACCGCATGGGCCTTGTTGACGTCTGCGACCGCCCCCATCAAGTGGGAAAAGCCCGCATTGAGCCCGGCAATCAGAAAGGCAATCGAAATACAGAAGAAAACTGTTCGATTCCTTCTTTGATGTTTTCTTTTTTCACGTCGTTCCGCCGGCGTCGGTTTGCTCCGGCGAGGGTTTATCGGATTCTTTTTGTGAGTCATCCTATGCCTCTCCAGAAAAGCGTTATCTTTTCCTGAGCTTTCAACCAATCCATTCCGTCACCGGCTCGGCCAAGGGCGTCCATCGCTTACAGCAACCGGAGCACCGCAGCTTGGCGGCCTCGTCCGCCGCATCGGTGGGAGAAAAAAAGATCCTGATGGCAAATCGTACAAAGGCCCGACAGGGAGATCCGCTGATCAAAGATCCCCCTTCGAAGCATTAGCTGCCGGTTGGCTTGCCACAAATCCAAATAAGCATGTCCGGGTTTTCGGGAGGGCAGCAGCACCGGCGTCAATCCCTCGGTTTCTTCGCCGAAAATCTCGGCGGCTTTTCGAATCACCGGCTCGTCCACTTCATAATGGCAGGGACCAGCACTGGGTCCGATGGCGGCGAAGAGCTCCTCCGGCTTTGAACCAAAAGCCTCCGCCATAGCCTGGACCGTGCATCCGGCAATGTCCAGCAGCGTGCCTTTCCAGCCGGCATGGCTCAGTCCGATGGCCCGCCGTTTCGGGTCCCAGAAATAAAGCGGCACACAATCCGCATGCTGGCTGATCAAAGTGATTCCGGGAACATCGGTGATCTGGCCGTCTGCCTGGACAAGACCCTCCTTGGCTCCATACGCACCGCGGCCCGCATCCTCAGCGCAGACGCGCAGGACCCGGTTCCCATGGATCTGCCACACACCGGTCCAGCTGTCCAGGTCGAAACCCATTGCATTTGCCATGATCCTGCGATTGGCTTCCACCCTTTGGACATCATCGCCGCCGGAAAATCCGATATTGAGAGAGGCGTAGTCCCCCTGGCTCACGCCGCCCGAACGGCCGCAAAAGCCTTGAAAGACCTGGCCGCCGGCATTCCAGGCCGGATCGCCGGCCCAGCAGACGCCCTTTCGTTCTGTGATTTCCCATGGCTGATTCATTGAAACCTCCGATCCGGCAGCATGCGCTTGTCACGCCGGCTTCTCGTTCGATATTACAATATTTTATCACTTCTTATGGAAGAATACTATAAAAAGCCTGCCGGCACTGAAAAATGCTGGCAGGCTTGACACCATCGACGATTTATGGATGATCCGCAAGCAGGATCACCTTGCCTTGGGCTCGGGTGGCCTTCATATCGATCATCCGCTGGTTGGATGAGCCGCGGAATCTGAGGCTGAGGTCCTTTAAGGTCTTGACATAAGGGCCGTCCACCAGCAAGTCGGTCTGTTCCAGAAGCTGTGCGACGGCAGGATCCTTCAGTGCCATGGCTACCAGATCCTCATAGACATAACCGGTGTAGGTCACCACGTCCATCCCCAGCCCGTGGACGCGCCTTGCCAGCTCCGCCATTTCAGCCGCCTGCATAAAAGGCTCTCCACCGGAGAGCGTCACGCCCCGGATGCTGGCAGGGGCTTTTCGGATCTGCCGGATCAGCTCCCGGGGCGTCGTTTCATAACCGCCTTCAGGATCCCAGGTTTCCGGATTCTGGCATTCCTCACAAGCATGGGGACAGCCCTGTGCGAAAACAACATAACGTATGCCCGGTCCATCTACGACGCTTTCGGTTACAATTCCCGCGATCCGCATTTGATACGCCTCCTGCAGACAGATTATTGTTCAGCTTTCATCACCGGCGGCAGCTTCATGTGGATCCGGCGCGCTTTGGCCTCCGCCAGTTTGCTGTCGTTAAAATTGTCCAGCGTGGAAAGGTACCCGGTGATCCGCCGTACCCGGCTGATATTGATGCCGCCGCATTTCGGGCAGGTGCTGGATTCGATGACGCCGTTGAAGCCGCAGTCTTTGCAGATGTCCACCGGGAAATTGACCGCGGCATAACCCATATCGCTATCGTACATCGCGCGGACCAAGGTTTCGAAGGCTTCCAGGTTGCTGTTGGGTGCGGAGGGCAGTTCCACATAGGAAATGTGGCCTGCGTTGCAGTATTTATGGTATGGCCCTTCCAAGGCGATTTTCTTCAGCGCATCGATCTCAAATTCCACAGGGATATGGAAGGAGTTGGTATACCATTCCTTATCCGTGACCCCCGGAATCACGCCGAAGCGCTCCACATCCAGCTTCGTGAACTTTCCGGAAAGCTGTTCGGCAGGCGTTGCCAGCAAGCTGAAATTCAGGTGGTATTTCTGGGTGGCTTCGTCGCAGCGCTGCCGCATATGGCTGACGATCGAAAGTCCCATGGCCTGGGCGCTGTCACTTTCACCATGGTGCTTTCCCATGAGAGCGCGCAAACATTCGGCCAATCCTATAAATCCGATGCTCAGGGTCCCGTTGCGAATGGCCTTCTCCACCGGATCATTGGGCTTTAGATCTTCACTGTCCACGTAAAGATGCTGCCCCATCAGGAAAGGGAAATCCTTGACCTTCAAGCTTTTCTGAACATCATAGCGTGTCAGCAGCTGTTTGACGGCTAAATCCATCATATCATCCAGGCTCTGCCAGAAAACCGACAGATTTTTTTCGGCTTTGATGGCCAGACGCGGCAGATTGATGGTCGAAAAGGACAGGTTGCCCCGGCCGTTGGTAACCTCCGGTCCGTTGATGTTGCTCATGACCCGCGTCCGGCAGCCCATATAAGCCACCTCTTCATCGCGATAAGGCGCATTGAAGCTGGAATCCTGAAAAGAAAAATTGGGGAACAACCGTTTGCAGGCGACCTTCATGCTCAGCATGAACAAGTCGTAGTTGGGGTCCTCCGGATCATAGTTGACCCCATCCTTGACCTTGAAACAGGCATTAGGGAACAAGGGCGTCTCTCCTTTGCCCAACCCTTTCTCATAAGCCCGAAGGAACTGCTCGGTCACCATCCGTCCGCTCCAGGAGGTATCCGTTCCAAAGTTGATGCTGGAAAAGGGCACCTGGGCGCCGGCTCGGGAATGCATGGTATTCAGGTTATAGATGAAGCCCTCCATGGCTTGGAAGACCTCTTCTTCCGTATGAACCAGAGCGAGTTCATGGATCTTCCGGTCATCCGCGGTGAATCCCAGCGCTTCCAAATCCGCCTTGATCTGTTTGATCTGGCGGTCAAATTCCTTGGCTGCATAAACGCCCATGTCCCGGTCGAAATACGCAAAGGACTGGCCGCCATGCATATCGTTCTGGTTGCTTTGCAGAATGATTGCCGCCAAAGCGGCAGCCGTCTTGATTCCTTTGGGCGGCCGGATGTAGCCGTGGCCGTTGTTGAAGCCTTCCCGCAGAAGGCGGTCCAGGGGAATCTGAAGGCAGGTGAAGGTTTTGCCATACCAGGAAAGATCATGAATGTAGAGATCCCCTTCCAGATGGGCGGCCGACTCATCAGAGGGCAGAACCCGCTTCAGATAATAGTTTTTGGATGCCGCTTCCGAAATCTGGAGCACTTTGGCCGAGGGGGAGTTGCCCACGTTGGCGTTGTCCCGGCTGGTTTCTTTGAGGATTTCGGCCACCGTGTCCATGAGCTCGGTCCGGCCTTCCCGCACCCTGCTCCGTTTCTCCCGATAAAGGATGTAGGCCTTAGCCGTTTTAGCATGGCCCTTTTCGATCAGAATTTTTTCGACCGTATCCTGAACCTCTTCAACGGTAAAGATGTGGTCGTCCGGCTGCTTCTTCAGTTCTTTGATGACATCCAGGGTAACCTCCATAGCCGTCTGGCGGTCCTCACCGCCGACCGATTGGGCAGCCTTAAAAATTGCGTTGGTGATTTTCGTTTCGTTGAATGGAACCACCCGGTCATCGCGTTTGCGAATCAATGTCAGCATGGTATTCCTCCCTCTCCTGTCCCCGGATGGGGACCGGCCCTGGCCCTGCCGGGCAATTATTGACGCTCCCCGGTATGATGGGACTCCTTCGCCGATGGTTCTTTAGTCAGCATTTCCTGGATCTCGTGCAGGAAGGTCTTGATGTCCTTGAACTCACGATATACACTGGCAAAACGGACATAGGCGACCTCGTCGATTCTTTTAAGATGTTCCATGACTTTCTCGCCGATCAGCATGGAAGGGATCTCTTGCTGAGTGCTGCTTTGCCTTAATTCCCGTTCGATTTCGTTGACCGCTTGTTCCAGCATCTTGTAAGGCACGGGGCGTTTTTCACACGCACGCATCATACCGCTTAATATTTTCTGACCGTCGTAGCGTTGGCGGCTGCCGTCTTTTTTGACGACCCAAAGTGGCTGTTCCTCCATCCGCTCAAAGGTCGTGAAACGGCGCTGGCAGGCAATGCATTCCCGGCGGCGCCGGATCACAAGGCCGTCCTCGCTATCCCGTGTTTCTAATACTTTGGAATCGTGGTATCCGCAGCTGGGACACTTCATAGGGCAGTCTCCTCATTTAATCATTTCAAGGTAACTGATTCAGTGCGCAATCGCGCATTCAATGATATTGTATCAACTACATATGGACAAGTCAATACGTATGTGCCCTAGATATGGTGTTTCCTCAAGGGCTTCATCCAGATGGGCGGCCGTATTTTCCTCTCTGAGTCGTCATGGCCGCCACCGGAAATAAATGATGCCAATCGTCTGTATTTTGTGTAATATTAAAACAAGCCAAATGAAATCAGTGATTGAAAAAAACCGTAGGAGGCTGGCTTATGAAACAGCGAATATACAATAGTCTGCTGGTGGTTATCCCTGTCTGCATTTCCCTGGGGGTCTACTGGCTGCAGCTGATGTTTTTTCATGACGGACGCAACACCATGTTCTATTTCATGCAGGACCTGGCTTTCGTGCCGATCAATGCCGTCATCGTCACCTTGATTCTGAATAATTTCCTCAATATCCGAGAAAAACGGCATGCTCAGAAAATGATCAATGTAACCATCAGCACCTTTTTTATTGAAGCGGGCAGCGACATCCTTCGTGAGCTTCTGGAGGTGACCGCATGCCGGGAAGACCTTTGCAGGACGATGGCTCCGAAAGGCATGAGTGCCCGGGAAACCAAAGAAATGAAAAGAAGGATCCGCGAATGGGACCTGACGCTGGAGCTGGATCGCCAGAAGCTGATGAAGCTGACAGACATTCTGGATGCAAAGAGGGCTTTTATGCTGCTGATGCTGGAAAACTCCAATCTCGTGGAGCATGATGAATTCACGGACATGCTCTGGGCCGTGTTCCATCTGGCGGACGAGCTTCACAGCCGCAAAGACCTTGAAGAACTGCCGCCCAGCGACATCGACCATCTTTCTCTGGATGTCCGCCGGGCATACCGGGCCATGCTGCTGGAATGGGTGGATTATCTCAAATATTTGCATAACGAATACCCCTATTTATACTCCCTGGCTTTACGGAAAAATCCCTTTTCAGCGAGCCGGGATGTCAGGGTTTTGGGGTGAGGGGGACTTGGTTTCCGCTATTTGGGGCAGTTGAAATAGAAGTCAAGATAACTGCGAAACTTTGCTGTTTTTGTTGAATTTCCTGACATATTATTTGGCTAGTTGACTAGATTTCTTGGGGTTGCTATGTCCCCTTTATGCGAGGAACCGCAGAAAGACTGACTATGTGAAGTCAAGCAATAATCTAGAAAAATGTTGCGGCCACTTGCCGGAATGTGCAATG
>ENA-OSEO01001388-OSEO01001388.1-sediment-metagenome-genome-assembly--contig:-NODE-1388-length-44301-cov-3.515919_pt1 | contig 44301 bp, 43 predicted proteins | sample MGYA00237883_ERZ534232 | MGnify/ENA metagenome assembly ERZ534232 | reverse complement strand
AAGGAGTCCGACACCCCGCAGCTCGTCGAAACCGAGCAAACATCCGACCTGCTTGGGTCACTGGAACCTACGAGTCCCTCCTGAGCCGGATGCGGCGCTTCATCAGCGGGCAAACCCTCCGGAAGCGGAAAGATCGCTATTCCATCATTTCCCCATTCCTGCTAAACTCAACCAAAAAGTCAAGGGAGGAGTACGATGGGGTGGATCGAAAGGCAACTGCCGGAGGGAGACGAACTCTTTCTGGATCATGTCGGTTTTTTCGTCGAAGATATCGAGGCAAGCGGCGGGGTATTCGAGCGGCTCGGGTTTAAGCCCACCCCGGTAAATATCCATTACCATACGGATGCGGAGGGGAACCTGATCCGCTCCGGTACCGCAAACCGGCTCTGCACCTTCGGCATCGGCTACATCGAAGTGCTGGGTGCGGTTGCAGACACTCCCCTGGCGGATCAGCTCGAGGCCGCCCTGGCCCGATATGCCGGATTACACCTGGTCGCCTTTACCCACCCGGACATGACCCGGCAATCCGAGCGCCTTGTAAAGGCCGGTTTTGCCCTTCAGCCCACGGTTCGCCTGCGACGTGCGATACAGACCGATGCCGGTGAAAAAACCGTCCGGGTGACGGTGATCCGCACCCAACCGGGGGTGATGGAAGAAGGCCGGGTTCAGATGCTCACCCATGAAACCCCCGAACTGATCTGGCTCCCCCGGTATTCCTCCCCTCCCAACCGGGTGGATGCCCTGACGGAGCTGTTCTTCATTTCGGAGCATCCGGAAAAGAAAGCCGGCATCTATGCAAAATTCACCGCTTGCCCGGTGGGTGGAGTGCGCGGTCTGCACACGGTGCAACTTTCCAGGGGCCGGTTGACCTTTACCGATCCGGATACGGCCGCAAGGCTGCTCCCCGAATTGAGCATTCCGGGGCTGCCGTACATCGCCGCGGTGGTGCTGCGGAGTGCGGACCTGGACGAAACCCGTCGCTATTTAAAGAAAAACGGGGTTCGGCCCCTGTCCTCGAGCGATGCCGTCGTGGTGGTCGGACCCAAAGAGGGTTTGGGCGCCTACCTTGTGGTGCATGCGGCCGGTGTCGACAGCGTCTGGTCGCACCTGGGGTGATCCACACGCAGCTTCCCATGGGTCGGATCAGGCCGGGACCGGATATTTGGGTTCTTCGCCCCGCAGCACGCGCAGCACGTCTTGGGCGGCGGTCACCCCCATTCGGCGTCGGCCCTCGTCGGTAAAGCTTGCCAGGTGGGGGGTCAGCACGACGTTTTCCAGAGAGAAGAGCGGATTGTCCGGAGCCGGGGGTTCGGCCTCAAACACGTCTAGCCCGGCGCCTGCGATCCTGTTTTCTTTCAGTGCCTTCACCAGCGCCGCTTCATCCACGGTGGGGCCGCGGGATGCATTGATCAGATAAGCGTCGGGTTTCATGGCCCCAAGAACCGCTGTGCCGACGATATGCCGGGTTTGCGGGGTGAGCGGGCAGTGCAGGGAGATAAAATCGACCTGACGCGCCATTTCGATCAGGTCGGGCATATAGGTCGCGCCGAACGCCTCCACCGATGCGGCATCCACCATGGGATCATAGACATAGATGGGCATATCGAATGCGCCCCGGCACATTTCGGCCAACCGTCTGCCGATGCGGCCGAATCCGATGATCCCCACTTTTTTATCTTTCAAATCCCGGCCGACGATCTGCTCGCGTATTTTGAAGTTTCCCTTGCGCGTGGCGCTGTCCAGCAGCGGGAGCCTGCGCGCAGCGGCCATCATCAGCAAGAAGGCATGTTCCGCGGTGGATTCGGTGGGCCCGAAGGGCGTATAGGTCACGATGATTCCGCGCTTTGCCGCTGCGTTCAAATCGACGATGTCGACCCCGGCGCCGTGCCGGCCGATGACCTTGAGTTTTAAGCATCGCTCCAGCACCGCTTCGGTCATCGTGATCCCCATGAGCAGGACAATTCCTTCGACTTCGGGCAACAGCTCCAGGATCTCTGCTTCCGAAGCCGTATACGGCTCCAGCACCCTGGCTTCATGGGCAAGGATCGCCAACGCGTCCGGATGTATCGGTCTGTTGACCAGTACGGTTTTCATAAGGGCTCCTTTCTGTTGTGCATCGCTGCGGCTCGATCGGCTGCCCCCCTGTAGCATATTCTGCCGATTTTGTCATAATGGAATCTCTGTCCGAAGCAATTGCCATTCCGGACGGAAGTTGATATGAGGCATCCCATCGATCCCAGCAAACAGCAAGGAGGCGGGGAAGGATGAAGGTTTTCGATACGCTTTACGGATTTATGTGGGACTCCATGACCCAGAACAACTGCAACACCTACCTGATCGATGGTCCCTGCCGCGTGCTGATCGACCCCGGCCATCTCCAGCTCTTCGGCCATGTGGAAAAGGGGCTGAAAGAAATCAACCTGGGTCTAAGCGACATCGATCTGGTGCTCTGCACCCATGCCCATCCGGATCATCTGGAGGCGGTTCAGCTTTTTAAAGATCTTCCGGCCCTCACCGCGATCCACGAGGAGGACTGGCGGCTGGTCAAAACCATGCTGGACCATTACGGTTCGGCCTTTCAGGTCCGGGAGGATGCGGTTCGACCGGACTTTCTCTTGAGGGAAGGGGAGCTGTCCGTAAAGGGCATGACCTTTACCATCCATCACACCCCCGGGCACTGCCCCGGGGCGGTCTGCATCCATTGGCCGGAGAAAAAAGCGCTTTTTTCCGGAGACCTGATCTTTAAGGAAGGGCTGGGCCGAACCGATCTTCCCGGGGGAAACGGCGCACAGCTCAAGCAGAGCATCCGGCGAATGGCCAATCTTGAGATCGAATACGTATTGCCGGGTCACGGCGGTATCCTCTCGGGAAGCGCCGCGGTAAAACGGAATTTTCAGGAGATCGAACAGTTCTGGTTCGCCTACGTATAGGACCGGTCACGCCTGTTGCAGTTTGCGCGCCTGTTCTGAAAGCCGCTTCTGATAGGCGTCCCTGATGGCGAGGATCTCCCGGTTCAGGTCGGCGTCAAGGTTCGGCACCACCGCACTGCCCGAGATGCCATGGGTTTCTGAAAGCTCCCGTCGGATTTTTTCTTCTTTTCCACCCCGCGCAGCGTTTACCTTTTGGGAATACTCCGAGAGCAGCGATCCGAGCCGATGGACCGGTTGATCACAGAATGTCTCCAGAAGCGCCAGCAGGGCGCTGTTGTCTTGATCCAGGTCGATCCTTTCGGCTATCGCCGATACCAGGAGCCTTCGGTTTGAGACCGACGCAACCGAGTCGAGGGCGTCGAACTGTTCTTTGAACTGATCGTCCCGAAGCGCCCCGTCCTGGTACTTTTGGATCATTCCGCCCAGCGTTCTTCGAATGTCTTCCACCTTTCCGGCCGTCTTTTCTTCGTCTGAAAGCGACAGGTGCCTGGTTTTTTCCATGACAATGTCCAGGGTGCTTTTAATTTCCGCCATGATCTTTTCCTTATTATCAAGGGATTATCACCCCCACCTTTATCCGCCTTTGGCGGGCTGACCCTCCCCCATTCCGCCATAGGCGGACCTTCGGCTGGGAGTGGAATTAAAGGATGGGGACTCGACTATGCGCCGGTTCTTTTCGCCGACCGGGGTGAGCCGGAACGGGTTTCGACCTGCAGGATCAACACAATGGCCATGCCGATGGTTCCGCAAAAAATCAGCCATATATAAGCGTAGGTTCCAAAGGTGTCGAACACCCAGCCGGCCAGCGTCGGCCCGATGATGCCCCCCACCGCGGCAAACCCCATCATGATTCCCATGAGTTTTCCGAAAGAAAACCTTCCGTAGTATTCCCTTAAAATCGCTCCGCGCAGCACGGCGATGCCCCCGAACCCGACGGAGAAAAAGAACAGAAACAGGTATAGACTGCCGCGGACGTGCACAAAAGAAAAGCAGAACATGCCCAGCGCCATGGCGCAGTAGGCGATGGCCATCACGTAGCGCTTTTCCATCCTGTCCCCGAACCACCCGAAGGCGAACCGGCCGATGATGCTGACCAGCGGAATGCCCGCGGCCAGCATGCCGGCAGTGGTGCGCGAGATGCCGTTTTGACCCAGATACGGCATGATGTGCGTCACCACCGCGGCCAGCGACAGCATCCGGAAAAATTCGCACAGATTGATGAAAACAAAGGACTTGTCCCGCACCGCGTGTTTGAATTGAATTTCAACGGCGAATTCGGCGGATTCCCCGGCGGTCTGTGGGCCGGTGCTTTCCGGGGCAGGGGAGCCGGTTTCCGGACGGCTGCGGATCACCCAGGTGAGCGGAAGCAGAATTATCCACGTCCCCAGCCCGAGGATGATGGAGGTTTTTCTCCACCCGTAGGTCCCGATGAGCCATACGATCAGCGGGACGATGAGCCCGCTGGCGCCGAACCCGGAGGCCATCACCCCCATGGCTTTTCCAACGTTCTTGTCGAACCAGTTGGCCACTGCGGTCATCGTCACCACGCTGGTGCATCCGCCGGCGCCCAGGGCAATAAGAAGAAAGGCCCCGTAGAACATGGGCAGGGACCGGGTCAAACCGATCATCATGATGCCGCATCCGACCACGATCACCCCAAAGGCGAGCAGCCGCCGGGAGCCGAATCGGTCCACCATGAAACCGACCAGCGGGGCCAGGATTCCCATTTCAAGCCCCCGGAGGCTGGCCGCAAAGGAAACCTGGGCGTAGCTCCATCCGAACTCTTCGACCAGCGGTTCGATAAAGGCCGTAAACCCGTAGAAGATGATTCCCGCCACATAAAATGCGACGACAAAGCATGCCAGAACGATCCACCAGCCGTAGTATATGGCCTTGATCCGCTGAATCATGAACGTATTTTCGAGGTCATATAAAGCCCGCAGATGGTCTTTGCATCCTGGATATCGCCCCTTGCGATCATCTCCAGTGCGTCGGTCAACGGAACTTCATGCACGTCCAGGACCTCATCCCGGTCCAGGTGCTGTTCCGCAGGGGAGAGGTCCCTGGCGAGAAAAAGGGTAATCCGCTCATCCGAATAGCCGGGAACCGGGGTGATGGTGCCCAGGGTTTTCCACTGGGCGGCCGAATACCCGGTCTCTTCGATGAGCTCCCGTTTGGCACAGGAAATGGCCGTCTCCCCCGTGTTCAAGGTCCCGGCCGGAATCTCCCAGATGGTCCCGCCCACCGCATGACGATACTGCCTTAACAGCAGCAGGGTGCCGTCGGTCAAAAAAGGCACGATGGCGGCGGCACCCGGGTGACGGACCATGTCAAGATCCACGGTCGCTCCATTTTCCAGGGTAACGTTTTCCCGGATAAATTGAAACGTTCTGCCTTTGTGCAAAATGCGCTGTGTGTTGATGGTTGTCGGCATGGGACCTTCAAGACTCCTTTCCCCTATCGGCCCACCGGCCTGCCTGCAAGACCGACCCATTGCTCCCGGGTGCAGGTATGGAGGATCGTATAGGGAAGGGTGCGGATTTTTTCGATCACCGTGTCTTTGTTATCCTCGGCAATTCCTGAAAAGATGAATGTACCGTCATCGGTCAAGACCGATGCCAGGTCCTCTAGAAGGGAAAGAAGGACCTCGGATAAAATGTTGCAGGCCACCACCTGAAACCGTTCGCCCAGGCCCTGCACCAGGTGGCCGGTTTTCACCGAAAAGAAATCCTCCGGGATGCGGTTTAGAATCAGATTTTTGTGCGCGATTTCCACAGCCATCGGATCCGCATCGATACCGACCATCCGCCGTGCCCCGAGTTTGCCTGCGGCGATCATCAGGATGCCGGATCCGACACCCACGTCCAGAAAGGTGGTGCCGGGCTTTACGTGGGTTTCGATCATCTCGAGGCACATCCCGGTGGTGGGATGGGTCCCCGTTCCAAAGGCCATTCCCGGATCGATCTCAAGAACGATCTCGTCGACGCCCGGGTCATAGGGATGCCAGCTCGGTTTGACGACCAGCCGGCGGCCCACCCGCCGGGGTTTGAAAAAACGCTTCCAGGCTTCGGCCCAGTCCGCTTCTGCGGTTAGACCATATGCCACGGTGTAACGAAGCGGGATCCGGCCGGCCAGCCGGCGCAGCGCCGACTCCAGGGCTCCGCATTGCGCTTTGGCCCGCCGGTCCTGGGCAATGTAGCCGATGACGGCAAACCCCTCGGGGCGTTTCTCGGCCCCTGCCGCCCAATCCGCGCCGGGTTCGGTATGGGGGTCTTCCACCACCACCCCGTTGACCCCAAGCTCGTAAAACGCCTCGGAGATGAGCTCGACGGCCAGGCGGCTGTCCGGACTCTCGAAAACGACTTTGGCCTCGATCCACGTCATAGAGGTGGTCCTATCCTTGATCCCGGCGCGGGATATCATCAATCGGGAAAGGATGGATACCCGTTGTCGGATCCCATCGATCCCGCCCGGGACAGTGAACCACCAATGGGGGGATGTTTCAAGAAGATTCTATCGTCTGTGGGGGACAAAGCGCAAAAAGATTCTGTAATCGCCCGATGCGATATCCTGAGGGACGTTGTACCCGTCGGGGACCAGCAGCACGATCACCCGGCCGCCGGCAGGATCCTGGCTGTCCCGGGCATGCCTGCGGTCGTTTTCTCCGGGCGGTTTTTCCCGCCGTCTGCGGGGGGGGCGAACGTTCAACACCTTTGCTTCCACCATCCCCGCACCGCCCTGGGGGGTTCGGTTGGGGGGCGGGCCGACCCTCGGGGCCGCACCGATGACGATTTCCATGGCTCTTTCCTCCGGGATGTTCAGAAAGCCCGTTTATCCTTCTTATCGTCTGACCCCCGCGATTGCTTTAGGAATCTTTTATTAAGGATCTCATCATTGTCTTGGCGTCGATAGCCCCCTCACCCAGCCCTCCCAAAGTGGGGGAGAGGGTTGGGGTGAGGGGGTCGAACCGGTGAATTATTTCGAGACGGTTAACAAGCCGCGGTGAAAGCGCTCTTTGGGCGGATTGAAATAACCGAACACGAGTTTTGGAAACCGGTGCCGGATGTCCCGGAGCAGTCGATCCATTCCCAGGGGGGGGCCGCTTGGGGCAACCCGGTGCATCCGTCGCCAGTAATTGACCGGGTCGTAATTGAGGTTCCGCCATTGGATCATCCGGATGGGATACCGATGGAGAAAACCGGCCAGGGCGTCTCTTTCTTCGGGGGTGTCGGTAAATCCCGGGCAGTTCAGATAGTTGATGGACACAAACCGCCCCTTGCCAAGGGCACGATCGATGCTTTCCAGGACATCCGGAAAGGTGTATCCCACCGGGCGGAAATAGGCATGATAACACTCCGGCCGGACGCTGTTCATGCTGATCCGGATGCTGTCCAGCCCGGCATCGATCAGCTGTGCGACCACCTGGGGGAGGCTCCCGTTGGTATTGAGGTTGATGGTACCCTTTCGGGTCCGGGACCGGATCATCCGGATGGCCGGCAGGATGACGCTTGCCGCCAGGAGCGGTTCGCCTTCGCACCCCTGCCCGAAGCTGACCACCGCCCGGTGGACCCGCCCGATATGGGCCAGGGCCACCTCGGCGATCTCTTCGGGTGAGGGGGTAAAATCGATTCGATTCTGGCTGACCGGGATCTTTTCCGATTCCTGGTGGGACAAACACCCCAGGCATCGGGCGTTGCAGGTCCGGGCGGTGGGCAGCGGGGCTTCGTACCTTTCCAGGAAGAAATTTTTCCCCGCGGGGCATCCGTAGACCAGCGCACAGGTCTCAAGGTGCTTTCGCAGGCGGTTTTTGGGCATCTGTTTGCGCATGTCCCGGATGCCCGCCAGCACCTTTTCCTTGTGCATCAACCGCAGGTCCTGGCGCTTTTCCCGGTCCACCCGGATCACCGCGGTACGGAACCCCCCCCGGTGCCACCCCGCGGCGCCGTAGGAAAAAAGCGGCAGGTGCCCGGCCCCCTTCTGCTCCGTAAACGCACAGACCCGGGTGATGACATAGCCGGGAGAGTTGAAGGCGGCGACCGGAAAGATCCGCTCCCCCGGCCGGTAAGGGTTTTCGGTCAAGGTTTCGAACCTGCCGGAGGTAAGGTTAAAGACAATGGGGCTTCGCTCCGGCAGGAACATCAACTCGCTGCCGTGGGGCATCGGAGCGGTCTCCTCCAAACTCAGCGGGGCCAAGGCGTCCGCGGCCCTGCCGACGGCCGCATATCCCTCCAGCTCAAAGATGCACCCGCCGGGGTCTGAGACCAGCGCGGTTGCCCATCGGCGCGGGGTAGTGTCTAAAGGGTTCACCGGCTGTACCGTTCAGCCCCCTTTCTTCAAATGGAAATTTAGGGGGATGCCAGACGTTCCTGAGACACTCCCCCTGCCCCCCTTTCAAAAAGAGGGGAACGATCGGTTCACTCGGTTCAGCCGCTGACGAGAACGTGGAGCTCTCGAGCGCGCAGGCGTGCCCAGGATATCAAACCGTTGACCCAAAGAAAAGGGGCTGTGGGGTGTGCGCCGGATCGCGTCCCCCCGGAAGCGAGGGGGTGGGGATACGCAAAAACGGATAAATTTTAGACGGTTGTAAAAAATACGGTCTTGACAATACCCCGGCCGTAAGGTATTGATCCATCGGTTGAGGTATAATCGAAAAACACCTGCGGGTCGGCCGTTTTTCGGTATTGCCGAGGGGGGCGGAAGGGTTTGTACCCAAAACCGTAGATCAAAGGAGGTTGCGTATGGCACAGGACAGCGGGCAGACACAGGGAGCCGAAGTCGTCCGGGACCGGGCATCCACCCGGCTTTCCGATCTCTGGACCAAGGAGGATTATTGGGCCATCTGGCTCGGGTTTATCCTGATCATCGTGGGGATGCTGATCTACCTGCCGAGGCCCCCCAAGGACATGCACCAAAAAATCGCCAAGGCCGATGCCGTACTCGAGGCCGAAGCGGCCAGGGCCCCCTTCAGGACCATCGAGTGGTACAAGGCCTCCGATGCCAAGGGGGGTATCCGGGCCAGTCGGGAACCCCACGGGCATGCGATTGCCACGTTCCTGAAAAAGCCCGGCGGGTGGTCCTCAAACCTTCTGCAGAGCTTCGTTTTGACAAAGGAAGAAGCCGACGCCAAGAGTGCGAAGGCTAAGGAAGGCCACGAGAAAGCTAAAAAAAAGATGGAAGCGGCCCTTGCCGCTGCAACAACGGCACAGGCCGCTGCCGCCGGAGCAGGCTTCAAGGACGAGAAGCTCAACGAAACGGCCAAGGATACCATCGTGAAATGGCGAGAGGCCCGCAGGGGCGAATCTTCTGCCAGGGGAAAAGCCTCGGTTAAACCCTATAATGTGATTCCCTCCCTCATCGGCCTGTGTATCGTGCTGGCCCTTTTCTTTTCAATAGGCATCAAGTTTATGGGAAAATCGGTCGGCAAGTTCCTCGTGGCATTTCCCTTCGTGTTTCTGATCGCCACCCTGGCGTTCGTTGGGGCCTCGCAGTCCACAATGAAATACTATGGCTTTGGGGATCCGCTGTGGGCCATTCTGATCGGGCTTCTCATCAGCAATACCATCGGGACCCCCAAGTGGATTCAGCCCGCGGTGCAGACCGAGTATTACATCAAGACGGGTCTGGTGCTCCTGGGCGCCGAAATCCTGTTTTCAAAAATCATCCTGATCGGCACAGCGGGTATTTTCGTCGCCTGGGTGGTCACCCCCATCGTGCTGATCGCCACCTATATCTTCGGGCAAACCGTCGTAAAGATGCCGTCAAAGACGCTCAACATCACCATCAGCGCGGACATGAGCGTGTGCGGGGTTTCCGCGGCCATCGCCACGGCTGCGGCCTGCCGGGCCAAGAAGGAAGAACTGACCCTGGCCGTGGGGTTGAGCCTGGTTTTTACCGCCGTCATGATGGTGCTCATGCCCGCTTTCATCAAGGCGGTGGGCATGCCCGTTATCCTGGGCGGGGCATGGATGGGGGGCACCATCGATTCGACCGGTGCGGTCGCAGCGGCCGGTGCGTTTCTCGGCGACAAAGCACTTTATGTGGCGGCCACCATCAAGATGATCCAAAACGTGCTCATCGGGGTGACGGCCTTCGGGGTGGCGGTCTACTGGTGCGCCAAGGTGGACTGTGAGCCCGGCCAGAAGGTGAGCCCAATGGAGATCTGGCACAGGTTTCCAAAGTTTGTGCTGGGGTTCCTCGCCGCATCCATCATTTTTTCCATCATATACGGGTCCATGGGCAGTGGGGTGGGCGAGGCCATGCTGGAGCACGGCGTAACAAGAGGTTTTGCCCGGCTATTCAGAGAATGGTTCTTCTGCCTGGCCTTTACCAGCATCGGCCTGGCGACCGATTTCAGGGAACTGGCCCACTACTTTAAAGGCGGCAAACCGGTTATTCTGTATGTCTGCGGCCAGAGCTTCAACCTGATCCTGACCCTGCTCATGGCCTGGATCATGTTCTACAAGGTGTTCCCCCACATCACGGCAGCCATCTGACCATGAATGCCGTTATACTGCAGGTTCCAGATCAACCGGCCGGGACCCAGGGTACCGGCCGGCTTTCCAGTTGGCTTTGGCTGATGTTCGGTTTGGGGTGCATCTGGTTATTTATGTTCGTGGTTGTGCCTGCGTTCAATGATCTTCCAATGGTCAAGCCGATCATCGACTTCAACCAACAACACGACATCAAGGCCACCGCCCTGTTTTACAGTGATACCGAAGAGACCAGCGAGGCGCAGAATTACCTGAAAAACAGTAAGGATTTTCTCTGGTGAGCTGACCACAGAGACTGCTTCCCCGGGGGCGGCGTCGCATTCGCCGCCCCCGGTTTTTTTATCCTTTTTTCAGGGAAAGACCCGTCCGGCTTCCTCCCTTCTCATCTGCTCCGATATCTCCTCGATCCGGCGGATGGTTTCGCCGATCTCCCGGTGCTCCCGGCTCAGGTAGGGTTCAAGTGCCGCGTTGAGCCGTTTTTCCGCCCGGGAAAGTCGGTTGAAGAAAAGAAGATAGTCGGTTCGGGACCGGTAAGCGCTGCGGAGCAGCGAATCGATGTCCTCGCCTTCTGCCCGGAGCAACCCAACGAAGTGGTCGATCAGCACGGACAGCAGATCGCCATAGGGATCGCGCGCCTCTTCGGGCATGGACATCTGGGCTGCGACGGCCTTGGCATCTATTGCTTTTCCCTCCGCCGCGACCCTTCGGGCCGACGCCAGTGCCTGCTCCCGGCTTTTGAGATAGTTGAGGGCGAACCGGTTTTTCCCCTTGACGTATCGCTGGAACCGGAACATGTGGAAGACGATGATGATCGGGATCAAAATCATCCAGATGTTCATTTTCGGCTTTTCCAGCACATGCTCCCCCAGCTTCAACGCAAAACGCCGCTCATAGGCAAGAATCGCTTTGTGCTTTCGTTCAATCGGGTTCATCACCGGCCGGTACCCCCTTGGATTCCCCGCGGATCGTTTCGGACCGGTGACGGGTCGGGTGGATCGTCGTCCCGCCGTCCGAATTCGGCCGGATCTTTGTCGGATTCCTGAAGTCGCTGGGCCATGGCATACGCCGCTTCGACGAGCCGAAGCGTCTCCAGATTATCCAGCCGATCGGTTTCAAACGGGGTGTCGGTGAGGATGGCTTCGACAAAATGCGCGATGGCGTTGTCGTAAGATTGCTGGTAGGCATCTTCAAGATCGAACCGCAGGGTCTGGGGACGATCCCCCGTCCGTTTCAACACGTTTCCCTCAAAAAGAATGCTTTCCCGCTCCCCGATCAGTTCCAGCCGATCCTCAGGGCGGGGGGGAAACCCCGGAGCGGACAGGTTGCCGGATACGGTGCCCCCGGCGCCGTTTTGGGATACCAGAAAAATCATTCCGAAATCTTCCCCCGAAAGCCGGGGACGGATACGTCGGGTCCAGCACGCCTTGACCGCCATGGGGCCCAACAGATACCGGATGACATCCAGATGGTGAATCAGAAGTTCAAAAATCACCAGCCGGGGCAGGTCGGCCAGAAAGGGTTGCCGCACCAATGCCGGAGGGGGGATTTGCGGCCCCGGAGAGATCATGCCCGAGCTTCTGGCGTGGAGGTGAAACTCCCCTATGTTTCCCACGCTTCCTTCCCGAATCCAGGCATGGATCCGGCGGTATTGGGGCCGAAACCGCCAGTTCTCCTGGATCATGAATCGAACCCGGTCCCCGATGTCGGCCACCAGGGCTTCCGCCTCCCCCAGGGAGGGGGCCATGGGCTTTTGGCAGAGAACGTGAACGCCGCGGTCGGCGGCTTTTCGGACACAGTGGCCGTGGGCTTCCACACCCACCGCGACATCCAGTGCGTCGGGTTTTTCCCTGTCGAGCATCTCCTCGAGGTCGGAATACACCCTGCGGATGCCGAATTCGGATGCCCGGTTCTGCGCTTTTTCAAGGGTGCGGTTCTGGATGGCCACCACCTCGGCCCGGGCCGCTCTGGACCATGCGATCAGGTGGTGGCGGGAAACCATCCCCGCACCGGCGATGGCGACTCGGAGCTTCACAAGACCCTGTTTCTGAGGGGTTCCCCGTTATAGAACCGAACCACGTTTTGAAAAATGGCCGACATTTTCTCCTGAAACGCATCCCGGGTGCCCCCCGATATGTGCGGTGCCAGCACGACATTGGGCAGTTTCAAGAGGGGATTGTCTTTCCGGGGGGGTTCGGTTTCATACACATCCAGACCCGCCCCTCCCAGATGACCCGTTTCCAAGGCGTGGTAGAGTGCCGCCTCATCAACCAGCGACCCCCGGGCGGTATTGATCAGCACCGCGCCCGGTTTCATCCGGGAGATCACCTCGGCATCGATCAGGTGCCGGGTCTCGGGGGATGAGGGGATGTGCAGGGAGATCACCTCGGAGCGGCGGATCACCTCATCAAAGCCGGCAAAGCGAAGATCGAGTTGGGCGGCCCGGTCTTTTCCCAGCGTGTCGACCAGGTCATGGTAGAATCCGCAGGCACCGAAAGCCCGGGCCAGGGCCGCGGTGGCCTGACCGATTCGTCCCATGCCGATATATCCGATGATACGGCCTTTCAGGTTTCGGGATACGGGGCGCAGGGCATTGATGTGCCAGCGGCCCTGCCGGAGTTCGGCGTCTGCAAAGACAATCCGGCGGATAACCGCCAGCATCAGCAATATCGCCATTTCCGCAACCGGGGTGGTGGTCCCCTCCGGGGTCAATGCCAGCGGAATACCCCGGGATTTGAGGGCATCGACATCCACCGTGTCCTGATACCCGACCCCCTGATGGTGCACCAGCTCCAGATGCCCGGCCGCATCGATGATGGGCCGAGTCAGCGGCGTTGCCGCTACGATGACCACCGGCGCATCGGCGATCTTTATGAACCGTTCTTCATCGTTGTCTTCGGTCAAGGTGACCAGCTGGAATCCGGGGGGCATGACCTCCCGGATCATGGCGTACACCGCATCGCCGGCGCAGCTGTTGTAATAGACCTTACGATCGTGTTGAGGCACCGGAGCCCTCCTTTCTAATCGCTGTAAACGACCCTGTCGCCTGCCAGAAACGCTTTAACCCAATCGGGGGTTTTCATTCCCGCTGCAATGGCGGCCTCGATCTTTCGTTCCTTTTCCCGAACCGCCGCCACCGCCGCGACGGCCCCCGGTATTTTTTCTTGGGGAAGGATCACGATTCCGTCCCGGTCGCCCACCACAAGGTCCCCGGAACGAACGATCACCCCGCCCAGGGCGATCTCAAACCCGATGGCCCCCGGGCCGTTTTTCTGGGGGGAGTTTGCCGTGGTGCCCCGGGCATAGACCGGAACACCCACCTGTTCCAGGCCCGCAACATCCCGAACCGCCCCATCGGTCACCACACCGGCGACCCCTGCGTTTTTAAACATCCCCACGATCAGATCCCCGATCACCGCGGAACCGACCCAGTCGCCGGTCGAGATCAGCAGCACATCCCCGGGTTGAACCACGTCCAGTGCCGCATAGGGGACCAGGTTGTCGTCCGGTACCGTTTTGACCGTTACGGCCGGTCCGACAAAGGGCGAAAAATCAAACATGGGCTTGATGCCGATGTCCAGTGCTCCCCGGCGGCCTTGGATATCGGCGATATAGCCGGTCGGGACCCCGGCAAGCTGTGTGAGGATGCCCGGGTCGGGTCTTTTGAAACTTTTCCGGATGTTGAGAACGGCTTCGGTTGACATTTCTCCTCTCTTTCTGTTCAGGTGTTCGAATCGTGTTTACACGGGATGGCGCGGGTCGTTTCAGGATCAAACAGGTGAACCGCATCCAGGTTGATAAAAAGCGAAATCGTCTCCCCCGTCTGCACCGCGCAATCGCGGTCGAGCCGGGCCCGAAAGGTCTCTTTCACCCCTTCGATCCCCATAACCAGAAGCGTCTCCGCACCGAGGGCTTCGACGGCGGCAACCCGCCCGGTCAGAGTTTCGAACCGATCTTTCAGATGCCCGGGGGGGCGTTCATAAAGGTCCTCGGGTCGGATGCCGAATAAAACGGTCCGGGCCGCATAGGGATGCACCATCTCCCCATCCACGGCCGGAAGCGTCAGCCGGTGGTTGCCGAATCGAACGGCGGCCTTCCCGGCGGTCACCTCCAGGACCGCGGGGAACAGGTTCATGGGGGGGTTGCCCAGAAATTTCGCCACGAACGTATCGGCCGGATATCGATAGACCTCCAGGGGCCTGCCCACTTGAACGACTTTTCCCCTGCTGATGATGCATATGCGCTGCCCCATGGTCATGGCTTCGACCTGGTCATGGGTCACGTAGATCATCGTCGAGGCGAGCCGCTGGTGGAGCTTTACCAGTTCATTGCGGGTGCTGACCCTCAGTGCCGCATCCAGGTTCGAGAGGGGTTCATCGAACAGGAAGACTTTGGGGTCCCGGACAATGGCGCGCCCCAGCGCCACCCGCTGGCGTTGGCCGCCGGAAAGTGCATAGGGCCTTCGGTTGAGAAGATCCGTCAACCCCAGCATGGCCGCAACCTCCTCAACCCGCCGTGCGATCTGGGATTTGGGTACCCCCCGGCGGCGAAGACCGAAAGACAGATTGCCTTCGACGCTCATATGCGGGTACAGCGCATAGGACTGGAACACCATCGCGATATCCCTGTCTTTGGCCGGGACCCGGTTCATCACCTGATGATCGATGCGAAGGGTGCCCGAGGTGATCGACTCCAGCCCCGCGATCATTCTCAAGGCGGTGGATTTGCCGCAGCCCGATGGGCCCAGGAGCACCATGAACTCGCCGTTTTCAATGCTCAGGGTGATGCCGTCCACGGCCAGATCCCGGGCGCCCGGATAGCGTTTGCTCACGTTTTCCAGTTGAACGACAGCCAAAATCCCTCCTGCATCGCCATGCGCTTGCCGCGCGTTATTTCACCGCACCGGCCGTCATGCCTTGGATCATTTTTTCGGAAAAGAAAATATAGATCAGGATGACCGGAATCACCGATATCATCACCCCCGTTGAGATCATTCCGATGTCCTGGAGCCGGTCACCGTAAAATTTTTGAATCCCGAGGGGAAGCGTCCGTTTGTCGTCGTCTGCAATCAACACGGCTGCGAACAAGAACTCGTTCCACAGGTGGATAAAATTGAGAATCACGGTGGTTGCAACGGCCGGAAACCCCATGGGCAGCGTCAACCGCCAGTAAATTTCAAAATTTGAATACCCGTCCATTTTCGCCGCGTCGAACAGATCCTGGGGAAGCCGGGAGAAAAATCCTTCCAAGATGTAGAGCGTCAAGGGAAGCTGAAGCGCGATGTAGACGAGGATCAGCCCGAATCGCGAATCAAACAGCCCGTATTCCACAAGCACCTGGAACAACGAGAGCATGACGATCTGGGGGGGAAAGATCAGGGTGCTGAAGATGAGGAAAAGGACCAGCCGGTTTCCGTAAAATCGATACCGCGAAAGGCAGTGGGCGGCCATGCTTCCGATCAGCGTCACCGCCAGCACCGCAAAGCCGGTGACCAGAACGCTGTTCGAGAAATAGAGCCCGTAGTTGGAATCGGTCCAGGCCGCAGCGAATTTTTCCCAGCGGAAAACCCTGGGAAACCCGTAGGGGTTTGCGCTGATTTCAGAAGTGGTGCGCAGCGACATCATGCTGACCCAGATAAACGGGCCGGCCGAATAGGCCGTGTACACCGAAAGCAGGATCATCAGCAGCATCTGTTTCCAGCGTCGGAGGATCAGGTGCATCGGTCAATACTCCAGCCGTTCCCGTTGCCGCAGCACCATGTGGAGCGAGAGAACGAAAATCAATACCACGACAAACCAGATCGTGGCGATGGTGGAGGGATAGCCCAGATCGAAGGTGCTCCACCGGAACGCGCGCTTGTAGACATAGGTGGCGACCGTTTCCGTGGACCATAAGGGGCCGCCTTCGGTCATGATCCAGACCAGGTCGAAAATCCGCATCTTGCCGATAAACGCCAGGATCAGAAGGTTGAGAAGGGTGGGCCGGATCATGGGGATGACGACAAAATACAACTTTTTTAACCATCCGCAGTTGTCGAGTCCGGCGGCCTCCAAAACCTCCTCGGGCAGCGCCGATATGGCGGCCAGACAGACGACCATATTGAAACCGGTCCACATCCAGAGCTGGGTGAAGATCAGAGACCAGAGCGCAGTCCGGGGATGGCCCAACCAGCTTTGCGCCCATCCGTCCAGTCCGATCCATCTGAGCAGCGCATTGGCGATGCCCCAGTCGTAATTGTAAATCCACGCCCAGATGATTCCCACCACGACATAGGAAAGCAGCACCGGGGTGAACCAGAGGACCCGAAACACCCGTGCCAGGGGCACCCTCGCATGGAGGCACACCGCCAGCAGAAGTCCGATGCCGACATCCAGGCAGGGTTCCACCGTAGCCCAGACCATCGTGTTTCGGACCGCACGCCAGAAGGTCGGATCCCCGGCAAAGAGTTCCTGAAAATTGGACAGCCCGACAAATACCTCCACCCCACCCGGCTTGATGCGATGGAAGCTGTTGTAAAAGGTTCGGAGGACCGGATACGCCGTGAATGCCGCATACACCAGCAGGGCCGGAGCGAGGAAGGCCATCACGGTGCTCCAGCGGCACTGAAGGGGGTCGAGCCGGAACCGATCGATCCCAAAGGATTCCAGGGGAAAGACGTCCGCCCGGGTGATGTCTTCTGTTTTCGCCATCGCGCTGGTTTCCAGCAAAATTCCGACCGCAGGAAAGATCCGGTGCGGGAAACGGGGGAATCGCTCCACCGGATCCCGCGCCGGATCCATGGGTTGGTGCCGAGCCGCTACTTCTTCACGCAGGCCGAATCCATTTGCGCCACCGTATCATCCACGGAGATGAGCCCCGCGGGAAAGGCCACGTTCATCACCTGCACCGCCGCATCCCGGCATTGCCCGGTGTAGGTCTGGTGCGGAAGACCGATATAGACCTCGGTGCCGGTATTTCGCGCCGTGATTTCTTCAAAATACGCCTTGTATTTGCCGGTCATTTGGGAGGTATCCCCCTTGACCCCGCTCTGGACCAGAACATCGGTCAGCCATCGGGTCCCCATCTCCGGGGTTGCCATTTCGTTGAGCAGCGCCGCACACAGCGCGGGGTGCTTGGTGGCGGCGTTGATGGAGTAGCTGCCCCCCAGGGCCGCTGTTTTGCAGTTCGGGCAGGCCGCGCCGTCGGGCGCCGGAAACTGCATGATCCCCAGCGGAAAATTCTCCGGCTGCCCGCCCTTGTCCACGGGGTTGAAGGCTCGGGTGGTATACCAGCTGCCCATGGCCACCATCAAGGCGCCCGGTTTGGTGTGAAAGTAATAGTGCGTCTCTCCGAGTTTCTGGGTGGTGAAACTCTTTGGGTAAAGCCCCGCATCGATCAGTTCCTTGACCCATTTCAGGTGTTCGACGACCCGGGGATCCTTGTAGGAAAGCTTGCCGGTGAGCAGTTTGTGGTAATCCGCTCTGCCCAGCTTGATCAGAAGCGTCTGGTAGGTGAAGTAGTGTCCGGGAAACGGCCGGTCGCCGACCCCCTGGGCCAGGGGGGTAATCCCGGCGGCCACCGCCTTTCTGACCAGGTCGGTAAACTGCTTCTGGTTGAACTGCGCGTTGGGGGGCAGTTGGAAACCGAGTTTCTTCAGAAGATCCTTGTTGTAATACAGCTCGATGGTGGAGGACTCCAGGGGGAATCCGTAGGTTTTCCCGTTGAACGTCCACGCGTCCCGGGCCCATTTCTCGATGTTTTGCCAGTCGATCAGATCGTCCAGGGGGAGCAGAAAGTTATTTTCGATGTATTCGATCTGATCCACTTCGGAGTAAAAGATATCGGGCGCCTTTCCCGCGCTCAGGGCGACTTTCAACGCCGGGTAGAGCGCCTTTTTTTCGTACCAGGTGATTTTCACCTTTGAATCGGGGTGCTTTTTCTCGAAATTCTTGGCTGCCGTTTCAACGAAATTCACCTTTGAATCATGGTCCGCCCAATGGCTCCAGAGGGTGATCACGGTTTGCGCACGAGCCGGTCCCCATGCGATCAGGGTGAGGATCGTGAGCCCGGCGAGGGCAAACATGAACCTGTTTTTTCGACTCATCTGACTACCTCCTTTACGCTTTCCGGCTCCTTTGGGAAAGCCGGACCCCTGTATGAACCAACGCCGCATCCCATTGTCCGCTCCAATGGGCCGGCGCCCCGCGATGATAAACGATCAGGCATTGTCCGCAAGGTCGTAGCACTGGGCCAGGTTAAGATCAAAATGCTCCTTCATCAGCCGGACCGCCGCTTCCGAATCGCGCGCTTCTATGGCCCGGACAATATCGCCGTGAAGGGCCAGAATCGGTTGGATCCGCCGGGGGTCTTCATTGAAATACCCTTCGCGCATGCTCAGCCAGAGCGGAGAACTGGTGATGTTGAGCAACCCTTCCATCACGGCTTCAATGGCCTTGCTTTTGGTGGCCCTGGCGATCGCCAGGTGGAACTCCCGCCCGTGACCGATAAAATCCCGGAATTTTCCCGTCCGGCCCTTTTCAAATTTTTGTTTCCACGCCGTTTGGATGGCTCGAATATCGTCGCTGTCTGCGGTCGCAACCGCGATATAGACGATACCGATTTCCATTGCCTTTCGGACCTGCAAAATTTCAAACGGACTGTCGCTCTCTTCGAGAACGTTCAGCGCCTGAACCATCAGTTCGTCCACCCCACAGGGCTCGGCGACGTAGCTCCCGTCACCGGGGCGGCTTTCCAGGATGCCCACAAGTTGAAGGGCGCTGATGGCTTCGCGGACCGACGGCCGACCGACCCCCATCTGCTCTGCCAGCACCCGCTCCGCCGGGAGTTTGAAACCGGGCTTGAACCGACCGGCCTTGATCAGCTGAAGGATCCGCTCCGCGATAAAGGCGCTTTTCCGTTGAAACTTCGCCTGTCTGACCTTTCCGAATTCCATTGGCGTGTCTACAAGACCCTTCTGTCGGTTTCGGTTCAAAAACCGTAAAGATCCGCTGGGTTGTCCACCAGGATGCGATGCCGGTCGGACTCCCTCGGGGCCCATTCCAGCAGCAGATCCAAAAGATCCGCATCGTCCGGCAGGTGGGCTCTGGGCTCGGACGGGTGCGGCCAATTGCTGGCCCATACCATCCGCTCGGGGGCGGCCGCCACCAGCCGTTTTGCCAGACGGCCGACATCCCTGTAGTGCGGGGGGCCGGATGCCGAAACTTCATAGGGCGCCGAGAGCTTCACCCAGCACCGGCCGGTATCCACCAGATCGAGCAGGGTGAGAAACGCGGGATGGTCCGGGGATACGGGCTCCAGAAATTTGCCCACATGATCGACGACCAGGCGGACCGGAAGCCCTTTTAGAAGACTTTGGTAGCGGGGCAGGTTGCGTCCGTCCATCTGCAGCTGCACATGCCAGCCGAAAGGGAGCACCCGGGCCGCCATCTGTTCAAGAACCTCCCAGCCCAGAACCCCTCCGGTCAGCATATGGAATCGTATCCCCCGGATACCGGCATCCGTCAGCCCCCGGAGTTGCGCATCGGTGACCGAAGGATCCACCACGGCAACCCCCCGCGCCGCCTTGCCAAGCGCGGCCATGGCCTCCAGGGTGCAGCGGTTATCGGTGCCGTAAACACTGGGCTGCACCACCACCGTTCGGGTGAGGCCGAGCCGCTGCTGGACGGCCCGGTAATCCTTCACCGGTGCCCGGGGAGGGGTGGTTGTTGCGGTGGGTGCCGGGGGAAAACGGCTGTCGTACACATGCATGTGACAGTCACAGGCATCCGCTGGGCACTTCAATCTGGGGGGTCCGCCGGTCTTTTGGGGACTGTTCATACGACCTCCAGGGCTTAGGCGTGCAAATGGGCAACGCTTTGCAGAAACGGTTGGGTGGCCGCGAGGAACCGGCCCGGGTCTTCTACCAGAAAATGGCCCCCGTATCCTTCGATGATCTTGAGCTGGGCGTGGGGAATTCTTTTCTGAATGGCTTGAGCCATCGAAACGGTCGGGCCCGCATGCCAATTGTCCAGTTCCGTTGCGACGATGAGTGTCGGTGCGGTTATCCGGGAAAAGGCGTCATCGGGTATCCAGTTTTTGCGCAAGGCGCGCACCCATCGGATGAAACGGCCCGAATCGGATTGGATGAATTTGTCCCCGGCCATCCGCGCGGCGACCATTTTTTCGACTTCATCGAACCGGTTTTCGATGAAATCGGGGCTGAGGCCGGCCATGACCCAATAATACGCGTAAAGCTCTCGATGGGGATGCTCAAAGAGAACCCGCTTGAATTCAATGGCCTTTTCAATCTTTCGCATATCCGGCAGTTCGAAAAAGGGGTCCAGAAGGATGCAGGAGAGAATCCGGTCGGCAAAATCGACCGCGCATCGCATGGCGATTTGCGTTCCGCCATTCCATCCGAAGATATGAAACCGTTCCCATCCGAGACCCCCTGCGACATGGGCGCAATCCTCGGCCAGCATGGCAAAGGCTCGACCCGGTTGGTCCATTCTCTCGGCCCCGGGACGGTCCCGCAGGTCAAAGTTGGCCACGGAAAAGAAGCGGGCGAAATCAGACCAGATGGTATCCCATATTCCCATGCGCTGGGACGCCATGCGAAGCAGGATGATCAACGGTTTTCCGGGGGTTCGGGTCAGGTATACGGGGATCCCGTTTACGGTGAGGCGCTCTTTTTGAACGCTCATGACGTCACCTCCGACAGACACCGGATGATGGGATGGGCATTGGATTGCACGGTTCGGTCGCCGAACTGACCTGCGCTACTGGTATTACCAATTTGCCGGTTTGTCAACCGTTTTGTATTTGCCCCGCGGTATTCACCGGATTGCGGTTTTGCCGGCGATCGCCTTGACTTATCCGGGCAGGTCTCCTATGATTGCCAAATCATCTTAACTATTTATAATGTATTTGGGTTCCATCTCCTTTAGCAGGCGGGCGGCCGATGATACGGGTTTTCGAATTTGCCGGGAGACCGTTTATCTTTGTTTTCGAAGAATTCGGGAAAATCACCTTTTTTTTGTTCACCGCATGCGCATGGATGCTCCGCCGCCCCTTTCGGATCCATCTGATATTCAAGCAGATGGAGTTTGTCGGGGTCAACTCGGTGGTCGTGGTGCTGATCACCGGCGCCTTTACCGGCATGGTGCTCGCCCTTCAGACCTACTACGGTTTTCGGATGTTCGGGGGGGAGAGCCTGGTGGGTGCCACCGTGGCGCTGTCCATGACCCGGGAGATCGGGCCGGTATTTACCGCCCTGATGGTGACGGCACGGGCCGGCTCGGCCATGGCCGCAGAGATCGGCACCATGCGGGTGACCGAGCAGATCGATGCCTTAACCGCCATGGCGGTCAATCCGATCCAGTACCTGGTATTGCCCCGAATCCTGGCGAGCATTGTGATGCTCCCGTTTTTGACCATCGTATCGGATGTGATCGGTATTTTGGGCGGATACTTCGTCGGGGTGGTGCTGCTCAAAATCAACGCCGGGGTGTTCATCGCCCGGATGTCCGAGATAGTGGTGTTGGGGGATATCTTCAACGGTTTGGTCAAATCCGCGGTTTTTGGTTTGCTGCTTTCCGTAATCGGCTGTTATAAAGGGTATTTTACCACCGGCGGTGCCGAAGGGGTGGGGCGCGCCACCACCCAGGCGGTGGTCCTGGCCGCGGTGGCCGTGCTGGTCAGCGACTATTTTTTAACCGCCATGATGTTTCGATGATACAATTTATCGATGTCAGCAAATCGTTTCGCGACCAGAAGGTTTTGGACAAGGTGAATCTGTTGATCCGACCGAAAGAAACGACCGTCATCATCGGCCAGAGCGGTACCGGCAAGACGGTGCTGCTCAAACACATGATCGCGCTGGTGCGTCCGGATTCCGGGCAGGTGCTGGTGGGCGGGGAGGATATCGGCCGGCAGGATGAAGATACCTTGAACAGGATCCGCAAAAGGTTCGGTATGCTGTTTCAGGACGCGGCGCTTTTCGATTCGATGACGGTGGGTGAAAACGTGGCGTTTCCGTTGAAAGAGCACACGGATTTTTCAGCCAAAGCGATCCGCCGGATCGCGGGGGAAAAGCTCGAGCAGGTGGGCCTGGCCGACGTCTATGAAAAAATGCCTTCCGAACTGTCCGGCGGGATGCGCAAGCGGGCAGGGCTTGCACGGGCCATTGCCTTGGATCCGGAAATCATCCTGTTTGACGAGCCGACCACCGGTTTGGATCCGATCATGAGAGACGCCATCGGGGATCTGATCGTCGAGACCCAGCGGCGGACCCAGGCGACCTGCGTGGTGATCAGCCATGACATCGAAGGGGCCTTCCGGATGGCCCACCGGATCGCGATGATCCACAGGGGGCGGATCATCGAAGCGGGGGGCCCCGAAGAAATACGAAGATCGAAAAATCCCATCGTCCGAAGATTTGTCGGCGGGCCCAGCGACGAGACACCCCCAAAGAGCGCCTCAGCCGGGGCTTCGGTTGAACCGGGGCCGGCGGCCGGAGAACATGGGACGGAATGACAAAACTGAGTGCTGAAGCAAGGGTCGGAATTTTTGTCGTGGCCGGGCTGGTATTGCTCGCCATGCTGTCCTTTCGCATGGGCGACTTCAGCCTCACCAGGGGGAGGGACTATACCATCCAGGCCTTTTTCGACTCGGCAACCGGTCTTGCAATGGACGCACCGGTTGAAATCGCCGGGGTGGAGGTCGGGAGGGTCAACAAAATTCAACTTGAAGGGGGCAAGGCCCTGGTGACGATGCGGATCTTTCCGGGGGTGAAGATATCCCAGCAGGCCAAGGCCCTCATGCGGACCCGGGGGATCCTCGGGGATAAATTCATCGAACTGATTCCCGGCCCGGTGGGCACCCCGGTGATCGGCGCCGGGGGCACCCTCGAGCGCACGGAGCCCACCACCGATATGGACACGCTGATGAAGGTCCTGGGGGAGGTGGCAAAGGACATCAAGAGCCTGACCCAGAGCTTTTCCAGCGTTCTGGGCGGGGCCCAGGGAGAAGACACCCTGCGGTCCATCCTGGAGGATTTGAAGCAGACCATTCACACCATCAAGCAGACGGTTCAGCAAACCGATGCGGATTTTACCCGGATGGTTTCCAACCTGTCCGATTTTTCGGACCGGTTGCGCGAGGTCGGCGAAACCAACATGGATGATGTCGGCACGATCCTGGTCAACATCCGGAAAGCCTCCGGGCAGATCGAACAGCTTGTCGCGGGCATCAACGACATTGCGGCAAAGATAAACAAGGGAGAAGGGACCCTCGGCCGGCTCGTCCAGGAGGAAGAGACCGTGGACAATTTGAACCGTGCGCTGGTATCCCTGAAAGAGATCGCCGAAAAGATCAATCGGGGAGAGGGTTCCCTGGGGCGGCTGATAACAAAGGAAGACACCGCAGAGCGGATCGATGAAACGCTGGATTCGATCAAGGCGATTACCGGAAAGATCGACCGCGGCGAGGGATCGCTGGGCAAATTGGTCAACGAAGGGGAAACGGTGGACAAATTGAACGCCACCCTGACCCGCATCAACGATTATCTTCAAAAAGACGATCTGTTTCGAACCTACCTGGATTACCGGGGCGAATATCTTTTCGACCAGGAGGGGTTAAAGTCCTATGTGACCCTTCGCATCCAGCCCCGGGAGGACAAATATTATCTGCTCCAGGTCATCGATGATCCGGGGGGAAACGAGAAGGTCACCGAAACGACCCGGACCATCGACGGCGTGACCACCACGGAGAAAATCGTCGAGGTGGAAAAAGATGAGCTGAAGTTTTCCGCCCAGGTGGCCAAGCGGTTTTACGACCTGGGACTGCGCGGGGGGATATTTGAAAACACCGGGGGGTTTGCCTTTGATTACTACCTGTTCAAGGATCGGCTGGCGCTTTCACTGGAAGCCTTCGACTGGAGTTTCGAAGACAATCCCCACCTGAAATTTCGAGCCGATTTCTCCCCCTTTCGCCACTTCTACCTGACCGCCGGTGTGGATGATTTCATCAGCCAGCAGGGGAGAGAATCCTTCTTTTTCGGCGCCGGGCTGAGCTTTTCCGATGAAGACATCAAAACCCTGATCAGCAATGTGAACGTTTCGGCGGCACCATGACGGATCACCCCGCTTCGGAAGAAAGCGTCAAACCCTTCAAGCTGGTAAAATATTTTACCTTTTCCAGTCTGGTGGCGATATTTTTGGGAACCCTGGTCCTTTTCTGGATGAACATCCACTGGGCCCGGGACCTGCAGCTGAAAAAAAGCAAAGAGTACGCCAAGGTTCTGATCGAAAATCTGAACCATCAGGTATTTTTGCAGTTCGCCCTGCCCATGGCGCTCCGATACGGAAAGGTTCAGCTCCGGGACGAAGAGCAGTTCCGCCATATGGATGAGGTGGTTCGAAACACGCTTTACAGCTTCAAGGTCGAGCGGGTGAACATCTACGATTTTCACAATGTGATTTCCTACAGCTTCGACAAGGATCTGGTGGGAAAACACGGGCTGGGCGGGGAGATGTACAAGGCGGCCCTGGCCGGAAGATCCGCCTCAAAACTCATCCAGCAGGGCAATATGATCGAGACGCTTCTGGGCATACCCAAGCAGACCCGGCTGGTTACCTTCGCACCGGTGCGGGCCGAATCCCAGGTCTCCCGGATATCCGGACCGGTGCTGGGTGTTTTTGAGGTCGCACTGGATCTTTCCGAAGACTACAAGACCATCGTCCAGTTTCAAACCCGGGTTATCATCACCGGAACCCTGGTGATGGGAATTCTGTTTCTGGTGCTGCTCTTTGTGGTCAAAAGGGGGGAGACCATTTTTGAAAAGCGCGCCGAAGAAAGACTCCGGTTGAAGGAGCGGTTGAGCCGGGCCGAGCGGCTTTCCTCTTTGGGGGAGATGGCCGCAAAGATATCCCACGAGATTCGAAACCCGCTGGGAATCATCAAAAGTTCCGCGGCCCTGCTGAAAAAGAAGATGGCCGTCCTCGATGCATCCAACACCATCCCGGATGTGATTGTCGAGGAAGCCGACCGGCTCAACGACATCATCACCGATTTCTTCAATTACGCCAAACCGAGGAATTTGAATCTGGTGCCCTGCAGGGTGGAAGACGTGCTGGAAAAAAATTTGACGTTTCTTTCCCCCCAGTTGGAGGATCAAGGATACCGGATCAAGGCCCATTATGAAAGCGGACTGCCGGAGATCATGGCCGATACGGTCCTGCTCTATCAGGCGTTTCTCAATATCCTGATCAATGCCATGCAGGCGATGGATCAAGGGGGAACGATCCGGGTGGAGGTGACATCAAACGGCCGAAAGGTCAACGTGATCTTCGAAGACGAGGGCGAGGGCATCCCCGATGACCTGATGCAGCGGATCTGGGAACCCTTTTTTACCACCAAGGAAAAGGGGACCGGTCTGGGTCTGGGCATCGTCAAGAATATCATCGATTCCCACGATGGAAGCATTCAGATTGAAAACCGATCGATCGGGGGGGCCCGGGTGACCGTGGGCCTGCCGATAACCCAAGGAGCACGATGATGGAGACGGTCCTGATTGTCGATGACGAGAAGAACTACCCGCCCATTATCGCCGCCGTCCTGCAGGAAGAGGGGTATGAAACCCTGACCGCGAACAGCGGGCAGGAGGCACTCGAGACGCTGAAACAGTCGGATGTCGATCTGGTGGTGACCGACATGAAGATGCCGGGAATGGACGGCATGACGCTTCTGGAAAAGATAAAGGCACAGGATGCGGATCTGCCGGTGATCATGATGACCGCTTACGGCACGGTGGAAAAGGCGGTGGAGGCGATGCAAAAGGGCGCCTACAACTACATCCTGAAACCCTTTGACAACGACCGGCTGGTCCTCTACGTGAAAAAGGCCTGCGAGATCTACCAGGTGGTCAAGGAAAACCGGCGGCTGCGCTCGGTTGTCATGTCCCAGTATCAGTTCGGGAATATCATCGGCAAGAGCAAAGCCATGGAGGAGGTTTACGACAGGATCCAGAAGGTGGCGCCCACCCCGGCCACGGTACTGATCGAAGGAGAGAGCGGAACCGGAAAGGAGCTCGTCGCAAAATCCATTCACTTCAACAGCCCGAGACGGGAGAAGCCCTTTATCGCCGTAAACTGCTCGGCACTTTCGGAAAACCTTCTGGAGAGCGAGCTCTTCGGGCACGAAAAGGGCGCCTTTACCGGTGCGGTTTCCATGAAGAAGGGGCGGTTTGAGCTGGCCGACGGCGGAACCCTGTTTCTGGATGAAATCGGCGAACTCTCCCTGAGCCTCCAGGTCAAACTGCTTCGCGTCTTGCAGGAGAAAGTCTTTGAACGGGTGGGCGGGGTGAAACCGGTTTCGGTGGACATCCGGTTGATTGCCGCAACCAACAAGGACCTTCAGGAAGAGGTCCGGCATTCCCGATTCAGAGAAGATCTCTATTTCCGGCTCGACGTGGTTCGAATCGTTTTGCCCCCCCTAAGAATCCGCACCGAGGACATCCGGCTGCTGGCTCATCATTTTCTGAAGAAATACGCGCCCGAAAGAACCATCGGCATTCCGTTGACCGGCATCGATCCGGAGGTCGAACGGCTGTTTCACCATTACAGCTGGCCCGGAAACGTTCGGGAGCTGGAAAACATCATCGAGCGCGCCGTCATTCTGAGCCCCGGGGATACCCTCCGGCCTTCGGATCTTCCGAAAAACCTCAAGGCCACGATCAACGACGGACTGCCGATAGAGGACATCCCCGCCGGCCTGCCGCTGCAGGAAACCCTCGCCATGGTTGAAAAGCGCCTGATCGAGCGGGCCTTGAAACAGGCAAACAACGTCCAGGCCCATGCCGCCGAGCTGCTGGGGATCGGCAAGAGCGGGCTGCACCAGAAGATCAGAAAATACAATCTCGACGTGGGGGCAAGGGAATAGCGCCGCTATCCGGCCATCCGTTCCTTGACCAGCTCGACGTAGGAAGAATTCGCATACTCGTCAAGCAGTTTCCGGAAGGCTTCCCTGCTTTTTTCAGCGTTCCCCATTTTCGCGTAGATCAGCCCCATATTGAAAAGGGCTTCATCCTTCAGATATCCGTTGGGATCCGACACCACCCGCTGAAAGTGCTCGACGGCCTCCGGATACGCTTTTTTCGCCTCGTAGGCGTAGCCGATGCTGCTGTGGATGACGCTGTTCAGGGAGGGATGATCCTGAAAGTCCTTGACGGCCTTCAGATACTGGGCAACGGCTGCGTCGAAGTCCCCGGACGTATAACACCGGTTGGCATAGATCAACCGGGCGAGCTTGCCCGCCGCATAGCCCGAATATTGATCCGCAATCTTCAGCAATGCCGCTTTGCCCTGCCCCGCGGCGGCGGCGTCCGCGGCCGGGTTCTCAGGATATTGGGCGAGGGTCGAATTCAGCGCGGCAAACGCCTTTTGTTCTTTCCAGCCGCTGTAGTAACGGAATCCGGACAAAAATAGGAGAATCAGAAGAACCGCTCCGGCGCCGTAGAGAATCTGCTGCTGATAGCGCCGTGCAAATTGGATCATCTTTCCGGTAAAGGTGATGAACTCGTCGGGTTCCTTGAGCAACTGTTTTCGGGTCACGCGATTTTTAGCCATGAATCCGTACCGCCTCCTTAGGATGAATGTCGTAAAACCAATAGCCGTCCCACCTACCAGACCAGCGACGCATGAATCCAGCCCGAATCTCCGTCCGCATGCTCCACATGGATCCAGTTTCCTTTCTTTTCGATCACTTTGAACGGAATCCCTTTACCGACCTTGAATGCGATGGGGGTGTCGGTGCCGGGTCCGGTTCGGATATTGCACTCGTCTTTTGCCGTGATCACGCTGGGGACCGTGCCGATGAGCGATTTGTGAATCCAGCCTTCGTCCCCTTCAAAATCCTTGAAATAATACCAGTTCCCTTTGATGAGGGTAACCCGGATCGGATAATATCGGCCGACCTGCCAGAGCCAATCGTATTGGGAACCGGGACCGGACCGGACATTGGCCTTGGGCGCCACCACGGCATACCGCTCGGCGCCGAGCGCATTGGCGGTCCAGACCATCAGACAAACCGCACAGATGAGGATCCGCTTCATCGGGTCGGAATGCCAACCTCCCGGATGCCCCGGATGCCTTCCGGCGCTGCGTTGACCCCTGGGGCGTCATTGCCCGGGCCCACGATGGCATCGTTCTCCAGGGCAACGGCAATTTCGGATTTGGGTGGTTTGGTAAAGATTACCTGTGCCATCTTGTGGCTCCTTTCGCAAATGGATCGCCGGGGATTACCCAAAGACGAACACCCGCCGCGGGGGGTCCAGCCGGTGGATGCCGACCTGCCCTGCGGCTTGAACCGCCGCCTGGTATTCTTCATCGGATATCCCGGCCGAAAACCCGGGGATTTCCGAGGCCCGGCCCCAAGGCCTGTACTGGGACATGATGTTGACGTAGGTGTCCGGGGAGAGGGATTCGGCGACAAACCCCATGACATCCCGGGTGCCGGCCATCCCGTTGGGAAGAACCAGATGCCTGAGCAAAAGTCCCCTGCGGGCCACACCGTCCGAATCGATGTTAAGATCCCCTACCTGGCGGTGCATCTCCTTGATCGCCGCCCTCGCGGCGTGTGGATAATCCCGGGCATTGCAGGCCATTTCCGCGACGGACGGGTCCCAAAATTTAAAATCCGGCATATAGATATCGAACACCCCCTCCAGCAGCCCGAGGGTTTCTGTGTTGTCATATCCGCTGCTGTTATAGACCAGCGGAACCCTCAACCCCCCTTCCACGGCGATGCCCAGGGCCGAGAGGATCTGGGGAACCACATGGGTCGGGGTGACAAAGTTAATGTTGTGACACCCCTCGTTTTGCAGCGACAGCATCATATCGGCCAGCTGACCATCGGATACCGCCGCCCCGTCGCCCTGATGGCTGATGCCGAAATTCTGGCAAAAAAGGCACAACAGATTGCAGTGGGTGAAAAATATCGTTCCGGACCCTTTTTGCCCGACCAGCGGGGCCTCCTCGCCGAAATGCGGGCTGTAGCTGGACACCCATGCCCGATCCGCGGTCTTGCACACCCCGGTTTCCCCCGACAGCCGGTCGATGCCACAGGCTCTCGGGCAGAGCGTGCAGGCCCGGAGGATATCGTAAGCGGCCTTGATTTTCTCGCGGAGCAAGCCGCTTTCATAGGTATCGATGTACACCGGCCGGTTGGAAGGCATTCGCGAACCCCTCAGTCGGCATCCGCCGGTTTCTCCACCCGGGCCGTTTGCCTCACCCTGACCTTTTCCGCCAGACCTCGTCCCAGCACGAATCGCTTTTCCGAAACGGCGATGACCAGTTGGCCCTGGCCCAGATTGGTCAGCACTTCGATTTCATCCCCGACCCGCAACCCCATGGTCATCAGCCGCATTCGCGCGGTGGTGCCCCCGGCAAAATCGTCGATGATCAATCGTTCTCCCTGTTTGGCCAGGGTCAGGGGCATGAACCGGACGCGGCTGTTTAAGCAGTCAGCGCAGATGCCGTAGATTTCCATCCTGTGCTGGAGCATGAGAAAGCCGTGGGTTGAGGCGATCTGAACCTGCAGCCGTTCAAGCGAATCATCCTGGAATTCTAAGATCTTCCGGCATTTGGTGCAGATCATATGATCGTGGTGATCCCCCAAATGACGATGCTCGTATCGAACCTGGCCGTTGTCGAACCTGCTTTTTTGCGCAAATCCGAAGCGGCACATCAGTTTGAGGGTGTCTCTGATGAAATCGGTGGGATAGGCATGTCCGTTTTCATTGAGAATTTGTACCAATTCCCCGGGGGTTATGTGGCGCTCGGTCTGCAGGAAGGCTTCCAGGACGGTGTAGCGGTCCTCGAACCGGTCGATATGCTCCTGGTGGAAGAGTTTTTTCAGCTGTTCTTTTTCCTGACGGTGGAGCGCCTTCATGGCTACCTTGTGGGCCCCGGAAGGGTATAGGTGGTGCAGGAGCCCCCGGGGCAGGAGTGCGTGCGGGATCGGACCCCTGCAGATGCACCGGCCCTGCCCCCCACCGCATAGCTTGCCGCACTCAGCACCCGTTCAAATGCTTCGGATCGGCATTCGGGGCATTGGACCGGATGGGGATCGTCGGTGTTGACGATCAGCAACTCAAAAACGGTTTCACAGTTCAAACACCGGAATTCATATATGGGCACGGTCGACTCCCTGGTGAGGGTTGAATTGTAAAAAATTTTTAATCCGCATCGCCTTCTATCTATGATGATACGTCCGGTGTTGTCAAGGTCGATGGGTCATGATTTTTCAAGCAATTCGAGTGCATGCGCGCGGGTTGCCGCCGTGATCTTCACACCGCCCAGCATCCGGGCGATTTCTTCGACCCGCTGGTCCGGGGTAAGCCGGCAAAGGGTCGTCCGGGTCCGGTTTCCGCGCACGTGCTTTGAGATCTGATAGTGGTGATCGCCGAACCGCGCGATCTGCGCAAGATGGGTGATGCAGATGATCTGATGATATTTGGAAAGGTCCGAGAGTTTCTTGCCCACGACATCGGCCACCCCGCCGCCGATACCGGCATCGACCTCATCAAACACGATGGTCTCCACCGACCCGGTTTCGGCCAGGATCGCCTTGAGCGCGAGAACCACCCGGGACAGTTCGCCCCCGGAAGCGATATCGGCCAGGGGTTTCAACGGCTCTCCGATATTGGGTGCAATCTTGAAAACGGCATGATCGATTCCGGACTCGGACAGGAGCACCCCGCCGACCGCCAGATATGCGGGTACCTCCGGAGGGGCGGAAAGCGGATGAAGGGAGACGTCGAATCGGGTTTTTTCCATTCGAAGGGAGGAAAGCTCGGCCTCGACCCTCCGGATGAACTCCTGAGCCGCCCTGCGTCGCTTTACAGAGAGGTCCTTTGCGGCTTTTGCCAGGCGGGTGTGAAGTTCGAGGAGTTTTTTTTCCGCTTCCGCGATTTTTTCGGGAAGGGTTTCAATGCCGGAAAGCCCTTCCGATATCTGTTCCAGGTGGCGGAAAATCGTCTCAAGGGAGCCGCCGTATTTTCGTTTGAGCCGGTTGAGCAGATCGATGCGGGCTTCAACCGTCTCCAGCCGGGCGTCATCCATGTGAAGCGAGCCCAGATAGGACCGCAGCGTTTCGGCTGCATCCTCCAACTGAACACCGGCGGTCTGTACCTGCTGGACCACGGGCTGGAGGGAACCATCCATCCGGGCGGCCTTTTCAATCGTTTTGGCCACGGCGGACAGCGTTTCGATCACCGCACCCTCGGCGCTGTAAAGGGTTTCGATCCCTTCGTAGACCGCCTGATAGAGGGCCGCCGAGTGTTTAAGCCGCACCCGTTCCTGTTCGAGCGCCGCGTCTTCCCCGGGGGCGATGGCGGCGGCCTGAATTTCGTTTTTCTGAAAACGGTACAGCTCCTGCTGTTCCTGCCGCCGTTCTTGGGATTGCTTCAGTTCATCGAGCCGCCGGATCAGGGGGAGCATTTCATGATACTGCCGATGAACCGTCCGACGCAGATCAAGCAGCCCGCCGAACCGGTCGATGATGATCAGATGGTTGTCTTCTTTGAGCAACCCCTGATGCGCGTGCTGGCCGGATATGCTGGCCAGATTTTCCGTGATCTGATTGAGCACGGCGATCGTGGCCAGTCGCCCATTGATATAGATGCGGCTCTTATCGGTTTGTGAAATGATCCGCCGGGCCAAAAGCCCGTCTTCGAAGGCATAGCCAAGGGTTTGCATCGTTTCAGCGACGCGGCTGCCCGCAGAGATCGCAAAGAAGGCTTCAAGTTCCGCGGCATCCGCGCCGGACCGGATCAACTGGGATGTGGCGCGGCTGCCCAGCAGCAGGTTTACGGCATTGATGATTATGGATTTGCCTGCGCCGGTTTCCCCGGTCAGCACCGTGAACCCGTCCGAAAATTGAATCTTCAGATCGTCGATAATGGCGAAATTTCGGATGGAAAGTTCCTGCAGCATGAAAGAAAAATCTAAAAAAAACAGATGGGTTTGAATACGAAGGCCGCACCGGCGCCTGTTTTCGTATATGGCATACCCCGGCGGGTTTGTAAAGCGCGAATAAAAAACCGTGGCATGAATTTTAAATGTCTGATATGCTACTTTTTTTCCTCATTTTATCTTCGTGTCCTTCGTGGTCTTCATGGTTTTGAAAAACTGGTATTTATGGATTTTTACCACGAAGAACACGAAGAGGATAAAATTTCCTTGATGAAGATCGGCTCCCTGGCACTCTCTGATCCGACGGTTCTGGCTCCGCTGGCCGGGATCACCAATCTGCCCTTCCGGTTGATGGTCAAGGCCGCCGGCTGCGGTCTGGTCTACTCCGAGATGATCAGCGCAAACGGCCTGGTCCGGGGATCCCGCAAGACCCTGCGGTATCTGGACAGCGCGCCCGAGGAAAGCCCCCTGGCCGTTCAGATCTTCGGAGCCGATCCGGCCGTTTTGGCCGAAGCCGCCGCCATCGTTCAATCCTCGGGCGCATCCATCGTGGATATCAATTTCGGCTGCGCGGTCAGAAAGGTGATCCGCACGGGGGCGGGGGTTGCGCTCATGCAAGATCCAGAGCGGGCGGCCGCGGTGATCCGGGCGGTTCGAAAGGCCCTGTCCGTGCCGTTGACGATAAAGATCCGGACCGGTTGGGATTCATCCGGCACGCAGGCTCTTGCCGTTGCACGGGTTGCCCAGGACGGGGGGGTCGATGCCATTGCCGTCCATCCGAGAACCGCTGCCCAGGGATTCCGGGGGCGCGCCGACTGGTCCGTCATCTCCCGGATCAAGGCGCTGGTATCGATTCCGGTCATCGGAAACGGGGATATCACCACGGCCCAGGACGCCCGGTCCATGGTGGAGCAGACCGGTTGTGATGGGGTGATGGTCGGGCGTGCGGCCATCGGAAATCCCTGGATTTTTTCGCAGATACGGTTCTGCCTGGAGGGGCGGCCGGTGTCTGCTGTCGATCCGGAACGTCGTTTTGAAATCATGGGGGAGTATCTGAGAGCATCGGTTCGGTACATCGGAGAGGCCCCTGCGTGCCGAATGATGCGAAGCCGTCTGGGGTGGTTTGCCAAGGGGCTTCCCCATGCCGGCCGGTTTCGGGAATCGGTCAAACGGATCCGGACGGAAGCGGAGGGGATCGAAAAAATAGCCGACTACCGGCGGATCGTCTACCTGCAAACCGAGGATGAAGCGACCCCGACCCCGCCGGTCACTTGATTTTCACCACGCTGCCCACCGGGATATCCGAATCGTTCAGGATGACCCCTTCGGAGTTGTCCGGATAGACGTCGGTGATTCGGATTTCGCCGATTTTGGGGCCCGGAAGGAAAAACCGTTCCTCGCCGATCCCCTTGACCACCGTGGTGCTGTTGTACGCCTCGAGCACCATCCCCTTTTTGAGACCCGCGGGTCTTCCACAGGGGATGAAGACCCGCTGGCCCTCTCTGGAGACCACATAACTCTTCCAGCGCTGGTCGCTGAGCGCGTCGCACACTTTTTCCCCCAGAAGGGTTGCGATTTTCACCAGGGTGTCGGTGATTTCGGCAATGGGTGCCTGTTTTCGCTGCCGGACCAGCCCATAGTCGGTCTCATCCACCTCCACGTCCTGGATGAGATTTTCATCGACCAGCTTTGCCCCGGTTTCGGTATCATAGACGGTGACATAGACCTGGACCTGAACATAGTAATGGGTATCCCGAAGCCAGTAGAGCCCCCGCTTTTCTTCATAGGCGGCGATGTCGACCACCGTGCCCGTGGCCACGGCATCGAATCCGTGCCTTCGGGCATCCAGCGCCAGTTTGAGATTGTCGATGCGCCCGTCGGCATGTTTCGGCAGATCCTCCAGAAACGCCGGTCGATTTTCCTTTCCCGGCGTGGCGATCAGCAGGTACGGGCACGCGGCTTTGAGGATCGAAATCAACCTGTCCTGAAAAACGGCATCCACTTCGGCCCGGGTGTAGTAGGACCGGTTGACAAACCGGGCGATGGCCATCTTTTTTCGGTAGTCGTCGTCCTTGGTGGTAAACTCGCGGGTCATCTTTTTGGCGGTCCGGCGGGCCTCAAGATAGTAGGAGCAGCCTTCAACAAGGGCCGTCACCGAAACGATCACGAGAAGACCGATCGACAACCGGGAAAAAATCCATGGGATCGATCGGTTCATTCGCCCTCCGTGAAGACCGCGGAAACGCTCGCCGTGATCCCCCCCCGCGCGGTGAATTCGCCGACGATTTCCATCCGTTTCGGCTTTAGGACGGCAACCAGATCATCCAGGATCCGATTGACCAGATGCTCATAGAAGATGCCGACATTCCGGTACTGCAGCAGGTAGTATTTCAATGATTTCAATTCGATGATTTTCCGATCCGGTCGGTACCGGATGATGATGGATCCATAATCGGGAAGCCCGGTCATCGGGCAGACCGATGTGTGCTCCGGGTGCCGGATGGTAATGTCGATATCGCGCCGGTCTGCATAGGCATACGCCAGGGGGGTCAACACCCCCGGATCGACGATATCCGGACTGTCGATGGTGTATTTGATCGTTTCATTGTACACAGACGTCATGAATCCCTGCGCGTAAGGCCCCCCCGGGTCGCTTCCCGCCCGCCCTTTGAGAACCTTTAAGCCCCCCTTCTCTTTTTCCCTTTATACGGATACCGAAGCTTGGAGTCCTATCTAATAGAAAAAAATGAGACTCCTGTCAATCGCTCATCCCATGACCACCCGGACGATCGCATGTATCCCCGCGGCCCGCTATGGGGTCAAGGCCGGCGGGGCATCGGGTTTTGGAATCGGAAAACCGTCTGATCCTATATTCATCCATAGGATATCGTTTGAAAATCCCTCCCGGCCTCCCTTTAGGAAAGGGACGAGAAGAATTTCCCTCCCTTAAAGAAAGAGCGGAGAATAATTTCCCCCTTTTTAAAAGGGGGTCAGGGGGATTTCTTTAATCCCCGATGATCCGGCGGCATTCACCGGATGGCGGTTCCCCGCAGAACCGCTGGTTAGTGCGCCTCCGCCCAATTTTTCCCCGTTGAAATATTGACCTTCAAGGGGACCCGCAGATCCCAGATCCCCTCCATGACGGATTCGGCAAGCGCGCTGACCGTTTCGATTTCTTCAGGGGGGGCTTCAAATACCAGTTCGTCGTGCACCGAAAGGAGCATGGCCGTTTTCAAATTCCGTTGTTCCAGGGCCGCGTCCATGCGAATCATCGCCAGCTTGATCAGGTCTGCGGCCGTTCCCTGGATCGGGGTATTGACGGCGATCCGTTCGGCGAAACCGCGTACCGTCGGGTTGGCGCTGTTGATGTCGGCCAACAGGCGGATCCGGTCCAGCAGGGTGCTGGTTTTCCCCGTCTTTCTTGCGGTTTCAATGGTCTGCTCGACAAAGGCTCTCACCTTGCCGTAGCGGGCGAAATAATTGTCGATATAGACTTTTGCCATCTTCTGGCTGATGCCCAGCTGTTTGGTCAACCCAAAGGCGCTCATGCCGTAGATGATCCCGAAATTGATGGCCTTGGCCTGCCGACGGAGCTCGGGGGAGACCTGGCTTGCAGGAACCCCGAACACCTCGGATGCGGTGCGGGTATGGATGTCTTCGCCGTCCATGAATGCACGGATCAGGATTTCATCCCCGGAATAATGGGCAAGAATCCGCAGCTCGATCTGGGAATAATCGGCCGATATCAGCCGCCACCCCTTTTGGGGGACGAATGCACTGCGAATCTGAAGCCCCTCATCGGTTCGAATCGGGATGTTCTGCAGATTGGGCTCCGAGCTGCTCAGCCGTCCGGTGGCCGTGACCGTCTGGTTGTATGAGGTGTGAAGCCGCCCGGTCTCGGGATGGATCTGCTCCAGCAGGGCGTCGGTATAGGTGGATTTGAGCTTGGCCAGGGTGCGGTGGGACAGGATGAGCGCGGGCAGTTCGTGCTGGGCCGCCAGCGCCGTCAATACCTCCACATCCGTTGACTGGCCGGTCTTTTTTTTGGTTTTTTTCACCACCGGCAGCTTCAACTTTTCAAACAAGATGCGGGACAATTGTTGGGATGAGTGGATGTTGAATTCTTCCCCGGCCAGGGTGTAGATGTCTTTTTCGATGGTTTCCAGCCGGTGGCTGAAATCTTTGGAAAGCACCTGCAGTCGGTTCTTGTCGACGCATATGCCCCGCATTTCCATCCTGACCAGCACCGGAACCAGGGGCATTTCCACCTTTTCCATCAGGTGTGCCAGGCCCAGCTGCTCGAGCTTGGGCCGCAACACGTTTTCCGCAAGAAGCGTGACGTCCGCATCTTCACAACTGTACGGAACCGCCTTGTCCAGCGGTACGGATTGAAACCCCTTGTCTTTGGCGCCTTTTCCCACAACCTCTTCGTAACGGATCGTTTTGTGGTCCAGAAAATCCAGGGCGATCTGATCCAGGCTGTGGGAGCGCTTGGAGGGATTGAGCAGATAGGAGGCCACCATGGTATCGAAGGCCACACCGGAAAGGTCGACCCCGCTGCGCTTGAGCACGATCCAGTCATACTTGATGTTCTGGCCGATCTTTTTTATTTTCGGATCCTCCAGCACCGGTTTCAGAAGCTTCAGGGTTTCGGTCATGTCCAGCTGGGGGCGGGTATCGTGGCCAAAGGGAATATAAACGGCCCGGTGGGGTTCGATGCAAAAGGAGATCCCCACCAGTTGGGCTTTCATGGGATCCAGGCCGGTGGTCTCCGTATCCAGTGAAAACCGATCGGTGGTGCGCAGCCGGTGGATCAGTTGGTCCCGTTGGGCATCCTCCACAATGGCGCGGTAATCCTTATGGCTCAAATCCCGCTTCTCGGGATATGCCTCCTGGAGCCGGTTGAATTCCAGCTCTTTGAACAGGTCGGCCAGCAGGGTCCGGTCCGGGGGGTGAACCTTGAAGGCCTCGGGCACAAAAGAGACGGGCGCGTCGGTGCGGATGGATGCCAGGGTGCGGCTCAAAAAGGCCTGGTCTTTATAGGCGACCAGGTTTTCGCGCTGTTTTTGTTTCCGGATGTTTTCCACCTGCGCATAGAGGGTTTCAAGGTCTCCGTAGTCCCCGATGAGCGACAGGGCCGTCTTGGGGCCGATTCCGGGAACCCCCGGGATGTTGTCGGATGTATCCCCGGTCAACCCCATGACATCGATCATCTGTTTGGGCAAAACCCCGAAGGATTTTAAGACCGCGGCCGCATCGATGGCGGAATCTTTCATGGGATCCCAGATGGTCGTCTGGTCCGTCACCAGTTGCACAAAATCTTTATCCCCGGTGACCATCACCACCGAAAACCCCTGTTCTTCGGCCCGGCGTGCGCAGGAACCGATCAGATCATCGGCTTCGTAGCCGGCCGCTTCGATGACCGGGAGCCGAAACCCGGCCGCAACCTGCTTGATGTAGGGGATTTGTACGGCCATATCCTCGGGCATGGGGGGGCGGTTGGCTTTATAGTCCCTGTAAATTTCATGGCGGAAGGTCGGGCCCCTGGCATCGAAAAACATCCCGGCATACTCGGGCTTCCGGTCCTGCATGAGTTTCATCAGAATCCGGACAAACCCGAAAACGGCGTTTGTGGGCAGCCCCTTGGAATTAGACAGTTCCCGGATGGCATGATAGGCGCGGTGGATGTAGGCCGTGCCGTCGATCAGATAAACGGTCTTTTTCATCGCAAGCATCCGCCCTTCCTTCAGGATCGCGGGTTGACAGAAGAGCCCCTTCTGTATTACCGTTTTTTCGGTCTCAATCCGTTGATATCATTTCAAACTTGCGGGTATCGCGCAATGGGAATGCGGCGAACATGGAACCTTCCGTAACCGGAAACAGGCCCCCATCCCGGCGCAGTCGAAGCCGATTCCGGCAGCATGTGTGCCACTGCTGCAAGCAGGAATTCCTCTTCTGCTGGCGATGCCGTTGCGGATTTCAAATCTGCCAGAATTGCATGGCCGAAAACCTCTGGGGCATGTCCTGCAACGGAATCACGTGGCAGTGTCCGGACTGCGGTGGGCACAACGGATTCGGGAATCAATGATTGCTCGTGTGTGATTTACATATCCGCCGGATACTCCGGCGGCCTGCCCTCCAGCACGGCGATGACGTCCTTTGCCACCATGCTCATGCGGATCATGCCCTCTTCGGTGTGGGCGGACATGTGCGGGGTGCCCACGAAAGCGTCCAGCGCAAACAGGGGATGATCCGCGGGCGGGGGTTCGATCTCATAGACATCCGAGCCCGCACCGGCGATCACGCCCTCCGTTAACGCCAAGGCCACGTCGGCTTCCTTCCAAACCGGTCCCCTGGCCATATTGATGATAAAGGCGCTCGGCTTCATCCGTTTGAGAAGATCCCCATGGATCATGTGGCGGGTTGCGGGAATCAGCGGCAGATTGACGGAGATAAAGTCGGATTCCGAAAAAAGCCGTTCCGCAGAAATCCGTACCGCCCCCAGTTCCTTTTCCGCCTCGGGATAATCCACCACATCATGATACCGGACGGTCATATGAAATCCGTGCCGGCAGATTCTGGCGGTCTGCTGTCCGATCCGGCCGAAGCCCATCACCCCCAACGTTTTGTCCCGGAGTTCGGTGCCGATCAGTTCGTATCGCGCCTGCCAGTTTCCGGTGCGCAGCGCGATGTCGGCCGGCCGGATTTTCTTTGCCAGCATCAAGGCCAGGGCCACGAAGTGTTCCGCCACGCTTTCCATGTTGGCCATGGGGGTGTAAACCACCCGGACCCCCCGCTGTCTGGCGGCGTGAAGATCGATGGCATCCAGCCCCACCCCGTGCCGACCGATGACTTTCAGCTTCGGGCTGGATTCGATCACGGCCCGTGAAACGACGCCGTTGGCCCGGATGACGATGGCGTCGGCATCGGCAGCCTGCACGATCAAGTCCGCTTCCGCAAAAGATGTTGCGTATTGGAGATCATATTTTTCCGCCAGCAGCGCGGTACCCTTTTGATGCATCTGCTCGTACATCAGAACCTTGGGTCTTGATGCCATTTTCCATCCTCTCCGGGCCGTTGCCCCTTTGGTTTGCCCTTTTGATGAATTTCCGCGCAATGCGGAAACGACATCCGGTCCGGGGTCAGTCGGACCGCTTGAAGTCTTCGGCGGCCCGGGTTCTGAGCGCTTCCGAGGTCAGGTAATCATAGGCGGTCATGGCCAGCAGCTTTGCCCCGTTGATCAGGGCAGCCCGGCCCCGCGGTCCGGTGGTGGCCTCGCAAAAGCCGACCGTGTGATTCGGCGTGTCGGGTTCGGAGATGGCGAGCACCGGATGGAGCGAAGGCAGGCAGTAGCTGAGGTTTCCGATGTCGGATGACCCCCTGCGGCCGTCGTCCCCATCGATCCGAAGGCCGAGCCGTTCCATGTTGGCCCCGACAGCCGCCTCCAGTGCGGCATTCCGGTTCATCGGGTCGATCGTCGGCAGCTCCACATGGATCTTTACGGTGGCGCCGGCAGCCATGGCCGCGCCCTCGGCGCATTTCTTGACCCGCTCGAACACTTCATCCCGGTAGCTCCGGCTTTCGGCGCGAACGTAAAAAAGTCCGGCCGTGTAATCGGGGATGATGTTGGGGGCGTCTCCGCCCTTGGTGATGATGCCGTGGATGCGGGCATCGGATTTCAAATGCTGGCGCAAGGCATTGATTGCATTGTAGGTGGCGATCATGGCATCCAGCGCGTTGATCCCCTTGTCGGGGGAGCTGGCCGCGTGGGCGGTTTTCCCAAAAAATTCCAGCCTGAATTTTATCCGGCCGAGCATGGGTTTGCCTGGAATATTGAGTTGGCCCGGATGAAACATCATGGCGGCATCCATGGGCTCGAAAACACCCGCATCCGCCAGGCGGGCTTTGCCCCCGCCGCCTTCCTCGGCCGGTGTGCCGACCAGCGCAATGCTTCCGGCGGCGTCCCCCAAAAATCTGCGCAGCGCGACCGCCGCCCCCACGCTGGCCGCTGCGATCAGGTTGTGCCCGCAGCCGTGTCCGATCTTGGGCAACGCGTCATACTCGGCCAGAATCGCCACGGCGGGCCGCGCCGGCCGGCACCCGGCGGGGCGTGCCAGAAAGGCGGTTTCGACATTGCCGACGCCTTTTTCCACATCGAAGCCGAAGCCTTCCATTTTTTTGGATAAATGCTCGCACGCCTTGAATTCCTGGTAGGCGGTTTCGGGATTGTCCTTGAGATATTGGCTGATGGCAAACAATTCTTCCGCCAGCGCATCCACTTCGCTGCAAATCCGATTTTTGGGGTCTTCCATGGTTTCTCCTTTCAGCTTTTACATCTTTGGTGCCATTAAAGCAGCTAAAGGTCAAGCGAAAACGCTCGCTTCCAGCATACCGGGGGTCACCGGCCCCTCTGCCGGTTGGTCCGAACTGCGCTCCGGGGGGTGCCCCGCCGCCTAATATATCACCGGCCCGATTGCTTTTTGACGCAATCGGGTATAAATGCAGCTAATTTATTTCATAGGGATTATCGGGTATGACCCTCCAGATCAGAGAATTGTTACGAATGGTTGATACCGGGCGGCGACGGAAGGGGCCGGGTTCTCTGCACAGCGTGGACGACGTCAGGCGGTGTGCAGAAAGACAACTGCCTAAAATGATTTATGATTTCATTTGCGGCGGGGCCTGTGATGAGGTGACCCTTTCGGCGAACCGGTCGGATTTTGCCCGAATCTCGTTTCGTCCCAGGGTATTGACCGATGTTTCCCACCGGGATTATCGAACCACCGTGGTCGGAGGGGACCTCGGATTTCCGGTGATGATCTCTCCTGCCGGTCTTCTCCGGCTCGCCCACACCGAGGGGGAACTGGCCATGGCCCGGGCCGCGGGAAAATCGGGGGTGGTCTTTGTGGTGAGCACGGCGGCCAGTTGGTCCATGGAGGAAATCGCCCAAGCCGCCACCGGTCCGTTGTGGTTTCAACTCTATCTCTGGCGGGATCGGGATTTGATGAAAGCCCTTGTGGAGCGCGCAAAAGAGGCCCGGTACCAGGCACTGGTGGTGACCGTGGATCTTCAGGTGGTGGGAAAACGGGAAAGGGATCTTCGAAACGGCCTGTCGATCCCCCCCAGGATTACTTTGCAGCGGGCGTTGGATACCCTGAGGCATCCGCGCTGGCTCAAAGACATCATCAAAGGACCACCCGTAGCTTTTCGCAATTTTCTGGGTATAGCCGAAGGCGACGACTCCCTATCCCACAGCGCATTTATCAACAGGCATCTGATCAATCCTTCGGCAAACTGGCAGGATCTTCATTGGGTCCGGGAACGCTGGAAGGGCCCCTTGCTGGTCAAAGGTATTCTCACCCCGGAAGATGCAATGAGAGCAGCGGATAGCGGTGTTGACGGGATCATCGTATCCAACCACGGCGGGCGTCAGCTCGACGGGGTTCCCAGCGCCGTCCGGGCACTACCCTGTATCGTCGATGCCGTGGGGCATCGGGCGGATATCCTGCTCGACAGCGGGGTCCGCCGCGGTTCCGACGTCGTCAAGGCCAAGGCCCTGGGTGCAAAGGCGGTGATGACCGGTCGAAGCTGGATCTGGGGGCTTGCCGCAGCAGGGCAGGCCGGCGTTGAGCGGGTGCATGGGATTCTGTCTGAAGAAATCGATCAGACCCTTGCGCTGCTCGGTCGATCCCGTCTGGAGGACATCGATCGCACCGCTGTGGATATACCGGCGGAGTGGGAGTCGGTTGGGCGACGCGGGTAAACGATAAGCACCCGATCGTTTTGACGATGACCCTCCCTGTCCCGTCAAAATCTTTTGGTTTGGCCGCTGGTTGATCTTGACACAGCCCTTGGTCTTTGATTTCTTAGGGGGCGGTATTCATCCACAGATTACGCAGATGACAAGGAGTTGACCGATGGGAGTGCTCGATGGAAAGACGGCAGTGGTGACCGGGGGCGGTTCCGGTATCGGCAAGGGGATTGCACGGATCTTTGCTTCCGAGGGATGCGCGGTGGCCATCACCGGGCGGAATCGGGAGAAGCTGCAGGCAGCGGCCGACGAGATCGGAACATCCGGGGGGACGGTGGTCGCCCTCCCAACGGATGTGACCGATGCCGGGCAGGTCAAGGACCTGTTCCGAAAGGTCATGGACCGGTTCGGCCGGCTGGATATTCTGGTGAACAACGCCGGGGCGTTCGGGGGCGGGAGAATCGACGAAATTACCGATGAGACCTGGCTCCGGGTGATATCGACCAATATCAACGGGGTATTCTACTGCACCCGGGAGGCGTTCAAAATCATGAAGGATGCCGGGGGGGGCCGGATCATCAACATCGGAAGCATCGCGGTCAAGCGGCCGCGTGAGTATTCGGCGCCGTATACGACCAGCAAGGGGGCCGTCTGGTCCCTGACCCAGTGCACGGCCCTGGACGGGCGTGATTACGGTATCAGCGCAAGCTGCCTGAACCCGGGAAACACCTTGGTCGAACGCAGGGCGGACGGCCGGCCGGACACGGGCCGGGACAGCGGGGCCGAAGTGATGATCGGCATAGACGAGATCGCCCGGACGGCGCTGTTGATGGTGACCCTTTCCCCGGAGGCGACCATGCTCGAGACCGTGGTGCTGCCGGTGAAACAACCCTACATCGGGCGGGGATGATGGCGCCTGGCCCGGGGGGTGTGGCTGATCTTTTTACTTCGTGCTCTTCGTGGGCTTTGGGGTGAAAAATATATCCGGAATCATCGTTTCCTGAAAACCACAAAGACCATGAAGGTCCCAAAGATTCAATCATAAGGAAATTGCAGTGTAATCATCGTTCAAGGAGGATGTGGGATATGCCGGAACTGGCGTACGTGAATGGTAAGTTTATGCCGATCCAAGAAGCGATGGTTCCCATAGAGGACCGGGGCTATCAATTCGGCGATGCCGTCTACGAGGTGGTCAACAGCTTCAATGGAAAATTTTTCGGGCTCGAAGAACATCTGGACCGGTTGGAACGGTCCCTGAAGGAGCTCTTCTTCCCGCCGGTCTCCCGGGAAACCATACGCAACGGGATGCTCGAGATCCTCGAGCGCTCGGGTTTTCCCCGGGCCAGTGTGTATCTGCAGATCTCCCGGGGGGTCGCCCCCCGGAGCCACGCGTACTCCGGCGTAAACGGGGTGCAGATCATCATGACCGTGCGGAAGGTCAGGGAGGTGGATCCGGCGCTTCGGCAAAACGGTGTCCGTGCCGTCACCGTGGAGGATCTGCGGTGGGGCCGATGCGACATCAAGACCGTTCAACTGCTGGCCAACTGCCTGGCCAAACAGAAAGCGCTGGACGCCGGTGCGTTTGACGCGATTTTTGTCACCAAAGAAGGGGTGGTGCGGGAAACCACCATCGCCAATGTCTTTGTCGTGCGCAACGGGACGGTGATGACCCACCCGGCAAACCAGAATATCCTCAACGGCATCACCCGCATCATGACCCTCGAGTGCTGCAGGGAGCTGGCGATTCCGGCCGCGGAGCGTTTCTATTCCGCGGAAGAGATGTTCACCGCAGACGAGGTCTTTTTTTCAGGGACCACCATCGAGGTGATGCCGGTGGTCAAAATCGACGGGCGCACCATTGCCGACGGGAAACCGGGGGCCATCAGCCGGCGTCTGTTTGACGCCCTGCATGCCAAAACCCCCCACTGAACCGGTTCGGGGGCATCGACCCGGGGGATTTCCTCAAGAAATCCCCCTGACCCCTTTTATAAAAGGGGGAAATTATTCTCCCCCCTTTTTCAAAGGGAGGCATACCCCTCTCCTCCCTTTTTCAAAGGGAGGCCGGGAGGGATTTTTAAACGATACCGTATTTGCGAATATATATTTAGTCCGCCGTAACCGGGGTGCGACCGGCGTACCGGATGGCGGCCCGGGCCAGGATGGTGAGCGCATCGAAATAGGGT